>Ga0209211_10009969_pt1 | contig 12508 bp, 7 predicted proteins | sample RifGroA2_FD_183992 | JGI IMG/M metagenome (GOLD analysis project Ga0209211, IMG submission 183992) | Groundwater microbial communities from Rifle, Colorado, USA - Groundwater A2 (SPAdes) (version 2) | ecosystem: Environmental > Aquatic > Deep subsurface > Groundwater | place: Rifle, Colorado... | reverse complement strand
CTGATTCGCTTTCCAATAAACAGGAAATGTGAAAGAATCCGCGCATTGAAATTAACCGAATAGAGTGGCAAATGATCGACCGAGACGGCTATCGCCCGAATGTCGGCATCATTATCACGAATGACAGCAATCAGGTGTTCTGGGGCAAGCGGGTGCGGCAGCACGCGTGGCAGTTTCCGCAAGGCGGCATACAGCATGGCGAGACCCCGGAGCAGGCGATGTACCGCGAGTTGCACGAAGAAGTCGGCTTGATGCCGGAACATGTAAAAATACTCGGGCGCACCCGTGACTGGATGCGTTACGAGGTTCCGCAGGGCTGGAACAAGCGCGAATCGCGCGGTGGTTATCGCGGGCAAAAACAGATCTGGTTTTTGTTGCGCCTGGTCGGTCGTGACTGCGATGTCTGCCTGCGTGTCAGTTCGCATCCCGAATTTGATGCGTGGCGTTGGAATGATTACTGGCTGGACATTGGCGCAGTAATCGAGTTTAAGCGTGAAGTTTATACGAAGGCACTCAACGAGCTGGTTCGTTATCTCCCTGCGCCCAATAAATAACGCCGCATGTCTGTGACATGCGCATGAATAATTTTAATTGTTAAGGTGAAGTCCATGAGTCGATTGTTGCGGCATGTCGCGCTGGTTGTGTTGCTGTCTGCGGTTGCCGGGTGTTCCACCGTCAAGGATGCCAAGGATTCGGTTGTTGGCTGGGTTAATGGCGGCGACAGCACGCTCAGCACCACCGAAAAAAGGGCTGGCAGCGGCAGTTCCGGGCCTGTGCTCAAATATGCCGCCACATTGCGCGTCAACAAGTATGCCGATCAGCGCAAATTGAATAATCCACGCCTGCTGGGGATAACCACACAGCGCGTCCGTGGCGTGGATGGCGACCAGTTGCTGCTCGACCAGGAAATCGCGAACATCGTCACGGTGGCCATCAAGAAACGCTTCGATGGAGAAGGCTATCAGGTGCTGGAGGGCAGCAGCGCCAGCAATGCCCTGTTCGAAGTATCCGGGGTCATCAAGGACCTGACCCTGAACGTCAAGGAACGCGATGAAATCAACATCGCGATTGAGACCACCTTAAAAGAAGTGGCTACCGGCAAGGTGGTGTGGTCGGGCTTGGTAATGGAAAAAAATGATCGCTTCGCCGGTGTTTCCGGCAACAACAAGGATGACGTGATCGCCTATCTGAACAAGGAATTGCGTATCGCCAGCAATAAAACGGTCGAAGCGGTCAGCGCGTCGTTGATGGCCTCGCGGCCGGAACTGTTCAACCTGACGGCCGGCACCAAGCCGATTCCCGGCGTGACGGTCTACGTCGCTCCTGCTGCCGCCAAACCTGCGCCAGCGGCAACTGTGACGCCGTATGGCGCGCAACCGGGTGCCGCCGCTCCTCCGCCTGCCTACATGCCGCGTGCCAGCGCCACGGCAGGGCTGTTGCTGGTGAATACCAATCCGCAGCGCGCAAAGGTATATCTGGATGGCGTGTATTACGGGCTATCACCGTTACGCCTGGAAATGGAACCCGGCGTGCACGCAATCAGCGTGAAGCTGGAAGGCTACAAGATGATCACCGAAAAAGTGTCGGTGCGTAAGGGCGACAATACCGAAATGGAATTGAACCTGGATCGTTGATTTTCTGTTTCCGTAGGGGCACGGCGCGCCGTGCCCCTACGACATCAATGCTTGCCGGTGCTGCCAAATCCGCCGCTGCCGCGCTCGCTCAGCGGGAATTCCTCAACGATATTAAACTTCGCCTGCATGATCGGCACAATCACCAGTTGCGCCATGCGTTCCATCGGCATCAGCGTGAAGGGTATCTGGCTGCGGTTCCACAGCGAGACAAAAATCTGCCCCTGATAATCCGAATCGATCAGGCCGACCAGATTGCCGAGCACGATGCCGTGCTTATGCCCCAAGCCGGAGCGCGGCAGAATCATCGCGGCATAATCTGGATCGTTCAGGTGAATGGCGATGCCGCTGGGAATGAGTTCGCACTGCTTGGGCTGAATCACCATGTTGTGCTCGATGCACGCGCGCAAATCGATCCCCGCCGATCCTGTGGTCGCATAGCCGGGCATGTTTTCATGCAGGCGAGGGTCGAGAATTTTGACATCCACGGAGATATGTTTTGTTGGGGCGGCATGTTTCATTTGCTTGCTCCTTCATAGCGTTGTGCAATATGTTGTATCAATAACCTTGCCAGCGTGAGTTTGTCGGCGCGCGGCAGGGCATGGCTGCCGCTGTCATCAAACAAAATCAATTCGTTGTCATCGCTGCCGATGGCCTGCTGCGCGAGATTGCCCACCAGCAGCGGCAGTTTTTTTGCGCGGCGTTTTTGCTCGGCGTACTCCGCAAGATTCTCGCTCTCGGCGGCAAAGCCCACGCAGAACGGCGGGTCCGGCAGGCTGGCGACATATGCCAGGATATCCGGATTGGGCACCAGTTCCAGCGTGAGATTCGCCGCGCTTTTCTTGATTTTCTGTGCGCTCGGTTGTGCGACACGGTAATCCGCCACCGCCGCCACGCCGATGAAAATATCGCAATCGCCGACATGCTGTTGCACCGCCTCGAACATCTGCGCGGCGCTCTCCACATCCAAGACTTGCGCGCCCTGCGGTTTGGCGAGTGCCGTCGGGCCGGACACCAGCACCACTTCCGCGCCCTGCTCCAGCGCGGCCTGCGCGATGGCATAGCCCATCTTGCCGGAACTGCGGTTGGTGATGCCGCGCACCGCATCGATCGCCTCGTAGGTCGGTCCGGCGGTAATCAGAATTCTTTTTCCGAGGAATCGCTTGGGCTGGAAAAATGCCGCGATATCCTGCGCCAGCCGCTCCGCCTCCAGCATCCGCCCCATGCCTTCCTCGCCGCAGGCCTGCACGCCGCAGTCCGGGCCGAGCACCCGCACGCCGTCGGCAAGCAATTGCGCGATGTTGCGCTGCGTCGCGGCGTTCTGCCACATCTCGCGGTTCATCGCCGGAGCAACAATCAACGGGCAATTGCGCGCCAGGCACAATGTGGAAAGCAAATCATCCGCCAGACCATGCGCCAGCTTGGCGATGAAATCGGCGCTCGCAGGCGCGATCACGATCGCATCGGCGGCGCGGCTCAGGTTGATATGCGCCATGCTGTTCGGCGCGCTCGCATCCCACTGGTCGGTGAACACCGGTTTGCCGGACAGCCCCTGCATGGTGGTCGGCGTGATGAAGTGGCAAGCCGCCTCGGTCATCGCGACCTGCACCTCCATGCCTTGCTTCATCAGCAGGCGCAGCAACTCCGCCGCCTTGTAGGCCGCGATGCCGCCGGTGATGCCGAGGAGGATACGATTCACTGGCAAGATGCGTTTTGCAGGTTCTTGTTCCATAATGCCGCGCATCTTACAAGAAAGTGAGACGGTTATGGCGATCACCGACTGGCCTGAATTCGAACGGCCCCGAGAGAAATTGCTGCAGAAAGGCGCGGCCTCATTATCCGATGCCGAGGTGCTGGCGATCTTTTTGCGCACTGGCGTGACGGGGAAAAGTGCGGTGGATCTGGCGCGTGACCTGCTTATCCGCTTTGGCAGCCTCACTCAAATGTTTGCCGCCAGTGAAATTGATTTTTGCGAAACACACGGCATGGGGCAGGCGAAATATGTGCAATTGCAGGCCGTGCTGGAAATGTCGCGGCGTGCGTTGAAGGAAGAGATGCAGTGCGGCGACGCGCTCAACTCGCCGCGCGCAGTGCGCGACTATTTGCGGCTGTTGCTCGGCGGACGGCAGCAGGAAGTCTTCCTGGCGCTGTTTCTCGATACCCAGCATCGCGTGATCGCCTCGGAAGAATTATTCCACGGCACCCTCAGCCAGACCAGCGTCTATCCGCGCGAAGTCGTCAAACGGGCGCTGGCGCATAACGCCGCCGCCGTGATTCTCGCGCACAACCACCCCTCCGGCGTCGCCGAACCGAGCCAGGCCGACCAGCTCCTGACCGCAGCGCTGAAACAGGCTCTCGGGCTGGTGGATGTGCGCGTGCTGGATCACTTCGTGGTGGCGGGCGGGCAGACCCTGTCGTTTGCGGAAAAAGGGCTCATCTAATTAGGCCCTTTGGCATATTGACCATACCGAACAAGGGATGGATACTGCGAATAATAAGTAAATAATTAAAAGGGAGACAGTGAACATGAAACTGGGGCGATGGGTGTGTTGCGGTGTATTCGGAGCCTTGATGGCGGTGGGCCCTGTTGCACAAGGAGCTGAACCCGAGGTGACGCCTGGCAAGACCAAGAAGGCTGTAGCCAAAAAAGCCAAGCCAACTGCAAAAAAAGATACAAAGCCGGATGCGCAAGCCGTTCAGTCACAGTTTGAAGCGGAGGCACGCGCCAAAGCTGAGCAGGAAGTGCGTCTGCGTGCCGAAGCTGAATCCAAAAAACAGGTCGAGGCGGAAGCACACGAAAAACCTCTGCGCGATGCCGATGCCCTGATTAAAAATAGCAAACCTGCCGATGCCTATGCCCTGTTGGAGCCGCTTGAATTCGACCGCTCCGGCGAGGTGCGCTTCGACTACCTGTTCGGCATCGCCGCGCTGGATAGCGGAAAAGCGGATAAGGCGACGCTCGCCTTCGAACGGGTACTAGCGGTAGACCCGAACTTCGCCGGGGCGCGTCTCGATATGGCGCGCGCTTATTACCAGCTTGGCGACTTGCAGCGCGCCGAAACTGAATTCAATGAGGTGATGAAACAAAATCCGCCGGATGCGGCGCGCGCCACCATCCAAAAATATCTGGATGCAATTATCGCGTATGAGCAGGCCAAGCAGACCCGCATTACCGGGTATGCTGAGGGCGTCATGGGGCATGACAGCAATATTGCCAATAGCAGCACCCAGATATTCACATTTGCCCCTACTTCCCCATGGAGCGGTTTATTTCCGAGTAATCAATTGCCGCCAGGCGCCAAGCTCACGGGTGCCTATGAAGGGGTTAATGCAGGGGGCGAAATCAGCCACAGTTTAAACGCAAACTGGGGTGTGAACGCGGGAGCCGACTTGCGTCAACACGGCAACATGACCCAGACAGCTTACGACTCCCTTAGCATCGATGGCCGTGCCGGCGTAATGTACGTTGGAGAGCAGGATACCTACAAGCTGTCATTAACCGGTGGGCAGGCTTACACAGCAAACTCCATGCGCCGTGATTCGCTTGGGTTGAGCGCGGAGTGGCAGCATGTTTTCAGTCCTGCCAACCAGATAAGCGCTTTTGCACAATATGGCGAGAGCCGCGCGGCAGGTGTTCCGCCAACCTCGCCTACTACGGACGCGCGCATTGAGGGCGACACCGATCAGGCAGTAGTAGGTGCCGGCTGGGTGCATTTGTTTGCGGATGGTAAGCAAGCTTTGTTCGGCAGTATTTATGCGGGCAAGGAGCTTGATGTCGCGCCGGCAATCTCTCCCGGCCTGCCTAACGGCGGACGCACCGATGGCAAGAAACGTTTTGAAGGTTTGCGCATAGGCGGGCAGGCAGCCATAACAGAACAGTGGGATAGCGTCATCAGTTTGGGTTATCAATCCGCAAATTACGACAGTTTTAACAATTTGATCATGGCCAACCGCAGCGAAAAAATTTACGACCTCATGGTTGGCGCGGGTTGGCACATTGACAAGTTCTGGACATTAAAACCGCAAATTGCATTTTCCAGGAAGAATTCCAATATCGCGCTGTACAGCTTTGATCGCACGGATGTCTCACTGACTCTCCGCCGTGATTTTAAATAACCGTGTTTGTGTGAGGTGTCATCATGAAAAACATTAACAAGTTGTTTGTTTGCCTGGGTGTAACGGTTGCCTGTTTGTCAGGGATATCCCAACCGGCTTATGCGGCGGTAGCAGGACATGTGCAATTCGTTAGCGGGAATGTGGAAGTTACCAATCCCGCAGGGCAAAGCCGCCAAGCGCAAAAAGGCGATGCGATCAACGAAGGCGACACGCTGACCTCCGCGCAGAAATCCTCTGCACAGATCAAGATGCAGGACGGTGGTTTCGTTGCAGTGCGCCCGGATACCACGCTGAAATTCGATCGGTTCGTCTTTGCCGGCAAGGAAGACGGCAGTGAAAAGAGCTTCTTCTCCTTGTTCAAGGGCGGCTTTCGCGCCGTGACCGGTTTGATCGGGCGGATCAACAAGCAAAATTACAAGGTCACCACGCCGGCAGCGACCATCGGCATACGCGGCACAGACCATGAAACTTTCCTGATTGCGCCCGGCAGCCCTTTGGCGCAAATTGCGCCCACCGGGGCTTACAACAAGGTGAACGTGGGTGAAACCACCTTGACTACAGACAAGGGCACCATCAATGTGATGCCCAATCAGATGGGGTTTGCGGCCGGCATGAATCAAGTTCCTCAAATTCAACCGGTGAATACCAAGGTGTTTACGGTTGCCGAAGCACCTGCGCCGCAGGCAAAGACCGAAAAAAAGGAAGAAAAGAAAGAAGAGACGACTGAAGCAAAGCAAGAGCAAACCGCCAAGAGCGACAAGGAAGAACAGAAAAAAGAAAGCGGCAAAGAGGGAGGGCAAGACAGCAAGCAGGCCGACAAGGGCGATGGAGATGCGAAGGGTGACACCCAGGAAACCAAGCAGGAAGCTGCTGCAACAGAATCCAAACAGGCCAGCACTGAACAGGCTGCTTCGACAAGTTCAGGGCAAGCCTCCGACACCGCGCCAACAGCAGGTGGAGGTGCGGCTGGCGGTACTGCCCAGGAAACAACCACTACAGCTCCGGCCCCAGTCCCAGCCATAATCACGGCTCCCCAAGAACCAGCGCCCATCCGGGTATCGGCGGTTGTGGATGCCGTCCCGCCCAGTGCGGGGCTTATACAAGCCCCTGTTTCGCCGGTGATGGCGGCGCCTGCAGTGGTTACACCAGTAATTGCGCCGCCGCCAACCACTCAGGTTGTGCCCACCACGGCGGTCGCTACCGGTGGCACGACAGTAAACATCACGACCGGAACAGCTACGACCACCGGTGGGCAGGTTATCCCTGTCACTCAGAGCTTGGCGGCCACTCAGGCGCAAACCGCTGCCGATGCGGCATTGCTTGCGGCGACTGCGGCACAAACTGCAGCAAGTACGGTCGCGGCAGACAATACAACACTAACGGGCATCGCGCAGGTGAGCACTGCTCCGGCAACGACTGCAATCGGCACTGCAACAACCAATACTGGCACTGCGAGTACGGTGGTGACGGCAGCAATGGCACTGGCACCGGCAGACACAGCTACAGCTACAGCCAACGCAACTTCCGCTCAGACGACGGCAACGGTTGCGATTGCCCAAGCGGACGCGGCGCAGACTGCGCTCGCCGCAAATGGCACCTTTGCCGATAGCACCGCAGGATCGGCCAATACCGCCGTGCAGACTGCGGCAGGAATGGTGACCGCGCAAAATACCGCCGTGCAGACTGCGGCAGGAATGGTGGCCGCACAAAATACCGCGCTGGCCACGGCGCAAAGTGCAGCCGCTACGGCATTGACCGGCGCAAGCACCAACCTGACCACAGCGAATGCCAACTTGACCACGGCAAATACGCAAAATACCGCGATTACAACCGCACAGGCAGCGATACCAGCACAAGTGACCGCAGCACAAACTGCGGCAGCCAATGCGCAAATAGCAGCGACTGCAGCGCAAACAGCTGCCACACTGGCTGCTTCATTGCAAGCAGCGGGTGATTTGGTCGGTGCGCAAGCGCAACTGCTGATTGCGCAACAAGAGCAGGTCTTTGCTGAACAGCAACTGGTGCTTGCGCAAGCAGCCCAAATCACGGCGGCAAGCCAGTTAGTTGCCGCCCAAACGGCTGCGGCTGCCGCGAGCACCGCCGTAACTGCTGCGGAACAGAAGGCAATTGTAGCCGCTACAGATGCAGCCACTGCCAGCACCCAGGCTACTGCCGCACAGACAGCTGCAAGCAATGCCGCTGCGGCATTGGCGCAAACTGACCCGACGGTGGTCAGCCCCACCCCTTCCGCAGCGAACGCCGTTCAGGTACAGGCATCCGTTATTGCCGCCAATGCCCCGGTTGCCGCGTACAACAACCCGAACATTTTAAACCTCCCCGGTGCGTCACATAATCTTATGGCGGGCCATCCGGTTACCGGTGGTTTGCTGGAGGTATGGGACACTAATTATGGAGTGCTCAATACGCAATATGTCCTGGATGGAAACAAGAATCTGGTAGAAATGCGCAGTGCAGGCTATAGCACCTATGATCAAACGTTACTCGTGCAAGGAATTCTGAATGCCAATATCAAGTTTGCTGGCGGGGTTGCGCAAGACACATATGTTGCGCCTGATTCGAGCATCTACATGGGGCGCTGGCAGGGCGGTGGCATAACCGTTACCGATATGGCAGCTACTGCACCGGTTGCCCCGTTCACCACCAACCTTGGCGCTTCCAGCGCGCACTGGGTGATCGGGCAGATGGTTCCGGAAACATTGAGCGTAAGCCTGGTGCAATCTCTGGCGGGCACGGCCAACTACACCCTGTCAGCTTTCACCAAACCAACCGATTCATACGGCAACGTGGGTACAGTAACCAATGCAACGCTGTCCGCCAATTTTACTGCGCAGACAGTTGCATCCACCGCCACCTTCACCTTCAGCACAACCGATCTTGTAAATATCAGCGCAAAAAATCAGGTCTTCGCAATCAATCAACCCGCGATGCCGATTATTAATTCGGGCTTTAACGACAGCTGGCCAGCCATGACCACAACCGTCAGCTGCAGCGGAGCGGATTGCGGCGCGGGGACTTGGAGCGCGTGGCTGTATGGGGATTTTGCCGGAGCTACCGCTTCCAGTGCTTATGTGGATTATGCGCTGTTCAACAGGGCTAATCCGGTTGCTGCGGCAGGTAGTGTGCATACCGATATGGTGCAGAGCATCATCGCATTTAATACCGCAACTGCGCCGACGGTGGCACCACCCATCACGGCGCAGCCTTATGTGCAGACGGACGTCTCCCTGGAGCTATCGATCAACAATTCGTATGGTTCAGGCATGATATATCACGGCGGCAATAGCATGACGGCTGCCGCGAATGTTGCAGCCACAGCCGCTACGCCTTCTTTCAGTTGGGGCTACGGTTGTATTGACTGCGGTAACTATACCGTGACATTGCCGGGCGCTACCGGGGCGGTGAATGGCAACGCAACCTCGTTTGTGACGACCGGGATACAGTTTGGCCGTTGGACCAACGCGCCAAGTATTTCTCAAACCTCCACGGCCATAGCCTTCGATTCAGGACAAAATAATACCGGTTCTGGCGCGGCAAGCTGGGCTTTTGCGCCGGAAGGATATCTGGATACGCCGACGACTCTCTCCACTGCTACCGGCGGGACAACGATGGGGGTATTTGGCTATGCGCTAAACGGCGCACCCGCACCCAAGGACCAAAATGGTGCAACCGGTACGTTGAACTCGCTGTCCCTGACAGCAAATTTCACCAACCTAACCGTCACGGCGGCTTTGTCGGTGTCGCTCGGAGCAACTAGCTGGACGGCCAATTCGACTGCAATGGGCATAGGTGCATTTGCCGGCACCAATGCGGGTTTCAGTGGCGGCTTGAATGTAACGAGTAGCAATGCGTCGGCTAGCACTTATGGCTATTTGAATGGGGTATTCACGGCGCAAAACTATGCCGGCGCCATCGTGGATTACACTATTCAGGAATGGTCGCTGGCTGGCGGTGTAATGATTAATAATATCAGCGGCGTGGCGGCGTTGACGCGCAATGGCGTGGCAGGGAATGCCACCATTACCAATAGTTCAGTGCCTGCAACGGGTAAGTCTGTGGTGATGGAGGCTAATGCATACGGGGGATGGAACTTGCAAACGGTCGATACGGCGGCCGCTACGGGTGGGGTGCTGACCGGCTACAGCAGCAGCTCTGGTACAGGCTACACCAATATAACCACCATCGTTTGCGTTACTTGTACCGGCCAGGCTGCCGCCGATACCACGACCGGCATCCAGTACGGCACCTGGGATAAGGGTAGCCGCAGCAATAGCTACACCTCGCCGTTCGGTGGCCAGTTCCACTGGATTCAAGGCCCCGGTTTGGACCCTATCTATCTGCCGGAAGTGCTGCTCGGCACGATGTCCTACGCCCTTGACGGCGGCACGGCTCCGACCAATCAAAATGGTTTGACCGGTACTTTGTCCAGCGCAAGTTTATCTGTGAACTTTACCAGCCAGACTGTCGATATCGCTCTGGGTTTAACCGGCGTGAATGGACATAGCTGGACGGCGAGCAGCACGGGTACCCCTCTGGGCTGGACCAACTATAGCAAGAATGGCTTCTGGGTAGATGCTGGCTATATGCAGGGCGGCTCCTTGGCGGTGACGATGGATGGCGTGGCCACCGGGACGGGTTATATCAGCGGGCAACTGACCGGCAGCGGCCTGAATGGCGCCTTGTTTCAGTACCAATTGAATGCGTCATTGCCGATGCCGACGGTGCCCAACACCTTTACCGCAGCCGATATGGTGACGGTACAGGCACCGTCCGTGACGGTGACCGGCCCAGTTACCACTGGCGGGCCAGCCAGTGTCGCATTCCCGGCTGGAACGTCTGGCACCTTGGTGGCGCAACCGGCCACCACGCTTAGCGTGGCACTTGCAGGCGGGGTGCCAATTACTGCATCCTTGTCTGGCGGGGTTACCGCGTCGGTGCCTAATTTGACAGCCGATCCAGTCAAGACGGGTGTTTATTATGGCACGGCCACTACCGGCGAATCGGTGTCAATAGATACTTACAACTGGACTTACGGGGCAAGATATTCCAATTTTGGCGAATGGCGCATGTTGCCAACGCCTGCCGGGCTTGCGCCGGCAACCGCAACCGGCCCGTTTACCAGCGGTGAATTCGCCGGCGGCATGTTGCTCACCCCGGCTACGTCCATGCCGGTCATTAACTCTGCGGTGAACGGCTATTACTCCGGTTCGATGGTCGGCGGGGCGCAAGATAGCACGACCAACACGCCGTACAGCCTGAATTACGGCTGGGTGGATTTGAATGCCAATTTCACCACGGGGACATTGAACGGCTCGGCAACCTACATTGAGGTTATGGATCGAAACACCGGCAGCTTCGTTGGTTATTTCAATGACTTGTCGCTAGCCGCCATTATTGCCACCAATGCCTTCAGCGGCAGCGTGACGGCGAACGCTGCGCCCGCAGGCTTCACAGCCAGTCCGGTTAACCTAACGGCGGGTACGGTGGGCACGACTAACGGCCACTTCTACGGCCCCAATGCGAATGAGCTGACCGGCATCTGGCAGTTAGCCAGCGGCACGATCAAGGCATCAGGCGCATTCGGTGCGGGTAACGGCACCTCCAACAACGCAACTATCGAAACGGTGAATGGGACGGTGGCGCTGGCGGCAAACGCACCGGCCGACACCGCCACGCCTTATCGTATGGTGGCGATCTCGGCATTTGATTTTGCGGCGACAGCTTCTAACGGCGGCATGATCCTGGATGGCGGGTTCAACAATACATCGCGGGTGACGGAAGTTGCTGGCAATGTGACGGCATTTGATTCTGGTTTGGGCAATTACAATGCCAGCTTTAACAACAACTCCGCGACGTTGGCTATCGGAACTGCTGCCGCCAGCGGGTTGGGTACCGACCCCGTAACCGGCATCAGTTGGGGACGTTGGGGTGGCGGCTCGATCAATATCACTGATCGCACCACCGGAGTTGTCACGCCCAGCGCGCTGGGAACAAGCAGTCTGCACTGGATCGCCACACCGAGCATGACCGCGCCGGTCGCGCTACCAACCACTGGCACGTATAACTATGTGCTGGCAGGCGGTACTGCGCCATCCGATAACCTGGGTAATGTCGGCACACTGAACAGCGCAAGCTTGGTGGCCAATTTTACGGCTCAAACAGTCGATGTGGGTGTAAACGTCAGCATCACCAATGCGGCAAACCCGACGACGCTGGTTGCCAGCGGAACGGGCATCCCCATTCAGCAACGTGCAATGTTCGATGCAGCCACGGGAAATATAGGTGCCGCTGGCATGCTGACTGCCACTTGCTCTGGAGCAGGATGCGCAGCAGCCGCTCCGACTCAGGCGAGAATCAGTGGGGCATTCACGGGTACAAACGGTGTTGGCGTGGGGATGATGTATGGCTTTAATAATGGTGGCGCGATAATCAGCGGTGTAGCGGCACTCAAACAGGGGGCGCAGATTCCTTAGTGATCCGCACTTGCAGCGCAGCAAAAGACCAGGCCCGCAAATGCCGGCTTGGTCTTTTTAGTGTACGTTCCGTGAACAAGTAAATCGTCATTGCGAGCCACGCAAACGGTTTGGCAATCCACGCATTCCCTGTAAAATCGCGCCCTCATTTCAAACTTGGCAGTCATTCACCATGCGCGTCTCACAATTTTTCATCTCCACCCTGAAAGAAGCACCATCCGAAGCGGAACTGCCAAGCCACAGGCTGATGCTGCGCGCCGGGTACATCAG
>Ga0209211_10009968_pt1 | contig 12509 bp, 11 predicted proteins | sample RifGroA2_FD_183992 | JGI IMG/M metagenome (GOLD analysis project Ga0209211, IMG submission 183992) | Groundwater microbial communities from Rifle, Colorado, USA - Groundwater A2 (SPAdes) (version 2) | ecosystem: Environmental > Aquatic > Deep subsurface > Groundwater | place: Rifle, Colorado... | reverse complement strand
CAATTACCGGACGGCAATCGGCGCACACCTGCGCTATCGCTTCGCAAGCCGCTTTGGCATATTGAACCATATTATTAAAACCTTCCTTGGAATAGGCCTTTAGATTCTTGGCTAAAGGGTTTAAATCATCAAACTCATTTTGTCCCACCATCCAATATTTAATCCTATTGGAATACCGCCTCACTATTTCTTTTACGAATTTTTTATAGCCTTCCAGCGCGTCAGGGTGGATTGGATACGGATAGCCGTCACGACTTACGTCACTGCCATATAAAGGATTTATTATCGGCAGGGAAATAAACAGGTTCACATCTTTTTTAAATGCTTCAGACAAGATAGCGTCAGATTCCCTAAAATCGTAATTTCCTTTTCCGGTCTTTTCGTTTTCAATATCCAGCCACATTGTTTTTGTATGGCCCTCAAAGGGCCTGTCCCAGTGAACACCAAGATCCAGCATATTTTTGTATGTTGGATCAAATTTGTAATTAGTGTCAAATGAACCTTGCACGAACCCGAAAGGGGAATCTTTATCTGCGGTTTTACTGCCTTTTATTATCTCGCCTGACCCAGCGGATAAAACGCATCGCGGAGGCGATTGGCATCCTTTGTCATCTTTGCCGCCCGGGGTTACGATTCCTCCTTGTTTCTGGCAGTTTTCATAGAAAGACGGCGCGGCGGGCACGTATGACGGGCATTGATATAATCCCTTATCTTTAGTATTTTCACCAGCGCAATCATCCGGGCAGGCATTCGGATTGGCTTTTTCAAAATCATCACAGATGTTATCGCCGCATTTACCGGTGAGCGGCTGAGCAAAACCACTCTTATTTAGCCATAATATACTATAAACGCACAATAAGCCGCTTATAATAATTATTAAAACATTTTTTGCTTTCGTCATCTTAATGTATCAATAAACTTCTTTATGCTGATATTACCCGGGCAGGTTTCTATACAGCGGCCGCAACCCACACAGCTTGGGGTCCCATAGCGCTCTACATCAATATTCAGCTTATGTTCAAAGAACCGGCGGATGCGGTCTTTATGCTCCGGGAAAGGCGTATTCCCTCCGGCCATCCGGGTGAAGCCGGCATAGACACAGCCGTCGCAATAACGAAAGCGTATCCCTTTATCACCGCTTAATCTATCACTGACGCTAAAACAACTGCAAGTAGGACATAAAGTAATGCACCCGGAACAGACCACGCAGCGCTGTCCGATATCATCCCAAACACTTTGCGCCACCTTATCTTCCCTCATTATTTTGGCAAGTTTCTTATGATTTATTCTCTTCGCCATCGGCGCGAAGCTCTTTAACATATCTTTAATTTCTTTTTTATCCTCAGGCAAGACCTTAGATAATAATTTCTTATTTTTCTGAATTATCTTGCTCCCTTTCCTTGAACCGGCCTCTATCAGGTATCCCCTGCTTAAAGGAATAAGCTGTAAATCAAAACCCTCTTTAGCTATCGGCCCGGCATCCATCAAATGACAAAATGATTCAACAGAACAGCGCTTTCCGCACGCCAAACCGATAAAAACAGAATTATCTATTTTCCGCTTATACGGGGCATCCACAGGGCCGTCAGCAATAAAAAATTTACGCGTCAAAACCAGCGCCTTTATATCACAAGGCCGCACGCCATAAAATATCCGTTTTTTTTCATCCTCTATCGGCTCAAGCTCACATTCTTTAGCCGATTTGATATCAAAAAGCGGATCAGTCTGAGGCAACAAAAACGCCCGTGGCGAGATTACAGAATTGCCCTCATAATCCAAGAGTTCACCGCCCTCGTCTTTCGTATCCCCGAAAACAATATCATTAAGATACTCTCTCCTGGGGGCAATAAATTCATCACAAGAGGCTTTGAGATTACTAATAAGCACCGACAGGTTATTTTTAGCTACAAAAAGCCTCTTAATTTTTAACATAATTCATTTTTTATTTCTGGATAGTCATTTTGGTCTTTCATTCTAAAATTGCTCTGCTATTAATTTTACGGCTTTGTTTCTATTTTCCATAATTTCCTCCCATGAATAAGCACTTATTGTCAACTTGTCGACAATTGTATTTCAAGCACCTTCATTTAATTGCTTCGTCATGTATCCTACACAATAAAGGCATTTTTCATCTTGTATAATATCCTCAAGCTTATACAAGCTCACCTATCGCCTTATTTCGTTGCCGATTTTAATAATTGGCCTATATGAACATCTGCACCAACCTTTTTTGCTATCACCAATAGACGTTGTGCATTCTTTAACTGGGATTGGATTAATTTCCAATGCGTCATCCATCGTATACTCTTTCCCTTGTAACTTAGAACATATCTCGCAACCACCTAGGGTTTGAATAGTAACCCCAATCACGAAACCTTCCATATCTTTATCCTTAAGACTCAAAAGTTTACATTTATTCATTCCAAGCAAAGCATTAAAGGTATCCTTGCCTTCTTCTCTTAAAAAGGAAGCAATATCAAGATAGACTATTCTTGCTCTTTCCCAATCATTTTCTTTCATATAATTTTGAACTTTTTTATTTAACAATTTCCACATAGTATCGTGTTCGGATAAATTTTGGTTAGAAGCTTTTTCTGATTCAAAGTCATCAACTGAGATATTGCCACCCATAAAAACTGTCTTTAATGCTTTATCATATCTTTTTATATCTGAATACCAGTTTTTTATTTTCTGCGACCTTCTACGCATCAAATCTCTTTTCAAAATTTTTTCTTAACTCGCTATTTTTAAAATCCTTAAGTTGTTTTACATATTTATCAAAGTGAACCAAAGCCAAATCAACCAGTCTATTGGGATGAATATACAAACCCATTTCTTTAGAAAATACTAACGAGGCATTCATTTCACCTGTTATAAAAACACGTTTGGAGGTCATGCCACTATGATATAAACCACAACGAACGCCATTATATAATATTTCAACAATTTCTTTTTGGTTTTGCCCGAAGCAATCATTTAAATCAGGAATTATTTCCAATAACCCTTATTTTTATCAGGAGGAGTGTTTTTTCTCTTGACGGGTATCTCAATGGGTGACCCCTTCGTCGTTATTATGCACGACCTTGAGCAAGCTGTAATCCATATCTATATACATAGGGGAATACATATGAAACTTTCTCTTTCCTTTCCATCTTTTTGATAACACCTATGGATATTAAATCTTTGCATATCGATTCCCAGCCTTGACCCAGTAATGACCGGACTGCACTTTCTGCATATTCCGTTTTACCGTTGTGAAATTTTTCAATATACGGCCAGAGATGTGGAAACTCAGCCCTTAGATATGTGTCTCTTTTCCTTTTCGAAAGTTCCTGCAGTCCATATTGAATTGCGTCTGGACTAATTAAATATGGAGACTCAAGGTCTGGCGCTTGTTGAAATATGTCCGTTTGTGCCTGCTTAGCTTTTGTAACCAAATCAATAATATCTCTTGGAGTAACAACGCCTTTCCCATCCATAGTATGATGATACAACCATCTCAAAGTTGCACTCTGGTTTTCTCCCGAATGCACTCGAAGAGGGAATACTTTATAGAAACATTCATTCCTGTAATCTTGACTTGCGTTAAGCCTATCCTTACTAACACTTAAATATTTGCAGAGGTCTTCATTAGCAAAAAGTCGTTTCACAAGCATAGTTAGTATTTGCTCTTCTGACCAGCGCAAAGTGTCGGCTTGTCTTGCGGTGATATGCGTCAATGCGGTAAAGCCATTCCCTTGTGTAACAATCTGCTCCAACATATCATCCCTCAGGAAAATTTTAACTCGAATAATCGGCGTTGTGAAAAGTCGTGTAGCCCGTAGCAATCCACGCAACGCTCGAACCTCCAAGCTACTGCGTCTTAGGAAAATTTCGTCAAGTTTATCAATCATTAGCCATATAGACAAGTCCACTTTCTTTAATATGGTCTCTAATGTATCTTTAATGTCAGATACATATTGAGGCACATCCATTGAATCCTGAGAATTACTCTGTTGAGGTGGGGTGGATTTACCAAACAAATCTAACTCAACATCACCACCCTCATGAGGTATTTTATATCGAAGCGTGGGTTTCCATAAGCGTAATACATTTAATGACCACGCAAGGATATCCTTTAATGACTTCTTTGCGGAAATCTCAGGGATTTTTGCACGAGCACAGGCTTTACAAAATTGCCCTATCTCAGAAGAAACACCTTGAAGATATGGTGCATAGAGTTCCCCCTTTATGAATTGTTCATGCGCAAGCGATATCAGATAAATACACCAAAAACTTACAAAATCATCTTCGGATAACTTGTCAAATTGTTCCTTGCCTGAAAGACATTATCGCCCTGTTTTTGAACACCATGAGCAATGACTACCTTGCGATTCTCGAGTAGCTGATTGGGGAGAAAATCAACAAATATACGAAACAAAGCACTTTTCCCGGAACCCTTTGTGCCTGGGACTAAATCAACTGAATCTCGAATCAAATCACTAAAAGCAGACGTCTCGATTCGAGCTGTTTCCAATAATGTGTCAAGTTCTGCGACTGAAGACCCGAGATCCAAATTCCTGAGTATGTTAGCCGCTTCACTATGCTTATACATTTTAAACCGATTTCCTTTTGTGGCTTAGAATTCTCGGCCTCCTGTTGCTTGATACAACCATAATGCCACTTTTCCTAAATAGTTCTTTAATCGCTGGTATTATGTCCTCATAACACTGTATCGGAGTCTGAAGACCTGCGATATTTTTTTCTTTATTTGCCTCCAGAATTGCTACACCGCTGTCCCAACAAGCCTTTGAACCGGCACCTCCACCAGATTCTGGATATTGAACCTTTAAATCATTTGTCCAGAATCCAATGTTATAGCAATCGTCTTGTGGTCCTTTTGCATTATGCCCTCCTCTCGTAATAAACCTCAAATTTATATTTTAAAGACATCTGACCCAGTCGTTTCTCGCGCTAACTGCTGCACTTGGGTGGGGATATTCGTGCTTGAGAGCGTGGATCACTCGAATAATGTTCGCTCTTTCGCAGTTGAAAGCTTTATTCTTATTCTTTTGTTTGTTTCATATTCCTCAATCAATCCTTGTCGCTTCAAATCCGTAACAACCCTTGACACTCTTCTTCTTAATTTATCTCGATTTCTTCCACGACACGAAAAACCTAACTTACGCAACGCTTTATCTGCAATAAGATCCTTCCCCTGGCTACTCTCTTCTAAAAGAGAAAGAACCGCTTTTTGTATTTCTCTATGTTTTGCGCTATATAAAACTGTCTCCATTTTCTCAGCGTATTCTACAGCCGCAGATAGTCTATCTTCTACAATAGGCTCTTTAGCATCTTCCAAAGTTTCTGTTAACTCTTCGCTGTTTGACGGAGTTATGATTTCTATTGGCTTGCTGAAGACTTCTCCTTTTTCTTCCTTATATCCAATACTATGAATCCCCATTTCTTCTAATACCTGCCATAGCGATTCTAGGGCTTGTTCTGGATCGCGATAGAATAAACTACCTCTAATTCTCCAAAATCTCCAACCAGCACGCGCAAGTATCCGTTGACGCCACTGATCTTTATCATACTCTTCTGGACCATGCCAATTATCTCCGTCGCATTCAACAGCAAGTCTTTTATTGCCACCTTCAACAACTAAATCAATTCTATATTCTGCGACTTTAAACTGAGGTGTAACTTTATACCCTTTTTCTATTATTTTTCGATATACATCTTTTTCAAACTGACTTTCAAAACTATCTTCCCCAACTTCAACCTGACTATCAATAGGGTTCAGACAGTATGATAACAACCTATACCGATAATCGCTTGGACTTAAATCATTTAGTGTTGCTGAATGAAATAACCATATCTGATCGCGCGCACGACTAAAGGCTACGTTAAATCTTCTTTTATCTGTCTCCTTAGCTAAAGAACCAGGCCTGTCATTCGAGGCTGCAACTAAACTCAAAAAGATTACATCCCGCTCATCTCCTTGGAAGTCATACGGATCACCACATATCAAGTTTCGTTTTTCGATTTCTTCAGCCCCAATCTTTTCAATTAACATACGCTCAATAACACCATCTTGTGCATGCCCTTGAAGTATAATAACGCCCATGGTTTTGTTTTTATATTCATGGCTTGCGCAACATTTTGCAATACACCCTACTAACTCCTGCGCTTCAGGGATATTAACAACGCGTTGCCCTAGACCTTCTTTGTAGCCGTTTCTTACGTGTACAGTGCGAATAGGATCTAATCTTTTGGGAGGACATGACCTAAGAGGTATAAGGCTCGCCCCTAATGGCTCATAACATAATTTGTTCGAAAATTGTATTATCTCGGGAACACATCTAAAATGTTCTCTTAACACTACTCTGGATTTATAACGTATCTGCGCATGAGTAAATAAGCTACTTTGTAACCCAAAAGTTTTACGCAGAGGGATATCTTTAAGATATAGTTCAATTAAAGAATCTACTGATTTGTGGTCTACCCCTATGTCTTCTGGACTAATTTGCTGATTATCACCTACAATAATACATTTTTTAGCGATATAAAATAACGATAAGGCCTCTGGGCCAGATTGGCTAGATTCATCAACAATGACAACATCAAAAATTTCCTTTTCAGGTTTTATAGATTCAACCACCCTATAAAGTGGCATAATCCATGCTGGAATTGCCCCTCTGCAAACAGCCATGTATTCCTCGGCCTCTCTTCTATACTTTTCAGCATGTTTTCCGGTACCTTTACCAATCTTTTGTATAGCGTGGCTCCAAGCCATAAGATTTTTTCTCTGCGTCTCGGTCATTGTACTAAGACAACCATACCATGCTTTCTCTGAAGCCAGTTCTGCTAAAGTTTTTTTGGTGTTTTTATCTATATCTTCATAATCTCGCTGCAATTGATATTCATCGTGTTTCTCTTCAAACTCTTTTAACCAAGAATCTGCCCTTAACCATTCCCAGGCTTTCTCAAAATCTTCAGAGCATCTTTCAACAGTATCATCATATGGGTTATCAAATACTAAATCTGCTAATAGCGGAGCCTTGCTTCTAAGGTTATTTAATAAATCTAAACTATCCTTTAATAACTCACCATCTTTATCTAAGATTACTGATTTATCATATGCCTTACTCCAGTTAGTCCAATTGCGCGTTTCTAGTGAATTCAATAGATCTATTGCTACTGGATGAGCTTCGCTATTTGTAGACAATACTTTCAGAGAAATGATTATTTGCTCTATTTGTTTTTCAATTTCCTTCATACCGTCAATAACTAAAGTTCCCTCTAAAACTATTACCAGCTTGTTTATTTCTTTATCATCATGCCACGCTGGCTCACCGATAACCTCAATGTCACTTGCATTTTTCTTAGCTTCTAATAAATATGGTTCTATAGCCAAGACTACATCCAGGGCATCTAATTGCTCAGCAATGAGAGCAACTTGACTAAAAGATGTTCCATTAGGAATTTGCATTCTATCACTCCACACATCTTTCAGTTTACTTAATCTTGTTTGAACATCGATATAATGAATCAATTTACTTAAACAATTTTCATTATCGCAACACCTTCCATCAACTCTAATATCAAATAATAAATATTTAACCCGATTATAAATAGACGGCCTAAATACCCACCATCCTAAATTTTTACGCTTTTTTAGGTAATTCAATAAATCTTCGCAATCTGCTTTTATTTTTTGAAGTTCCGTATTTTTAGATAGTGAGAATACAAAACGATCTGTTTCTATCGCAAGGTCTCTTAAATTCTCAAGATGCATTTTGGTCACAGACGCTAAGTCTTTCAAAGGGCGATATTGATCCCCTAGAATAGATGAAACAGCATCTTTTAGCCAAGGAAGTGGTCTTCGGCATGCGTCTGACTTAACCTTTTCTAAGGCATTCAAAGAGTCCAATAATTTTTTCCGCTTAGAGGAATCTGTTTTTCTTAGTTTGTCATAAAGCAAATGCAGCTGTATATTATTCTTTATTTCGTTTTCAAGATTCTTATATTTTTGTTCTTTTTCAACCATTTCCACGAATTTCTCAGGAGAAATAAGCCCATCATGCTTTATTCTCTTTAATGATAACTCCTTCTGATAATCTTTATTAAACTTTCTATATGACTGAATTAGCCTCGTAAATTCAACTTGTGTAACAGGCGGCAAATCTTCCGATGAGATTTCATCTGGTATCCACCCATATCTATTTTCATCCTCCCTAATTTTCCTCCCGATCGCTTGAGCTGTTCCATCAAATTTGCCGTTAATAATTGAATGCTTATATGTTTCTTTTTCCCTCAGCTCTGTCAACGAAACTCGCACTTCTTGAAATCTCTTCTTTAAATCACTAAGTTTTTGTTCCAATTTATTAATTCGTTTATGATTTTCTTCTTTATCCCAAATATTATTCATGCTTGTAATTTCATGAACTGCTGCAACTAAATTATCTAAATCTTCTTGCCTATTTCCCAAGACGCTAACACATAGAGGTCTAATCTTCGCAGGTATCTTTTCATTCAAAACTCTTAACGCTCTAGAGGTTTGACTAGTTATTAAAACTCGTTTTCCCTCCGCCAACAAATGGCAAATAAGATTAGCTATAGTATGACTTTTCCCAGTCCCTGGAGGCCCTTGCACAAGAACCCCTCTATCACTGTAGATATGCTTGATAATTCTAAGCTGCTCATCATTGTATTGAAGCGGGAAATAAATCTCACCGGGAGTTACATCGATTGACTTCTCTTGAACCGCCGGGCTAACCAAGCTATCACTTTTTGTAGAGTCGGTATCGCTAGTAATTAATAGCTTAACAGATGACGGAACATCACTTTCATTATCACTTTTCAAATCATCGATAATTTTTGAAATAAATTTCAAAATCCCAACCTTACTTCTTTCTCTTAAAATTAATGCCGGGGCTAACTTAACTTCTGGCACATCGCTTAGATCAGATTTCACTGGAGGATCAATAGATTCACTGTATTGGGCTTTCGAATTAAACGAGTTCACCCAGCTTTTAATTAATGTGTGAATACGAGTTTTATCCCAAATGTCATTTGACATCTCCCTTGCTTCGGTTTCTAGATTTCGTTGAATTTCAACTGTGGGTTGATCGTCAAAATCAAGCATTTCTGTTTCGAATTGTAAGTTTGCGCCTCCGGGGCTTGCCTTAACGCTAATAGCTCCTCTATTTGGTTCGAATATTAACTCGGTTTGTGCAGTCAAAATTTGCCTATATATGCTGGCGCCTAATTTTGTCTTATATTTTAATATACCAATCCCTATCACAACCTCGAATGATTCACCTAATGCTCGTTGTTGTTGATACATAGAAAACAATCTAATATATATATCTTGAACTTTCTTCAGAGAGGCATAAGCTTCAGCCCACGGTTTCCATTTTCTTTCTATATATTCATCCCATGCCTCCCTTACTTCGGGCTGTTGTGCTAGTTCCAAATATCCAATCACTTGATTTTCAATATTTACATTATCAGATAAAGATTTTGGAATTCTTTCTTTCAAAACAGGTGTCTTTTCATAATTCTCTAAGTCACTCAAATCAATCCATCCGCGACAATTATCCGGAACTGTAGGTACCTTAGGCAAGCTAGGCCTTTTTATGTCAATCCATATGTGATCCCCCTCTTCTCTCTCAATTTCCCAAACACTACAATAACAATAGGGGGAATCACGAGGAATGTTTGATAGCCAAATTGCATCCTTATAACTAGAAATGTCTGCAATAATGGCGGTTCTTAATTTAACCAAATGCTGTAAATATTTATACAAATTCACAGCGTCATTAATCATGCTTTCCCTATGTTTTTCTTGTTCGGACATATTAATGCCTCAAGCCTTTCCATCTTGGGTCCGTTTTCCCCGTAAATCGCACACCTTTCTTTAGCAATTCTTCTCTGGTCTGGTCGTTCTTCGACCCACTTTTTATTCCTGCTGTCTGGCTTTTTTCTGTCATTTATCTCTTCCTTGCCTACTCAAATACTCCGCGCCTTTTTTGGTTAGGTGGTATTTTTGCAGACGGCTATTGGGTTTATCTGGAATCGTATATTCAATTAATTTTTCGCTTAAAGCCGGATGCAAATAGTCCCCTGACTTTCTATTTTGATCAAACCCAGCTTGATATTTTGCAATGGCCTCGATACAACTAATTACTATGTGAAGTACTGCAAAGCCGGAATGCGGTATCTCAGCACATTTCTTGGCAATATTTAATTGCCAACCTTTTATCCTATCTTCAAAAATGGCAATTTTGTCATCAAGAGATAGAATTTTGAGGAAATCTGTATCCTTATAGGCAGGACTTAAACAAATAACCATTCCTATTTTCCGAAACTGAGCCATTTTTGATTATGGCTTAAATTCTTCGGCTTTTATGCGAAAAAAATCATCAACAACGGTAATGAGTATTTCTTTGTTTGGCTGCGCATCATTTAATGTTTTCACTTTCAACAAAGCCTGTTTCTTCTTATTAACTGGCAAGATGAGAATATCCGTTGATAACCTCGATTCACTAATTACTTTTGAACTAGAAATTATGTTTTTTACTTCGACTTTAATAGTATTATTTTCATATCCAGCATACATATAGGAGTTAAATATTGTCAAGACGTCATCTATAACCATATTTCTATAAATAGACTCCCCAATAGAAATCGGCTGGTTTTCATTTATTTTGCCGTCTTTCATATCCTCTCCATAACCAACTACAACCAGTGATAATGAAAAGATTAACGCCGATATTAAAATAAAACGAAAGTTATTCATCTCATCCCCCCCCGTTATCCAAGACATATTCTAACAATACAATAGATTTAACTCCCTAATTAACCGCGTAGGATTAAAAAAATCTATCTTTGTATAACCTAATTTCTCATTAACGCTATTAATTAAGCTTGTGATCTTCTTGGTTTTAATAAATTCTCTTGTATTCCATGTAACAAAAGCATCAATTTTATTTATTACGGCAGTGGCCACTTGAATCCTATCTCCCGCCTGACTTCCTGATTTAGAAAATATGGACTTTCTTCGAATAATTCTGAATCCTGAAGAAGTAGAGATTCTTTCTTCAGAATCATAATAATATGCATCAACTAATTTATGAATTTTGAATAAATCATCGATATTTAGATAAATAGGCTTTACACATCTCTTTTTTAACATCTTTTCTGTTAAAATTTTCTCTAATCTCCCTCTTTGTCGTTTACATTTTGTTCTTAATATTTCTTCAACTACCGTTGGAGAATAATAAGCCTCAAATTTACCATTTTCGATTTTAGAAAAGAGAATTTCAGTATCCTTTTTTCTATGGTCATCCTTCGTGAGTAGATCAAAAATATTAGTGTCTAGATATATTTTCACAGGTTATAGACTAAATTACTCGTGTCCCAAATAGATATCGATTATCGACGAGATTGCCGATTAGGGATATGAAAGACGTCATATTGCGAATGTTTTAATCCACATTTTCATAGGGACGGATCCGCAATCGTTGTCTGTCATTCCCGTTTTCACGGGAATGACAGACAAATTTGGACAGCCATGACACTAAATCTAAAACTAAAACTCTCAAAACATATTTATATATCTTTTCTTCTTTACTATGCAGACCTGATATTCCCTGATACGGCAGACCGGACAAAAGGCGGTATCGGTTAGAACATCTAACCTTATTCCGACTTATTTATGTATCCGTTTTGTATTTTTAGTCTCTTTAATTAATTCCAGGTCGGCAAGGTCTATAAGCCAGCCTGATTTTTTCTTCATTGCTTCAATATCTTTTAGAGAGGCCGCTCTGACAAAAATATTTTTATCCCGTTTCCGCTGCGAGTCTTTTAAAAGCCTCTTAAATTCGCCTTCTTCGATAAAGAAAACATCCAATATATCCCTACCCTCATATGAAAAAGAGATCCATTGATTAGCGATCAACCTGCCTGAGCGCGCGAGAGCAAGAATTGCTTTTTGTTCACTCTTGAGCTTTAACCCATCAGCTATTTGAAAAAGCATACTTATTGTATCCGCCTCAGCAACAATATAAATATCTATATCCAGGGTGCTGCGGGGAATACCGTGAGCCGCCAAAGCCGCGCCCCCGACTAAGACATACTCCAACTTATTCTTATTAAGGCTGTCTATTATCTTATGCCAGATTTCAGGCTTTAAAGTATTTCTTTCCATCTCGACGCAGTTTTCTATTTATTCGCTTGGCTTTCGCGTCCATAAAACCCGCGAAAAACCACCCCTGCCCCAACGCCCAGGAAAGCCGTCGGGTGAGCGAAAGCTTCGCGAAAGATTTTAGATGCTGGGCCTGTAATTGCTTACTCTTCATTATTTACACCTTCTCTACCTTCGCGGCGCAGGCCTTGTATTCGCCGATGCGGCAGACCGGGTCAAAGGCGTTGTTGGTTAAGACATTGGTTGGGGCTTCGCTGAAATGAAAGGGCATCCAGAGGACCCCGGCCTTAATCTTATCCGTAACTTCCGCCGCTACTAC
>Ga0209211_10009964_pt1 | contig 12512 bp, 13 predicted proteins | sample RifGroA2_FD_183992 | JGI IMG/M metagenome (GOLD analysis project Ga0209211, IMG submission 183992) | Groundwater microbial communities from Rifle, Colorado, USA - Groundwater A2 (SPAdes) (version 2) | ecosystem: Environmental > Aquatic > Deep subsurface > Groundwater | place: Rifle, Colorado... | reverse complement strand
GTAGTAAATTGTTTTCCAAATACCACTTCTAAAGATACTAATTCAAAAGGATTTTCTATCAAACTATCAGTTCAGGTAAAGTCATCCAACTTATGGAATCCTCCATATTCCGACTATCAACAGAAGTTGTTTGACATTATCACCAAGTTCCACGAAGTAGATGGATGGAACTTTCAACAAATATCAGATTGGTTGGTTGAGAATAACTACTTGTCTCCACGGGGTAAAGTATTCAACAATTCCGTAGCACACTCAATCTATAAAAAGAAAACAAGAAGTCTAAAACGATTTTCTCGTGAGTTTGACCATACTATTACGAATATGGGGATTGATGTAGTTGATTACATTCCAAGGGAATAGAGTTATCCCGACCTCCACTGCGTTACGGTCGGTTCTACCGAAGGTGACAACTGTCCTTTCAGGACAGTAATTGTCATTTAAAGACAGTTTATGTACTGTTAGTATAATGTTATATCCTTTCAGTATAGTAATAAGGACTATTGGTATAATATATGTCCTATCAGGACAATTCCTTGACCATCTGAGACATCTTCTTTACTTTGGTAATAGTAGTTGTAGATACAGACAATATCTTCGATATTTCGTCATAAGAATACGTTCCCTTGGATAGGTAGTTGAGGATAGACTGTGACCTTTTTTTCTTTAAGAAAGAATCCGTTGAATCAGTTGTTCCAATTCTACGTCCCCCGTACAATCCCTTTTCCTTTCTAATCTTAATCCCTTCCATTTGACGTTCACGGATGAGAGACTTCTCGAACTGAGACATTGTCGATAGGATTGACAACATCAACTCACTGAACTTGTCAACCTTACCATCCTCGTTGATATTACGTAGTGTTGGGTTCTTACATTCTATTACTATTCCTCGTTGGGTAAGGTCTGTCCATATTGTAAGTACATCCAAGGTATTCCTTCCGATACGTGTCACGTCGTGGATGACCAGTTTTTTGAGTGTACCATTATCAATCATCTTCTTTACCTCTGAACCCTTTGGTCTTTCATATAGAGGTATACTTCCACTACAATAGTCAGTTAGGACGTAATCGTATTCTTTAGAGTTGGTTAACTGTCTATCAGGGTTTTGTTCTAGGGTACTTACCCTCGTGTATAATACTATCATTTTTATACCATTTTATAACTGGTACAAATATAAGTCTATTTTTAATATAAAACAAACACAAAACACTAGTTTCTAGACACTTATCTCCTAGTAGTTTATGGTATACCACAAAAATGAAATAGAGAAAGATAGATGAAAATATTTGCCACACAATATTGATGATACTGGAGTTGATCTGATCTTATCCAATTTTTTATGAATGTTGTTTGGCATAGAATGTTAGTGATAAAGTAAGGTGTTTGGGCTAACACTTTTATAATCGGGGATCCCCGCAGGGATCCCCTTCAGGAAGTAGGTGTAGGAATCCCCCCTTAACAGGGTAAAACTAAGGGGGGGGGTATATAGGGGGTCGATACCGTAAAAAAAATCCTGCCAGAAAATGACAGGATTTTAGAATTATTGATGAAATGAATTATACCTCGAGTAATCTATAATCAACTTTATAAGAGGGGAATCAATGTTTAGTTCTTAGATTCAAACTGATTGATCCACATTTCTATGATTGATTCAATTTTTTGAGACCCTTCAATTATTTTATAATCGGTTTCACTATACCAAACATTATTTTCCCCTCTAAACCAACCCTTTAGTTCCAACCCTCTTTTAAAAAGAGTTTCAACAATATTATCAAAACCATTTGAACATTCTGAATGAGTTATATAAAGAGAATTTATAGGATGACCGTGAATTCTTTCAACATCTGACACCCCCCATTCAACCAAAACTTGAATATCCATAGGTTTTGATTTATACTTCATAAAACATTCATTTTCGGATAAATCACTAATGTGTAAAATATCATCATAATCAAATAGAGCACAAACAATCATTGATTTTAATGTAGTTTTGGTCTGAATTTGATGACTTTTAAAGTGTGTAACATACTGATATTCTGTAGTCCAAGATGGTGATTTTATTGTTCCGTCTTTCATAGAATCAAATTCCTCTATTGTCATACACCTAAATAAAGGGATAAACTTTTCTTTTCCATTTAATGTTCTTATTCCTCCTTTTTCAATTTTTAGATTAGATACCCATTTCCAAACCCTATCAAAGTTTTTCATATGTTGGTTTCCAAATTTTGTCCATAAGAAAAAGAAGAATCTTTCAAAAAAATCAGTATCACCACGGTATGATGATTTTGTAAGATGTAGCTTATCTATTGAGAACAAATACTCTTTGTATTTAGTAAAGAATTTATCCCAATTGAATTCTTTAGGGGTTTGTGTAGTAGTCTTAACAATATTTTCATCCTTCCCAAAACAACATCTCTTATATTTTTTACCACTTCCACACGGACAGTTACTGTTCCTACCAATTTCAATTTGACTAATCATAATTATTATTTTAAAAGTTTATTTGAAACTGAAATCATTTTATGGATTCGTCTCTTTATTTAGAGGTCCTGTTGTGATTTTAAATAACTCTTCTTCTTCCTCATTTTTTGTCAAATTCCAGAAGTAATCAATCGGAATTTCTTCGTGTAATTCATCCGTCACAGCATTAACCCAATCTTCAAAGGAGATACAAAATTCTTCGTTCCACATCTCTTCTTTTTCTTCATATTCTTTCATTTTCTCATAAATGAAGGTTTTAATAAGAATGTAGTATTTTGAAATTTGGACATTGAATAATCGTTCTAAAACTTCGGTTAATGCGAAACCAAATTTGTGTCGATTTCCTCCGAAGTGAGTTTTTTCTTGTAAACATCTATTTTGAAAATGTTCTCTAAATTCAAAATATGAATGTTCTGTCAAGGGTAAACCCATAACATATTCCTCAATTGAGAATTTAATTGCGTCGAATACTGAACATCCTTCTGAATTGATGATTTCAATCAATTCCATTCTTTTAGTTTCAACTACTGTCTGTGATAAACTATGATTCATTTGGATAAAATTTATGATCTCTTATCTGGTTTATTTTGGATAAGAGATCGGTGAAAAAAAATAATTTTTAGTAAATGTTTTCCTCAGCCCAATAAAAAGCATTCCCTACATTTTCTCTTTGATCATTAGTCAATCTCTCAAGAACCGAGTCTGAACAAGTGATTTCAAAATAAAAGTCCATTCCCAAACACAGAAGTAAATCATTATAAAACTCAGGAAGTGATTGATCTTCATTAAAAGATTCAAAATAGATTTCTCTTTGAACGTCCTTCCCTTCAAGATTTAATTCATTGATAGATCTCTTAACTATACCGATGTTTAAATCTCGATCAAAATCGAAGGTGTTGATTTTTTGTGTTAATACTAGACTGTTTTCACTACAATTTGACCATTGAATTTCAGTCATAATTGTCATTTTGAATGTTTTTGACATTTTTTTATTTGATTTGATTGTTAAAAAATTATACAATTTATTTTGTATAAGAAATTGATTAAAAATTAAGATTTTTAGTTGTTTTAATAAAAAACCCCTCAAATGGTTCTTGATCATCATCTATTAAATTGCCGTCATCATTTAATCGAACTCCAAAAAATTGACGGCAACCATCATTGAACCATTCATCCAAATAGAACTCATTTAATTTCCATTCCACCCCTTCAGTCTCTGATCTAATCTTCATATAAGAACAGAGTTTTTTTGTTTTTTTCATATAGTTAAATTTTAGTTACTTATTCGATAATTTTTGTATAAGAATTGGTATAAAAAAAATCACTTCACAGATTTCTCCTTTACGTAGGTTTCTTTTAAGAGTTTTTTTAAAGCAGTCTTACCCATTTCTAGGTACTTGTTCTCTAATTCTTTCGAGTACTCTTCATTTTCGTCGATTCTACCCAAAGAAATTCTAACAGCACGGTCTTCACCAGAATCATCCGGCCACATAATCTTCGCTGTCATATAGGTATTATTATTAGTACTTTTTAAATCTTTCTGAGGATTGATTTTAAAATCTAATTCGTTCATTACAAAAAGTCTCTTATAGTCAATCATCAATTTTTCTAGTTCGTTAAAGTCTGTCCCCATAGACTCCATTTTTTTGATAATTTCAAATCTCCTATCAGACATCTCTTTACTCTCAAGATTATCAACTTTATGGGATGACTTCAACTCTTGAAAATCAACCTCAGAGAATAGTTTAATCCACTCTTTGTATTTTAATATGTCAGGGAATTTCGTTTTCACAGTACAAAGGTAAGGAACCCAATTGTCTTATCCAAATTATTTTGAATAATTTTATTTTGATACTTGACTTTCCCCCTTTTTTTATGTATTTATTGTAATACGTTTATTGGAGAGAGAAATTACAGTGGCGATAAACGGTTTAATGAATAACCACGGGGACGAGAATAAAAGTTCAATACCAGCACAAAGTCGAAAGGTGTATTCTCAGGATGAGTGACCATTCTTAAGTAGTCGACAAAAGTTAGTTTTCACTGATACTAACTATACCCTCTCAGGAAACAGGATCTGAGGGTACGAGTGTCAACCGAGTAAAAATCGGGGGACTACTCGCACGCCCCAACTCGTCAACAGAGATTTAATACTAGACCTAGAAATACTAGATAATAATACTAGACCTAGAAATACTAGATAATAATACTAGACCTAGAAATACTAGATAATAATACTAGACCTAGAAATACTAGATAATAATACTAGACCTAGAAATACTAGATAACAATACTAGACCTAGAAATACTAGAAGTACTTTTTTAAATCATAACCAACATACCGAAGATTCGTTGAATAGAATTCATTTAGTTCTTGTATTATCTTATAAACTGTATGAGAACCCCCAAATGGATCAACAATCAAAGGACTAACTAATTTTGGATTTTTCACTTTAGAAATATGTGGTAAAATACAAGTACTGAGGATTGGAATTGTAAGTAATGATTTACTAAACTTAGCAGGATGGTCTATCCCATTATTTAGTTTTTGATTTGAGATGGATGTCTTAATAATATCTTCATTCCAAAAATCAGGCATATTCTTCCCATCTTTATTTGGTAAATAAGGGGTTACATTCTTATAAATTGAATTCTTACCTGTTCTGTGTCTAGGTGGATGAGAAGGTTTAGTGTCTCCAGACAATGGCATCAAAACTCTTTCATAATCGTATTCTTTTGATTTCACTAGATGAAATAAGAATTCATAAGATGGACTTGTTGTGGTTTTTGTACTTGATGGTTTCGGGTTTGTCTTTGAATAAATTATTGTACTTCTATGAATCCAAGGTTTTCTTTCTAACAGTTTAAATAACACTTTATGAGGAGCAGACTGAAGACGTCCATCAATTATTACATCTCCCAAATTCAAGTAAAAACTTCCCCTGAAATCTAAAATTCGGTAACAATCGTCAAGATGTTTGGATAAGTTTTCTACATATTCTTCAATAGTATTTTCATTACCTATTCCTTTAGAATTAGAATATCTCCTTAAGTTATTTGGATATGGGGGACTGGTTATGATTAAATTTGTACAGGAATCAACTAGATCCATTTTATCAGATGATTTCTGTACAAATTTGAAATTATCCTTATCAAAGTTATACTTTGATTCAAAATCGTAACCATCAGAATTTCTTGATGTAGTTTCCTTTAATTCTCTATTAACTTGTAAATAACTTTGATTTAAACTGAGTATACCTTTCTCAATTAAATCTATATAATCAGGTCTATGTTTCCTTACATATAGTAGTCTTGCTAATAGACCATCTGAGACGTTCAAGTCATCGGATACTATATTTCTAATTTTCCTTCCATCTAGATTTCCCTTTAATTTATAGTATTTTTTTAGTTCGTCGTGCTCATTAAGAATCTCAATTACAGTTTTAATTCTTTGTTGATTAGCGTGAATCAACATCAAAGTTTCGTCTCCTTTTTTGATGTTCATTTTGACAACATCAACTTTTTTCCAATTGAGTCTTTTAATACTTTCAAAACGTCTATTACCACTGATAACCTGATTATATTGATCAATAATAAGAGGCTGTAATAAACCTACTTCTTTTATACTATTACATAATTCATCTAGTCCACTCAAACTATAAATTCTTTCATTTAAGGGGTGGTGTTTTAGATTTTCAACAGGTACTTTCATAATACGATTATATGTTTCATAAAAGTATTAAAGAAACTATAATTGAGCAAATAGACTTGAAATGATTTGTTAGTGTTATTTTGTTAATAATTTAAATCAATATTCAAAAATTACCTTAACTTTAATTTTTACTTTTCAAATGTGAAAATTATGGATGTTCAATTGAGAATCGATGAAGTGTTAAAGATGAAGAATATGACACAAGTTGATTTAGCGAAAAAAATCAATAGATCGAAGGTTACTGTAAATTACTGGTGTTCAAACAAGAACTTACCAAGTTTATCAACCCTTTCAACTATCGCTAAAGTGTTGAATGTCAAGATTTCAGATTTAATCATTGAGAATTAAAATTGTTTAAAATTATTAGATATACTAAATGGCGAAGAAAGATTATAGATCACTCTCCAAAGATCAACTGATTGAATTAGTAGAAAAACTGGATTCAAAAAGTAAGTATGGATTAGTTTGGGAAGAAGATCGAATTCAAGAACAAGTTGTTATTGACTGTCGAGAAAAATTACCTGTACTTAAAGAGGTGAAAGGGAGAGAGATTGTTAAAAACGAAGATATACCTACCAACATATTGATTGAGGGTGATAATTTTCACGCACTTTCTGTGTTGAACTACACTCATAAAAATTCAATAAAAATAATATACATCGACCCTCCTTATAATACCGGAAAGGAGAATGAGTTTATGTATAATGACCGATATGTTGACAGTAATGACGGTTTTAGACATAGTAAATGGTTGTCTTTTATGTCTAAGAGGTTGGAACTTTCTAAAAATCTACTCACGGATGACGGTGTGATTTTCATCTCTATTGATGACAACGAAATTGCTCAATTAAAACTATTATGTAATCAGATATTTGGAGAAGATAACTTCATCGCTCAGTTCATTAGGAAAAACAAGGCGGGAGCAGGACACGACAGTGGTCAGATAGCAGTTGAATATGATTATATGTTGTGTTTTTCTAAGAACAAATCAAATGTAAAGTTTCAAAAGGAAGTCCTTGATGTTGAAAATGACTCGAAATACAAATTAGAAGATGAATTCATTAGTCATCGAGGTAAATATTATTTAAGAGATCTCGATTATAAAGGTTCATATAGTGAATCAGGAGATTATCCAATTTTAACACCTGATGGAACAGAAATATACTCAGGTGGAAAATTTGGAAGACCTAATACTTGGAGATGGAGTAAGGATAAGGTTCAATGGGGTATTGAAAATGATTACATCGTCTTCAAGAAGAACAAAGACAATTGGAAAGTTTATATTAAACAATATCAATTTGTTGACAACGAAAATAATATTAGAGAGAGAACACTTCCATATCGAGCTCTAATTAGTTTCTTGAATTCAGAAGGTAGTCAAGAATTAAATAATGTTGTCAATCAAACCATTTTCAAATTTCCTAAGTCTATTGGTTTGATTGAATTTTGTTTAAATCTGTTTGACGATAAAAACTTAACTATTTTAGATTTTTTCGCAGGAAGTGGTACGACCGGTCACGCAGTTATGAGTCTTAATTCCAAAGACAATGGGAATCGAAAATTTATTTTATGTACAAATAATGAAAACGATATTTGTGAGAAGGTTACATATACAAGAATTTCTAATGTTATAAATGGTTACAAAAATCTAAAAAATGACAAAATAGATGGTATTGATTCTAACCTGAAATACTTTAAAACATCTTATGTTAATTACAATCGAAATAGAGACCAATTAAAGATAGATTTAACTAAGAACTGTACAGAGATGTTGTGTTTGAAAGAGAACGTGTTTAATCTTTATAAAGAAACTGATGATTACAGAATTTACAAACAGAATAATAAGTATATGTCAGTGTTTTATGACTTTGAGAGTCCACACTTAGAAGAGTTAAGAATCATTATGAATTCTTTGGATGGAGAAAAGGTTTTATACTGTTTTACTTTAGATACCGAATTAAATAAAAATAACTTCAGGGGTTGGAAAAACATTAAGTTAGAACCAATACCTCAAAAAATTCTTGAGGTATATAAAAGAATCTTTAATAATGATTAAGTAATATGTCAATTCAACTAAAAAATTATCAAGAGAAAAAGGTAGACGAATTAGTATATTCTGTTTCAGATTTATTATCAAAATCTGGAACAGGTAAAATTTGTGTTTTCCAAAGTCCAACAGGATCAGGAAAAACTATTATGGTTGCCAAGTTTATAGAAGACTTAATTAAGTCTTCTCCTGATTCAGATTTTTGTTTTTTATGGATAAGTATAGGTAAGGGTGAATTACATAAACAGAGTAAAAAATCCTTAGAAAGAATATTTGATGGTAATCCAATAGTTTCTTTATTGGAAGAAGATTTTTTTGGATCAAGAAATACGATTGATAAAAATGAAGTTGTAGTTGGTAACTGGGAAAAACTAAGAACTAAGGATCGAGTTAGTGGGGAATGGAAAAGTAAAATAATGAAAGATGGAGATAATATCAACTTCATTGAAGTCCTTCAAAATACAAAGAGTAAGAGACAGATTATTTTAATTATTGACGAAAGTCATTATGCTAGTGGGACTGAAAGAACTAATGAATTAAGAGAAATTGTAGATGCGGATGTGACAATTGAAATGAGTGCTACTCCCAAAATTCAGATTTCAAATAAAGACTTAGTTAATAAGACATCTTATTTTATATATGTTGACCCTAAAGATGTAATAGAGGAAGGAATGATTAAGAAAGAGTTAATCATAAATGAAGGGATCTCAAGTTTAGATGATGATGAAAAAACATCTCAAGAGTTAATTATGGAGTCCGCATTTAATAAGAGAATTGAACTTAAAGAATCTTATTCTAAAGAAGGAACTATCATAAATCCATTGTGTTTGATTCAATTACCAAATTCAGATTCTGGTGAATCAAAAAAAGAATCAATTCTATCTTTTCTATCAAGTAAAGGAATTACTGAATCTAATAAAAGAGTCGCTATATGGTTAAGTGATGAGAAGTCTGATTCCTTAGATTACATATCTGATTTCGACAGTACTGTTGAATTTTTATTATTCAAACAGGCTATTGATACTGGATGGGATTGTCCTCGAGCTCAAATATTGGTTAAACTTAGAGATATTCAAAGTTTTACATTTGAGGTACAGACAGTGGGAAGAATTCTCAGAATGCCCGAACAATTACATTACCAAAATGAATCTTTAAATCGAGGGTACATTTACACTAACCTTCAAAGTATTACTGTTAGTAAGGAAGAATACAACCCAAATATTATTAAACATTTGAAGTCAAATAGAAAAAAAATCTATTCCCCTATAAAATTAACTTCATATTATAAGAGCAGAGTTGACTTTGGAGATATAACATATAGTTTTGGTAGAATACTTGAAAATGTATTTTGTGAAGAGTTTGGAATCAATCCCAATGACATAATGATAAACATTGCTGAAAATTCTGAGAAAATAATCTCAAAATTTTTGACATTAAATCCCGAACCTTACAATGAACAGATTATTGTTGACGAGATTCTTAATACAACTAAGTTTGATGAGTTAGAAGATAAAGATTTCGAAAATCAAGTAAAAAGAACAAAATTGCGATTAGGAGATAATGACTTATTTGATGTCTTCAATTTAGTAATTAGACAAAATCTGAATGGATTTGCTCCTAAAAGATCAATTCCAACAGTAAGGGGTTCTATTTATCAATGGTTTAAAAAATATTTGGGGATAAACTACCAAATTGACAATGGAATAATAAAAATACAGAATCTATTCCTACATCCTTTGAATATTAGTGTTTTCAGTAAACTACTTGCTAAGTCCACTGGTAGATATAAACCAATCCAAAAAGAGGAAGTTAAAGAAAGGATTGATGAGAAATTTTATTCTTGGGATGTTAAATCGGAGGAGTTTTATAACCAACATAATGATGAAGTAGTTTCTCATCAGCTTTATGTTTATGATCCTTGTTACCTATCTATCAATAGATCAACACCTGAACGTGACTTTGAAAAATATATCGATTGTAAACTGGACAAAATTGAATGGTGGTATAAAAATGGAGAAAGTAAGATGGATTATCTTGGAATAAAATACGAGGAAAATGGACTTCCTAGAACCTTTTATCCTGATTATATAATTAAACTAAAATCAGGTAAAATATTCATTGGTGATACTAAGTCAGGAATAACAGCCTCAGACTCAAAGTTAAAGTCTGAATCTTTACAGAGATACATCAAAGAAGAAAACACTAAGGGTAATAACCTAATTGGTGGAATAGTAGTATTGGATAATAATAAATCTTGGAGATTTAACTCAAATGTAATTTTCGACTTCGATAAAAATGATTTGAACAATTGGGATTATTTTGAAGATATATTATAATATGAGTTTATGTTATTTAATCAAATACTTAAGATTTCGATAACTGAAGAAGAGGTTAAGAGTGCTATATTATTATCACAAAGTAATTTGTTCAGAGACAATTTACGTTTACGTCACCCCAATGTTTCGTTCGATAGTAAAATCCGAGGATATGTGGGTGAAATTGGTCTAAAAAAATGGTTCACTCAAAATAACATAACTATTCTTACTCAAAACTATATTGATGACGGATTAAGTATCGATATAGATTTTGAGTATAAGGGGAAGGATATTGAATTAAAAACTTCTTTAATTCCTGACATTGATGAAAATCTATTGACTGTTTTCAATCGAAGAGATATTAAAATAATTAAAAGAGAACCCGAAATTGAAAAGTTAAAGGGTGATATTCATATTCAGATTTATTTTGAACATCAGACCAAAAAGAAAGATTCCTGGCTAAGAAATCAAAATATAGACTTAGAATCTACGAATATTGATTATTTGTATGATTCAATATTAGGAAAATCTTATCTTGAAAAAACCTTTTTGTTTTCGTGGATAGACAAAGAGACTTTAATTAAAAGAATCAACTCTTTGCCTAATCACAAGAGAACTTGGAGTTTTGCTATGAGAAATTTTTGGGTTTGTCCTTTGAAAGATAGTTTCTCCCCTCAAGAACTAATTACCTACTTAAACCGTCTTTGATATTTTTAGGATTATAAATTCAAAAGTGTAATACTTTTTAATTTTCTGAGATATTTATAAGTATGAAATATCCAAACAAATCCAAATCTGTACCTGTCAGAGTTCGAATTACAGAAGATCAGTTTCGAAGACTGTGCGACTCCTTGATAGAAGAACAAGTAAATAAATCTCAATTTATAAGAGAATCAATTGATGAAAAAATCTCTTCGATTAGTCGTAGATCAATAAATGAATCAAAACCACTAAAATCATTCGATATTCTCGATTCTTTATTTAAAAACGAAGATTATGGAAAATAGTATGACTAGTGAAAATACGGTACCTTCTATGAATACCGACCCCTTTTTTCAAAATTATCAAGAGTTCAAAAATTCATACATTATTAAGTCCTTATACAAAGACATATCTCCCACATTGTATGAAATGAAGTTGTTTGAAAAATACGTCATTGAAGAGTTGGGATTCGATAAATCAAAAGAACTAAACATTGATTCCCCTCTTATAAAGTTGATTATAGATTACTCGAGGTATAATTCATTTCATCAATAATTCTAAAATCCTGTCATTTTCTGGCAGGATTTTTTTTACGGTATCGACCCCCTATATACCCCCCCCCTTAGTTTTACCCTGTTAAGGGGGGATTCCTACACCTACTTCCTGAAGGGGATCCCTGCGGGGATCCCCGATTATAAAAGTGTTAGCCCAAACACCTTACTTTATCACTAACATTCTATGCCAAACAACATTCATAAAAAATTGGATAAGATCAGATCAACTCCAGTATCATCAATATTGTGTGGCAAATATTTTCATCTATCTTTCTCTATTTCATTTTTGTGGTATACCATAAACTACTAGGAGATAAGTGTCTAGAAACTAGTGTTTTGTGTTTGTTTTATATTAAAAATAGACTTATCTTTGTACCAGTTATAAAATGGTATAAAAATGATAGTATTATATTCAAGATGTTCGGGGGTAGACCAAAACATTTCTAGACAACTAACTAAGACAGAAGGGTACGACTACATACTAACAGATTACTGTTCAGGTTCAATACCTCTTTTCGAAAGACCACAAGGATCACAGTTAAAGAAGATGGTTGAGGAAGGTACATTAAAACGTATGGACGTTCATTCTATTGATAGACTCGGTCGTTCAACTTTGGATGTGCTATCAGTATGGTCAGACCTCACCCAACGAGGAATAGTAATAGAATGTAAGAACCCAACACTACGTAATATCAACGAGGATG
>Ga0209211_10009961_pt1 | contig 12516 bp, 9 predicted proteins | sample RifGroA2_FD_183992 | JGI IMG/M metagenome (GOLD analysis project Ga0209211, IMG submission 183992) | Groundwater microbial communities from Rifle, Colorado, USA - Groundwater A2 (SPAdes) (version 2) | ecosystem: Environmental > Aquatic > Deep subsurface > Groundwater | place: Rifle, Colorado... | reverse complement strand
AGGTATAGAATTTGAGCGCCTTGCCGCCCGGAGTGGTTTCCGGATTACCAAACATGACGCCTATCTGCATACGGATTTGATTGATAAAAATAACGATAGTTTTTGACTTCGCGACAATGGCAGTGAGCTTGCGTAGAGCCTGACTCATCAGACGCGCTTGTTTGCCAACGTGATAAGCTCCCATGTCGCCTTCTATCTCGTCCTTGGGTGTCAGGGCCGCAACCGAATCTACGACGATAACGTCGATTTTGCCCGAGCGTACCAGTGAATCCACAATTTCTAGCGCCTGTTCGCCAGTATCGGGTTGGGAGATTAAGAGCTCGTCGATTTTCACTCCGAGACGTTTAGAATATTCCGGGTCCATGGCATGCTCTGCGTCAATGAAAGCGCAAATGCCGCCTGTTTTCTGCGCTTCGGCTATGACGTGTAGAGACAATGTGGTTTTGCCCGAGGATTCTGGCCCAAATATCTCAATGATTCTACCTCGTGGCAGACCGCCTACGCCAAGCGCCGAATCCAAACCGATTGAGCCGGTAGAAATGGCATCCACGCCCACTTTTGGCTTGTCACCGAGCTTCATAATTGATTCCTCACCGAACTTCATTCTAATCGCGTCCAGAGTAGTATTTATATTTCCTTCCTCTTTATTTTTTGCCATTTTGATTATTTTAGGACAATTTTTACGTTCTTTTCTGTCTTGCGGCCGAAGCGGTCTCGAGCCTTGACGGTCATTATACTTAAGCCGGGGGAGACTAACAATTTCTCGCTCCACTTGCCGTTTTCATCTGTAAATATCTGGCGATCATTCAAACTGATCCAAGCGATGTTTTTTGATTGACCCTCTACGATAACCAAGGGATTCTCAACAGTCTGTCCGTCTTTGGGATTATCAATCTGAATGCGCGGGCCAGTTAAAAGGATACGCGCCTGATACAGAGAGTAGGCGCCAAACAATATAAATAAAATAATTAAGAGTCCGTATTTTGGCTTAATATCGAGTTTCATGGGGTGATTTCTTCCGCATTTTTTTCACTCGGCCCCTCTTCCACAGTTTCCACTTCTCTATCTATTACTTCTCTTGCTTTAGCCCCCGAGCCCGCGCCTATAACTCCTCGTTCCTCGAGCATATCCACCAAACGAGCGGCGCGAGCATAACCGATCCGCAGTTTACGTTGCAGAAATGAAGTTGAAGCCTTGCCAGCATGAATAACAGTTTCTCTGGCTTCTTCATAAAGTTCGTCATCGTCTCCGTCGTATGAATCCTCTTCTCCCAGGGTTGTCGAGAAGACGGCGTTGTCCGCTTGTGCAGACAGTGTATTTTCACCGGAGAAATTAATCTCGCCTTGGAGCTCATCGGCGTAAGCATCGGTGAGATACTTAGTAACTGCCTTCACTTCTTTTTCCGAAATGTATGCTGACTGAATACGCAGGGGCTTGGACATCTCTCCGGAGAGGAAGAGCATGTCTCCTGAGCCGAGAAGTTTCTCCGCGCCAGATGTGTCAAGAATGGTGCGCGAATCAATCTGCGAGGCGACCTGCAGGGCGATGCGCGCGGGAATATTGGCCTTAATCAAGCCGGTGATGATATTTACAGACGGTCTCTGGGTGGAGAGGATAAGATGAATACCGACGGCGCGGCTCATCTGGGCCAAGCGCACTACTGCGGCTTCAAGTTCCCGCGGATAAGACTGCATCATATCCGCCAGTTCATCTATAATAATAACGATAAAGGGCATCGACTTTTCGTTTTTGGCATTTTGGTGATATGAATCAATATCCCTTACTTTGTTTTTCTCAAGAATATCGTAGCGGCGCTCCATTTCTTTAGCTACCCATTTGAGAGCCAAGATCGCTTTCTTTGGATCGGTGATCACGGGAGTTAAGAGGTGCGGAATATTGTTGTACATAGTCAATTCAACGCGCTTCGGGTCTATCATTATGAACTTAAGATTCTCAGGCGGGTTTCTGAATAATAGAGAGGTAACTATGGCATGGATGGTAACCGACTTGCCCGCGCCGGTGGCGCCGGCCAAGAGAAGGTGGGGCATTCTGGCAAGATTTGCGAAGTGCGAGTGGCCGGAAATGTCTCTCCCGAGCGAAACTAAGAGCGGCAAGGAACTTCTGGAATATTGTTCATCGGAAATGAGGGAACCGAGACCGATGATAGATTTGAGCGTATTAGGAACTTCAATTCCCACCAGAGATTTGCCGGGTATAGGCGCCTCAATCCGCACGGGATGCGCGGCCAGCGCCAGTTCAAGATTATTTTGAAGCGCGAGGATTCTTGAGAGTTTAACGCCCTCGGCTGGCTTCAGAGCGTAACGGGTGACGGACGGACCGATTGAAATCTCGTCCATTTCGACCACGATACCGAAGTTCATAAGTGTGCGTTTGATAAGATTGGCGTTGGCTTTAATGTCGCCGACACCCGGTTTGCCGCGATCTCCTTCAAGAAGTGAGAGCGGGGGAGGAGCCCATTTTTTCCCTGCCTTGCCGGCAGGCAGGCCGCTTCGTCTTGTGAGCATCGGCCCGAAGGTCTCGCTCCCCAAGGTCAGACCTTGAGAATTGATACCTAAGGTCTGACCTTTTTCCGCGAGACCTTTTTCCGCGAAGCTTGCTGTTTCCACCGCTTTATTGATGGCAGCATTTTCCGTCGGAGCGAGCGGGACATTTTCTTTTCTTGAGAAGAATTTTTTGAAGAATGCGATAACGTCAAACTTTATTGAAGTGTTGAAGATGACTAAGATTGATGTCACCGCGAGCGCCGCAAGTATCACCGCGGATAAATAAATGTCAAACAGAGAAGAAAGTGATCGAGATAAGAACCTTCCCGCAACACCGCCGTCATTTGAGAGCAGGTCCACCAATCCAAGAGATGCGAGAAAGAGGACAAGCGAACCAAAAATTTGGGGCATGGCGAAATCCCGCTCCTGTTCTCGGAGAAACGATGCCGCCAATAGGAGAAATACTATGGGTAAAAGATAGTAGCCGAAACCAAAAAGATAAGAGAGCCAGTTGTAGACAAGCGTTCCCGCTTGACCAGCGAAGCCAACAGCTCCGAGAAGAAAGAAGACAGAGAGTACTATTGAAAACACACCCAGGATACCGTTGGCGGTTTCTTTGGAAGTAAGTTTAAATATTGATAAACCACTCTCTCCCCAATCGCGAAGCTTCTTCGTTCGGTTTCTTGCCATGATAATAAAAATTATTTCTCTAATCATAACACGTTCTTGCATATTTCTGACGGGCTTGCCCAAGACTTTGTAGAAAAGGTCAGACCTTAAATACGAATTCTAAAGGTCTGACCTTGGAGAGCGAAGCCTTGCAAAATATGTCTCTTAATCGCATAATGGACTCGCTTATATTAAAAAGACAAAACATACCCAGATTAAAGGACACCTGCCCGACGGCGAGGCGGGGATAGTAAAAGACATAATATAACAACATGTCTGATATCACTGATAAAAGACCCGAGAAACTTGCCTCCGCCGTATATCTGATAACGAGTTTTTTAAATGACCAAGAGCCGCTTAAATGGAAACTGCGCTCGCTTGCTTCAGAGTTTATCTCTTTGTCCGTGTCTCTGAAAGAAAGACAAGCTGTCCTATCAACAACGAGAGACATTATTCTGAATATCACAGGACTTCTTTCTGTGGCAAAAAATGTCGGATTGATATCCGCCGAGAACAATGATCTGATGCAAGCAGAATTTGCGAAATATGTTGGCGCGCTTGACTATTCTGTTAGCATCTCAGACTTTCTTAAAGTTGAATCTCCAAGATCAGAAATAAAGAAGCTGGGAGAGGGCCCCGTATTAAAGGACAAATCTTTGAAAGAATTTGGAGCCGTCTCCGTGAAGAAAAATAGTCGTCAAAATATCATTATTGCTATTCTGAAGCGTAAGAAAGAGGTTATGATAAAGGACATTTCTCCCCTTATTAGTGGTTGTAGCGAGAAGACAATTCAACGTGAACTCTCGGCCATGGTACAGGCCGGTATTCTTAGAAAGGTAGGGGAGAAGCGTTGGAGCCGCTATAGCCTCGCCTAGCCGTAGCTTTACGCGTAGGAGGGTCTTGCTTCATAGCCATAAAGCGTGTATTATCGGTATGCCCCTAGCTTTATAGAAGAGGTTATCCACAGTACATTTAGTACTTTGGCGCGACATCCTTTATAATAAGGGCTCGCCCCGCGTAGCTTTCTTGTCCTTCCGAAGCTTTAGCGAAGGAGGAAGCGAAGTGAGGGCAAATGTTAGAAAATTAATACCCGTGATACGACCCGAACAAATATTAGAAATTATTGGGAAATATTCACGCATTAGAAAATAAATTAACAAATGAATAAAATTAGAATTGCAAAGATTGCTGGAATTGCGGCAGGTGCGACTCTAGCCTTCGGTTCTTTTATACCGATGGTTGGCGCGGTTACCATTGCTGAACTTCAGGCGCAAATCAATGCACTCTTGGCGCAGTTAGCCACTCTTCAAGGTGGCACTACGACCACAACAACTGCTTGTACTTTCACACGCAGTCTGACCATGAGTTCAACTGGCGCTGACGTAACATGCTTGCAGAGCTACCTAGTGGCCCAAGGTCACTTGGTTATGCCTGTTGGCATTGCTATGGGCTACTTCGGTTCTCTGACACAGGCCGCAGTTGCCAAATGGCAAGCCGCTAACGGAGTTGCACCGGCAGTTGGTTACTTCGGTCCAATTTCACAGGCTAGATATACTGCTGTTGCTGGCACAACTGTACCCGGCACAACCGTTCCCGGTACAACTGTACCTGGTAGCACAGTTGGTATCACTACCCCTGGCGTAGAAGGCACCATTACCGCTTCTCTTAACGCCACTCCCGCGGCAGTGAAGTTGTATGAGGGTGAGACAATGATAGGAGTCCTCGGCATCAAGCTTGAGGCCAAGGCTTCCGACATCAGAATTGAGAGAATTAAACTTGACCTTGACCATGTAACAGGCACCACTGTTGCTGATACAAACTTCTACAGGAAGATTGCTTCCAAAGTCTATGTCATGGACGGTTCAACCGTTCTTGGTTCCATGGACCTCAATACCAACACTATTGTCAAAGATGGTGCAAACTACTTCATCACAGTTTCCGGTTTGAACATTGTTGTTCCAAAGGGTGGAACAAAAGTTCTGACCGTTGCTCTTGATGCGATAGGCACCTGGGATTCAGACTTTAACGCTGAAACATTTTCAGTTACTGTCCCAGTGGATGGTGTTCGTGGAGTGGACGGCGCTGGTGTGAACCAGTACTCGCCGGCTACAGCTTTCACAAGGAACTTCACCTCTGAAGACGCCCTTGTAGACGCTTCTACTCTGACAGTTTCCACCAATGCCAACACTCCTGCTGTCAATCAGGTCATCGCTGAACAGGGTTCTAGCAACAACGAGTACGACGGACTCGAGGTCTTGAGGGCAGACTTCAAGGCGGAGAAAGACGCTATTACCATCACCGACCTTGTTATTGACATTGTCCGAGGTGGAACAGCTGATGCAAGCTCTGCTACTGCCACGACCGCTTACCTCTATGATGGTGATACAGTCGTAGGTTCAGCCGCAGTGGCAGGTACAGCCCTGACAGATATGGGCGCAACCTTCGCTGACATTGACTACGTAGTTCCTAAAGACACTACTAAGACCCTGTCAGTTAAACTTGACATCGATACTGCCGCTCTGACAGAGGACACCTTCGCAGTGGACATTGACACTGCTGATGTTACCGCCGAGAACTCGGCCGGCGCGGGTATTACCGAGTCCGGCACCGCGGTTGGTAAAGCTATAACCGTTAGAAAGGTTGGTCCGCAAATAACCTTGGTTTCCAAGTCAATTACTACCAACGGTGTTCCGCAGAATAACAACGTTGGGGTTAACAAAAGTACCTCCACTATGGTCGCGACCTTCAACATCAAGATCAAGGCTCTTGGCGGTACTCTGACCTTCGGTAATGTTGCTTCCGGCACGCCTCTGATCGCAAGCTCCACGGCTTCGTTCGCTATCTACCGCAACGGCTCTTACGACAGTTCGATTGGCAGCTATGCCACCTCAACTTCATACTCTATTCCTAGCACCTGTGTTGCAGAAGCTACTGCAAAGAACGGTTGTACGTTGGCAGAGGGAGCAGAAGTTACCTTCCCTATCACCTTCCAAATTCTTGGTAGGACAAGGGACGAAGGGGGATCTCTTACCACTGGCAGTGTCTACGCTGTAGGATTTGAAGGTATCAACTGGTTTAACGCTACTACTGGCATAGTCCAGAGAACCAGCTTCATGGCTACAACCACAGACTGGAGAACATCTGACGTTGCCTTCCCGTAGTCTTCAGACTACTAGAGCTCTAGGCTTATCCTAGAAAAAACAAAACCCCGTCGCTCGCGAGCGACGGGGTTTTTGTTGTACACATTTTATCCACCTTATCCACACTTTTTATTTCTTGTTGAAAAGTAAGTGTGAGATAATAAATCTCGTTAGTAGGATAAACATAAATCAATAATAATTTAAGTATGAATATAATTAATAATGATAGGCTGACTAAAATACTTTCTGTTGTTCTCGCAGTAATATTTGGCGTTCTAGTTGTCTCGTTTGTGGTAAACGCGGTAACGACTATTAGCACCAATATTACGACTGACGGCACTCTTAACGTTACCGGCCACTCAACTCTGACAACGGCATCATCAACAATTACCTCCCAGACCGGGAACTTCCTCGTGAACGGTTTCGCGACAACGACTGCATCAAATGGGAATATCGAGACTTATGGCACGCTTACAGTAACAGGCGCTTCCACTCTTACAGGAGACGTTACTATGGGTGGTGGTAATGGAGCCCTCTCTCTTACAACCACTAATGCTGCAACCTCAACCATTACCGTTGGTTGTATTCAAACATATGCGACCTCTACGGCCACACAAGTTCATCTTGAGTTCCATGCTTCTACTTCGGCCACCGTTGCATTCGCCACATCGAGCAACAGTAGTCACGGTCTTGCACAAGGATTAGTCATCTGGAAGTATGGCGCTTGCCCAACCGCACCGTTCTAAATCCTGATTAATTCTAACTCATGAAAAAATTATTACTTTTTGGTTCGATTGCCGCTCTGTTTCTGCCAGGACTTGCCTTTGCCGCTTATGGTGATGTTTCTCTGGCCACATCTACTGTTGTCTTTTCTGTTAACGGCATCACTCTAAATGTGACCGGTTCTACGGCGGCAGTCGAGTCTGTCGTTGCTGGTGCTACAACTTTAGTAGTCACCTTACAGCCTGGTTCCTCATTTCAAGTGACCGCTCCTGGGCTCAATAAATTACTATCTAATGCCGGAGCTGGTCAAAACGTTGATACTTGCACTGGTTCGGCCTCTGTTCTCGGCTACAGTCTCTCGGGAACAGCTCAAGTTGTTGTGACCATCGAACCCTCCGCTACCCTTTGTGCTGACGCGGCTGGCAGTAGCGGAAGTGGCGGAAGTGGCGGAGGTGGAAGCACCTTCCGAACTACTCCCGTCACTCCCGTTGTAACTCCGGTAGTAGTGGTTCCAACAGCCAATGCGGTAGCCATCGCGGCTATCAAGACCCAGTTGATTTCTCTCATCCAACAGCTAATCGTCCTTCTAAATCAAGAAATTCAGAATATGCAGGCCAGCGGTAGTTACTAATTCTTGGATAGCATTCTTCAAACCTAAAACCGCCCAACAGGGCGGTTTTAGGTTACCGCATCTGACTTTCGCAAGAACCGTTCTTGCGAAAGTGAAGCTGGGGATAACTTGGATGGTGTTTAGGCTAGGGAGACTTATAATCATGTAATGCGTTATTTTGATAAGGCGTTTTTCAGATTTCTTTTCGGTTTTCTTTTACTGATTTCGGCCAGTATTGCTGTCATCGCCTATGCCCGCGGGTATTTATAAAACATTCTCTCTGGTTCTCTTGTTTCTTCTGTTGACGTTGCCAGTCGTTTCGCATGCTCAAGCGGCGCTTATTAATATCAATACGGCTGATTCTGGTGGGCTGCAGACGCTAAATGGTATTGGGCCGGCCAAAGCCCAGGCGATTATAGATTACAGGAGCGCGAACGGTCCGTTCCAGAAAATTGAAGACATTGGTAAGGTTAGCGGTATTCCTCTCGGCGGGGCAACCTATTTGGGCATCAAAGACTTTATAACTGTTGGGGCTGTACCAGGAAATGGCGGAGCTAATGGTGACAATGAAGAAGTTGCAGAAGGAACACAAAACAATACCACCACCTCATCAAGCGCCAAGTCAATTTGGTTTATTGACAATAAACTTTCTAAATTTGAAATTGATATTAGTGGGAATCGTCTGAACGCTGTTGGCACTCCTGTTGAATTTAAGGCCAAGACCAACTTCGGCTCGAGCAAGAGTTCCATCTTTGAATGGAATTTGGGAGACGGGAGTATTAAGTATGGGTCTGTGATTAGCCACACTTATTTATTTCCCGGTGAATATGCAGTGATCCTAAGTGTGGCGGTTCTTGGCGAAGTCATCGTTAATCGCATGAATGTAAAAGTGATCGCGCCGGAATTATTTATCTCCATTGCTACTCCAGAAAGAGTAGAAGTCACCAATAATTCGACAAGCGAGGTCGATCTCTACGGCCGTGCTTTAGTATCAGGAGGAAAGGTTTTTCCTTTTCCGAAAAGCACCATCATCTTACCTAAACGAAAAATCAGCTTTGCTAGTGTTGTCAGCGGCTTAAGTCCGACAAGCGTTGCTGAAGTTTATCTTATGACCGTGGGCGATAATCCGAATAAATCAGTCAACGGCGTTGTGATGTCAGAAGAAATTCGGCTCAAAGATATAGCTAAAATTAAGAATCAGCTTTCTGAATTGAATGAAAAATTATCACTAGCTTATCAAAACACAAGGTTCCCAAAGTCTGTAGCAAAAGAAGATGCGCTTAAATCCAGTACAGAATCAAAGGTCACAACAGAAGGATCGGCAATAGATTCTCAAACCGCTTCAGTAATAGATGCCATCACGCCGGAAGAAAGTTCTGGAATTATAGATAGGTTGCTTCAGACTTTGAAACATTTTTTCTTTAGGACACAGTGATGGGGAAATTATCTATCATTCTTTTTGTAATGGTGTTGTTTTTATGTAGTGGAAAGTTCGTATCGGCGGCGATCCTCAATCCGTATGTGGTAGATGATAAATTACCGAGGTTGTTTGGCGATAGCGCATTGTTACCAGATTATTATGGGTTAGAGAACTACACCTATGATTATACAAATGGGTATATTCATATTTCTTTTACATATACGCACACCGATTGTTGCTTTGCCAATTATCCACCGAGATTATATATAACTAATGTTGACCCACGGGCTACGTCAACGCCTATAATAAAATCATCAAACATAATATATACGCTACTTCCAAAACCCATTCCACCTGGTCATCCTACCGATTGGTATAGTTACGATATCCAATTTGATGCTACAGGATACTCTGTTGTTGTAAGGCGAGCGGGGGTTACGGAAATAGAAAATACTCACAGAGAGATTCCTGGGCTAGTAAATGATGATTGGGTAGCTCTTGCAAATCTTTATCCGATGTTTAATCCGCCCGTGCGGTTTTCGATGGCGCTTACACCTGTGCCGATACGAGAAACAATCTTGCCGCCAGAACCGCAAACTCCCGATCCTGTTATCATCGTTCCGGGCATCATGGGTTCGGCATACAAAAATGGCGAGTTAGTTATTGACCCGATTCTTCATACTTATGATGACCTTATCGCGACGCTGGATGAGAATGGTTATACGCCCGGGGTAGATCTTTTCTCTTTCCCATATGAATGGCGAGATTCAAATGTTTTTTCCGCTAATCTTCTCGACGACAAAATAGAACAAGTTAAATCAATTTGCGATTGTGGCAAAGTGGATATTGTCGCTCACTCTATGGGTGGATTAGTAACTCGGGCATACATACAATCTTTTGATTATGATGACGATGTGGATCAGATAATTTTTCTGGGAACGCCTCATAGAGGGTCACCCAAAGATTATTTAATGTGGGAAGCGGGGAAATTCTCTCCAGATATTAACGTCCTCGACGTATTAACAGAATTATTTTTCGAAGCCGAGGCTTTAAGAAACGGCTATTCAACAATATTTAACTATGTTCATAACAGGCCGATACTCTCTGTGCAGGAATTATTACCAGTTTTTGATTATATCAAAGATGATGATACGGGACTTGTGCGGCAATATCCAAATAACTATCCCCGAAATTTCTTTCTAGAGAGTCTAAAAAATAATACTTCATCTCTTTTGAATGCTGGAGTAGAAATTACAAATATTGTCGGCGATTCTAGTGAAAATAAAACAATCGAAAAGATAAGAGTTATACCCACTGACCATCAAATATTTTGGGAGCACGGAGAACCCGAGGGATTTGGGGCAATAATTGGTGATAGTGGTCTTGAAAGGGGGGTTGGTGACAATACTGTTACTCAAGCAAGCTCTTTTCTAGGCGGGGTTGCTAATGAAGAAATTGTAGCTTCTCATAATAGAATTCCTACTGTCGCAGAATCAAAAGTATTTAACATTCTGACTGGTAAAATTGCATCTACAACTTTTGATCACGACTATGGAGTTGATAAAAAAGTTTTAATGCTTCAGCTATTGTCTCCAATCGACGTGTTGGTTACAGCTCCAAATGAAAAGAGAATAGGTAAAAATTTTGAAACCGGAGAAGAATATGATGAAATCAAGGATGCATTTTATTCCGGATTTCAAACTGATAATGAATATATCACTATCCTTAATCCGCTTGATGGGGAATATAAAATAGAAGTGCAGGGGACAGGCAGTGGCGGAGAATATGGAATATTGACAAGTTATATTTCTGAAGGATTTGCGACAACCACTGAGACTGTTGGGATTACAAAGCCAAATCAAGTTACAAATCTGGAAGTTGCGATTAATAATCAAAATCCGGGAAGTCTTGTAACAGAAAGAGAGATAACCTTAACTGTTTTAATAAATGATATTGAAGGCGCTTATGACTTAGGGTGGATAAAAGATCAAAAAACCAGAGACGAACTGATAAAAAAAGTAGAGAAAATATATAAGAAAGACAAAAAGATTGACAAAAAACTGGCAAAAACATTGTCGTTGACGCTGAAACTTTACAGGAAGGAAAAAATTAACGAACAGGCGTATAATCTCATCAAGACAGACTTGGAGTGGCTAATCAATAATTAATATGAATAATGTTGTAAAAAATATTCTGTTATTCGTTATGGTTTTGGTTCTAAGTTATTTTACCGCCGAATATTTCGGTTCTTGGTATGATAAATTTTCGCCGCAATCTGATGATTCATGGTTTAGCTTCAGTAAGCAACAATTGATATTATTGGTTGGTGGACCATTTACCTATATATTCTTTACAACTCTGCTTTTCCAATCTTTTGGATTTGGGAATAGAAATAAGTGGACATTATGGTTCTTGGCACCAGCTCTACTCTTTTTTGCCTCTGGAGACTTAAAACATATCTATCTTCCAATTATTCTTGCATTAATCGCTTTCGGTCTAGCTACTCTTATACGAAAAATATTTAAATACGAAATCAATAATACCGAGCCCTCCCCTCGGTAAATATGACAGATACATCTTGTTGACATGGAATTTAATAGGGTATAGAATAGTAATTACCTAGAAATGTTTAGAAATTCACAACTTTTGAAACGGCGAAAGCAATTTTAATGTTGCTTTGTGAGGTTTAGACCCCGCCCTTCATCAGAGGGCGGGGTCTTCATTTTTAGCAGTACTTTGACAACGGAATGCCATCATGTGTAGTAGTTAGACGGGGGTCTTTTATACATATAGATGGAGAAAAGAATTCCACTGCCTGATTGTAGGGCGGTGGAAAAAACGCTAAGTGAAATTGATTTCATTTAGCAGGACAGAGCAGGATTTGGTCGTGCCTGGACGGGGCGACCAAAGACTCAAATTAGTAAGTGGTTTTTAAGTTTCCTAATAGGAAATTTAAGGGCGTACGGTGGATGCCTTGACTCCAAGAAGGTGATGAAGGACGTGGCTTGGCGGCGATACGCTTCGGGAAGGTGCCTAGCAACCTGTGATCCGAAGATGTCCGAATGGGGAAACCCGTCCCGATTTATCGGGACACTCTATGAATTACATAGAGAACGCACCCAGTGAAGTAAAACATTTCAGTAACTGGAGGAAAATAGAACAACCAGCCTCGCGTAGGCGCAAGTCTAGGCGGGTAGTTATTTCGTTAGTAGCGGCGAGCGAAAACGAAACAGCCCAAACCCAGTTTCATTCTTTGATTTCTATAAAGGTTCGACCTTGGAAGCAATTCTTAAGGTCGAACCTTAGAATTCGAAATCAGGGAATGATGCTGGGGGTAGTAAGGTGGTAATGTCTCAACTTCGGTTGAGAGAAGAGTAAAAAAATATCTGGTTAGGTGAAGCTTCTGGAAAGTAGCACCCTAGGGGGTAATAGTCCCGTAACCGAAAATCA
>Ga0209211_10009960_pt1 | contig 12516 bp, 14 predicted proteins | sample RifGroA2_FD_183992 | JGI IMG/M metagenome (GOLD analysis project Ga0209211, IMG submission 183992) | Groundwater microbial communities from Rifle, Colorado, USA - Groundwater A2 (SPAdes) (version 2) | ecosystem: Environmental > Aquatic > Deep subsurface > Groundwater | place: Rifle, Colorado... | reverse complement strand
TATAATCCTTATTTTGATTAAATGGCGGATCCAAAAAGGTTAAGTCAATGTTTGTATTTAACCTGTCTAATTCTTTTGTGCAATCGCCTTGAATTACTTTAAAAGACATGATTTATTCCTTTTCTTCATATTCTTTTATTTCCCCTCTTTCTGTAACAATATTTTCCCATTCACCTTCCTCTCTATCATCGTCTAACTTCTTTTCAAGATACATCATAAATCTATCGCAGTTTAAAAAATTATTTGCTATTCTCATAAATTTTTTAGCCTCTTTTTTTGTAACCGTCCAGCTTGAATCATAATACTTTGGATTATCGGTTTCATTATCGCCTATAAGTTCTGATAAAACTGCATTGAGATTATTTATACACGATGTTCTTTTGGTGAATTTACATATTGCTCTGATATAAAACTCAACCTCGTCTCCAAAGACCTCTGAAACAATTTTAAAATTATACCTTTTGCCATCTACTACAATTTCTTTATGTATAGTTCCTATCATATTTGTACCCCACTGCCTAAAACAACCTTTCATAATCAAAAGGAGCATTAAAATAAGGCGGTGAAGTAACAATTAAGTGAACCTCTTCATCTGAGATTTCCTTCATACTCATACAATTGGCGATTATCAGCCTGTGGCATGTACTCATTGTTATTTTCTCTGCTTGTAAACAACTTTAAATTAATAAGTGTGAAAAAAAATAATATTTAGAGAGTGGGATTTAGGTTTTTTGTATGTGTAACGTTATTATAATTGTAATCCCCTATTCAATATTAAATATCTGCTCCCTAATTTTCTCAATCTCCGTTTTTACATCTACCAAATCTTTCAACATCACACTCTCATTTGCCTTGGAGCACATGGTATTGGTCTCACGGAACATTTCCTGAACAATGAAGTCGAGTTTTCTGCCCACTGATTCGTTTGTATTTATGGTTTCCTGTAGTTGATGTAGGTGGCTTTTTAAGCGGCTGATTTCTTCGGTGATGTCGCATCGGTCTGCAAAGATGGCAATTTCACGGCACAAATTGCTATCCGTTAATTCTACGCCTGTTCCGCTCAATAAAGATTCAACCCTGCTTCGCAAACGTTTACTGTATTCCTGAACGACCAATGGTGCCATAGCTTCAATCTTGTTCAGAGCGGAAATAATAAACTCTTTTCTCTGTTCGATGTCCTTTGCGAGATGTTTTCCTTCGACCGCACGCATTTCCAGCATTTTTCCCAATGCTTCATTTACAAGGGGAATACATCTGGATAATAGTATGTCCTTATCTTCCTGACTGTTTTTCCCTTTTTGCAGGACACCCGGAAGCAGCATTAAAGAGTTAACAGATATTTTCTCTCTGGAACCGATTTCCTTTTTGATGCCATTTAACAAATGATAATATTCTTTTAATCTATTGCTGTCCAGCATGTACTCTGGTTCATGTCGGAGTGATTGATAATTTACGTTTAAAAGGATTGTGCCTCTTGCAATTTTCTCTTTGATTGGACGCTCAATATCACTTTCAAAGGGTTGTAATATGTCTGGTAGCCGTGATTCTATCTTTAAGAAACGGTTGTTGACCGAACGTAGTTCTACGCGCATATTACGTTCGTCATCTTTGTATTCAGCGGCGCCAAACCCTGTCATACTTTTAAGCATCAAGGTCACCGAAATATAATATTTATCTCACCACAGAGAATACGGATAATAACAAAGATATACGTCTGGAGGTTAAGGGGTTGAGAAGTTGAGATGTTTGTAATCCGAATCTCTCCACTTCTCGTCTGTATTTTTTTGCTCTTTATATACACCCTGAGATGAACTCATTTACATTAGTTCACTTATTGTTTGGCTTTTTGCCTGTTTATTTCTGTGTTTCGACTGGAGGTTTTTCTGCAACACTCATTACCTGTTTTCCCTCCTCAACAGGACACATTTCTGCCGACTGCCCTTGAGATGCAACATCTTTCATTACTTCCTGATGATGCGGACTTTCCTGTGCCTACTTGTCCGTCTGTTCTTTAGCTACATTCTGCATACCAACATTAGATACATTACTACTTTGCCCTTCTGCATGAGGAACGTCACCATGTTTATGCTCTCCTTCGTGCGCAGTCTGCTCGTGTTCGTGAGCATGGTGTTCTGCAGGAATCTCCTCTGTAACAACGGTACTTAATGTTTTCGTTGGAATGGATAGTTTAAACAAAAATATGGTGGTAACAATAAATGCGGCACCTATAAGATAAGTAACTTTAGTTAAGAATGTGCTGGTTCTCGTGCCAAAGGCAGATTGGTCTCCCAAACCACCAATAGCCGCTAATCCGCCACCTTTGCCTGATTGTAATAAAATAGACCCAATCAAAAACACACATAAAACGGGTAATGCAATCTTTAATGCAACGATTAAATTTAAAAAATAGAATGCATTTAATATTCCAAAGATAACAACGATTGCAATCCCCCACTTAAATGCCTTTTCAGCCTTTACCATGTAACTCTCCCAAAATTAAAAAAATAATTACTAAAAACACTAATTACTTGATGCTGCCTCAATAATTTTCAAAAATGATTCTAATTTAATACTTGCGCCACCAACCAAAAGTCCGTCAATTGCTGGTTGTGCCATCAACTCCCCTGCATTTTCTGGTTTGACACTTCCCCCGTATTGAATATACAAACTATTTGCAATGTCTTTACCATATTCAGCTGTTAAAAATGTTCTGATAAACAAATGGACTTCATTAGCCTGTTCAGGCAACGCCGTTTTTCCTGTACCAATTGCCCATACAGGCTCATAAGCAATCACAAGTTCTTTCGCCTGATTGGCATTAATTCCCCTTAAATCCTCTTTTAATTGATTTTTGATTACATATTCTGTTTTTCCTTCCTCCCTTTCATTCAACTTTTCCCCTACACATAAAATCGGTTTTAAATTAACTGATAGCGCCGCCTTTATTTTTGCATTTATAAAAGCATCTGTTTCACCAAACAGGTGCCGTCTTTCTGAATGACCTATAAGTACATGTGTACAGCCGATTTCCTTTACCATCAAGGCGGAAACTTCACCCGTATAAGCACCATTTTTATCACTATGAATATTCTGCGCAGCCACGAATATACCGCTGGACTCTAAAACTCTGCAAATATCCCTCAAAAAGACAAATGGTGGACAAATTCCACAAACAATCTCATTTTCCCTGTTTAAACTACTCTTGAGTAATTTAACAAATTCCATTCCGTCCTCAAGTGTGAGATTCATCTTCCAGTTTCCCACAATAAAAGGCTTTTTTACCGTTAGCTTCGAGTTATAATCCCTCAATCACACTTCGGAAATGAACCTAGAATTTTCATATCAAAACACTTTTTTGATACCTCTTTGAGAGCCTTTTGAACAGTTTCATTAGATGCATATCCCTCAAAATCCAGATAAAAACAATATTCCCACGCCTTTTTTTTGGTAGGCAATGACTCAATATTTGTTAGATTAATACTATGGGTTTTAAATGGCTCTAATATTTCTAATAACGCACCGGGACGATTTTTTATATAGCACATCACAGCCGTCCTGTCCCTCCCGCTTGGCTCCCCGTATTCTTTGCTTAAAACAAAAAACCTTGTTATATTGTTTGGATTGTCTTCAATATTTTTAAAAAGTATATTTAACCCGTACTGCTGTACTATCTCAATGTTGGCAATTACTGCATAATATTGCCCATCTTTATCAGATTTTAAAGCATTCATAACAATGCGAGCCGCTTCTGCACTGCTACTTACTTCTATCAACTCGGCATAAGGAAGATTACTTGCCAACCAATTTTTGCATTGAGACAAAATCTGTGGTTTTGAGTATACTCTTTTAATATCTTCCTTAGCACAATTTGCCATTAAGCAGTGGTGAATTGGTAAAAAAATCTCGGCACATACCTTGACGTCGGATTCCACAAATATGTTCAATGTTTCCCTTATTCCACCCTCTGTGGAATTTTCAACAGGCACAATTCCATAATCACATCTACCTCCTGCCACATCTCTAAAAACATCATCAATGCCCCTTACAGGAACATACTCAACCGATGATCCAAACTTTTGTTTGGCAGCAAAGTAGCTAAAAGTGCCTTCAGGACCCAAGTAAGATACCTTGATTGCCTTTTCTAACACAAGGGAACCTGCCATTAATTCTCGATATATTGACATCAGACACTCATTAGTCAAAGGCCCTTTATTTTGTGATGTAATTAGTGAATATACTTCTTGCTCCCTGTTAGGGACGTATATTTGTGCCTTGTTTCGCTTTTTAATTTCACCAATCTTTAATACAACTTTTGCCCTTTCGTTGAGTAACTCCACAATTTTTGAATCCAGCGCATCAATTTCTTTTCTTAAAGAGTCTATATCCATAACAAATTTAAGTTAATTAACGCTTTCTATCAATTTTATGTTTAGTTATTGTCAACAAAGCATTTAGATTTATATATTTTCAAATAAATTTATCAGAATTTGTCCCAAGAGTCAATAAAATTAAGTTATTTCATTTTTTTAATTGACTGTCTATAAAAGACTGTTAAAATAATTTGTATAATTATTTGTATTGCTCTAATATTTTGCAAAAAGGTATGTTATGACGTTATTTGTCATAGCTACCACCGTTCTTTGAATTTATGTAGTATTTTATTTTACCTACCTAATTTTCTCAATGTTGTTTATATTCAAAATTTTAATTTAGGTATTTATATTAAATCTTTATCGTATTAAGTATTCATTAGAAAGGTAGATATATATGGTGGGTGGACGAATAAAAGGTTCTCAACAAAGGATAGGAGTATTTGTTGATGTCCAAAATATGTTCTATTCAGCAAAAGCGTTACACCAATCAAAAATTGATTATAGCAAGCTCTTACTTGAAATTGTAGGCGATAGAAATCTCATCCGTGCAATTGCATATGTAGTACAAAAACCTGATGTAGACCAATCAAGTTTTACTGATGCATTAAGTCGTTTAGGATATGAGATCAAATCAAAGGAACTTCGATTGCGGCCTGACGGCACTGCAAAAGGAGATTGGGATATGGGTATTGCTATAGATTCCATCGCAATTGCACCAAAGCTTGATACAGTGGTGCTGGTTAGTGGTGACGGAGACTTTGCTCCGCTTGTGGAAATGTTAAAAGCCCATGGCTGTAGGGTAGAAGTTGTCTCGTTCAGGCGTAGTACAGCGGTCGAACTAATTAACGCCGCCACAAAATACACCGCGATAGAAGAGTCTATGTTGTTTAAGGAAAAAAAGTTCCAAAAAAATGATACTCCAAACGAATAGTAACATAAACTCAGAAAAACTCAGGGAATGTCAATTAGCAATAGGATATGCATTTAACGATGCCTCATTACTTGAAAAAGCGTTGACCCACACATCCTGTAAACTAGAAAATAACTTCTCTAATGAGCGACTAGAATTTTTGGGGGATGCTGTTCTTGGTATGATTATTTCAGACTATCTTTATAAAACCTTGCCTCAATTTAGCGAGGGAGAGCTAACAAAAATAAAATCTGTAGTAGTCAGCCAACCAGCCCTCGCCAAGGTTAGCCTTGAGGCACATTTAAAGGATTTCCTTTCTGTGGGTAAAGGCTTAAGTGATCGCGATTTCCTCCCAAAATCAATACTTGCCAATGTATTCGAAGCAGTTATAGCCGCAATATATCTCGATGGAGGTCTTGAGGTCTCTTACAATTTCACAATGAAGTATTTAAAGAAAGAAATAGATATAGTCTGCAAGAATCAACACGAAAAGAATTATAAATCTATTCTTCAACAGTACAGTCAAAAAGAACACAACGTAACACCTAATTACCGTATCTTACAACAAATCGGGCCAGACCATGGAAAGTCATTTGAAGTAATAGTGTTAATAAAGGGTACTGAGTATGGTATTGGATGGGGTAAAAGCAAAAAGGAAGCAGAACAATCTGCTGCAAAAGGGACATTAAAAATCCTTGTCCCGGATTTAATTCGTGAAAATGATGATAAGCCTTGCATTTAAATTAAGAAAGGAGTTTAGTTATGGTAACTAAGATAAACAAAAAGAAAATTGTAGGTACTTGCCCTGTTGGAATGAGGAAAACGGTATGTCCAAGCATAAGAAAAACAAGACAATTTCGCACCAAATTATTGGCGTTACAAAGAGAAATAATCGTTGACACTACGCAAGTAACAGAGATTAGATCGGCTTTAAAAGAAAGGAAAAACCGCGGAATTGCTGTGGATTGTGAAACCTGTAGCTTTAATACACCAGCAAGCACACCAGGCGCTTAATAATTGAGTACGGAAATTATCTTTGAATACTTAATCTGCATTACCCAGGACTTCCTGCTCAAGATAGGGATAGTTTAAGAGTTGACTCATTTCTGACGTGATGGACTCAATTTCTTCTTCTTTTAAATTTGGGTTGAAAACATTGAATTCACGCTCTTCTTTTGGGTAATATAAAATAATAAACTCTTCTCCGTCCTGTTTTTTCAAAGATTTCAGTTTAAATATTTTTTTCCGTATTAAATAAAGCGCAATCACATATCTTAGGTTCTTTTGTTGTGTTTCATTATTTCCCTCTAATCTGGTAAACATATCCAGGAAGACATCTGTGTTTACAAACCTTTGAACAGGTTTATCTTTCTTTGGTATCTTTGTTTTCCAAAATGAAAAAAGAACTCCGTTTTTGCTTCCATTCCAACATGAAACACAAAAATCTTTTCGTATAAAACTATTATTTTCATCAAAAAGAGCGGAATAATATTCCTCCTCTTCACAAAACTCCTTGTTACAAGTGATACATCCCTTAGACCCCTTGTTTATTTTCCATTCCATAGCATTTATCTTAGAAGCGGCAGGTGGTTTACCCTTTTATTTTTTTCTGGACTCGCTCTTGTATCTCTTTGAAAAATGTCTTTGCCTTCGTTTCAGCCTGATTCAACTCATTTTGGACTTTTTCCACAAGACCTGTATTCTTGATTGTCGCAAGATTTATATCCACATTTAATTTTGCACATTGAAATGCAGCATCTGCCAAAAAGCCTGCCACCCCAACATCAGAAATTAGGTTAGGATTTGCAATATCCACCAATTCTCTTGTTAGTTCCAGCACATAAAGACAACATATAGTCACCTTTAACGGTACTTCCATAGCAATAATGGTTGCCTTTTGTACTGCCTCAGACCGTACCTTTTTTTCGTTTTCAGTTGATTTCGGCAAAGCATATGCCCTGCCAACTTCACCATAAACCTTAATGTCCTCTTCCATCAAGGACAGTAATGTTTCTCTGCTCTTTTCGCATTCCTCAAGTATCTTTTTAAGTTGAGCATCATACTGCTTAAATTTTTCCCTGCCAATTGTAAAGTTTGCTGGCATTGAAGACATCGTAGTTGCTAATGCCCCAACCAAAGCAGCCACACTTCCACCGCCTGGTGTGGGTGTTCCAGAAGCTGCATCTTTCAAATATTTTTCTAATTGTTCGTTTCTATACATAAATTATCACCTTTGAATAATAATTTCAGTATCTAATGTCACAAAATCAAATAGTTCTTCCACCTCACCATTTATCATCCTAACACAACCATTTGACGATGCCGTACCTATTGTTTCTGGCAATGTTGTGCCGTGAATTCCATAGCCAATTACATCAGGTTTGTCTTTAAAGCCGATCCATCTAGTACCAAGAATGTTCTCTTGATGTCCATAAGGGAATACACCACCATTGGGAGAATACCAGGTAGGTTCTTTAATCTTATTTTTTACCTCAAATGTGCCCACAGGAGTTTTATCATTCTTCCCAGTACCAATACGATATTGCTTCACATAATGATCGTTCAGCAATAATGTTAATGTAAAGTCAGTTTTGCTAGCCAATATTTTTGTCTTTCCGGTCAGTATCTTTAGTTTTTCACCTATATTTAGTCTGGTAGTTGCTTTGCCGTTAATTTTCATAATCAGTTCATAATTTGTGTTAAATTGTTTTGCAATTCGTGCAAGTACATCGCCCGGTTGAACTGTATACATAACAGCATCAGAAGATGGAGAAGGCGAAAAAATTAAGTCTTCATTTAATCTATCTAGCTGTTCTTTTATTTCTTTTTGTTTTTCTGGTATTTTTTTATTTATAAAAATATCAGACAGTGCATTTCTTGCTTCATATTTTTTACCCTCTTTTATGTATTTATCAATTATGTCCAGACCCAGTGTTTCCTGTTTTTTTGCCTCCGGTTTCTCAACTGTTTTGAATTCTTCCTGGTTTCTTTTAGGTTCTGATTTTAGTTCATCAGAACGAATAATAATGTCTTTTTTGTAAACAACTATGTCTTCATCTTTTTTTGCTAATAGTAATGGTAACGCCTGCTTGTCATTTGCATATACTATCGAATGTGTTATTCCAGTACTAGTGACAACATCGCTACTTGACAAGGCAGAAAAAACGGATATGACAAAGACTATAAATAGAGAATTTTGAATTGTTTTCATGGAGGGAAATTAATATCACACCTGTATGGTATTGTCAAGCCAAAAGAAAAACAATATCTATATAAATTAAAATTGCTTGTAAAGTAAATTATATTAATCCTTAGCGGTGTATTACAATGTATTATACTAGACGGACATAAATATCTCGTGCAATAGCATTGTCAAGGGCAATTTGAGTCTCACCCATCTGGATAATATAAGTTGGTTGCCTTTGATGCAGGCGGATTTGAACGCCAGGCAATAAACCCATAGAAGAAAGCCTGTCTAACCGTTCATGATATTTTGTCACTATATAAGACACCTTTGCCTTATCTCCCGACCTTAGATCTGTTAGTGGCATAACAACAGGCCTTATCTCTTTACTCGTCTTTTCACAACAATCTCCAGGTGGAATAGCCTTCCCGTGAGGACAGCTTAGTGGATGACCTAACAACGTGCATATACTAGTCGTAACTTCCTCATCCAGAAAATGTTCAAACTTGCATGCGCTAGAATCCATTGTTTCTTCGTTTACGGCCAACACATCATTCAATAGTCTTTCCGCAAGTCTGTGCCTTCTGATAATTAATCGTGCATCTTCTCTACCCTTTTTTGTAAGCTCTGCCCTTGAATTAATTATTTTAACATAACCTTCCTGAATAAGCACTTTCAATGCATTTTCTGCTGAAGGAAGATTTACCCGTTTTATTAATAACTCTTTTTCAACCTTTCCATTTTCCTCCTCTTCAATTGTCCATATCAGTTCCAGAATTTCTTCCTGAGTGGATTCAGCCATAATTAAGTCCTTCCTCCTTCTACTCGCTCTATCCTAAAAGGAAATCGTGGTCTCTTGATCCATAAAACAACTAACAATATTATGGTTAATACTCCCCCTCCTAACAAATCTATTCCACCCCTGTAAGCACCAAACGATATTGCCGTAGACATTGCTTCTGTTATTATAATACCAAACACAAAAGCAATTAATATAAACATGATCCTGTTTCTAACAAACCAGTTTAAATTTCTCCGAAGAACTACCTCTTGATCAACTTGAATCCCTTTTATTGCTGCTACTTTTACAATGTCTCGTATACCCATCTTTTTCAAGCATGTAGAACAACTTCCACATGTAGTATTTTCTTTAATAATACATACCTCCGCAATATCACCAGAAATAGATATTATCTTTCCTCGTATTTGCATCCATTAAAACTGTTGTAAAATTATCCTTAAAATACCACCAATAAGTATAGAGTATGGCAATATAAATGCAAACATTAAAAATGCATTCTTTACCCCTTGCTCTTTGATCATTACAAAAAAATTGGCAAGACATGGGATAAATAGAGTAATCACCGTCAGCGAAACTAATAACTGCTTGGGGTCTATACCGCTGCTTCCCCCCGTTTCCTCAAGCGCTTTAAAGATACTAACAGCGCCATAATCCCTTCTTAAAAATCCCAGAATAAAACCTTGCGTAGTTTCAACAGGCAGTCCCAAAAAATTTTTAATAATGGGCGATCCCATTCTTTCAACAAAAGACAGTACCCCTAGCTTCGTCGCCACAAATAATGCAAGGGTACCCAGCATAAATAACGGCACAGCCTCTTTTAAAAACCAATGGATTCTATAAAATGTTTTAATAAAAATGTTTGATAATTTAGGCATACGAAAAGGTGGGATTTCCATTAAGAAATCAGAAGAAACACCAGGCAATACTTTTGATGACAAATAACCAACAAAGAGAAGTTGCGTACAAATAACAAAAACATATGCAGCAAAATATATACCAGGAACTCTACCCAAGACGCTTGAAATAACCCCAAGTTGTGCGGAACATGGAATGGCTAACGCAAGCAACAAGGTAGCAATAATCCGCTCTTTTTTAGTGTTGAGGATGCGTGTCGTCATGGTCGCCATGGTGTCACAACCCAGGCCCAGCACCATTGGGAGTATTGCCTTTCCATTCAATCCTATACGTTTAAACACCTTATCTACCATTACAGCAAGGCGTGGGAGATAACCACTATCTTCCATAATGCCAAACGCCAGAAAGAAGAATCCCACAATAGGGAACACAATGGCTATTGCGTATGTAAGTCCCACCTGTATTAACCCCGATTGTTCATTCAAAAACAATTCAAAAACAATATTGTCTTTGCTTATCAATTTCTGTGCTAGGAGCCCAAAATAATAATTAAATCCCTGAAAGTTAATATGCGTAAAAATGTATTCCTTTTGGATAAACGGGATATATATGTATATGTCAAAACCACCCGATGCTACCAAAGAACGGCCGAATATCTTATTTTCAAAAAAATCTACACACGTCCCCGCCCCAAACTCACCCACCAGTTTATAAATAATCCATAAAATAATAACTAATATGGGAAAAGCAGCTACCGGATGCATTGTAATACGTCCTAATACATCCGCGATAGCGCTCTTTGCATTATATTCTCCTAAATATAAATACAATGAAAACCCTAACGATGACATTCCTCCTGCGACAAGCGGTACAATGAAATTCAAAACATTTCCTGATGGAAGCCAGAATGAAATTAAACACATTAACAATGTCATGAGTTTGTACCCCATGAAAAAAGCTGCCAATGGCGCCAGGAAATAAAAAAATAAACATCTTAAAAACGGATGGGTTTTTCTTTCTTTTATACTGATGGCAGTAACTCTCTCAACCAAAGTTTTCACAAAATTTGCACGTTTGATATTAATCGCGTAACTTAATGGATTACTAAAATGCGCCTGCACACCATCTCTAACACGTTGTATATCTTCAATGGAATTTTTTGGGAGTTTATCATGCAAATTTTCTTCCAGTGAATTATCACCTGATAAAAGCATGATGGCCAATGCACGTTTATTCACAACCATGTCATTGGGTAATATTTTCTGTAATGCGTTTACATCAATATTCATCCCTCTATCCAGGAGTTCATCCCACATATTTAATGTGAGCACTACAGGCAATCCCATCTCCGCAAGTTGTGTGGTAATCAGCAAACCACGGCTGAGATTCTTCGCATCCACTACCTGGACAACGCGCTTATCATAATCTACCAACAACATATCACGTGTAACACGCTCATCCTCCGAAAGTGGAATTAGACTATTTACCCCAGGGGTATCAATCACCTCCATTCCACCGGCTAATCCCTTACAAACCCCTTTGGAAACCTCAACCGTAGTCCCGGGATAGTTTGATACTGTCACATACTTTCCAGTTAACAAGCCAAATATTACACTTTTCCCTACATTTGGATTTCCAACAAGGGCGATCTTATACATATTCGATTCATCTTTAGGCATTATTTAACACTTTCAAATTAATCCACAATATCAGTTGATAATGAGTCTCACTTGAACTAAGTATAATGTTTTTATAACTCAAGTCAAACATTTTCCAAATGGGTTTAAATATTAAACCAATAATAGTTTAATATTAATACGATTCACGAATCTATTTCTTATAAATTATGAATTCCGGTAAGGGTTCTATCGAGAACGACTGAACCAGTAAAATAAAAAAGGCATTACGTCAAAAGGCGTAATGCCTCTTTTTATAATCCCTTTTATTCTCCGATATAGAATAGGATTACCGTGAGGAGAAAACTCCTGTTGGTGTGTATTGTTTTATTTCACAACTGTTACCTTTACTTGTGTACTCAGACTTCCATCCTTGAATGTAACTATTGCATTACCGGCCTTATTTTTCGCTTTAATGGTAAACACCGCCTCGCCATTTGCGTCTGTTGCCTGTTTTTTTGGCGAAACTTTTATATATTCATTACCAGAGCCTTTAACCTTTGCCTTCACCGAATCACCTTCCACAGGACAGCCATCCTCCCCTGTTACTGTAACTATTATCGTATCACTCGCTTTTGTCTCGAGTGTCAATTCAGATGGATCGGCTACTATATTCGTAGCCTCCTCGCAAGGTATAGGTATTGGTGTTGGTGTAACCGTGGAAGTTGCAGTAGGTGTAGGAGTGGGTGTCGGCGTAATCGTAGCTGTTGCAGTGG
>Ga0209211_10009959_pt1 | contig 12516 bp, 14 predicted proteins | sample RifGroA2_FD_183992 | JGI IMG/M metagenome (GOLD analysis project Ga0209211, IMG submission 183992) | Groundwater microbial communities from Rifle, Colorado, USA - Groundwater A2 (SPAdes) (version 2) | ecosystem: Environmental > Aquatic > Deep subsurface > Groundwater | place: Rifle, Colorado... | reverse complement strand
CTTCGGCGGCGATGGTCTTCGACTCCTCCGAGAACATGCTGCCGCAGCAGGAGGTGATCACGTTGGCCTTGAGGGCGGAGAAATACTGGAATTCCAGCCAGAAACTGGTGGCGAGGATGGGCAGCATAAGCAGCAGCAAACCGTATTTGATGCGAACCAGCGGGTAGTCGCGGGCCTGGGTGTCGACGTGGTTGATGGCCAGCCACATGGCAGCCAGGAAAAACACGGCTATCTGCGCGATCAGCGACGGAAAGCCGTAGCCATTGACGTTGAGCGTACCGACCGCACACATGGCGCCGACGAACATGACCGACAGCCGGTCGGCGTTGAAGACAAAAAGCAGCAGTGCCGCCAGCTGGAGGAGCATGACGAAGGACAGCAAGGTCGAGAACAGGTAGGTGCGGCGCTCCAGCGCCAGTTGCCGCTCCGAACCGCTGGCGATGTCCCAGTGCCGGATGACCTGCACGGCAAAGGGTGCGGCGGCGAGCAGCATGAGCACCGCGACGCCGGCGGCCATGAGCAGCGCGATGATGGCGGGCTGGAAGAGCATCAGTCTTCGGTCAGCCGACCGTCACGCATACCGACGACGCGATGCACGGCGCTCGACTCGACGACCAGCGGGTCGTGGCTGGTCAGCAGCACTGTCTTGCCGGCTGCCGTGAAGCCTTCGAGGATGGCCATGAATTCCTTGGATAGCGCGGTATCGAGGTTTGCTGTCGGCTCGTCGGCGATGATCACTTCCGGATTGTTGATCAAGGCGCGGGCGATGGCGACGCGCTGCTGTTCGCCGCCGGACAGCCATTCGACCTTGGCGGCGCTGCGGTGGCCGAGCTTGAGCTGGTCGAAGAGCTCGCCCGCCGCCGTAACCAGTTCGGCGCGTGGCCGGCCGGTCGGAAAGGCCGGCAGGATGACGTTCTCAAGCGCTGACAGGCCCCTGATCAGGTTGAATTGCTGGAAGACGAAGCCGAAGCTCTGGCGGCGGATATCGGTCAGGAAACGTTCGGGCAGGCCGGAGATGTCTTCGCCCTTGAAGCGCACCCGGCCGTGGGTCGGCCGGCTCAGGCAGCCGACGATGGTCAGCAGCGTGGTCTTGCCGGAACCGCTCGGGCCGCGGAAGGCGGTGACCTTGCCGGCTTCGACCGTCAGGTCGATGCCATGCAGCGCCCAGTATTCGTTGGGCTGGCCCTGGTTGAAGGCTTTCTTGATGTTGCTAAGTTCGATCATCGCATCACCGCATCGGGATCGGTGATGGCCGCCCGCCAGATCGGCACCAATACTGCCGCCGTGTAGGGAAACACCGTGAAGAAGAACAGGGTGGCGATCTGCAGGCCTTCCACCGCGGGCACTAGCGTGAATTTCGGGTAAAGCACCGACCAGCCCTTGAGCACTGGCTCGAAGACTGCCGCGCCAAAATGGAAGACATGAACGTAGGCGGCGATGAAGCCGAGCAGGAAGGCGGTCAGCGAAATGAGCAGGCCCTCCCAGGTTTTCATGCGGATGACGTCCCCGGTTTCCCAGCCGATGGCCTTGAGGATGCCGATTTCGCGTTTCTCCTCGGCCGACAGCCCGGATGCCTTCTCCCAGGCGAGGATGGCGAAGGCGAGGATGGCCCCGGCCAACACGGTCAGGATGATGCCCTCGCGCCAGTCAAAGACGCTCTGGTAGGTGCGCAGGACTTCCTCGCGCAGGATCGGTCGGGAATCGGGCAAGGCGCTCGACAGCTTGGTGGCGACCGTGCGGACCTCCTGCGGGTTGGCCACTGACAGCGCGATGTCTGTGTAGTGCCCGGCCGGGTACTCGAAGAAACTGCGGAAATCGTTCTCCGAGAGCAGCACGAGATCGGCCGAGAGAAGCTCCGAATCCGGCGAGAGCACGCCACTGACTTCGAACGTGAACAGCTTGCCCGAGTAGGAACGGAAAGAGACGGTGTTGTGCAGCGCCAGCCCCCGCTCGCGGGCCAGGGCGTTGCCGACCATGATGTGGCCGTCCGCCACCTCGTCGGCCGGGCGCGCCATGAAGGTGTAATTGGCGTTCAGCACCGGGTCGTAGTAATAGCCCCAGAGCCGGCCTTCCTTCTTCTGCACGCCACGGATGCGGCCGATCTTGTCGAGATAGCCGGGCGGAATCAGATCGTGCCGGCCGGCCACCATGCGCTGCAAAATCACTTCCGGCGAACCGGCCAGGACAAAAGTCGCCTCCGTGCGCAGGGCCTGCGTGAATAGCGTCAGCGAGGCCAGCACGAAGACGAGCAGCGTGTAGGCCAGCAGCAGGCCGATGTTCTTCGTCTTGCGCCGGGCCAGTGAGGCCAGCGTGAAATCAATCAGGTGACGTTGTTTTTCCAGCCAGATGCGCATGGGGTTGGGTCAGGATAGCCGGGGGAGGAAGCAGCGAGCCGCTCGGAAAATGGTCGAAGGCGCCAGGATGGTCCTGCAAGGCCGAATGCAGGTCGGCCTGGGTCGGGTGGCGGGTGTAGCGGGCTTCGGTGAATAGCGCCAGGTCAGTCAGGCCAAGCTTTTCGACCAGCGCGCGGCTGGCGGTCAGTTTTTGCTCGTCTTCCACGGTCAACCGGAAAAAAAGGCCAAAAATCAAAAGACAGACGCCGGCCAGAACGGCCAGCACGCCGAGTGCCACAGACGATGGCCGCATCACAGCAGCTTTCTGATGGCGCCAACCACCTTGTCGGTCGACGCGCCCAGCTCCAGCACGGCCGCCAATTGCCCGTCCGGCCCGACAACGTAGGTCGAGGTCGTGTGATCGACCGCATAGCTGCCATCAGCGGCCGTCGGCAACTTGATGTAACCCGCCCCGAAAGCCTTGGCCAGGGCGGCAATCTGCTCGGGGGTGCCGGTCGCGCCGATCATTTCGGGATGGAAGAAAGCGGTGTATTCCTTCAAATGCTGGACGCTATCGCGCTCGGGATCGACCGAAATCAGGATCAACCTGACCCGACTGCGCTCCTCGGCGCTCAAGGCTTTCAGCGCCTGCCCGCCCGCAGCCAGCGAAGCCGGGCAGATATCCGGGCAATGCGTGTAGCCGAAATAAACCAGCAAAACCTTGCCGCGCAAGGCTTTCGAATCGACCGGCCCGCTCGCCGACTGCAACACGAAATCGCCGCCGACCGGCAGTTTTGGATCACGCGCCGGGGTTCCACCACGCATCAGCACCGCCACACCGAGCAGTACGGCAAGGCCAAGCGCCACGCCGATCAACCAGTACTTTTTCATAGTCGGGAAAAACAAAAGGCAGACCCAATGTCTGCCTGCATTGTTGCGATGGCGATAACGATCAGATCAAAAACGGTTCGATGCCCGCATCAAGGCACCACGCAGGGCGATGGTCACGGCCGAACCGAGGCCGACGCGCTGGGCGACGGCGGGCAGGATGATCAGCGAGGCCAGTGCAAAGCCGGCGCCAAGCAGCAATGAAGCCATTTCCGGCTGATTCTGAGATTTCTGATCCTGCTGCATGGCGCTCTCCCTTACGCATTTGTCGCCATGCTAACGACTTCGGTGCACCAGGGGGATGCGACATATTGCCGCACACCGTCAAAACAGCCAGAAAGCAAAACGGCCCCAATGGGGCCGATGCAATTCCTTGGCGGGTCCGGTGAGATTCGAACTCACGATGCTTTTCAGCACGCCGGTTTTCAAGACCGGTGCATTCAACCGCTCTGCCACAGACCCGGAAGGCGCGCATGATAACACAGTCGCCACCGGTACAATCTGACACAAAAGCGCACAGGAATATTTGAAACTTCCCTCCCGCTCCGTTAGTCTTAGCGTTTGTCGTAACAACACAAGGGAGTTTCCCGCATGAACACCAACTTCGAGATTGCCAATCAGGGCTCTTCGGGGCTAGCACTGCAGCAGAACCGCGTTCTGCGCAACACCTACATGCTGCTCGGTCTTTCCATGGTACCGACGGTCATTGGCGCACTGGTCGGCATCCAGATGCAATTCAGCTTCCTGGCTGGCAGCCCGTTCATTTCCTTCCTGCTCTTCATGGGCGTTGCCATGGGCTTCATGTGGGGCATCGAAAAGAACAAGGACAGCGGACTGGGCGTCGCCCTGCTCCTCGGCTTCACCTTCTTCATGGGGCTCATGTTGTCGCGCATCCTGCAAGTCGCCCTCGGTTTCTCCAACGGCGGCTCGATGATCGCCATGGCCGCAGGTGGCACGGGCGCCGTGTTCTTCACGATGTCGACCGTCGCTGCGGTCAGCAAGCGTGACTTCAGCAGCATGGGCAAGTTCCTCTTCGTCGGCATGATCGTCGTGCTGCTTGCCGCTGTCGCCAACATCTTCTTCCAAATTCCGGCGCTGTCGCTGACCATTTCTGTCGCCGTTGTCGGTATCTTCTCGGCCTACATCCTGTACGACATCAGCCGCATCATTCAGGGTGGCGAAACCAACTACGTGAGCGCGACCCTGGCGGTTTACCTGGACGTTTACAACGTTTTCGTCGGCCTGCTGCAACTGATCATGGCCTTCACCGGCGAGCGCGACTAAGCTTCGCTGACGCAATAGCAAAAGGCGGCCTCGGCCGCCTTTTTTATGCCTGAAAAACCCGTGTCGTCAGGGCCGCTCGAAAACGGCAATCGACTCGACGTGGGCGGTGTGCGGGAACATATTCACGGCACCTGCCGAGACGAAACGGTAGCCCTTCTCCGAAACCAGTACCGCAGCATCGCGGGCCAGCGTACCGGGATTGCAGGACACGTAGACTATGCGGCGCGGCGCATCTTTTCCCAGGGACCTGACCAGTTCAACCGCCCCCTCACGCGGCGGGTCGATCAGCATTTTGTCGAAACTGCCCAGCGCTGCCAGCGATTGCTCCGAGCATTCAAACAGATTGGCCACACCAAACTCGACGCGCTCCGCCAGACCATTCGAAACCGCGCTCTCGCGCCCACGCGCCACCAGCCCGGCACTGCCTTCGACACCGACCACGACAGCCCCCGACCGGGCAATCGGCAAGGTGAAATTTCCCAAACCGCAGAACATGTCGGCGATCCGCTCGCCCGGTTGCGGGTCAAGCAGGCGCATGGCGCGGCGGACCAACACGCGATTCACCGCATGGTTAACCTGGGTGAAATCATTCGGCTTGAAATCGAACTCAAGACCGAACTCCGGCAAGGTGTAGGACAAGCGCGGGCCGGGCAGCGGATGAAAACGCTGGATGGAATCCGGGCCTTTTGGCTGCAGATAGAAGACGATGGCGTGCCGGTCGGCAAACTCGCGCAACAAGCGCTCGTCAGCCGTAGTCAGCTGATCCAGAATGCGCAACAGCACGGCCGTACAATGCTCACCAACGGCCACCTCGACCTCGCGGATGCGATCGGCCACGGTCAGCGCGCCAAACAGGTCGCGCATGGGCATCAGCAGGGCCGAGACATGGGGCGGCAAAACATCGCAGCTTCGAATATCGGCGATGTAGCTGCTGCGCCATTCATGGAAGCCAATCAGCACGTCCCCGTTTTTCGAAACCTGACGAACCGCTAGTCGTGCCCGGTGCCGATAGCCCCAAGGCTCGCCCTGAATCGGTGGCAACATCGTTTCCGGACGAACACGACCGATGTGCCAGAGGCTGTCCTCAAGGACACGCTGCTTGGCGGCGACTTGCGCTGACGGATCCATGTGCTGCATGGCGCATCCGCCACACACGCCAAAATGCGGACAACGCGGCACAACGCGGGCGTTCGATGGCTTGATGACGCGGACCAGATGCGCCAGCTCGAACTTGGATTTTCTCCGGAAGCTGGCGTATTCGACGGTTTCACCCGGCAGGGCGCCATCGACGAAGATGGCCTTGCCATCCTGGCGGGTAATCCCCCGTGCCTCATGGTCCAGCGATACGATGATCCCGATTGGCACGGTCAACTCCGAAAAAGCGCGAATTCTATCAATCCTCCGGGCAAGGGTGGTGAGGTCTCTACGTCACCCTGCCCAAAAGAAGTCCCGCTACCTGAACAAGATCCATCTGGAATAGCCACGGCCAACAATCCTCAGGCTTTGATCGCAGCCATGAGACCTCAATTTTCGGTATCGGACGCTGACATATACGTGCTTGAAGGTATATGCCATTCAACTTCGACTAGCTAGGATGGACCGAAGAAATGCGCGAGGGTAATCAATGATCCAGATCACCCATCAGACGGTGACAAGCTGATTCTGCGCCATTTCGAGAATTCAATGTACTTCCTTTTTATGCGGGAGCCGATCATGGAATGCGCAACTGAAGTTGACATGAGCGTTTCTCAGGCAATCCAAACGAGGTGTTCGGTGCGCAGCTACCGAAATGAAAATCTTGATCGTGAAACCGTTCAGGTGCTACTCGACGCTGCTGTACGGGCGCCTACTGCGATGCACGAAGAGCCATGGGCATTTCTTGTTATCCAGGACAGGCATCTGCTAAAGACCATTTCAGATCGGGCAAAACCGCTTTTTGCCGAGCAGATACGAAGATCCGGTAGCGAGCGATCCAGCCGTTCCTTTGACCACTATGCCAGTCCCGATTTCAACATCTTTTATGACGCCGGTACCTTGATTGTGATTTGGGACAAGCCGATTGGCCTCTTCAACGAGGCAGACTGCTGGCTCGCTGCCGAAAATCTAATCTTGGCTGCATGCGCCAAGGGTCTGGGAACCTGCGTTATCGGCTCGGCACTGGAAGCTTTGAACCTGCCGGAGACCAAGTCTGAACTCGGCGTTGCCGATGACTATTCGGCGATTGCTCCGATCATTGTCGGGTATCCGGCCGGCGAAACGCCGGCGTCGTCGCGGCGCAAGCCTTTGGTCCTCGCTTGGCGCTGACGCCCCCCCGGTTTGTTACAGGACTATCGATCATTCAACGCATTTCTATGGAGTAATCATCATGGACCAGCGAATTCAACTCAGTAAGGAAAAGGTCATCTCCGATCTCAACGCCGTTGTTGCCGACGCAGAAGAACTGCTGAGCGCCACCGCCGGCCAAACAGGAGAGAAGATCGCCGAAATACGTAGCCGCATGCAGGAACATCTCAAGCAAGCGAAGGGCAGCCTCTCCGAAGCCAAAGGTACGCTTGCAGCCAAGGCCAGGGGGGCTGGACACGCGGTCAATGATTACGCTCGACAAAATCCCTGGCGGGCGGTAGGCGCTGCCATGGGATTTGGTTTGGTCCTCGGCCTGTTGATAAGCCGGCATTAGGTCTTCGGAATTGATGCGCAGCTAGGGCAATCAAGTTTTGAGCTCATGCCGGAACACCTCGCAGCACAAATCGCCAAGAAAGATTCCCGAGGGTTTTGCAATTCATTTGCCAGCCGATCCGTAGCAAACATGCCCACCCACAACGCCGACATCGCCGCGATCTTCAACGAGATCGCCGACCTGCTGGAAATCGAACAGGCCAACCCCTTCCGCATCCGTGCCTACCGGAACGCCGCGCGGATGCTTGCCGAGTTGGCGCGCGAAGTACGGGGCATGATCGAACGAGGCGAGGATTTGACTGAGTTACCGGGCATTGGCAATGATCTCGCTGCAAAGATTCACGAAATCGTTACGACAGGCAAGTGCCGCGCCTTGGAGAACCTGCACGCCGAACTGCCACCAGCCATCGGCGAGCTGCTACATGTCCAAGGTCTTGGCCCCAAGCGCGTTCGTACGCTCTGGCACGACCTCGACATTCAGACACCGGAACAACTTGCCCGCGCGGCACAAGACGGTCGTATTCGCGCACTGCCCGGCTTCGGAGCAAAGACCGAGGAAAACATCCTCCAGGCTATCGAGGCACACCTCTCGAAATCGCATCGCGTCAAGCTGGTTACCGCAGCCCAGTACGCCGAGCCTCTTGCCTCCTGGCTGCGCGGCGCATGCGGTGTACAGCGCGTCGATATCGCCGGGAGCTACCGGCGCAGCCGGGAAACCGTTGGCGACATCGATATCCTTGTCACTCTCAATGTCGGAGCGGATGGCAGTGACGCGATGCGCCACTTCGTTTCCTATGACGAAGTCGCCGAGGTTCTCGCCCAAGGCACCACACGCGCCAGCGTCATCCTCAAGAGCGGCTTGCAGGTGGATCTGCGCATCGTCAGCGCAGCCGCTCATGGCGCTGCACTATGCCATCTTACCGGCGCCAAGGCGCATAACATTGCGCTACGCAAGATCGCCCAAGAAAAGGGCTGGAAACTCAACGAATACGGCATATTCAAAGGCCGCCAGAAAGTCGCCGGGGCCAGTGAGCTGGATGTCTACCGCTGCCTCGGCCTCTCCTGGATTCCGCCGGAACTGCGCGAGGACCGGGGCGAGATCGACGCGGCCCGCACAGGACTGTTACCAGAGCTCGTGGCTCTCCGCGATCTCAAGGGCGACCTCCATGCCCATACCAAGGCCAGCGACGGCCGCGATAGCCTTGAGGCGATGGCGTGTGCCGCACAGGCGCTGGGTCTATCCTATCTCGCCATCACCGACCATTCCCGCCGACAGGCGATGGCCCATGGCCTCGACCCTCAGCGGCTGGCCGAGCAGTGCGATACGATCGACCACCTCAATGACAGACTCAATGGTATCGTCCTGCTCAAGGGAATCGAGGTCGACATCCTCGTGGACGGCCGCCTCGATCTGCCTGACAGTTCGCTACGGCAACTGGATCTGGTCGTCGCAGCAGTGCACAGCCGGTTCGATCTGCCGCGCACCAAGCAGACCGAGCGTATCCTGCGTGCCATGGACAACCCGTACTTCACCCTGCTCGCCCACCCGACCGGCCGCATGATTGAGGAACGCGCGCCTTACGACGTCGACATGCTAAGGGTCATCCGCCACGCGAAACAACGTGGCTGCTTCCTCGAACTCAATGCGCATCCCGAGCGGCTTGATCTGCTCGACACGCATTGCCGAATGGCGCATGACGAGGGCGTTCTCGTTGCAATCAATTCGGATGCCCACAGCTTGGACGACTTCAACAATCTGAAGTATGGCATCGGTCAGGCACGGCGTGGATGGCTGACAGCTAGCAACGTCCTCAATACGCGAGCGTTGCCTGAACTGAAGCAACTACTCGCCGGAATACGTGCGTGATAGCTGAAACCCTCACGATCAGTCAGACGTCGGCGCCCCCTGCCTGGGCAACACGCTCGCCGAGACAATTTCCGGCAAAGTGGGCAAGTCGGGAAGACTCGCGCATCTGCCATAGTAAGCAGCTGCGCAGGGGCCGTTTTGTCGTCGCGCACATTGACAGCGCGCTACCCGCACAGCATGTGCAGGATAATATGCCTCAGAGAAGCCCCCTTCATTCCACTGACCAAAAGGATCAGGTCCGACGCAGGCGGAGTGAGCTCCTTTTCGTAGCACTATCAATCGACTACACTTTGCATCATGGCTCGCGAACTGATTACCTCCTGGGCAGACTACCAGATGGCGCTCGACCGCCTGCTGGCCATTGCCTGTCATAAGATCAGCATTTATGACGAAGACCTTGTCGCGCTGAAGCTTGAATCCGCCCCCCGCCTGCTTCATATCAAACGAGTCCTTCAGGCCGGTGAGCCCAACACCCTGCAAATAGCCGTTCGCAACGCCGGTCCGATCCGGCAAAAAAATCCGCAATTTCTCAACCAACTCGCCACCTACGGCCACCTTGCCACTGCCCGTCAAACGCCGCCACAGCTTGCCCATCTTCGGGACAGCATGATCCTCGTTGACGACAAACACGCCCTGATCCGCTTCGAACGGGATCAGCCACGCAGCAAATTACTAATCGATGAAATTGACGAAGTCCGGCCCTATTTGACCCGCTTCAAGGAAATCTGGTCAGAAGGTGGAGAAGGCGTGACCAGCACCGCGCTTGGGCTCTGAACTTCAAGCGCTATTTTGCACTGCAGCAAGTCTCGCCCACAGAAATAAATTATTGTTATAATCATAGACTGATTAGGTAGCTCCTGATCTCCGATCAATTCAGATTTTGTTGCCTCTTGTCGATAAGGAAATCCCATGAATAAGTCTATCCTCGTTGCTGCTCTGCTCGCCGTTGCCCTGTCCGCTTGCGGCAAGAAGCCGGAAGCTCCGGCTGCCGCCCCGGCCCCGGTTGCTGCTCCGGCTGCTGAAGCTGCCAAGCCGGCTGAAGCCGCTGCTCCGGCCGCTGCCCCGGCTGCTGATGCCGCCAAGCCGGCTGAAGCCGCTGCCCCGGCTGCCGCTCCGGCTGCTGATGCCGCCAAGCCGGCTGAAGCCGCTGCTCCGGCTGCTGCTAAGTAATTTTCCTGCATCAAGAAAAACGGGGCTTCAGCCCCGTTTTTTATTGTCCTGATTTTTATACCACGCTTCGCCAATCAAATCCGCGATCAGGGCTCGCCACGCCGACCCACTCATCCGGGCACCCCAGCACTCTCGCCACCGCGTCAACCGCCAATTCGGGCCGATTATTTCGCTCGCTCAAATGGGCAGCAACCAACGTTTGCAGGCATGAATAATCAATTTGCCCCAGCAATGTCGCTGCCGCAGAATTTTCAAGGTGACCATAGCGCCCGGCAATGCGTCGCTTGAGTGACACTGGATACGCCGAACGCTCGAGCATATCGGCATCATGGTTGAATTCAAGCACCAAGCCAGCACAACCGGACAACATTGCGCAAACATGCGCCGTCGGTTCACCGATATCGGTCAACACCCCCAACCGAACACCCGAACCGGAAAAAACGAATTGCACGGGTTCACGCGCATCGTGAGGCACCGGAAAAGGTTGAACCTCCAGATCGCCGATGGAGAGCAAACGATGACTATCGATGATGCGCAAATCCAATCGGGAATCCGCCTCGCGACAGCCCACCCAGGTACCGTGCGTCATCCAGACCGGCAGTCCGAACTTGCGCGCCAGCCGAAACACGCCGGCGACATGATCGCCATGCTCATGAGTAACGAGAATCCCCGCCAGATCAGATGGCGCTCGGCCAAGGCGAAGCAACCGAGTCTCGGTTTCCCGTAGCCCGAAGCCACAATCGAGCATCAGGCAAGTTGCCCCGTGCTCGACAAGCAGCGCGTTTCCAGCGCTGCCGCTGCCGAGCGAGGCAAAACGAATCACTGCAACTGCTGGAGGAGCAGGCCGAGAATCTTCTTTGCGGTTTCCGACTTATCCGTGCCGCCTTCGTTGGACAGGACCTTGACGGTACTCTGCTCGCCAGCATCGCTGACAAAAATACGATACTGGACCTTGGAGTTGGCCGGTGGCTCGGTACCCTTCCAGAAAGCCAGCTTGGACAGGAATCCATCATCCTTCTTGCTGCGGTTGTCCAATTCCGGATCAACATAGCGCACGAAATACAGGCCACGCGAGCGATCACGATCCTCGACCGTAAACCCGACACGATCCAGTGCCAGTCCGACACGGCGCCAGGCGCGGTCGAAGCGTTCTAGCACTTCCAGGGTACCTGCACCATCATCCGACTTGGCCAGTTTTGCGCGCGGCTCAGCTTTGACCGATGCGATTGAGGCTTCGGCACGTTTTTCTTCTGAACCCAAACGAACCATCAATCGGCGCAGCATCTCCGCCTCCAGTTCAGGATCGGCTGCACGTGGCTGCCAACGCGTATCATCCTTGGCCGACGAGGTGTAGACCTCCTCCATGGCACGATGACTGACGAATACATCTGTTGTTCCCGGCGTTGAACCTGGTTCGAAGCGGGTACGGAACTTGTCGCGCTCGCCGGTCGAATACAGGGAATCGAGCAGACGGCCGAGGGTGTTGCGAAGAATATCATCACCAATCTTGGCGCGATTTTCGGCCCAATCGGTTTCCATCACACCGGCTTCAGGACGCTCGACGGAAATGATGAAACCGGTTTCCTGCCAGAAGTCCTTGACCGTATCCCACAGTTTGTCAGCCGGAGCAGCAACCACGAGCCAGCGCTGATTCCCGGATCGCTCGACACGCACCTTGTCGACCTGAGGCAGGACGACGGAGTTCTGAGCCTGGGCCGACGGCGTCCGGTCGGCGCTGTAGGCCGAGAACGTTGCACTGCCCTTGCCCGCCACATCTGGCACGAGATAGCGGTCATCGCGGGTGATCTGGGAAAGATCTGGCGGCACTTCGAGGCTCGGCACCTTGCCGGCCGACTTGTATTCGATCTTGCGAGAATCAGGAAGAACACCGCATCCTGCCAGCGCAATCGCCAGCAGGGAAAGGGAGAGGCCAGAAAGCCGACGATTCATTTTTTCTTTACTCCGCTCAGGCGAGTACGCCAGCCTGGCGCATGGCGGCCAGAACACGGGCATGGTTGGCTTCGGACAGGGTGGTCAGGGGAAGACGGATGCCGTTGGGCGACAGGCCCATCTTGTGCACCGCCCACTTGACCGGAATCGGATTGGCTTCGCAGAACAGGTCGCGATGCAATCCAAGCAACTTGAAGTGAATTTCGCGTGCCTTGACGATGTTGCCGCTGGCAGCGGCAACACACATTTCATGCATCAGTCGCGGGGCAACGTTGGCCGTTACCGAGATGTCACCATGAAAACCGAGGCTGATGGTTGCCACAGCGGTCATGTCATCGCCGGTGTACA
>Ga0209211_10009957_pt1 | contig 12518 bp, 26 predicted proteins | sample RifGroA2_FD_183992 | JGI IMG/M metagenome (GOLD analysis project Ga0209211, IMG submission 183992) | Groundwater microbial communities from Rifle, Colorado, USA - Groundwater A2 (SPAdes) (version 2) | ecosystem: Environmental > Aquatic > Deep subsurface > Groundwater | place: Rifle, Colorado... | reverse complement strand
TTGCTGGAAGATGAGGTACGCCAAATTGAAGCAGGGCTGGACTGAATTTCATGGGCGAAACGGTAAAACCATTTCGCGAACCGTTCCGCCTCGCCTTACCCTGAAATACGCATAATGTATATTATGTCAAATCTGCTGGCATGGTACTGGCCGCTGCTCATCCTCCTCGCAACCCTCGCCCTGCTGGCTTTCCCACGATACCGCCGCCGCTGATTACCCTGTGACATTTTGTCCGGGGAAATCATGAGCACACTCAATACCAACGATCAGGCCGATCTGCTGTTCGGCGATGCCGCACCCATCGCCGCATACCTCGGCGTGACCGTCAAAACAGTCAAGCGCTGGCAAGCCGGACAGCCGATGCCCGCCGCGCCCCTCAAGTTGATGCAGTTGCGCTATGGCGACCTGTCCGGCCTGTTTGGAAGCGATTGGAGCGGCTTTCGCGTCGGGGTTGACGGGTTGCTCTACCACCCGTACCACAAATACGGATTCAGCGCGCCTGAGGTGCTGGGCTGGTTCTTCGGTAGGCAGGAGTTGGCACACTTGCGCCGGGAGGTGAAACGGCTGGAATCGGAGCTGGGGATCCTCGGGACGGATGCCTGGGCGGCGGACAAGGTACGCGGGTTGGTCAGCGGTACACTTCGCGCCGGTGTCCCACTCGGATCATCCAGACGATCAGCTCCCGGTCCTTGATCTCACACACCAGGCGGTAATCCCCCACACGGTAGCGCCATTCGTTGTCATTACCCTTGAGAGCCTTGCCGGAAAAGCGTGGGTTTGTCGATTCCTCGATTCTGTCCACAAAGGTCAGGATGCGCTTCTGCAACGGCCTGTCCAGGCGCTCGATATTCTTACGCGCCGTATCAGAATAAATGACTTTATAAGCCAAGCTGCGCCTTGAGTTCCGCGTGGCTTATCATTTTACCGCCCTTCTTTTTCGCGTCGGCAATAGCCTTGCTGTCTGCCATATCTTCCAGGTATTCCAACAGGGCGCGCTTGACGATGCTGGCGCGGGTGGTTTTGAAGTCGCGCGCGGCATGCGACAGCGCGGCGTTGATGTCTTTGGTGATGCGGACGGCGGACGGTTCCGCCGCCTTGCGTGCGGTTGCGGTCATGGCTTTTGCCCTCCAAGGCTGTTTTGACGGCTGCGATTGTAGCCCAAGGAAGGCGCGAAGGGAATTCATGTCAGGCCGTCCAGGTGGACGGGCTGCGATACTGGCCGGAATTGAGGCGGCGGGCGATCTGGTCGGAACGGATGTAGGCGACAGTGGCGACCACGCCGATGAAGGCAACCAGCAGCCATTGCGGGCGGGTCATGTCACCACCAGCGCACAATTGAAACGAGCGGCGAAGCCGAAAGCATCAGGATTGCAGCACCGATGCAGAAACGCACCCAGCCGCTAGTCAACCCCTCAATATCAACCCGCCCTTGCAATAAGTTCATTTTGATTTTAGACTTCACTCATTCCCTCTCGTTGCTCTTTCAACGGGTTGCGATAGAAGCCCCGGCACGGTGTCACCCGTCCGGGGCTTCGCTTTTATACTTTGCGCTTCATCATCACGCCCGCCACCAGCGCACCGAACAGCAGCAGGGCGATATAGCTCTGCGTGTCCGGCGAGATCGACAGCACCACGGAAAAAGGCCGCTGCGACAGGTTGTCCACCGCAGCCCCGGCCGCTTCAATCGCCGCGGCGTTTGCCTGCGGTTGCAGGTAGTCAAGCCATGCCATGATTATTTCTTCAGAAAGCGCCCGGTGCGCTTGCTGCGCGTCGGTGTCTTGCTCTTGCGTTTTGCGGTCTTGCGTTTTGCCTTAGCCATGATTTTTCACTCCGAATAAATGCGTTCTTATTTCGTCAACATCGCGGCGCACGAAGCGCAACTCTGTTTTCAAAACACCCCATACAGCACCAGCAGAAAAACAGCCGGTTATGATGCCCACCACCGCCGACTGGATTAGTTCATTCATTTTTTCAACCCCAAATACATGCGCTCGCCGATGATGAACGACATGGAAGCCCCGGACAAATCCAGCAGCACCAGCACCGCCGCTGATTCCGCCTGCGCCAGCACCGCCGCCAGCGTAGTCAGCAGAATGCCGCCCACCGCCGCATAACGGAACGCGCCGCGCAGGTTCGCCACCCACGGCGAAGCGGAAGGCGACAGCGCGTCAACTTCGGCCAATGCCTTTACGCGATCGGTTTGTGCCTGCATTAACTGGATACTTTCGGCCACGCTCTGCGGCTGCGCGCCCTTGCCCTGGGTGAAACGCGCGAACAGGCCGCGCAATCCGTCCGCAATGGCCGGCACAATGGCCGGAAGAATCAGGGTTTCGATCAGCATGTCAGTGTGTCAAGTTATAGATTGCGTCGCCCAGCCACGCGCCGACCGGTTGCAACGGGTTGATGTTGGGATTGTTGACCGCCGCGATCACGCCGCCGCCGGCCGCCGTGACAAATTCCGGCGCGGGAAGGTAGAGCGAGGCGTCCCACCAGTTGCCCGCTGCCGCCGCCGCGCGCCCCCGCTCGCTATCCGTCAACGGAATGCCGAAGATGCCGCCCAGCCCTTCAGCCGCGCCGCTGATCAGGCCGTCCGCCATGTCCACCGCGCCGCCGCCGATACTCGCGCCCACGCTCTTGAATCCCTTCGTGGCAATCCACAACGCCAGAATGCCGCCCGCCACCACGCCCGCCGCGATCAGCGGATTTTTTGCAATGGTGGCGGCGACATTCATTGCCCGCCCCGGTAAATAATCTGCCCGGTTGCGATGTTGGTGTAGTTGCCCGTCAGCGGGTCGTAAATCGTCCCGGTCTGCGTGTCAAGGACATGGCCGCTTGAAAGCTCCAGCGTCCCCAGCAGCGAGGCCAGCGAGCCAACCGGAGCACCTCCGGCCACCGTTGCCACACCGCGCCCACGAAACAGCAGGAACGCGCCCGCCGCCACCATGCCCGCCAGTAAAATCATGCTCGAAGTTTTCATACCATTGTCACCCCTGTGTCGATCACGGCCAGCGCGTAAGGCTGGATCCCGTTTTCATGTTTGATAATCGCCTGCACCAGATCGGCCTTGCGCGCCTGCACGTCGATCTTCGCATCCGGCAACACGCCCAGCGCACTACTCACCGCCTCGACGTATGCGCCGGAATTGTTTTCCACAGGCGGCGCGTATTTGTGAATGATGCCGCGCACCGTGTTCAGGCCGTAGGTTTTCGAGTAGGTGTCCAGCAGCTTTGACAGCGCGCGGATGCCGTATTCCGGCGAAATGAATTGCACGAAGGCCGCGTCTGTCTGCTGCGCGCTCATGCCCTGCCAGCGGTTGCCGCTGTGCCGGATGTTGCCCGGATTGTTGTTTCGTATGCCCCGCATGCCGATTGCCTCCAAAATTGTATTTGTTGCCGTTTCCGCCGCGCTGCTGATGCTATCGCCCCACCCGGCCACCGTGTCACTTGCCGCCGCTTGCCTCGATGCCAGCCACCAGCCCACACCCGCCGCCGCCAATATCAGCACCGCGGGCAAATACCTCATGCGACCAACTGCGCGCGCAAGGCCGCGATCTGCGCATCCAGTCCGGCCAACTTGGTTTGTGCGAAGGCGTTTGCAGGCTCAAGCAGTAGCTCGCGCGTCGGCCGGATCTGTTTTTCTTCCAGCGCGACGATTTCGGCATTGATGCGCTTGTTGTTCGCGGCATCGCGGCGCGCCGCATTCAGCACCCAGCCGGCGCCAGTCCAGTCATGGAATTCGTCCGGCTTCGGGATGATGTTAGCCGTCAGCGTGGCGGGCACGTTCGGCAACTCGGCCACGTTCACATCAGCGTCGAAGTGCCACTCCTGCCCGGTTGCGGCGTCTTGAAATTTTTGCATTATTTATATCCCGTTATCTGTATTCGATCACATGGGCCAAGGAAACGAAGTTTCCGCCAAAAATATAAGTTCCGCCCGGAGGCACTAAGGCTGCGCAACTTAACCCGCCACCCAAGTTTGCATTGATCGTCAGGTAACCATATGTAAATGAACCGTCTCCCTTGTTTATATAGCACGCCGCGGATGTTGCATTGTTTACAAAAACAGCCAGAACAAACAACGGTTTATTAGTTGTGTTGGTATAGACAACCCCAAGCGATCTTGAGGCAACCATCTGCATGGCGGTTTGGCCTGCCCCAAAACCCGCGGCGATTGCCGCCGCCTGCGCCGCCGCTGCCTGCGCCGCAGCGTAAGCCTCCGTTGCCAGTCCACCGCGAACGAATGCGCCCATCTGTTAGCCCTCCACCACGATCACGGCGGCATTGTTCGCTATGTCGCCTATCGCGTTGACCGCGCCGGACGGACAGAACACGTCCAGCAGAATCAAACTTCCCGGTGAAATCTTGATGCCGTTCCCCAGCGTTGCCGCGCTGCCGTCCAGCGTGATAAAAATGTTTCCAGTGGCGTGATTATTCTGTACCAGCAGCGTGCGGCGCGCGGCGTTTGCCGCCGCCACCTGGCCGCTTGCGTTGGTTACGGCTGGCGCGGTTTGCACCATCGAGCCCTGCCTTGTTTCCAGATTGGAAACGCTTACCGCGCCAGTGGTGCGGTTGTAGCCACCCGACCCGTCCGACAGCGCGAATTTCACCGCCTGCGCGCTTGCGCTGGCAATTTCGATAGCGTCAAAGCCGTTGACCGGCTGCGAGAAAAAGCCGCCTTCCATGCTCGTTGCTTCGGCAAATATCGCGCCGTTTTTGAAGAATCTGATATCCACCGGAAAGGCCGTTTCCAGCAGGTGGAACAGGCTGCCGAGTTCGTAGAATCTTACCGAACTGCCCGCCGCTGCATTGTGTAGGATGGTGCGCATGTTTTATTTCCTCAAGGCGAAAGCACCGACGACAACCGCCGCCGATATGCCCAAAATTGTGATGGTGCGATTGTCCAGCGTGCCCTTGCTTTGCGCCGTGTCGATCATGCCTTGCGCCTGCGTTTGCGATTGCGCCAGACTGTCAAAGCCGCCTCTCAAGGTATCTTTTGCCATTGAAAAGATGCCCGCCATTGCGTCACCCGTTCCCTGCAACAGCTTGTCGTAATTGTCCGAATTCGCGGCATTGGCACTGGTGGCGAAATCCAGCGCGCCACTGATGGCACCGGCGTCCAAAGCCTGCACCGTCACATTACTGTTGTCCGCCGACACGCCGACGCCGCCAGACACCACCAGCCGCTTGTCGGTGTTGTTTGTTGTTGCAGATGAAGAACTGGAACCGCCGCCCCCGCCGAAATACAGCGGCGCGATGGTGAAGGCAAACCACATTTTGAAAAAATTAAGCACTGACAACCTTTCGCATAATGTAGCCGTCTATTTGATACCCGGCGCGCATGGCCTTCTTAACCAGCCCGCGCCGCCGCGTTTGAAACCCTACCGATTTAAACCCGCCTTCTGCTTGCCGCTCGATAGCGGCCAGCCCCAGCGCGGTCAAGTCCACCGAAGCCTTGCCGCCGCCCGCCTGAATCCATAACTCCGAACCCGCAGCGCGCAGCGCATAGGCCATTTCCGCACCCGGCAAACCGTCCAAAATGTAAAACTGGCAACCGGCGACAATCGCATCCAACCCCAACCCCTGCACATCGTCGCCCGCCGCCAAAGCCAACAACGGCATCACGTCCCGCTGCGATGCCTCCTTGATTTCTACCGTTTTTTGATTGTCATTTTCCACGCCAGCAACCCCGCCGCGACCAGTCCAGCGATCAGCCACGGATTGAGCGCGGCAGGCGCACCGGATGCGCTGCCGCTCCCGGTGTTGACTGTCCAACCTGAATTATTAAAACCGCTTGATGTTGTAAACGGGCCGGTTGACGAATCGCCGCCCGCCCCGCCCGACATTGAAGGCATACCCGCCGGGAACATCGTCAGTCTTTCAGCAGAAACACGGCCAGCAGCAACCCGGCACCCACCAGCAGCACCATAGGCGACAAGCCGCCGACAGATGCAGGCGCGGACACTTTCGGTTGCCCGTCAACATATCCCCAGCCGTCCTGATTGATGGACTGAGGCGGCGTGTTCTTGGCGACATAGACGGCCGCGCCGGTATTGACTACCGTTTCGGCCACGCCCTGCAACCAATCCGACCAGCTTGCGTTTGAGCTATCCATACCTAACCCCTTACAGATTGCCCAGCACGTCCAGATATTCGACCAACACGTAACCGTTATCGGCTGCGCTGAAATCAAACAGCCATTCCATGCTGCGCGCATCTCGCGTGTCCATCGCCTCGCGCACGTTGCCCTCCAACACGAAGTCAATCGTCTCCATGTTGGCCTGCGGCACTCGCTTGTTGCGCAACTGCTCATAGTGGTTTTGCGCAGCCGTTGCCTCGAATACGATCATCGAATCCTGCTTGACCGTGGTTCCCGTCAGGTTGCCGGTATGCTCGATGTGCACTCGCTTGATGATTGCGCCATTCTGTTGACCGAAAGGCAGCGTGATAGGCAAGCGGCCACCGTTGGCGATGCTGAACGGATAGCGCAGCAACTTGCACATCAGCGGCGCGAATGGAGCCGCCGCGCCGCTGCGATCTTTCTGCGTGGCCGATTCATAGAGCCGAGATTCCAAAGTCGGAGCGGTTGCCCCGGCGATGGTGATTTCAGTAGTCAGGTTAGCGATGCCGATGGAGGTATCCAAGCTACCGACTGAGCGATCAAGCTCGGTCGTGCCGGTCAAGTCCTCAAACGGCAATTCCAAAAATGCGGCGTCCGCAGCATAGCCGCGATAGGCCAGAATCTTCGCCAACTGTGGCCCTGTGCTTTCCAGAATGGTTTTACCGTTGGCCTTAAGGCGCAACATGGTAATCATCGCCTTAGTGAAAGTCGTTCCGCCCAATTGCAGCATGATACTTTCGATGGTTTTTCCCGGTGTGATGGGGTTTGTTGCCACGCCCGCCGCGGTTACGTTCGCGTAAGGCAGGCCGTTGCGGTACAGTTTTCCGACACTCATGGCGACCCCCTTAAACAGCGACGTACTGGTTGACGATAGGCGTGTTCTTGGCGATCACTACGCCAGCCACGCCCAGCACCATAGCCTTAACCGCTGCGTTAGGCGCGAAGCGGTAAGCCCCGAACAGCACGGCGGCAGTAATGCCCAACTTCATCAGGTTTGCTTGTGTAAACATTTTTTTACTCTCCAATAGTGGCGGGTAGTTATCCCGCAAAAAGTGTTGCTCCAGGGCGGGTTAGCCCCGCGTGGTTCGCACTATGCACACGCAAAGCAAAAACCCAAAGAAAACACCCCAATGGGTAGGTGCCCAATGGGGTGCTTGTCAGGGAGGTATTGAGGTCAGGCTTTGCGGGTGATTTTTCCAGTCTGGAAGTCTTTCTGGATGGCCTGATAGCCGGTTAGGTTGCCGATCTCGGCGCGGTCAATGCCCATCACGTCCGCAATGGCCTTCTGGTCAGGCGGGTGCGGCAGGCGGCCAACGTGCATGAATGACAGGCTGCCCATGAACGCTTTGTCGCACGATGCTGGGCGCTGTGACAGGCCGAACACATGCACCCCGAAGCCGCGCCCCATGAAGTTGATCTTGCGCCAGCCGTCCGGCGCGTTGCTGGCCTGCGTGACACTGTGCAGCTCTTCCACCACCAGCGTCAGGTTTCCACCAGCCAGCGCAATCTTACAGAACACGTCAAACGCGGCCATGTCTTTTTTCTGGTTTAGGGTTGGCACGAACACCACATGGAAGCCGCCCGCCTTGCCCGCCGCCTTCACGATCTGCAACACCTCGGACACGCTGCGCGTTGAGATCGTGCCGGGATAGTAGGCCGCGTAATCGTCCAGGGATTCCTTCGGCGACCAGATCAGGGTGCGGGTGCGGCGCTTGGCGTTGAGGCGTTTTTTTAGTTCGGTGGTTTTGCCGCAACCGGTGGCGCCGATGATGGCGACAAAGTTCGCGGCCTGCTGATTGCCCGCCGCCATCAGCCGCGCTGCGCGAAGGTTTCCGGATCCGGCACTACCGCACCTGGCACACTGTCCGGTTGCTGCGTGATGGCCTTGGCCGGTTCGGCCTTGTCTTTCGCCTTCGCCGCTTCCATGTCAGCCTTGATGCCCTGCCACGTTGCCAGCACCACCGGTACCGCCACCGCCGCCAGCGCGAGTTCTTCGGCATACTTGCCCAGCAGCGCGCCGGTAGTCCAGCCGCGCTTCGCCATCACCGGCACCGCCGCAGCCGCGATGCTGTTGATCGTGTCGGGCGTATAGATTTTCTGCAAACTCGGGAACACCGGCGCGAACAGCCCGGCCAGAATGGTGATCAGCCCGGCCACCTCGGCCTGCTCGTTGCCTGGTGCGGCCGGTACCGCCTCGGGTTGCGTCTCGGCGGGCGGCGCGTTGACGGCATCCACCGCAGCCGCTTCTGTTTCCAGCGCGATCAGTTCTTCGCTCATATTGCCCCCAGATCAAAACCCTTTTTTACGGCCTTGACCAAGTTCGCCAGCGGCGCGGCTACTGGTGCAACAGGAGCGGCGGCGGGAATTGCTGGTACTGCTTCCACCGGCGCGGCATCCTTGCGGATCCACCCGGAAACGATGCGATGCGCTTCGGTGCCGCCTTTCGCATAACTAGAATGCCCACACCACGGACAAGAAAGATTGATCGTGTCGCGCCCGTTCTGCCGTACTGGCATTGATTCACCACACACACAACAATCAATTACGCCGATCTTCCTGCTTTGTTCCGTTGCCATTCGCCGCCTCCTGTTCTTCCATCCAGTTGATAATCGCACTCACCAAAGCCAACAGCACCGGCTTCAATTCCCAAGGCTGTGCGGCCTGCGCTTTCGCGGCCAACACTTTCACAATTTCAAGTTGCGCGCTCATGTTGCGTAAGCCACCGATCGGCCGGATTTCCGCTTCACCAGCAGCGCGCCGCTAGCCACCTTGTCTACACCATCCAGCATGTCGATGTATTCATCCAGGTGCGACTGTTCATCGCAGCATGTCGCCACGTACTCAAGGAATTGCGGCAAGTGCTTGCGGCTCATGATCACCGCGAACTGCTCGGCGGTCAGGAATCCGACCATGATCTGATCTGGCTGCGGCGTGTCATCGCTGGCCGCCCATTCCTCCTCGTTCACATCTTCCACGCCCAGGGCTTTTTTCAATCCCGGCGACCACACCATGGCCTTTTTGCCTTCCACCGCTGCGGCATATTCGCGGAAGCGATGCACGGCCCAGCCATCACCCTGCTCCGCCCAAACCAGCAACTGAAACGGCGTGAAGTGCAGCACACCCCACTTTTCTCCAGCGGTGCCTACCTTCGCGTGGCTCTTAGCCAGTTCGCTTGACGCGCCCCACTTCTCATCCCTGCCGAACTTGGCGATGTATTCCGCAGCCTTCTCTCCGCCGCGCACATTCAGCGCGTGTTTCAACATGTCGGTAAGTTTGGAGTTATCGCCCAGACCGACCTTGAACAGGATTTCGCACCATGCCCGGCGCAAGTCCTCGATCACGAAGCTTTCCAAGTCACCATTAGCGGCTTTCTTCATATCATCCATACAATTAACCCGAACTCCGCCGCCCGTCGACACGCCTTCGCCGAATGCCTGCTTGTCGCAGAACACCAGCATATGCACATGAGGGTGCCAGCCGTTTTCCTGCGATACCGTGAATTCCAGCGAATTCACATAACCAACAACCCTTTTTTCTTTTCTCAAAGCCTTCCATGTTCGGTTGTCCTTAAAACGCTTGCGCGCCTTATCGAACTTTGCCAACAGGCTTTCCAGCGATTCGTCTGCCTCATGCGGGAAGGTGAAGGTCAACAGGTACGCCGCGCCACCGTTGCCGATGTGCTGCACCATCGCCGCGCTGAGTTGCTTGCGGCGCAGTTCGCCCACCTTGGCCGCGCACACCGGGCAAGTGTGTAGATTGCCGCAGCGGTTCAGCCCGGCCAGCGATGCGCCGTCGCGCGCCTGGTTGCGGTACACGTCCACGCGCCCGCCGCCAGCCTCTCCATAATCGCCGTAGCGCAACGAACGGCTGCACCAGCATGTCCGGTGCTGCTCTTTCCACGTCTTGCCAGACACGGCAAGGATGCTCTGCGCCGTGCGCAGCAGTTGGTAGCGGAACGCCTGCCCCGCTGCCTTCGTTTTGCTTCCGAAATTGTCCTTCAAAAAACACCCCCTGAAACCCGCGCCAATACTGCTTGCCGCTCAATTTCGTGTAAGTACCGAGAATGGGTAAGACTGCTCCGCAAAAACTGCCGGGCGATCAATTCCCCAAACGCGCTACGATTGCGTATAAGGCGACCAAACCAAAAGCTGATACCCAAGGCGAGGCCAGACGTAAAAAAGCCCGCCTGCGGGCACGTAGCACGATCAGGCGGGTATCTGTGTAGAGGTAGGAAGTCATGCGGCCATTCTTTCCATCGCATTGGCCTGGTTTAGCTTGACCGCCAACTCATGAGAAAAAAGCAACTGCGAAATATCATTGCCGGGCAAGGCCAGCGGGAAGGTTTCCACCTGCCGGATGGGCAGGCCGGATTCGTAGGCCATCAGGTTGAGCCGGTCTATCGCCTCTTTCACCCGCATCATGCCAAGGCTGTAGCGGCCGATCAGCGCGATCTCTTCATCAGACAACATCTCGGCAGCGCTCATGCTGCCACCCGCGCCGGTGCGTATTCGCACAGATAAGTATGATGAACAAAATCACCATCGCCATCCACCTCGCCACATTTCCACACAGACGAAAAAAAGCCGATGCGTGATTCACGCTCGGCGGCTTTCTCTGCATCTTCGCGGGTTAAATAGCGGGACGGCACCATTATCTCGCCCTCCCCGTCTGGTTTGGAACTGCTGCGCACCTCGAAGTAGGTTGTCATGCTGCACCGCCGCTTTTCAGGAACTCTTTAATGGCCTTTTTTGCATAAACCAGGCCGGAGTAAAAAAACCTAAGTCCTGAAGCGACACCACCAAGCCTAATCCAATAAGCTCCGGCTTCCGGGAATTCACATGCAAGCTTGAAATAATACTCAGCGACGTGCGCGCTGTGCTGCGGCTGTTTGGTTGGTTTCATGCTGCCCTCCAAGGCTTGAAAGTTGCTCCCGCGACCCGGTTGCTGGAGGGCAACGCGAGGGGGAGCGGGGTAAAGAGTAACTTAACTATTCAAGCGAAGTCAAGAGGCTCTTCACCGTTGACTGTAAAGAGTCAAGGGACTATAAAGCACGCATCGAGGGACACCACCCCAATGGATACCCTCCCAATGGATACCTTGGAGGGCAGCCATGAAAGCAAAAACCACATTGGAATTTATCGCCGATCTTAAGCAAAAGACCGGGCTTGATTCTGACTACGCCATCGCAAAACTTCTCGGCATTACAAAAAATGCTTTGAGCCTATACCGCAACGGGAAGTCTTATTTTGGCGAAGATGTCGCCATGAAAGTCGCTGAAATTCTAGAACTTGAAGACGGCTATGTACTGGCCTGCATCGCAGCAGAGCGCACGAAGAACGAGCGCGCGAAACGCGCTTGGCAACACCTGGGCGGATTCGCCGCCGCCCTCGCCGTCTTGGCCGTGCTGCCGTTCGTGCCAGGTATCGGAGCGGACAATCTGTCAGGTGCTGCCCTGCTCGGTTTTACGACCACCGAGGCGGGAACACTGTATATTATGTAAAATCAGAGATGATGCGCTTCCAATGGATATTCAATCAGTTGCGAATTTAATGCCTCTCACCTATCAAGGGCCGAAGGCCATAAGGAAGTCGCTCATATTCGGCGGACATCCAGGCTAGTTTTTGAGTGTGTTCCTGTCTGATCTGTGGCCATGAGAAGCGCCATTCCCAATTTCCCCCCGGATGACCCGGGAAGTTCATTCGGTGTTCGCTGGATAATCCGAGGACATCCTGCATGGGAAAAATGACAGTGTTCGCCACCGAGTCCGAGAGTGCCCGCATCATATCCCACTGAATAGCGTGGCCATCGCTCTTGAGGTACTGCTGGGCGAAAGTCTTTTCATTGGCGGATAGCTTATTCCACCAGCCTATGGATGTGTCGTTGTCATGGGTTCCCGTATAGGCAACGGTATTCGGAATATAGTGATGCGGCAGGAAAAGGTTGGCTTCGTCCTCTGCAAAGGCGAAATGCAGAACCCGCATGCCGGGAAGCCTGAATTTGTCCCGGAGCTCGATTACATCAGGGGTAATCACCCCCAGATCCTCGGCGATGATGGGCAGATATGGAAAGCTTTGCTGCAGCGCATTCAATAGCTTATCTCCATGAACTGGCACCCATTTTCCGTCGACGGCGTTGGGAGCATCTGCGGGTATCTCCCAATAGGCTGAAAATCCCCGGAAATGGTCGACGCGTACGAGGTCGGCAAGGTGTAGCGCATGCCGCATACGCGCTACCCACCATGCAAAGCCTGTCTTTTCGTGGGCTTCCCAGCGGTAGACGGGGTTTCCCCATAACTGCCCTGTCTCGCTGAAATAATCGGGCGGCACCCCGCCAACCACCAAGGGGCGCCCGTTTTCATCCAGCTTGAATAATTCCTGGTGTGCCCACACGTCGGCGCATTGG
>Ga0209211_10009956_pt1 | contig 12518 bp, 12 predicted proteins | sample RifGroA2_FD_183992 | JGI IMG/M metagenome (GOLD analysis project Ga0209211, IMG submission 183992) | Groundwater microbial communities from Rifle, Colorado, USA - Groundwater A2 (SPAdes) (version 2) | ecosystem: Environmental > Aquatic > Deep subsurface > Groundwater | place: Rifle, Colorado... | reverse complement strand
TTTCTGCTTCGCAGAACGGTAGCAAATAATTGTTTTCCAAAATCGATAACTTTTTCTACATTAGCTCTTTTATTTCCTCGGGTTTTACGGGACATGGGTTTTACCTCTGAGGTGAAGCCTATGCCCCATTCTTCACCTCTCTTTATAAATGAAAACGAAATAAATATATAGAAGTATCGACTAAAAGAAAGCTAAGAAGTCAAAGATAAGTAAAACGTTTCTTTTACGATAAGAATGGTACGATTAGAACTATTGCTTGGAGCGTTACTAGTTATAAATACCTCTGAAGGATCTCTTCCATCTTGTGATGCTCAAGCAGAAGAGCGTTTTTCGCAACAATATTTTAATGCGATCAGACAAAGGTGAGATTGCCTTAGTTCAACAACTTTCTGCAACTGAGCCCACTCTTTTAGGGAGTGTTGATAACAGAGGTAATAATCCACTTTATGCTGCTGTCCAAAGTGGACAAGAGCGATTGGTGGATTATTTTGTTCGTAAGAACGTTCTCCTCGTTTCAATGAATCCAATCACACAAAGTGTAAAAGAAAGGATGAATGGGAAATCATGGAAAGAAAACTTTCCAGTGCCTCTTGAAAAATTACGATACGTTCGGTTCGTTCATTTGGGATTTGATGACAAACGTCACCTTGGAGAATTAGTTGTCAGTGAAAAAGCAGTTTCAGATATGGTTGAAATTCTAGCTGATCTTTATCATGCCAAGTATCCTATTGAGAAAGCCGTGTTAGTTGATAACTATGAGGGAGATGATGAACGTTCAATGGATGATAACAATACTTCGGCGTTTAATTGCCGAAGAATGACGGGTGGGAGAAGATGGTCCAAACACAGTTTTGGAAAGGCTGTTGATATCAATCCAACAATAAATCATTATGTCAAAGGAAGAATTGTCTCACCACCTTCAGGAAGAGCGTACTTGAAAAGAGATCCTACTGTAAAAGGTCTTATAACGAAAAGCGATGCTGTCTACAATGCTTTTACTAGTAAGGGATGGAAATGGGGCGGCGATTGGCGCAGCCCAAAAGATTATCAACACTTTGAATTGCCTTGAGAATAAAAATATTTATAACACCGACTTTTTTAGAATAACAGATGTTTTCAACTATTTCTAAGGAAATTAAAGAAGTTTTAGCTTCTTTTCCCTTAACAGATACGCTGATTATTAATGGAGAAAAAGTTCGAATTCGGCAAGAACAATTTATTCCTATAACCGCTTCAACAGAAGATAAACCAATTGCGTTTGTTGATGGCGGGCAAGCTGAAATAATCTCTGCAGGAAATTTCTCTTTGCACCTCATCCGTACCTATGCGGTTGTTTTTTGTGGGTTGAAGAAAGTAAAAGAATATCGAAACGAGTTCTATTTATTTACGAAAGCACGATGGATGGAAAATGATATTTTTTACGAGAGCCGTATTTTTTCTTTGCACCCAAAGATCATTGATGAACATGATTTGTTGATTGCGTCTCATGATGCTGCAATTCGTAGTGGAACAGAACGGGCGCCAATAACAAAAGTAGCAAATATGGCTAGACGATTTGCAGAACTTGCTCTCGCTGCAACAATTGAGGCAGAACAGCTTGTTTTAGATGGGACTTTGGAGAAGACATTCCCGCATGAAGAAAAATATCTAGAACGACTTCCAAAAAACACGTCAGCAGTGGCAAAAACGTCAGCATTATTCACCATTGGAGGTAATTCACCGCAAGTAGTGTTGAATAAGATTAGTCCAGAAGGGTGCTGGAGTTATACTGCAACGGAAAGGACTTCTTTCGTTAAACTTCATCCGCGTTCAGGCCACATATTTCGGTTTGAGGGAGATAAGAATGTTCTAGGTTCTTTGGTAAGCAATAGCAATGATGCATTATTCTTAGGATACCCTTATGGACTTATTTTTGCAGACGCACAAGCACGAGTGAGCAATGAGGAGAAAAAGTCGCTGGCAATGCGTTTTCTGTTAGACAAAGGAAATAAAGAAATCGCAGCATATTTACAATCGATGAATGCACATGAGATTTTGGATAGAATGTCATTCTAAATGAATGCCTGTATGTTCGGAGAACCAATTTACAATTTTAGCACATCCTTCTCTTCTAAAAACAAGTTCTATACCACTACGCGGTTTGTAGCGACCGAAACTGAGTACAGCGCTCGGTGTTCTTCCATCGTTAGAAAAGGTAAAGAATCCGCCTTGAAGAGGATAGTTCTTAAGAGAAGGGTGAGCAGTGGTAACGTTAAATCGTTGGGATGAAAATTGTCTAATGGATTCGGGTGAATGAAGATCAACATAAACTTCGTGAAAACGAGAATTTTCAGTAAACTGAATTTCAGAAACAACACAATTACCAGTACGGGAGTCATATTCTCTTTTCCTGCTCATAGTTATATCGCATGAGCAACGAGAAGGATCATATCGAAGATGCAACTCAGAAAAAGGAATAATCCCTTTCTGATCACACACTCGCCAATATTCAACAGATGGAAAATTGTGATTCCACAATGGGTGTGATAATCCATCCGCGGAGTAAAGTAATGCTCCGCGAATCGGTAATTCGGAAAACGAACAAAGCAATCCAAAATAGTTAGATGGGTCAAAAGAACCAAATAACGTCTGCCGCGGGGAATTCATAGCCAGTGTATAGAACGTTTGATTTATAAAAAATATTGCTTAAATCCATTTCTTGCGGCGGAAATAATAAAGCATAATCACGGAGATAACAAGCATAATTCCCATAGTCACAAAATAACCATATTCCCAATTTAATTCAGGCATATAGTCAAAATTCATTCCATACACACCAACGATAAAAGTTAAAGGAATAAAGATAGTACCAATGATCGTAAGGACTTTCATGACTTCGTTCATTTTATTACTCAAGCTGGAAAGGTAAATATCGGTGATGCCGGCGAGCATTTCCATGTAGGTTTCAACGTTATCAATAATTTGAACAGCATGATCGTAAACATCACGCAGGTATAATTCGGTTGATTTTTTGATCAGTTTAGATTCAGAGCGTTCTAAAGAGCCAATCACTTCACGGAGCGGCCAAACCGATTTACGAAGATGGATGAGCTTTTGTTTAAGCTGATGGATGTTCTGAATCGTGGCTGGTCCAGGATTACCGATAACTTCCTCTTCTAAGTCTTCAACTTCTTCAGCTATTTTTTCTAGCACCGAGAAGTAATTATCGACAACAGCATCTAAGAGAGAATAGGCAAGGTAATCGGGACCAAGATTTCTAATTTTGCCTTTGCCTTTACGCAGACGTTCGCGAACGGAATTGAAAACATCCCATTTTGCTTCTTCTTGAAGCGAGATGACAAAATTCTTTCCGAGAATAAAACTAACCTGCTCAATTGCAAGTTCTCCACCTTTAATGGGGTAATTAAGCATTTTAACAATGATAAAAATAAATTCGTCAAAGTCGTCAACTTTTGGTCTCTGCTCTGTATTCATTATATCTTCTAGCAGAAGGGGGTGAAAGCCAAAGTGCTTGCCCATTTTCTCAATGGTTTCAGCATCATGAACTCCATCAACGTTGATCCAAGTTACGGTTGGTTGGTTCTTATAAGGATAACATTCTTCAACGAGAGTAACTGTTTTTTCAGTGAGCCTTGTTTTATTGTAATCAAGAAGAGAAATAATGGGAATATCAGTATGCTTTATGCCGACATGAATCAATGAGCCGGGAGGCAAGCCTGTTTTACGAGATCGTTTATGCTTAGCCATAGTAAGTATGGAAGTTGTGGAAATTAAATCCCCTCTTTTTTCAAATGCTTTTTTCTACATATACTAAAAGCACGAAATAATCAATCAAATTTTTCGTGCTTTTATGTATACAAAGGCAGTTAAACTTGTCTAGAAACTCATTGCCTTTGGTATATTTAATGGTTTCTATTGAGATGCCACTTGGGCTTCAGCAAGAGCATATTCCTCCCAGAATTCTTCAATGAATAATTTGGCAATGTTGCGGTCATGAATAATGAGCATATTTTCATCGTTGCGTTGATCACCGCCAGCAGTGGGGTTAAATGAACCAGTAATGACTGTTTCTTCATCAATAATAAAGACTTTATGGTGAAGATTATTTTTGTTGGCATCGATAAGAACAGGAATTCCAGCATGGACTAATTGGTCATATTTCGAATAGTCAGACAGTTGAGTTTTTTCCATGATTCCATAAATGGTGAGATGATCAAGATGTTTGAGGAGAAGAGCATGGGCAATACGCTCATGAGTGAAAGAAAACGTCATGAAGTAAATAGATCTCTTGGCTTGAAAAAGTTCTTCACTAGCGTGATCAGCACAATGATCTTCAGGACAAAAATAAATTTCAAGAGTCGTGTTGTCAATTGTAACGGAGGGAGTGGTAATGAGGTTACCTTTCTTGAACGTGCCGTTCCATAATTCTTTAAATTCTTGTTCATAGAGATCAGATACAACCGTTGATTCGATGAGAAAGAGATTGTTATTGTTTTTATGAGCATCGTTGTTTGTTGGATTCATAGAACCAGTGTACATTCTTTTATGGTCAACAATACAGAATTTGTTGTGCATTAATCCACTGCGATCGGCTCGAACAAAAGGGTGATGGAATTTATGGAGATAATCATCATCGGTGACAATTTTAACTTCTATTTTCTCGGATTGAGCAAAAAGAGTTTGCTGTACGGACTCCAAACCGATATCGTAGAGCGCGCAATATATGGATTCTTGAGCGGAAGCAAGAAGATTAACAACTGCTTCTTCACAAGGATCATCAGGACAAAATAAGAGCGAAATATTGCCTTGGTCGGCAATAGAAGTACGAACGACGGAGGCAGCGGTCGGCGGGAGAGAAGAAAGAGAAAATGAGGGTGAAAAATAAAGAAAAACACTACCCACGAGAATAATAAGTACAACAAAAATTATCCCTCTTTTCATGATGAACAATAAAAAAGAAAAAATAACGTTTTAAACTAACGCATCAGACCGCGGCTGCGTCTTCCGGCAGTTGTTTTACCTTTAAAGACACGATCACGATTGGACGGCGTTCCTGTCCAGCGAAGGTGATGATCTGCTTTAATGACAGGATGATCGGGATCAACGAGAACAACTTCATACCAACGGTTTTTACCATCTTCGCCAACCCAATAGGAGTTGAGAACAACCAAATTAGGATATTTTCGCTGGACGCGTTCTTCTGCAATCTGCTGATAATTTTTCCAGAGAGTTAAGTTGATACCGGAGCGCTTGGAACGGCGGCCGCCTTTAATCTGCGGGCGTTCATGACCACCACGAAGAACACGCTGACGAATAAGGACAACGCCTTGTTTTGCTTTATAGCCAACAGCACGAGCACGATCGAGACGAGTTGGTTTTTCAATACGAAGAGTAACCGGCTCCCGACGCCACTGAACAAGACGCTCCTGCCAGAGCTCACCTAAAGAAGATTGTGGTTTTTTCCACGCTTGACGAATATATTTGTAGACTCCCATGATAATGCCTCCATTGTTTTGCTATTTTTCGTTCAGATTCAGGGAAGCGGCCCCACATCTCTGATTTTAGGCAGAGAATGAAGCGTATTTAAAAAGATTATGTCAACGAAGTGACTGCCAACGACGTTGACAGCGTTCTTGAATAAACGCTAATTCGTCGAAAGTAGGTTTGATATTGCGGTGGAGATAACCGTAATATAGAAAGATTGGAGGATTAGATTGTTGTGGTTCATCTCCTTGCCGAACTCTAATAACGTCACGAACGGTTCTTGATGTAACAGTGGGATCACGTTCGACAAATCGACTCTCAAGACCATACAAAAGAACACGCGCATTCCAGTCACGGGTAGCAAAAGGATAGTTTGAATCCCGATTGTCAAGAATGGTTTGAACCAGAATGATCTCTTCCAAAACTTCCTGTCGAGCAAGAGAAGCATAGCGCTGAAGTAATGATGATCCTACTCCTGGTTTGACAATTTCCAAAAGGTAAAAATAGAATAAATCCCTTGCATCCATAGTACTCCTCAAGAGTGGTTTTCTAGAATACAAATCTATTTAAATGTTCTGCAGTGGCTGTTAAATTGGGGTGGCAAAAAGAGTGGGGTATAGTTCTAGTGCTATTGAACAGGTCAAAGACGCGGCCAATATTGCCGATTATATTAGTAAATTTGCAAAACTTACACCACGTGGACAGCATAATTTTGTAGCCTGTTGTCCTTTTCATAGAGAAGACACTCCTTCTTTTCATGTTAGTGTTGACAAAGGCTTTTATCATTGTTTTGGTTGTGATAAATCTGGAGATGTCTTTCGATTCTTAATGGATATTGAAAGTATTCAATTTCCAGAAGCAATCCAACGCGTTGCGCAACAAGAAGGAATCCAGCTTCCTGCTCCGGAGGGAGAGGAAGAAAACCTAAGGACTCGCGCAGTATTACAATTAGCAGATACATATTTTCGACGTCACAAAGATCAAGTGATGGAATACCTCACTAAACGAAGAGGTTTGGAAGAAAGAGTTATTGACTTATGGGGACTGGGATATGCACCTGATGATGGAAGAGAACTACGACAAATTCTATTAGAGGAGTTTGCATTAAACGATGTTGCGTTCTGGTTTATTTGGATTGAAACGTGAGGGAGATCCAAACAATTTGAATGCTTGGTATTCTCTCTTTCGTGATCGCGTGATGATTCCAATTCTTGATCATCACCTGCAATTGGTTGGTTTTGGAGGAAGAATAGTTCATGACAAAGAAGGAGCACCGAAATACCTGAATACATTTGGAGATACAGCTCTGGGAAGAACACCGTATCGTAAAGATAGGCTTCTTTTAGGATTAAGCATGGGCTTGGAGGAGATTAAGAATTCAGGAGTTGCATACATTACTGAGGGATATTTTGATGTCATTAGCGCTCACCAATATGGTGTAGGAAATGTTGTCGCACCATGTGGAACAGCGTTGACAAGCGATCAAGCTCGGTTATTGAAACGGTTTGCGAAGTCTGCATTTGTGGTCATGGATGCAGATGATGCCGGAAAAAATGCCGCGATTAAAGCAGCGAGAGTGTTATACGGAGCTGGTTTTTCTCCTAAAATTGTTCTCATTCCAGAAGGAAAAGATTTAGATGACTTTGTTCAGCACCACAAATATGGTTCGTTCACAAAACTACGTGATTTGCGAGCATATGATGTTGTTGAATATTGTTGTGAAGTAATGCCTGTTGATGGTGATGACCCCGATAATTTTCAAACATTAGATTTAATCGCGGGATGTTTTGATTTGGAACCAAATCTAGCACGCCGATTACGTTGGATAGAACATACCGCTCAACGTCTAGGAGTAAATCCTAACATCGTGAATGAGCGATATGCTGAAATTCTGCGTAAAGATCGACGAGACACTCTCGTGAAAACAAATGGATTCAGTCTAGAAGAGGTTGCATTCTTTTATGTGATTAATGTATTGACTACTAAGCCACTAGAGTACACCGCACAATATTTTGAAGAAATATCGCCGGCCCATCCTTTGTTCACGCCAGAACTTTCAGCAATCTACAGTGCGGTCATTGCAGATCATAATGGCGACCGAAGACTTCAGCAAGAACTGCCTCTAAACCATTCTCCTGAAGGACAATTAGACTTCCTCAATGGAGAAAAAAAAGAACGAGCATGGAAAATTATTCTAGGATATTGTGATCGGGGGATTCTTCCAACGATACCATCACGAGTGATGGCAGCATTACTGCGACCTATTCCTTACACTCTTGACCGCTGTGCAGGAATTCTGAAAGCGTATGATCTTCGGGAGCAATTTACACGCGGATGTGATGAATTGCATCTTACCTGGAGGGCAGCGACACGATCTGAATTTGAGATTGAAAAAGGGAGAGACGACAAAGGAGAAAATACTCTGGCGTTGATAAAAACATATGAACAAATGCATCGACTGGCAGAGCAACAACTTGAACGATTAGAAAAGTTAGGGCATGGAGAATGATGACGAATTTGACAACGGCATCACAAAACAGAAAGCCTAGACGGCGAGCGATGTCAATATCAAGAATAGAGTTAGACAGAAATCTGGAAACTTACCTTGAAAATAATGGATTGACTAGGGAAGATATTATCTCAGTGAACGACATTCGCAGAAGAGACATAAGATTATACAATGATTTAGGAGCACTGGCATTACAAAAAGAAGGAGTACAAACACAAGGGAAAGGATTAGAGATTCTTGGATATAAAACACGCCGAAATTCTCCAGTGCCAAGAAGAGAGATTAAACGCAAACCGCGTACGATGTCTACAACACAACAAGACCTTGAAGAAAGACTGGAAACATATCTCTCTGGGAAAGGATTGACAAGAGAAGATATTATTCCAGTTGAAAAGATTCGAGATGAGAATTGCAGATTATATAACGATTTGGGAGCATTAGCGTTACAAGAAGTTGGAGTACAAACAGTTGGGAGAGGATTACGCTTTCTGGGATATAAAACACGCAATCATTCTCAGTCACCAAAAATTACGGAAGAGGAAATTATAGAAGCACTGGGAACGGTTTTTCCATACGATGTTGCGTTAAGAGCGTACAAAGGAGAACTCTCTCGAACTAATCTGCGTAGAATGATTGCAAGTCATAGCACTGAGGCAAAAAGAGCACTTTATGCTTGTTCTGCAACGGGAAGAGCAGACTATAGAAAAGGAAGATTACGCGAAATAATTGATCAACTACATCCTTCTTTGAAGACGCAATATGGAAAAACATTATATGAAGTTCTGACCAATCCTCCTCTTTCAGATGAGGATGTTGCTGCAACACTAAGAAAATGGTTCTATGCTGGTGAAGATCTCTCAAAAAAGGCACTCGGTCTTCAGGGAAGAAAAGGCCACAAGGTAATTTATGCGGTGAATTATGAACCCTATCTCGATGAAAAGAAAAGACAACTACATCTTTTTGGACCTGATGGAAAGCCATTCTCCCGAAGAAAAGTACGTAAAAGTGATGATCCGTTTGACATGAAAGCGGCCCGGCGAATGGGATTTAATTTTCTGAGCGCGCCGTGGTTAGGTGCAGATAATGAGAGTAGAGTCAATACTGCTCACATCCAAGAAAGACAATTACTGTTTTTGCTCCATATTTTACACAAATATGACCCAAACCTTACACGAACAGAATGTGGACAAACAATGAGACAGTATCTCGGCGGCGGTTTGGAGAAAGTCTATACAGCAACAAGAGGTGAAGATGTTCAGTTGCGTAACGGAAAAGGTGAACCGCCAGAAGCAGATGGACGAGTCGTACTGGAAGGAGGGATTGAATGCCTATTAGAAGTAAAAGGACACAAATTTATCAAGGATCACGAATTAGAAAAGATGCTCAAAAAGTATCGACGAAAATTAGTGTGGCATGATGGAAAAAATGTGAACCATAAAGTTGTCCTACTCAATTGCCAAGAGTATAAAAGAGGAAATTTAGAAAGACAGGTACGAAGGTGTACAGACGATGGCTGGCAAGTAATAACAGGTGATAGATTTTTTGATATGTACTTGCAAGGGGTTAACTTGCTGTTACAACGAGAGCCGACATTCTTTGAAACACTGCCAATACCACTACGGTATCCTGGCGTGGTGATGCAGATGGCGGAAGAAGCATATTATCATCCTCATCTTTTATTTCGGCGAGGAAGACGATACGAGACACGCTGGTTTGCTGACCTTTTAAGAGAAGCAAGTGCCGTTCTAGCGGGAGAAGCAACACCATCAGAATCTCAAATGGTTGAGTGTGAAGAAGTTATTATTGATCCTGCTACTCATTTTGCAGATATGTATGGAAGTCATCTGAAAGCAAAAATGCCTGAAAACTGTCTCTTTATGGATTTAGAAACAGCAGGATTTAAAGGTGAGGGAAAACCAATCTTTTTGATCGGGATGGCGTATGTTAAAGATGACGAGCTAGTGACTGAAGTTGCAGTTGTGCGTGATCCATCGGAAGAAAAAGTGGCATTAGCTCGCTTTTTAAAAGTAGCAAAACACTATACAAAAGAAAAGGGGGGTAAGATCGTTACTTTTAATGGAAAATCATTCGATCTGCCGTATGTGCAAGAACGATGTGCGGCCCATCTCCAGCGTTTTAAATTGGATGAATATGATCATGTGGATCTCTTACATCGCTTTAGAGAAGTTGAAAAATATCCTCGGATGACCCTGCAAGTTTATGAACGGGTTAAACTTGGAATTAAGCGCCAAGGAGATATTCCAGGAAGTAGAATCCCAGAAATTTTTGGGGACATGGTTTATGGGAATGAGACAAGACTTGTTCCAAAAGTAATTGAACACAATCAGATGGATTTAATTACGATGGCAATCATGTACCAGAATCTTTCTAAATCAAATAGGAGAACAGAATAATTTAAATATCCATTTATGCTAAATCAGATTAAATAGATTAAAAAGGTGGTTATTATGGATATTGCTTCTTTGGTAAAAATGTCGTTTGTTAAGCTGGATGAGGAAAGTACTGTTTCTGAGTTCATTGGACAGTTGACAACAACATCAACAAAGTATGGTTTTGTGTTTAGCGGAAAAACATACAAAGGGGTAGTGGCAGTACGTTCATTGCTCCGCTCGCAGTTAGATGCAAGTCAAACAAAGGTCAAAGCTTTTTTGCATCCGACATCAATGGTTAAAAAGGCAATGTCTTCCGATGACGTTATTGCTCTGTTGTTAGGAAGCAATGTAACGGAACTCCCTGTTGAAGAAGAGGGTAAAGTTATTGGAATTATTCGAGCAGTGGATGTGTTGCAAGTACTTCTGCGACAACAAGGATTTAGTGGTTTAAAAGTCGATGACGTTACTGTTGTAGCACCAACACAAATACAAGAGAATGATGCTTTAACAAAAGTACTTCAAGTGATGCATGATGAAGGAGTGAACCACGTGCCTTTGTTCGTGGGGGAAAAAATGAGTAGTATTGTCAGTACTCATGATATTATACAAAAGTATCTGATCTCTCCTCCACAACGAACGTTTTCAAAACGCTTAAGCACTTTTTTTGGAAGCAGAGCAGGTAAAGCAAATACCCCTTCGTACCCATCACAACCAGCAAGCAATGTTAGTACCAATGAAATCGTGAGTGTTGAAGGAACAGACTTATTGAGTAAGGCAGTACAGTTAATGGTACAAAAGAATATTTCCGATGTGGTCGTCATGCGGAAAGGAGCATATGCAGGCGTGCTTCCGCTGAAGAGTATTTTAGTGCGCTTCCAGCCGCAAGAAGTGTCACACTTTCAAGTCTTTTTTGTCGGTCTCAATAAAGTAACGCTGAAACCGTTTGAATTGCAAGCACTGCAAACGATTGCACAAACAGAGGGGGAAAAACTGCAGCAAGGCGTCCATAATGAATGTAAAGTAAACATTCATCTTAAAGAATATGATAAAGAAGGAAAACGAAAAAAATATGCGGTGAATTTACGTTTGGAATACCCCGGAAAAGTAATCAGTGCTGCCGATGATGATTGGACTCCAGAAGCGGCGTTGCATAAAGCATTTCAAAATGCCCGTAATGAAATCAAAAAGCAGTTTAAAGGAGATAGTGGAATGGACCGCCACTACAGGCGAGAAGACAAGAAAGAGATTACGAATAGACGTAAGAAAAAATGATAAAAATGCGTGAAACCGCCTCACCCCGCCATAAGCGAAGTTTTAAAATGGGCGGTTTCTCAACCACGCATTTTTAACATGCAAAAATTTCGCCCTAAATGACGCGGTTTTACACCCGGTGAAATTTTTTGCATAAAGAAAAATCTATTTCTTTTTTCTCTTTTCGAGCTCTTTTTTCTTCTGAAAACTAATTGCGTTTTTCTCGCTGACGAAACGATAAAGCTGGCCGTCAATTTCAGCTTCGATGATATTATCAGCACCCATCAATGGTTCACCGGTTAAAGCATCTTTTCCTAAACGGCCTTCGCCGCTTGCGCCTTGAGCAAAGCCTTCTTCCCAAGGCTCAATTTCATCATCTTCTTCCAGCAAATCGCGGCCTTCTTCAGTGTAAATGTCAGTATCTTTTTCACCTGAACGCATCTTTGTTGTACGCACTTCAGGAGTTTCGTTTCCTTCATCCTCGTTCTTGTATAACTCTTTCTTTGATTTTGTATTGTCGGTTTTGGTTTTATTTGTCTTTTTTGGAGTTGCTTTTTTCATAGTGAAAGAGAATATTTTATGAATTTAAAAGAATTGTGGTACACTTATCGGGAACAAATGAGAACTGGAGAAAGAGATATAAGCAAAGAAGAATTGTGTTAGATATAATGATCAATTTTTCTTCGTGGAAAGAGTATAGTCCTGCTTTTTTAAGAATCGGGATGGGTTTAGTCTTTCTCTGGTTTGGTTCAAATCAGTTGATAAACCCAGAGGATTGGATCGGATATCTCCCCTCTTTTTTGCTGGGTGTAGCAAGGCCAGAATTGTTTATGTATGGGAACGGAACTTTGGAAGTGGTCTTAGGAGTGTGTTTAGTAGCG
>Ga0209211_10009955_pt1 | contig 12518 bp, 14 predicted proteins | sample RifGroA2_FD_183992 | JGI IMG/M metagenome (GOLD analysis project Ga0209211, IMG submission 183992) | Groundwater microbial communities from Rifle, Colorado, USA - Groundwater A2 (SPAdes) (version 2) | ecosystem: Environmental > Aquatic > Deep subsurface > Groundwater | place: Rifle, Colorado... | reverse complement strand
AACTACCATCCTTGACGTGAATTGCAATCGCAATACAATGCAGCGATGAAAACTGCAACCATCCCCCCCATTCGCGTCGAGCCTGAGTTCAGGATCGAAGTTGAGGGTGTCCTTGAGCAAGGCGAATCGCTTTCAGAATTCGTCGAAAACGCCGTACGTCAGACAGTTTTGAAGCGCAAGCATCAAGCTGAATTCCTGCGTCGGGGCATCACTGCAATCGAGGAAACAAAGCGAGCAGGGGGAGGCATTGCTGCGGAGGTAGTGGTTGCCAAGCTTGAGGCCAAACTGGCGGCTGCACGTCGAACCCAGTCTCAGCACAATTGATGATCTATACCGTTCAATTCAGTGCCGCTGCCGACGAAGACTTGGAGAGACTTTTTGATTTCATTCTTCAACGTGAACTGGAAAGTGCAGCTGGCGATCTTGACATTCCCGAGAGGGCGTTACAGGCCATCAAAGAGGGCATAAGCTTTTTGAGGTCATCTCCATTTGCCTGTCGCAAGGTTGGAGAGAGTCCTTTCATCCGAGAGCTCGTGATCACTTTTGGACGCTCAGGCTATGTGGCACTTTATGAAATAGTCGATGACAGCACCGTCATCATCGGTGCAATTCGTCACCAACGGGAAGATGATTACCACTGAGTCAACAAATCGTTGGAGCAGTGACACCCAATCCCCGCTACTGGCCAATCGCAGATGTGGCTGCTATCGAAATCAACGCCATGCTGTTGACCTTCAAAGGCAGAGATGAACAGCGGGTTTGGATGTGTCATATCGGCAAGTTGGCTGACCGGAACGGGTCTGAAGCCGTCAGCGTTTTCCTTGTGTTGACAGGGCGTGACAATAGGTCTCAAGTAGTCCGTGAGACCCTTCAATACCTTGACAAGAAGTTATGACTTTGGCAGCAGTTTAAAGATTTCGCGCGCAACCGCCACGGTCTCGGCAATGTCGGCGTCGGTGTGCGCAGCGCTGACAAAACCGGCCTCGTACAGCGCGGGTGCAATGTAGACGCCTCGGTCCAACAGGCCGTGGAACAACTGGTTGAATTTGGCGCCATCGGTCTTCATGACCTGGCTGTAGGTGCTGGGTAGGGTGTCGAGCAAATAAAAACCCATCATGCCGCCCTCTGAGTCGCCACAAAACGCCACACCTTCAGCCTTTGCGGCCTCGCTCAGCCCGCTGATCAGGGCGCGGGTCTTGCGGCCCAGTTCGTCATAAAAACCGGGCTTGCTGATCTCATTCAGCGTCGCCAGGCCGCAGGCCGTGGCCACCGGGTTGCCGCTCAAGGTGCCGGCCTGGTAGACCGTGCCCAGCGGCGCCAGGTGTTCCATCACCGCGCGTTTGGCGCCAAAAGCGGCCAGCGGCATGCCACCGCCAATCACTTTGCCCATCACCGTCATGTCGGGCTCGAAGCCGGGGATTTCCTTGGCGTAGACGCTTTGCGCGCCACCCAGCGCCACCCTGAAACCGGTCATGACTTCGTCAAACACCAGCAGCGCGCCGTATTGGGTGCAGAGTTCGCGGCAGCGTTTCACAAACGGCACACTGGCACGCACAAAGTTCATATTGCCGCAGATCGGCTCCATCATCAGGCAGGCGATTTCTCGGCCTTGCTCGGCAAAAGCGGCTTCGAGTTGTTCGATGTTGTTGTACTCCAGCACCAGCGTGTGCTGCACCACTTCGGGTGGTACACCGGCGCTGGTGGGGTTGCCAAAGGTGGCCAGGCCTGAGCCCGCTTTCACCAGCAGCGCGTCAGCGTGGCCGTGGTAACAGCCTTCGAACTTGATGAACTTGCTGCGACCGGTGGCGCCGCGTGCCAGGCGGATGGTGCTCATGCCCGCTTCGGTGCCGGAACTCACCAGGCGCACCATGTCCATGCTCGGCATCAGCTTCAAAATAGCTTCGGCCAGTTCGACCTCACGCTCGGTCGGGGCGCCGAAAGAGAAACCTTCCAGCAGGGCCTTTTGCACTGCTTCCACCACCACAGGGTGGCCGTGGCCCAGAATCATCGGGCCCCAGGAACCGATGTAGTCGGTGTAGCGCTGGCCGTTGGCGTCCCACATGTAGGCACCCTGGGCGCGGCTGATGAAGCGCGGGGTGCCGCCGACCGCGCGAAAAGCACGCACCGGTGAGTTGACACCGCCCGGGATCACTTGGGCGGCGCGGGTAAACAAGGTGGCATTGCGATCAGAGGAATTTGTCATGGGTTGGATAGGGCAGAATAAGGCGATGGGTACCGGGCTTGTTTGTTGGATTCAAGTCAGGGTGCGAATGATGAGACATTCTATTGGAAGGCTTTGGATACTGTGACGCAATCAACAACCTGGATGTGCCTGATTTGTGGCTGGATTTATGACGAGCAGGCGGGCGACCCCGAACACGATATTTCGCCGGGAACCCCCTGGCGCGATGTGCCACTTAACTGGACTTGCCCTGAATGCGGCGCCCGCAAAGAAGATTTCGAGATGGTTCAAATTTGAAAGCCCATTTGTCGGCTGGTTGAAATCTTGGATGGGGTTGGGTGCACGGAGCGACCCCGGATTGCGCTTCGCTTCATCCTGGCTATCAACATCCAGGTCAAGAACTTCTGGTTGAGCAACATCCGGACGACGCGGACTTATAGGTAAAACACCTTGAGGCAGGGAGATTGGGACATGTGACCGGGCTTTGGTGCAAAAGGCGCGCGCCGAAAACGCACCGCATTCGTTAGTGCGGCTTCGCGCGTGATTTCGCGCCAAAACCGCACGCGCATGGCCCAGTCGCCCTGCCGGAGATGGCACTTTTAAAGCACCCTGCATCGGCCCCTGTCCCTGTTAATTGCCAACTTTCCCGGGATTACGCTTTGCTTCATCCGGGCTGCGGACAGCCGGGCTATCTGGTATCTGGCATAGATTTCTTGACCACCGCATAACGCTGCAAGGTCTTGGCGCGGGCCTCGTCGTGGGCCACGACGGGGTGCGGGTAGGTTTGGCCTAGCACCACGCCGGCCATTTGTAATTCAAGCGGTTTGGCGGCCCAGGGTGCATGGATGGTTTTGTCCGACAGGCCGGCCAGTTGCGGCAGGTAGCGGCGGATGAACTTGCCCTGCGGGTCGAATTTTTCGCTTTGGCTGACCGGGTTGAAGATGCGAAAGCAGGGCTGGGCATCACAGCCGCTCGATGCCACCCACTGCCAGCCGCCATTGTTGGCCGACAGGTCAAAGTCGTTGAGCTTTTCGGCAAAGTAGCGCTCGCCCCAGCGCCAGTCTGCGCCTAAGTCTTTCACCAGAAAGCTGCCTGCCACCATGCGCAGGCGGTTGTGCATGTAGCCGGTCTGGTTGATCTGTGCCATGGCCGCATCGACCAGCGGGTAGCCGGTGCGCCCTTCGCACCAGGCCCTGAACAATTCTTCAGCTTGCGGGCCGTTTTCCCATTTAATGGCATCGTATTCGGGCTTGAAGGCTTGGTGCGCCACCTGCGGAAAATTGACCAAAATGGCAAAGTAAAAATCGCGCCACACCAGTTCGCTGAGCCACACCGCCGCGCCTGCGCTGCCCGCCACTTGGCGCTGCAGGGCAATACGTACCAGTTGGCGGATCGACACGGTGCCAAAACGCAGGTGCACGCCCAGGTAACTCGGGCCCTTGAGCGCCGGGAAATCGCGCGTGGCGTGGTAATCGTCTATGCGCTCGAAAAAGGCTTCAAACAGGGCCTGGCCACCACTTTCGCCGGTGGGGATTTTCAGGCTGGTCAGGTTGGTGGGTTCGAAACCAAGGTCGGCCAGACTGGGCACGGGTTGCTGGAGTTCTGGCGGGCGCTCAAGCAGGCGCTGGGCCAGCGGCACACTGTTGTGCTGCGCCAGGTCTTTGGGCGCCACACGTTTGAGCCAGTTGTTTTTATAAGGCGTGAAGACGCTGTAGGGCGTGCCGGACTGGGTCAGAATGTCGCGGCCTTCAAAAATGACTTGGTCCTTGCAGGTGAAAAAGGCGCAACCCACTTGTACCAATGCCTCTCGCACGGCCTCGTCCCGCGCCCGCGTTTGCGGCTCATAGTCACGCGCGGCAAAAACCGCTTGTACCTGGAGTGCCGCAGCCAAGCGCGGAATCTCCTCACTGGCCACAGCATGGCGCACGATCAGGCCGGTGCCAGCTTTGCCGCTGAGTTGGCGCAAGGCCACGTCGAGCTCCACCAGAGATTCGTGAATAAATTCGACGCGCCGGTCTACCCGTGGCAGCGGCGCCAAAATGTCCCGGTCAAAGACAAAAACGCAGTGAACATGCGCGCATTGACTCAGCGCCAGATGCAGCGCGGCGTTGTCATGCACACGCAAATCGCGCCGAAACCACATCAGGCCGGTTTCAAAATTTTGGGTCATGTTCATCGCTAAAATTGCTCCATGTCTTCTGACCCTGCCCCCATCAACCTGACGAATCATTTTTTGATCGCCATGCCCGGTCTGCAGGATCCGCTTTTTGGCCAAAGTGTCGTTTATCTGTGTGAGCACAGCCCTCGTGGGGCCTTGGGGCTGGTCATCAACAAACCCTGCGACATCGACCTCAAGGGCCTGTTTGACAAGGTGGCGCTGCCTTTGAGTCGCCCTGACCTGCAATCGGCTCCTGTTTTTTTTGGTGGTCCGGTGCAAACCGAGCGCGGTTTTGTGCTGCATGAAGCCACTTTTGGTGATGACGACCAGCCCGAGCACCCGGTTTATGCCAGCACCATGGTGATTCCTGGCGGCCTTGAGATGACCACCTCGCGTGATGTACTTGAGGCGATATCGACCGGCAGTGGGCCACGCAAAGTGCTGATTTCATTGGGTTATTCTGCCTGGGGCGAGGGCCAGCTGGAGTCTGAACTGGGCGACAACAGCTGGCTCACGGTAGCAGCTGACGCACGGCTGATTTTTGAGACCCCGGTACCCGAGCGTTATGCGCAGGCGCTCAAGTTGTTGGGCCTGGAGCCCTGGATGCTGGCACCTGATGCCGGGCACGCATGAGCACTTTGACTGACAGTTCAAGCGTTAATCCACAGCCAGTGGTCCCCGTCCATTTACAAACCTTCATGGCGCTCGACTTTGGCCTCAAGCGCACTGGTTTTGCGGTGGGCAACCGCATTTTGCGAACGGCCCAGCCGCAAGGCACCATCAGCGCCGAGGGCAAGGCGCGCTTTGAGAAAGTGGCGCAACAGCTCAAGACCTGGCAGCCCGACGCGCTGGTGGTGGGCGTGCCGTTTCACCCTGATGGCGCGGCCCACGAAAACACCGTGCGGGCGCGCCGCTTTGCGCGCCAATTGCACGGCCGCTTCAACTTGCCGGTGTTCGAGGTGGACGAACGTTACACCACCACCGAAGCCCATGCCATGGGTGCGGTTGATGCCGATGCCGCCGCCGCCTGCATCATTCTGGAACAGTTTTTAAGGAGTCTTCCATGAGCACACTGGCACTCGATGCCGAGGCGCTGTATGCCGATCTGGCGCACAAGCTGGGCCCGCTGCTGCAGCCCGACACGCAACTGCTGGGTATCGCCTCGGGCGGCGTCTGGCTGGCTGAGCGCCTGCGCCAGGACCTGGGCCTGGCGCAGCCGTTTGGCGTGATCTCGTCGGCGATGCACCGTGATGACTATGCACGCCGCGGCATGACCAGCAGTGCCCAAACGCAAATCCCGTTTGACGTTAATGGGGCTCATGTGCTGCTGCTTGACGATGTGCTGTTCACCGGGCGCACGGTGCGCGCGGTGCTGAACGAACTGTTTGACTTTGGCCGCCCGGCCAGCGTCAAGCTGGCGGTGCTGGTAGACCGCGGTGGCCGCGAACTGCCGATCCAGGCCGACCTGTGCAGCGCGTGCATCACGCTGCCCGCCACCCAGTCGCTGGCGCTGCTGCGCCAGGAGGACGGCCGCTTCAGTTTTAACGTGAAAGACATCTAGCATGTTGTACCAGCGTAACCCGCAGCTCAATAAAAACGGCGAGCTGATCCATTTGCTGTCGACCGAGGGTCTGCCCAAAAGCATTCTGACCCAGGTGCTTGATACCGCCACTAACTTTGTCTCGGTGGGTAACCGCGAGGTCAAAAAAGTGCCCTTGCTGCGCGGAAAAAGTGTCTTCAACCTGTTTTTCGAAAACTCTACGCGCACCCGCACCACCTTCGAGATTGCCGCCAAGCGCCTGAGCGCCGACGTGATCAACCTTGACATTGCCAAGTCGTCCGCCGCCAAGGGCGAGTCGCTGCTCGACACCATTGCCAACCTGAGCGCCATGGCTGCCGACCTGTTTGTGGTGCGCCACAGTGAATCGGGCGCGCCCTACCTGATCGCCCAGCATGTGGCACCGCATGTGCATGTGGTCAACGCCGGTGACGGGCGCCATGCCCACCCTACGCAGGGCCTGCTCGATATGTACACCATTCGCCACTACAAGGGCGATTTTGCCAACCTCACGGTGGCGATTGTGGGTGACGTGCTGCACTCGCGCGTGGCGCGCTCCGACATCCACGCACTCACCACGCTGGGCTGCGCCGAGGTGCGCGTGGTCGGCCCCAAGACCCTGGTGCCGTCCGACATGGCGCAGATGGGCGTGCGCGTCTGCCACACGCTGGAAGAAGGCATCAAGGACGCCGACGTGGTGATCATGTTGCGCCTGCAAAACGAGCGCATGAGCGGTGCGCTGCTGCCGTCGAGCCAGGAGTTTTTCAAGAGCTTTGGCCTGACACCTACCAAGCTGCAACTGGCCAAGCCTGACGCCATCGTGATGCACCCGGGTCCGATCAACCGCGGCGTCGAAATTGACTCGGCGGTGGTTGATGGCCGCCAGAGCGTGATCCTGCCGCAGGTGACCTTTGGCATTGCGGTGCGTATGGCGGTCATGAGCATCGTGGCCGGCAACGAGGCCTGAACTTTTTTGAGACAAACAGATGAACAAGCAAACACGTGTGCTCATTCAGGGTGGCCGGGTCATCGACCCCGCCAGTGGTCTGGACGCGCAAGCTGACGTTGCCCTGGCCAACGGGGCCGTCCTCGCCATTCAAAATATCCCCGCTGATTTTCAGCCGGAGGTCACTATTCCAGCCGCTGGTTGCCTGGTCTTGCCAGGTCTGGTGGACCTGGCGGTGCGCTTGCGCGAGCCGGGCAACGAGCATGCCCGCATGCTCGAATCCGAAATGGCGGCGGCCATGGCCGGCGGTGTGACCAGCCTGGTCTGCCAGCCCGACACCGACCCGGTGCTCGATGAGCCCGGTCTGGTCGAGATGCTGCGCTTTCGCGCTGAAAAGCTGGAGCAGGCGCGCGTCTACCCGCTGGGCGCGCTGACGCGTGGCCTGAAAGGCGAAACCCTGACCGAAATGGTGATGCTGTCCGACGCCGGTTGTGTCGCCTTTAGTCAAGCCGAGGCGTTACTGGGCAACACCCAGGTGCTGCAACGCGCATTCCAGTACGCCAGCACCTTTGGCTACGCGGTGTGGCTGCGCCCGCAAGACTATTTTCTGGGTCAGGGCGTGGCGGCCAGCGGCCCCTTGGCCACGCGCATGGGTTTGAGCGGCGTGCCGGTGATGGCCGAGACCATTGCCCTGCACACCATTTTTGAGCTGATGCGCGCCACCGGGGCGCGTGTGCACCTGTGCCGCATCAGCTGCGCAGCCGGCGTGGCGCTGGTGCGTCAGGCCAAGTTGGACGGCTTGAAAGTAAGCTGCGACGTCAGCATCAACTCATTACATTTGACCGACGCCGACATCGGCTACTTTGACAGTCGCGCCCGGCTGAACCCGCCCTTGCGCCAGCAGCGCGACCGCGACGCGTTGCGCGCCGGTCTGCTCGACGGCAGTATTGACGCGCTGGTCTCCGACCACACGCCGGTGGACGAAGATGCCAAGACCTTGCCGTTTGCGGAAAGCGAACCCGGCGCCACCGGGCTGGAACTGCTGTTGAGCCTGGCCTACAAATGGCACCAAGATAGCGCTGTGCCCCTGCTGCGGGCGCTGCAAGTGGTGACCGACGGCCCGGCCCAGGTGCTGGGCGCTGCGTTGGGCCCCAGGCTGGGCCGCACCGGGCGCTTGCAGGTGGGCGGTCTGGCCGATGTGTGTGTGTTCGACCCGCAGGCCGCCTGGACGGTGCAAGCCGACACCCTGGTCAGCCAGGGCAAACACACGCCGTTCTCAGGCTACGAGTTGCCCGGACGCGTGCGCTGCACGCTGGTGGGTGGGCGAGCGGCGTACCAGGCCGGGTGATCTGACCTCATCGCCAGGACAGCTGCGCGGCAGCGGGGCGAATGAGTTTCACTTCGCAACGGGCTACCAAAGCAGGACGTTTAATGCCCGGCCACTGACCTCCAGTGCATGCGCAGTATGGTTGTAGGCAATGCTTCCATGGGTCTCTGCTTGCCTGGCGTCGCCAGTATCGTGGAGCAATGCCGCTTGCCGATGGTGCTTGACGGCCTTTTCCAGCTGGACTGCAGCTTCACGATGAAGAAATTGCGGAGTGACGAGGGACTCCCGCGAAATTGAGACGTCTGTGCTGGACATGGTGTTGCCTTGGTTGGTTATCGGCCAATACTATTTGTTCATCCATAACCGGTCAGTACGCCACCGAACAAACTGCCACCCTTGACTGCAACTACATTGTGACCAGGCACCTTGATGAATCAAAGTTTTTCCCAAGGTTTTATGCACTGGCAGGAGGTTTCGAAATGCGTTTAAGTACCAAAGGCCGTTTTGCAGTGAATGCGATGATTGACATTGCGCTGCGCGAACACCTTGGGCCGGTGCCGCTGACAGACATCGCCTCGCGGCAACAAATTTCGCTGTCATACCTTGAGCAGATGTTCAGTAAGTTGCGCGCGAAGGGATTGGTCACCAGCACCCGCGGACCGGGTGGTGGCTACGCATTAGGTCGGCGTATTGACGACATCACAGTGGCAGACATTATTTATGCCGTCGAAGATGCATCACTAAAATCAAAACAGCCAGACGCTGCACCAGCGCAAGACATGACGCAAGATTTGTGGGACGCCATGAACGCCAAATTGCTCAGCTTCATGCAATCTGTCACTTTGAAGCGTTTGGTACTTGACCAACGCGTCCTGGGTGGCACGATTGAGAAAAAGCCATTGCCAAACCGGGGGGTGTTCAAAAAACCAGTTCAGCAGACCATTCGCCCCAATGTGCCTAACTCGGTTTTTGCACTGGGTCAGACTTTTCGGACACCTTGATTCGTCTTGCTGTTTTTTCGGTGGCATTTCGGGCCTGTGGTGTCGTATTCCCCACTGTTGGGGGTGATGACGGAAATTCGTGAAAATACAATGTATCCCAACAAACAGAAGTGATGATGGCTGAAGTTGATGAGATCGCCGCGAGCAGCCTACTATGCGAAGCATTTCCTTAAAGACTGGGAGCGTTTGACCAGGGCTGGCCGGTAGCTGGGAATCTACTATGTCGATACCGCTGGATTGCTCCAGTGTTGACTGAACACTTTCAACGTCAATTTGCAGGCACCGTGCGCATGCACCAAATACACGCAAGGCTGCACCAATTCATCCCAAAGCAAATTCAGCAAGGTACGGCGTGAAGCCTGTGGCGGAAAATTGCCCAACATTTCGATAAAAAAGATGGCACGTGTTTTGCTTATTCACCAGAGCAAGAAAGGTGATTTGTGCAATGATGCGCAAATGCTTTAGCGTAGGGGCACTAGGGTTCCGGTTGGCGAATGTCGCGTTCGCATAATGTCTGGTCCGAGAGTGCTCCGGCCTCGCAAGAGGCTCCACGGAGGGATAAAAGCCCGGGAGAACGATGTACAAATCGTCTCTTCCTGCGCTTTTTTTTCACTCCAGGAGCTTTGTCATGCGTTCATCAAGTTTTTCCGGCACATCTTCTTTGCTGAGCCGCTTGTTCAACCCCGCCTTGGGTTTGGCGGTGTCCCTGGCCGCTGCGTCAAGTTTTGCGGCCGGCCCGACCACCATGAAACTTGGCACCGTGGTCTGGATCGGCTACGGCCCCTTTTACGTGGCTGAAGCGCTGGACCTGTACAAAAAGTACAACCTGAAAGTTTCACTGCAGGTCTTTAATGACCCGGCGCTGATTCCCTCCGCCATTGCCTCGGGCGCTGTCGATGGCGGCCATTTGACCTATGACCAGGTGGTGGGGCAGGTGGCGTCGGGCAACGCGCAAAAGGTGGTCATGCCGATTGACTACTCCAATGGTGGCGATGCCATCGTGGCTGACAGCAGCATCACGACGGTGAAAGATTTCAAGGGTAAAAAAGTGGGCTTTAACCCACTGTCACCCTCTGACTTTTTGTTGTCGTACGCACTCAAAACCAACGGTATGACCGACAAGGACATCTTGCCCGTGAGCATGACGCCCGAAGCAGTGCCTGCTGCCATGGCTTCCGGCCAGTTGCCCATTGGCGTGACCTATGAGCCCAGCCTGTCGCAGATTCTGGGACAGGGCGGCGGCAAGAAATTCAAGGTGGTGTTTTCATCCAAAAATGCGCCGGGCCTGATCGCCGACGTGATGGTGTTTGACGACAAGGTCATCAAGGCAAAACCCATCGAGATCACCGGCATCATCAAGGCTTACCTCGACGGTGTGGCTTTCATGAAGGCCAAACCCGATGAATCTGCCAAGATCATTGGCAAGTTCATGGGTGTTTCCGCCAAGGAAGTCAAGGAACAGCTTTCGGGTGTGTACAACATTCCGTTGGCTGAGATGCCCAAGGCGTTCATGAAGGCCAAGGAAACCACCTCGTACTACGCCAGCGGCGAGATCATTGGCGAGCTGCTCAAGGCCAAGGGCCAGATCAAAGCCATCCCGGCGGCAGAGGCCACCTTTGACGCGCAATTTGTCACCGCATTGACCAAGAAATAAGCTTCGGTTTGACCTGTTGCAGAACCGATGGCCGGTTCCATCGCGTTCTGCAGCCCTTGATTTTTTGCTTGAGAGGTGTTTGATGGCGCAAATTTTTCGTTACCCCGATGGCGTATGGCCCAACGTGGCGGCACTGGCATTTACTTTGCTGGGTTATGCGGTCGGTCTGGCTCTGCTGGGGTCTGCCTCGTGGGTGTTCAATGCGCTGGGCCTGACGCTGGTGGCCCAAACCCTGGTTTGGTCGGCCTATTTCATTCATGAATTCGCCCACAACGCCATCTTCAAGACCGCACAGGCCAACGAGCGCTGGGGTGTTTTGATGAGTTGGGTCAACGGCAGTTGTTACGCTAGTTTTGCTGACATGCGGCGCAAACACATGCGCCACCATGTGGAGCGCGCCGACGTCATCACGTTCGATGTGCGCAACTTCCTGCTGCGTTCACCGGCCTGGTTTCGCAACACCGTGCTGGCGCTGGAGTGGGCCTATTTTCCGGCGGTTGAATTCTTGATGCGGGCCTTTGTGCTGGCGCTGCCGTTCCGGGATGAGCGCAAGCGCGCCGCCCGAGGCCGAATTCTGGGTGTGGCTGCGCTCCGTCTGAGCGCCTTTGGCTTGCTGGGCTGGTGGTCGCCCAAGGCGCTGTTGCTCTACTTTCTGGCTTACCTGGTGTTTGTTACGGTGCTGCGTTTTGCCGACTGTTTTCAGCACACCTACGACGCCTATCCGATCCTCGATGACAAGCCCATTCCGGCCGATAAACTGCGTGACCGCGCCTACGAGCAGGCCAATACCTTCAGCAATGTGGTGGGTCTGAACAACCCCTGGCTCAACCTGCTGTGGCTGAATTTTGGCTACCACAACGCGCACCATGAGCGTCCCACGGCGCCGTGGCACCGCCTGCCGGCGTTCCACCGCGAGTTGTATGCAGCCGACTATGCCCAGGTGACGCCGGTGCGTGAGTTGCTGCGCAGCTTTCACATCAACCGCGTCAAGCGTGTGCTGGCCAGCGATTACGGCCAGGTGCAGGCGCCCGGCACACCCGGCCGTGCTGATGGTTTTCTGGGCGCGGTCGGCGTGTCTTTTCTGACGGCGGTGTGAGTTGAAGCCGGACTACGCCTTGCAAGGCAAAACGGTGGTGCTCACCGGCGCGGCGGGCGGCATTGGCCAGGGCTTGGACCGGGCTGCGCCGGCGCTGCAAGCGCTTGCCGAGTCGATGCCTGCCCAGGCCGAGGTGATGACCACCGTGTGTGACCTGGGCGACGACGCGCAGGTGGCTGCGCTGGCCGCTCGCCTGCAAAGCCAATGGGGCAGGGTGGATGTGCTGATCAACAATGCGGGGGTGGAATACCCCACCCCCATTGACAACCCGGCGCCGGACGCCATGGCGCGCTGGGCGAGCCTGCTCGACAACAATGTGCTGAGCATGGTGCGGCTGACGCGCGCGTTGCTGCCGCTGATGCCGGCGGGCGCCAGCGTCATCAACCAGTCTTCGATCTGGGGCAAGACCGGGGTCGCTGATTTTTCGGCTTATGTGGCGAGCAAACACGCGGTCATTGGTTTGACCCGTTCGCTGGCGTTTGAGCTGGGCGGGCGCGGCATCCGTGTCAATGCGGTGTGCCCGGGCTGGATCCGTACCGAAGCCGCCATGCGCTCACTTACCAGCATGGCGCAGCAGCAGGGCCGCACCGAGGCCG
>Ga0209211_10009954_pt1 | contig 12519 bp, 12 predicted proteins | sample RifGroA2_FD_183992 | JGI IMG/M metagenome (GOLD analysis project Ga0209211, IMG submission 183992) | Groundwater microbial communities from Rifle, Colorado, USA - Groundwater A2 (SPAdes) (version 2) | ecosystem: Environmental > Aquatic > Deep subsurface > Groundwater | place: Rifle, Colorado... | reverse complement strand
TTGAACGACCGACCGAGGGAGTGCATTGGCTTCAGAAGCCCTCGGGAGTATTATGAAAATCTAACTGCGAGTGTACTACTTGAGGGGTAGCTGGAGGCGAACACTCCGAAAAGTACAATAGCATGTCACTTATTAAAGTCAAATTTGCTCTTTGGTATTCTGTATGAAATGAGTTCGAGCGAATTCATATAGACACACAAAGTCATAATTAGTACCGGGAGTGAGACTTGAACTCACATGAGAGTTTTTAGGCTCTCTCCTCGTTTTAAGCGAGGTGCGTCTACCATTCCGCCATCCCGGCGACATTCCTATACTACAAGATTTGAGGCCCGGGCGGGAATCGGTCACAGATAATTCTGTCGCCGTCGCTCCAGAATTTCCGCGACCTCGCCTCGCGGTTCGTCCTGCTGGACGAACATCGCTGCGGCTTTCAATTCCCGTCGCACGATGCTGCGCATCGTTGCTTGAGGCCCGGGCGGGAATTGAACCCGCGCATCGCGGTTTTGCAGACCGCTGTGTTACCACTTCACCACCGGGCCGTTTAAGAGATAATACTAATTTTTTTGGTATTCGCCTACTAGCTCGCCATTATCAAGAAGAAAGTCTACGCGCGGGAGGCGAAGGTGGGTGTGCTGTTTCAAGTAGTCTGAAAATGTCGCTCGCCTTCGAGCGAGGAAGGCGAGCGCGTGAGGTGCCTTCTCTTCAGGGAAGACGCTCACGAAGACGAGGGCGCGCTCGCCGTGCGCGACGCTCTCTGCGCGGATGACGGTGATGAGCGATTCAGTGCCCGCCTCGCGCGCGACGAACTCTGCCGCCGCGTGCGCGATGATCTCGGTGGCGCGCTCGCTCTGGTGGCGCCCTCCGCCCGTGTTGCTTATCGGGGTCATGATTCGGTGACGGCGAACGCGATGAGTTGGTCGCCGTAAGTTGCCTCTCCGCGCGCTTCGAGCTCGATGCCGAAGTCGCCCTCGGTCTTGATCTCTTTCACGTCGGCGCGCGCCTGCTGGAGGTTCGTGATGCTTCCGCGCGCGATCTCTGCATCCTTCCGCAGCAGCTTCACGCGATTGCCGACGGTGAACGTGCCGGAGACGTGACGCGCGCCGAGCACCTGCTTCTTCGCGCTTCTCGAGAACGCCTTGAGCACCATCGCCCGCCCGAGCTCCTTTTCCACCGTGACGCTCGGCACGCGCGCTTCGAGCAGCTCCCGGACCTTCGCCGAGAGTTCATAAATAATCGAGAACGATTCGATCGCGACGGCGTCGCGATCGGCGAGTTCTCGGGCGATCGCATCGGTCGAGACGTTGAATGCGACTATGACGGCGCTTGAAGCATGCGCCGTTTTTATATCACTTTCCGAAACACTACCGACGCTTGAGGCGATGATGTGGATATGCGCGTGTTCGTGAGTAACTTTTGCGAGCTCGTGGGCAATCGCGTCGACAGAACCAGCGACGTCCGCCTTCACGATAAGCGGGAGCTCCCCGACGCCTTCGGGGGTCGGGGCTTCGGCCATAAGCGTCGGGGCCGCCGCCAGCTCGCGGGCGCGCGCCTCAGCTTCTTTCTTAGTTTGTACGATACTGAAGAGCGAGCCGGCGGCGGGGAGTTTATTGAATCCAGAGATACGCACGGGCTCGGAGGGGCCGACGCATTTGACGCGCTTGCCGCGGAAGTCCTCGATAAAGCGTATCGGAGCGTACGCATCGCCGGCGACGACGAAGCCGTTCTTAGTAAGCGAGCCGTTCTTCACGATAAGCGTCGCCGAGGCGCCACGCTTCGGGTCTTGGGTCGACTCGAGCACGAATCCTTCGGCAGGAGCGTCAGGATCGGCCGTCAATTCGGCGAGGTCGGAAGCGAGAAGGACGAGATCCAAGAGTTCAGAGACCCCTTCGCCACTCTTTGACGAGACGAGCGCATACGCGACGTCGCCACCCTGCCCTTCGAGGAATATTTCGTGCTCAAGCAGAGAATGCTTCGTATGCTCGATGTCCGCATTGTTCTTATCGATCTTGGTAATAGCGACGATGAAGGGAATAGCGGCTTCTCTTATTGCGGCAAGCGCGTCCAAGGTCTGCGGCATCACGCCTTCGTCCGCAGCAACGACGAGGATAGCAATGTCCGCTGCTGCCGCGCCGCGCTCGCGGAGCGCCTTGAAGGCCTCGTGCCCGGGCGTGTCGAGGAAGGTGACGGAGCGGCCATTGTGGAGCGCAATATACGCGGCGACATGCTGGGTGATGCCGCCTGCCTCGCCGGCAACCACATTCGATTTGCGAATGTAGTCGAGCAGAGTCGACTTGCCATGGTCTATGTGGCCCATCACCGCGATGACGGGCGGCCGTGCTTCCCGCGCCATAATGGTTTCATCTCATCATAAAAATCGCTTAATCGCAATTGTTGTACAATTAAGCACATGTTTTGGAGAAAGAAGAGGACGTATCTCGATGCCGCCGCTGGTGTGAGCGGGCCTTCGCCTCGCCGGAGCTGGCTCCGGCCACGCGGAGGCGGGAATCCCTCATCGCCGCACAAGGAAGGCCGAAGGTCCCGAGAGATTCTCGAGGGAGCACGTACTACTATTGCCAGATTGCTCGAAGTACAAAGTGACGACGTCATCTTCACGAGCGGCGCGACTGAGGCGAATGCACTTGCCATACTCGGCTCGCTGCGAGCCGGAAGAACCAAGGACCAAGCTCCAAGAACCAAACACGCGCTGTATTTGCCGAGTGCACACGCGTCGGTGGTGGAGAATATGAAGGCGCTGAAAGAAGAGGGAATAGACGTAGAAGAATTGCCGATACGTACTACGAACGTTGATATCGAAAAGCTCGCAGAAATGATCCGGCCTGAAACGGCGCTTGTCTCGATGGATGCAGTGTGCGGGGAGACAGGGGTTGTATGGAATACGAGAGAAGTGGCGAGCGCTCTGCGCGAGCCATCCCGAGCGAAGCGAGGGATTGTGCTCCACGTAGACGCCAGCCAAGCCCCGCTCACCGAGAAAGTCACTCGGGCGCATTTTGGAGCCGATATGCTTACGTTGGACGCGTCAAAAATCTCAACTACGCGCGGAATAGGGGTTCTCGTCGCGCATCGTACGACACCGATCGCGCCGCTCTACAGAGGCGGCGGCCAAGAGCGGGGACTTCGTCCCGGGAGCGAGGTGCCCAAGCTCGCGGAGAGATTCGCGGCCGCGCTTTGCGCGGCCGCGCAGGGCCGTGATTCATTCCGCGCCCGCGCGGAGCGCGATCGCATGAGTCTTATGAGTCTTATTGGTCCTATTCCGCGCATCCTCATCAACGAAGGTCCGTCTACTCACGGGCAGGTGCCGCATATCGTGAACCTTTCACTCCCGGCCCGCGATACCGATTATCTTGCGGCTCTGCTCGATGAAGCAGGGTTCGCAGTCTCCACGCGCTCCGCATGTGAGACGGATTCGCAAGAAGGATCGCGGGCCGTTTTTGCTCTCACCGGAGACCGAGAGCGTGCTCGTGCAACTCTGCGCATCTCTTGGGGACCGGGTGTCCAGCCACGTGAATTAGCCAATGTTGCTAAGGAGCTTGCGCGGGCAGTCGCATTTATTGACAGCAGCAGCCGAAGGTAGCATTATAGTCATATGGATATCGAGGAACTCTCCAAATCTCAGCTCATTTTGCTGACAATCCTGGTGAATTTCGTCACTTCGGTCGCAACCGGCATTTTGACGGTCTCTCTGCTTGATCAGGCGCCGCCCTATGTGACGCAGACGGTAGATCGTGTTGTCGAGCGCACGATCCAGACTGTTGCGGCGACGCCTGCAGCGATCATCCAGGCCCCCGCGCCGTCGAACCAAGATCTTGTGACGGCGGCTATCGGCGCGGATGCGGCGCGCGCGGTCGCGCTCTATGCCGCGTCGACCGGCACGTCCACGCCGGCGATCGCTATCGGCACGTATCTCCCGAAGGCACGCGCCATCGCGACTGCCGTGCAAGATGCATTACCGAAGGAGGTGCTTGTCGAATTCACGAATGGCTCCCATAGCGCCGCCTCTCTCGCGCATGCAGGGAAGGGGGTCGCGATCTACGGATTCGCCGATAGCGCCGTATTGCCGAAGATGACCTCGCCGACCCTCATCAACGCAAGCGACTTGAAGCTCGGCCAGACCGTGCTCGCGCTCGGCGCTGACGGCTCGGCGTCGACCGGCATCGTCGCGCGCGTGAGTAGCACCGGCATCCACACGACATTGCCGGATATCGGGGTCGGGAGCGCGGCGGTCGATCTCTCGGGCAACCTTGTCGGCATTAGCGTAGGAGAAACACCGGGCCTCCTTATCAGCGCGACGACGATAACCGCGCTTCTCACCGCGACCTCGACGGCAGAGTCGAAGGTCCCATCGCAGACCGAAACTTCAACGGTTCTTAAGAGTTTATAATGTATTCTCCGCTTCCCACTGCTTACTATTCATCGTATGCCTCCCTTTAATAATTTCACAACCAAAGCCAAAGAAGCAGTGCGCCGCGCGCACGAGCTCGCGATCGAGCGCGGACAGAACCATGTCTCGCCGCTCCATCTCCTCGCCGCACTCGTGCTCCAAGAGGAGTCGCTGGTATTCTCGATGCTCGACCGCATGGAGGTCGATACCAATATGCTGGGCGACGCGGTCTTAGAGCACCTCGAGGCGCCCGAGAGCGCGTCGGTGCTTTCACCCTCGTACCAGATCTATCTCACGCCGGAACTCGCGCAGGCGCTCGAAGCGTCGGGGAAGATCGCGGCGCGCCTGAACGACACCTTCGTCGGCACTGAACACCTCTTCCTCGCGGTCATCGAGCATCCGGGCCCTGCAGGCAACATCCTCGCGCGTTTCTCGATCGGACGCGATGCGGCGCTCGCGATCCTTAAAGAGCTTGAGAGCTCCAAAGACGGCCAGATCACAGAACCGAAGCGCTTCCGCGCGCTCGCGAAGTATGCGCGCAACCTCACTAAGCTTGCCGCCGAGAACAAGCTTGACCCGGTTATCGGCCGCGACAACGAGATCAACCGCGTCATCCAGATCCTCGCGCGCCGCACCAAGAACAACCCGGTTCTGATCGGCGAGGCGGGCGTGGGGAAGACCGCGATCGCCGAAGGGCTCGCCGCGCGCACGGCGCAGGGCGACGTTCCCGAATCGCTGAAGAGCAAGGAGCTCCTTTCGCTCGATATCGGGCTCATGATCGCCGGCACCAAGTATCGCGGCGAGTTCGAGGAGCGGATGAAGAACGTGATGAAGGAAGTGGAACGCGCGGAAGGGAAGGTGATCCTCTTCGTCGACGAGCTCCACACGCTCGTGGGCGCCGGCGCCGCCGAAGGCGCGCTGGACGCGTCGAATATGCTGAAGCCCGCCCTCTCGCGCGGCGAGCTCCGCGTCATCGGCGCGACCACGCTCAAGGAATATCAGAAATACATCGAGAAGGATGCCGCGCTCACGCGTCGCTTCCAGTCGGTCTTCGTGCAGGAACCCTCGGTCGAGGACGGCATCGCCATCTTGCGCGGCCTGCGCGATAAATACGAGCTTTTCCACGGCGTGCGCATCACTGACGGCGCCATTGTCGCCGCAGTCGAGCTCTCCGCGCGCTATATCAGCGACCGCTTCCTGCCGGACAAGGCCATCGACCTCATCGACGAGGCTGCTTCGGGGCTCCGCATCGCGCTTGAGAATAAGCCGCCCCTTCTTGAAGAGACCGACCGCACAATCCGCCGCCTCGAGATTGAGCGGCAGGCGCTCCAGAAGGACGCGGAGGCGTCTACCGCGGCCGGAGGCGGATCAGCCGCGGCCGGGAAGGAGATCAAGGAGCGGATCAAGAATATCGATAAAGAAGTAGCCGATCTTCGCGAGAAGACGAGCGAGCTCGAGCTCAAGTGGAAAAACGAGAAGGAAGTATTGGCCGGCATCCGCGCCCATAAGACCGAGCTCGAGGCGCTCAAAGTGCAGGCGGACAATGCCGAGATCGCCGCCGACCTCGGCACCGTGGCGGAGATCCGCTATGGCCGCATCCCGTTCCTCCAGAAGGAGCTCGAGAAGAAGCTCTCGCGCCTGAAGACGCTGCAGAAGTCGCGGCGCGTGCTGAACGAGGAGGTTACGGAGCAGGACATCGCCTCGGTTGTCTCTCGATGGACCGGCATCCCCGTCGCGCGCATGCTTGAAGAGGAAGCCGCCAAGCTCTCTCGTATGGAGGACGAGCTTAAGAGAAGCATCATCGGCCAGGATATTTCGGTCAAGAAAGTCACGGATGCCGTGAAGCGCTCCCGAGTCGGCATCAGCGACCCGAATCGCCCCATCGGCTCGTTCCTCTTCTTAGGGCCGACGGGCGTGGGGAAGACCGAGCTCTCGAAGAAGCTCGCTGAATTCATGTTCAACGACGCCGACGCGCTCGTACGCGTGGACATGAGCGAATTCATGGAGAAGCATTCGGTCGCGAAGCTTATCGGCGCGCCGCCGGGTTACGTCGGCTACGAGGAGTCAGGGACGCTCACCGAGCGCATCCGGCATCGCCCGTATGCGGTCGTGCTCTTCGACGAGATCGAGAAGGCCCATCCCGAAGTGTTCAATATCCTCCTGCAAGTGCTCGACTCGGGACACTTGACCGACGGCAAAGGGCGCAAGGTCAATTTCAAGAATACGATCATCGTGCTGACCAGCAACATCGGCGGCGAGTTCATCGACCGCCTCGCGCACATCGGCTTCGGTAAGGCCGACGCGACGGACACGACCCGCTATGAAGAGACGAAAGAGAAGGTCATGGACGCGCTCAAGGAGCACTTCCGCCCCGAGTTCCTCAATCGCCTCGACGACATCATCATCTTCGACGTGCTCGGCAAGGAGGCGCTCGCCAAGATCGTGGATACGCAGGTCGCCGAGGTGATGAAGCGGCTCACTCAGAAGCGCATCGCGCTCGCCATAGAGCCCGAGGTCCACGCTTGGCTCGCAGACAAAGGCTATAACCCGCAGTACGGCGCGCGCCCCCTGCGTCGCACGATCCAGGACAAGATACTCACGCCCATCGCTTCGCTCATGATCGCACAGGGCGTGATGGAGGGCGGCACGGTCACGGTCTCCATTAGAAATGACGAGCCTTATTTCGATGTAAAAAAGAAGGCAATCAGAAACAGTGCCAAGAACGGCGCAAAGAAAGAAGCCGCCGTTGCTTAAACCAATCGTCTCTGTTAGGTTAGTGCCATGTCCCAAGACCGCCTTATCCGGCTCAAGTCCACGAAGTCCGAGCACGTCATCTGGACGCGCAAGAATAAGAAAAAAGTCGAGCGCAAGATCGAACTCACGAAGTTTGACCCCACGCTCCGCAAGCGCGTGCTTTTCAAAGAGGCGAAAAAGTAAATCGGCGGGTCCAGCAGGAGTCGGACCTGCAAAACGGGATTTGGAGTCCCGCGGTTTACCATTGAGCCTATGGACCCTCGCAGTCAAACGATAGCAGACTATAGACAGTGGGGAAAGCCGTCCAAGGGAGCCGAAGGGGCGGTATGATAGGAGTATGCGTTCTCGCCTGCCACTCGTTGCGCTCTTTTTTGCGGTAAGTTTCTTTACACTCCCGCCTGCCGCACAGGCGGGGATACCGTTCTTCGGCCCCATCATTCCCGCGGCTTACAACGTCTGTCTCCCGAGCTTCGGCATGCTTGTCGAGGTTATTAATAACATCATCCAGCTCCTCATAACGCTCGCTATCGTCTTTGTCGCGCCGCTCATGATAGCGTACGCCGGATTCCTCTTCGTTACGAACCCAGTGAATGCAAGCGGGATAAGCAAGGCAAGGGAGGTATTGACCAATACCATCGTTGGCATCGTCATTGCGCTCTGCGGCTGGCTCATCGTGGATGCGATCATGGCGGTGCTGTATAACGCAAACGCTTCAGACAGGAGCGGCGGCGTCTTAGGCACCTGGTCCCAGCTTGTTACTTCAGGCGGCATCACTCCCTGTATCCAGCTTGCCGGGAGCTTACAGCAAGCCCAACTCATTCCGGGAGCTGCCCCCACCGACGTTACGGGCATAAGCGCGACCGGAGATATTGCCGCTCCTCCTGCGGGCAGAGAAGGTACTTCTTGCGACCCAGCGAGGGTTCAGGCCGCCGCCGCGGCGGGCGGATACACGCTGACTAATATGCAGGCGAACATATTTGCCTGCATCGCCGCGCCGGAGAGCAGTTGCGCGAGCGACGGGCAGGTCTTACTCAATTACAATTGGGGGGGAGCATATAGTCTGCCTGCTTCAACTGCGGCAGGCGCTTTCCAAGTGCTCTTGAAGAGAAACAGCAATTGTTACGAAAATCCGGCTTGTTATAAAGCAATCAATGATGCGTATGGGACCACGTACGGGTCGTCGGAGCATCTTAACTGCGCCTCTGGATTCGGTACCAACGGAATTCAACTGCCAGGGAGCGCGATCGTCGGCACCTGCGTCATGGCGGCGGCGAATCTTAACTGCAGCGCATCGGCGGCGGCCTGCCTTCTGCAGGGGAGAGGCGGCAGTTTTGAAGATTGGCGAAAGGATAGCAATAGCGCAAGGCAAACGCAGTGCATTAATAGCGGCGGAGCCATCGGCGGCGGATAAATTTTATTATGACCATCAAACACATCATCTGGATCGTTGCGGCTCTCTTCGGAGTAGCCATCGTCATAGGTGTCTTGTACGTATTTTTCGCACCGAAAGTGGCGCCGCAGGTTTCAGAGCCGGCTACGACCCTTCCGGGCAGCGCACCAAGCGATCTCACGTCTTCTACGTCAGGAGCGACACCCTCGGGAGCTACAGGGAGTATGACCGTAGCTGCTCAAGATGGCAGCCAAGTAACTGTACTCGACTTCATACATAACGGCATAACCATTCTCGATAAGGTAAATGACGGAGTGTATATGCTCGCAGGGAATCTGGGCTACTGCCTATCAGATCCAGGGCAATGCCAAGCGGCTCCGGCGGACAATTTCAATGTCTTCTACAACAGCGCGCCGCAGTCGTTCAATACTGTACTCACCAAAGAGCCGATAGGGCAGGCGCGGCTTCTCATGGAGCAGTTTCTGCTCTCCACGCTCGGGATTACACAATCACAATTATGTAGTCTCAAGTATCGTGTCGGCGTGACCATCTACGTGAACGAACAGTTTGCAGGCGAAAATCTCGGATTCAGCTTCTGCCCGGGCGCGACTCCGCTACCGAAGTAGGGGCGAGTGAACCCCGAGCTTGCGCAGCCACGCTTTCTGGCGGCATGCGTACTGCCAGAGCTTTGCCGAAAGGGTGGGGAGGAGAGAGACTTCAGCGCGCTCACCGCGCAAGTATTCGCCCACGATTTTATACTCCAGCCCGAGTTCGTTTAGTCGGGTGTCGCCGACCTGCTTGCGCACGCGTTGTACTTCTTCAATAAGCCCGCGCGCGAAAGCTTTTGCAAGCCGTTCGTCAATTCTCTTCCGTAATTCCTCCCGTGGCGGGTCAATAACAATCCATTCAGCCAGGTATCCACGATTAGTACCTATAGGCACATTCTTTAGATACCTTGGCGGGACAGAGCCGAGGGAGGCGATGATCTCCAGAGCGCGGATGAGGCGGCGGCGATTGTGCGGATCGAGCTCGGCAGCGCGCCGCAGATCTTGTTCTCTAATTCGCGCGAATAGTTCCTCGGTCGAGATCTTCTCTAACTCTTCTCGAAGTTGTAAGTTGGGAGCTACTTGTGTTGGTAGCCCACGAGTGAGCGCGTCAAAATAAAAATGCGTGCCGCCGACGAGGATCGGCAGCTTCCCGCACGCGGCGATCTCTTCGATGAGGCGCGCCGCGTCCGCGACAAAGTCTCCCGCCGAATATGATTCGGCCGGATCGCGAATATCGATAAGGTGATGCGGCACGCCGCGCATTTCCTCGGCTGTTATTTTTTCCGTGCCGATATCGAGTCCGCGATAGATCTGCCGCGAATCGACGGAGATGATCTCGCCGCCACGCGCGAGCGCCTCCTCGACCGCCCGCGAGGACTTGCCTGACGCCGTCGGCCCCGCGATACAAAGTATCCGCACACCAGCAGACTGGTGCGGGACTCCGCTTCGCTGCGTCTTTATTGCCATTACGCGCGATGGTATCATGAAAATCACACATTACTTAACTTACGGTAACCTGCCCTTCTATGAAAGAAACTAAAAGCAACTATTGCGAACATTGCGGCGAGTTCCACGACTCCGTACAGGACCACGTCTCTCTGGTGAAGGTCGGCGAACCGGTACCCGATTTCGAATTCGAGGCCTATCATAAGGATGCTATCACAACAATGTCGCTCTCTTCGCTCCGTGGCACGTGGGTCATCCTCGTCTTCTATCCTGCGGACTTCACGTTCATCTGTCCGACTGAGCTCGAGGAGCTCGCGAAACTGTATCCGAAGTTCCAAGAACTGAATGCCGAAGTCATCTCAGTCTCGACCGACACCGTACATACGCATAAGGCATGGCGCAACGCTTCTCCGGGCATTCGCGCAGTGCAGTATCCGATGGCGGCCGACCCTTCGGGCAAGCTCGCAAACGCCTTCGGCGTGCTTATCGAGGGAGGGGAAGCGGCGCTTATGAGCGACGAGGGGCTCGCACTGCGCGGCACATTCATCATCGATCCCTCCGGTACGCTCCGCGCGATGGAGGTCAACGACAATTCGATAGGGCGCCGAGCCCCAGAGACTCTGCGCAAACTGCAGGCCGCGCAATTCGTCGAGGCGCACAAGGGACGGGTCTGCCCGGCCTCCTGGGAGCCGGGCGACGACACGCTCGAGCCGGGCCTCGACCTCGTGGGGAAACTGTAAAAGGAAATATGGTAATCTACAATTCTGCCGGGATGGCGGAATTGGTAGACGCAATGGATTCAAGACCCATCGTCGCAAGACATGAGAGTTCGAGTCTCTCTCCCGGCACAGAAAGAAACTTCGCGTTCAGAAAGAGCCGCGCCGCTTCGCGGCGCGGCAGGGGTGGGCGAGAAAAAAGCCCGTCGCGAAGCGACGAATTCCGAAGGGGCGAGCACGGCGAAGCGGGCGGTTTTGTCACGAACCAAGGGGTTCGTTCCGATTTTTTGGACGAAGGAGGCAATTTCGTGGAAATTGTCGGACGAGGACAAAAAAGCGGCTTGTTTCGTATCCAAAACCCACTCCCGCAGGGGTTCGACCCACTGGTTTCTCCCGCGTTCAAAATCTTTCTTTTTGGTTTTCAAAGCGGCGAGAGAGCGCATAACATCATCCTTGCGCGTGAGATATATTTCTTTCGGCACATCGTCGTCCAAGTATGCCGACACCAGTTTATCCATGCGCTCCTCGCCCGCTTTGATTTTGGCAGAAAGATTTTGAACCTCACTTTGCGACACCGATGTTTCCTCGCGCTCCCACTCCGCTATGCGCGCGAACATCCAATCGGTGTAGCGGTCGCAAAGCGAGATTGATTGAAGCCGTTCCTGCAACTGAAAAACGAGAATGTCCTCGCGCAAATACCCCTGCGATCACACCCCCTTCTTTTTCGTGCACCGATAGTACCGATAGCGTCCACCACACTTACCGGTCGCCCACTGCGCCGTGAACATACTGTCGCACTCCTCGCAACGAAAAAGGGCGCGGAACGGAAAATCATGGTTTTTGCGCGTCTTGCGAGGACATTCTCGTTTTTTCAAGACCTGTTGCACGGCTTCAAACAATTGCGGAGAAACCAGTGGCTCAAAATTTCCATCAAACCATTCGCCGCGATGTTTGACGAAGCCGAGATACGCTCGATGTGTGAGAAGTCGTTTGATGGAAATTTTGGCAAGTGGCGTTCCGTTCCGCGTCATCACGCCCAAATCCGCCAAAAATTGCGCCAGCGAAACATAGGTATGCGTTCCTTTGGCGTATTCCTCAAATGCAAGCGCCACAACCCGCGAAGTTGTCGGGTGCGGTTCGATATTCCTCGTGCGCGGATTGTTCACATAGCCAAAGGGCGCGAGGTTCAGCCACTCGCCGCGGCGCAGTTTTTGGCGGATGCCGCGATTCACATTTTGCACCAGATTGTCCGAATAATATTTCGATTGGCCGAACGCCACTTGCAACATAAAGAGTCCCTGCGGAGTGGGTTCAAACCAAAATGTCGGAAAGCGCATAGACACGATTTTGGCGGTGTCTACGGCGTAAATAACGCGACCACCGTCAATACTGTTTCGGGCGAGCCGATCGGGGTGCCACGCCAAAATGCCGACATTCCCCAACTCCTCAATTTTCGCCATCATTTTGCCGAACACGGCTCGCCCCGGTGTCTTTGCGCTTTTCGACTCTTGAAATTCCTCAAGAATTTCAAGATTTTCTTTACGCGCGAATTCGCGTAGTTCAAATAATTGCGCCTCAATCGACATCACTTGTCGGTCGTCCTCTTCGGTCGATTTACGCGCGTATAGAAAATATTTTGGTTTGTTCATAATTTTGAAAAAATTATGGGATACGAAACAAGGACAAAACCGCCCGCTTCACCGCCTCCGCCCCGTCTGAATTCGTCGCTTCGCGACGGGCTTTTTTCTCGCCCACCCCTGCCGCGCC
>Ga0209211_10009953_pt1 | contig 12520 bp, 10 predicted proteins | sample RifGroA2_FD_183992 | JGI IMG/M metagenome (GOLD analysis project Ga0209211, IMG submission 183992) | Groundwater microbial communities from Rifle, Colorado, USA - Groundwater A2 (SPAdes) (version 2) | ecosystem: Environmental > Aquatic > Deep subsurface > Groundwater | place: Rifle, Colorado... | reverse complement strand
TGGTCTTTGTTCCCCGCAGTGTCATCGGCAATGTCAGTTCTTTCTTTGAAACAATCGCCCCGATTATAGACGGTGTCTACAAGACCTCAACCACGGACATCTATATCAAGAATGCCAGGAGGGTAATGGAGAAAACATCCAATGTCAAGATTTCCCAATGAATCGGTAGGGCAGGGCTTGTCTTCCCATAGCCATAGCCAAAGCCGTAAGTCATCTTTGTCTGTCCGCTAAATCCGGCCGGTAAGCTACACTCGCGCTAAAGTATGTTTTCCTTAGTTATTCCCATATACAATGCCCAAGAGATAATTCCTGGTAGTTATGAAAAAGTAAGCCGGTATCTTGAAACTGCAGGTTATGACTACGAGATTATTTTTGAGGATGATGCCAGTCAGGACGCGAGTAAGACTGTTTTAGAGGCCATCAGCCGCGATAATCCCAGGGTAAGAGTATTTTCACATTATCCTAATCAAGGCCTGGGTTATACCCTTAGACAGCTATTCCGGCGCGCCTCAGGTGATATAATTATTTATTTAGACATTGACCTTCCTTTCGGCATTACCTGTCTAAAGTCCCTGTTAAAAGAGGCTGAAGACGCTGATGTGGTTTTGGCTTCCCGTTATCTTTCTGCGGAAAATAAAATTCCCTTCTTAAGGAAAATCAGTTCCAAATTATATTATTTCTTCTGTAATGCCCTATTCAACGTTACGGTAAGAGATATTGGCTCGGGTCTGGTTATTTTCAAGAGAAGGACGCTGGAGTCTTTAAGGCTTAATGCCCGCGGTTTTGATATCCATATTGAGCTGTTTGTCCAGCTGGAAAATAAAGGCTTTTTGGTAAAAGAGATAACTTTACCCTATAAGTATAACGACTACAGCACCTTTAGTATTTTAAGGCATGGGCCGGCAATAGTAGTCAATACCTTAAAGCTTTGGCTGAGGCAGCTAAGATGAGGACTTGTTTTTTAAACCTGCCTTACGCGAAAAGAATAATCCGCCGTTATAATTGTACTTATCACGCCCCCAATTTTTTATTCCCGCCTTTAGAGTTGATGTATTTAGCCTCAATTGCCAGGTCCTGGAAAAAAGCAGATTGTATCTTTATTGACGCTGTAGCCGAAAACTTAAGTCTGGATAAAGTCATAAAACGCCTAAAAGTCTATCAGGTGCGGTTTTTGGTTTTTATGGCCGGCATAGAAACATTCTCTGAAGATCTGCTGGCAATAAGCCTGATCAAATCAAGTTTAGCTCATTTGAAAATAGCCGCGATGGGATATCTGCCTTCAATCTCTCCTAAGAAGACCTTGGAAGAAAATCACGCCCTGGATTACATAATCAAGGATGAACCAGAGCTTTCCTTTTCCGAATTATACGATTGCCTGGAAAACAATTCTTTTCCGGCGGATTTACCGGGAATAGCTTATCGCGATAAAGGCAATATCCATATCGGTAAAAAAAGAGAGAGGATAAAAGACCTGGACGCGCTTCCTTTTCCCGATAGGGAGTTGCTTCAGCCGGGACTGTATAATGAATTTTTATTGAGCCGGCCGTTTACCACTATTCAGACCAGCAGGGGTTGCCCTTATGAATGCGCTTTTTGCGTTCCTGCCTATGGCCGGGAAATAGTGTATCGCTCGGTAGATAATGTTTACCGGGAAATAGAAGAGGTAGTGCTAAAATACAAAATAAAGACCATCAGGTTTATGGATGATACCTTTACCTTAAATAAGCGCAGGCTGTTAGAATTATGCGGTCTTATTTTAAAAAGAAATCTAAAGTTCCAATGGAGTTGTCTAAGCCGGGTGGATACCCTGGATGAAGAAATGCTGGGAATAATGAGAAGAAGCGGATGCGGGCGGATTTATTTGGGTATTGAAACCGCGTCAGAAAGACTACTTAAGCTTTATCGAAAAGGTTATAGCCCGGGCCTTATAAAAAGTCAAGTTAAGCTGATAAAGAAAAGGCACATTGAGACCGTGGGTTTTTTTATAGTGGGAGGCCTGCAAAGCCAGGAGGAGTTTAAGCAGGATGTTTCTTTGGCCAAAGAGATAGGCCTGGATTATATAGTGGCAGAGAAACTGACGCCTTATCCGGGCACGGCCATTTATGAAAAGGCGAAAGATTTTATCCCCCAGGAGGAGGCTATTAAGCGGGAAAAGGAATTTTACCGGGCCTTTTATCTTTGTCCAGGATACGTGTTTAGTAAGATGCGGAAACTAATTTTTAATCTTAAAGACGCGTCTTTAGGCCGGATAAGTCTCAGAGACTATCTGAACAAGACTAAAAACAATTCCCCCCGCCCCGAACTTATTTAAAGAAAGATATAGGAAGATATAGACGCTTTATGGAACTATATGTTATATATTGTCTTATAACAAAACTATTTGACAGATGAAAGGATTTATTTTATAATAATTACATGCCATCTTTAGCGAGAATCTATCAACTTACCCAATCCCTTCTTTATCATATTTATAGCCGTGGCAATGCGAAAAAGGAAATTTTCCATTGCGAAGAAGACTATAAACATTTCATCAGGATTCTAATAGCTTACTCTTCCCAGAAAAACCTTAAAATTTATCACTGGGTTATTATGCCTAATCATTATCATCTTATCATGGAGTTCGATAATCCTAAAGAAATATCCTCAGTAATGGCTGGAATCGGCAGGGCATATGTGCATTATTATCACAGGAAGTATCAATCCGCAGGCCATCTTTTCCAGGGCAGATTTAAGTCTCAGCCGATTGAGAAAGAGTCGTATCTTTTAGCCTGTGGTAGATATATAGAAAGGAACGCGGTGGTTGCCGGTTTAAGCTCGACTGCTCAGAATTATGCCTTTAGCAGCGCGGCTTTCTATGTGAATGGTATGGATGATTTATTAACCAAAGAGGATCCGCTATTTTCTTCTTTCGGAGAGGCGCTTTCTGAAAGGCGGGAGAAATATAGTGAGTTTTTGAGAAGCTTTAATCAGCAGGAAGAAAGTTTGTTTGATGCCCTTGAGCATCCTTGCGGTTCAATGGAATTTAAAAGTAGATTAATTAAAGAGAGGGGTATATTTTTACCTCGTAACGGCCGTCCCAAAAGGAAAGTTTAATTGTAACTCTATTGGTTGCAATATACTATATAAAGCGTCTACATTACTCTTAACACATTACCATTACCCTATGCGTAGTATCTTACTGGCAGGTATATTTATCTTAGGCGGGCTTTTGCGTTTTTACAACCTAGAAAAGTGTTGCCTTCACGGCGACGGAGTGCTGACCGCGGGGATAATTTCGGACTCAAAAAGCCTGATGGAGACCTGGTGTAATGTGACCGGCGGTTTCCGCGGGGACCTGCCGGCCTATTATATTATCTTGGATTTATGGAGCTATCTCGTAGGCGATAGCGTCTTTTGCCTGCGGCTGTTTTCGCTGGTCTGCGGCCTTTTCTTTATAGCGGTGGTCTATAAATTAGCCAAACTGCTTTTTGACCGCAAGACGGCAATTTTGTCCGCCTATCTTAGCGCTATCTCTCCGCTTTTGGTCTTTTATTCCCGCAAGGTCCGTTACTACTCCCTGTCTTCGTTCCTGCATCTGGCGTCGTTATATTTCTTTATCCGGGTGATAGAAAAAAGGGATTCTGGCTTTGGCTATTGGAAGCCAAACCATCGCCCTCTGGCTTATCGGAATTGCCTTTTTTATGTTCTGCTTACCTCCGCCGGGCTTTATGTAAACTATTCCGCTTTCTTATTTCTTCTGCCCCAGGCACTGTTTATTATTCTATACAGCCACAGCTACCCCTCGGGACTAAAGAGGTGGCTGAAGTGTCTGGCCCTGGTATTTATTCTCTGGCTTCCCCTAAGCGGGTATTTCTTCAGGGATTTTATCCTTCTGCTCCAGTCCGAGGGCTTTGTGCGTGCCCCTTTTAAAGCCGGATGGCTGATATCCGCTTTGCATTTATTCTTTTCCTTTTTCTTCGGGGAGACGGTCTCACCTTTTAATTATCCTGTGGTGGCCGCGGGTGCGGCGGTGTGTTCAATTGTTCTGGCGAAGTTTTTAAAGGAACGACAGACAGACAGACAGACAGACAGACAGACAGACAGGAATGTTGTATTCTTAATTATAACTATCCTGACGGTAACTTTCTTGTGCGCCTTGTCCGGGTATAATCTCAGCCGTTATATCAAGGCGGTATGTGGATTATGCGCTATAACCGCGGCCCTGGGAATATTGAGTTTCTGCAAAAAGGCAGTTACCTTGGTATTGGTAATGGCAATTACCCTGCTTAGCGCCTATTCCCTGCACAATCTTTATGCCAAGAATGAATATCATCATGAGGAGTTTGTCGACAGCTGGGATAAGATAAGCGAATTTGCGGATAGCAATTCGGATGTTAAGGATATTATCGTCTTTAATGGTCTGGCCTTCGGTTATTATATGGAGAAGATCAATCCCTTGAAATCCATCCATAGTATGCCGGAGGATGAGGAAGGTATGCGCCAGCTTATCCGGGAGGCAATAGAAGGGCCGAAAGTAGAAAGGGTCGTCTTGGTGGATTCGCCTTTAAGCGGCTTGAGGATGAATGATTTTGAGGATGAGATTGACTTGCTGAAAGATTATCTGTCCGGGCATAATTATCGGCTGGTTAAGGAAGAGTGTTTTGACCGCGACAGGCGCGCGTCCTTGCGGAGGAAATTCGTGGACCGGCCTTTCCCCGACTGCCGAACCACGGTTTATGTTTATGAATACTTTAAGCCTAAGATGTAGCCTGCTGTTGAGGATAATAATAAACTCCGGATTCCGCTATGTCTACGCGGGCTTGAGGAGGCGGGTAATATTTTATTTCCGTAAAGGTTATTTTAACCAGCAGTTGGCAAAAAGGCGAGGCGCTTGCAACCAGGAGGGGACCTGCTGTAAGCTGACTATTCTCTGGTGCCCGCATCTGCGCGGTAATACCTGTTCAATTTATTCCGCCCAGCCTTTATTCTGCAAAATCTTTCCGGTTGACCCCAAAGACCTGGAATTAAGCGATGTTAAAGGCGCCTGCGCGTATTCTTTTGAATGAAATATATTTGTTTTTGAAGCGATTAGGTGGTATAATTATATCAGTTTTTGAAGCGATTAGAATGGCTAATAGCTTCATTGCTGAGCTAACCAAAATATGAAATATATCTGGCAAGGTGATTTATGGCCAAAATTGACATGGAATAGCGATATCCTTTTGTCTCTTTTGGGCCGGGCGCGTCTTGCGCAAGGCAATCTTCTTGGCCGCGTCAGGCGCCTTGGATTTCGTCTTGGCGAGGAGGCCCGGGCGGATATTCTCACGGAAGAAGCCGTTAAAACCGCCGCAATCGAGGGGGAGTGCCTGAATCCTCAAATGGTGCGTTCATCAGTCGCAAGACATTTAGGGCTGAGAGAAGCCGGATTAATTTCAGTTACCCGGCCTGTTGACGGTTTGGTGGAAGTAATTTTAGACGCTACGCGAAAATACGATGAACCTCTTTCCGCGGATAGGCTTAAAGGCTGGCAGGCCGCGCTTTTTCCGTCGGGATACTCCGGCTTTCATAAAATCCGTGTTGGCCGGTGGCGGGGAAAAGAGCCGATGCGGGCGGTATCCGGGCCGGTAGGCAAGGAAAAGGTCCATTTTGAAGCGCCTCCTGGGAGAGATGTGGAGCCTGAGATGCGGCAGTTCTTGAGTTGGTGGAAATCAAGCCGCGAGTCCTGTGACGGCATACTGCGCGCGGGTTTAGCGCATTTTTATTTTGTGACCATCCACCCGTTTGAGGACGGCAATGGCCGTATCGCCCGCGCGTTGACAGATATGGCCCTGGCGCAGGATGAAAGCTTGGACATCCGTTATTACAGCCTTTCTTCTCAGATTATGGAAGAAAAAAAGGGGTATTATGATATCTTAGAAAAATGCTCCAAGAGCGACAGCCCGGATGTGACTAAATGGCTGATTTGGTTTTTAGAGAGTTTTGAGCGCGCTATTAAAAGGTCGGATAAGATTATTGGAAATGTCTTAACTAAGGCTGACTTTTGGCAGGAGCACGCTCAAACTGAACTTAACGAGCGTCAGAGGAAAGTGTTAAACCGTATGTTGGACGCCGGCCGTGGTGGTCTCGAAGGATGGTTAACGACGCGTAAATATGTAAGTATGACCAGGGCCAGCCGCGCTACGGCGTTTCGTGAGATCTCGGATATGACTGATAAGAGAGTATTGCGGCAATTGCCGGGCAAGGGCCGTAGTGTTCGCTATGATTTAATCTGGCCAAAATAGTAAAAAACGATTTTTTGGACAGCACTAGTGGGGATTTTTAGGTGCGAATTATCTTAATCAACCCGCCTTTTGAAGATGAATATTCGGTTGGAAGCTCTAAGAGTATAAAGTATGTCTTGAATGTTATCCCTCCTTTAGGGCTGGCTTATTTGGCCGCGGCCCTGGAGAAAGGCGGTTTCTCCGTAAGGATAATTGACGGGTTTGTGGAGGATATAAATATCTCCGAAATAATATCCTCTCAACCGGATATTATCGGCCTCACCGCTACTACTCCCACCTTTAATTCCGCTCTTTCTATAGCCAAAAGGATTAGAGAGAATCTGCCCTCGGCAACAATTATCCTGGGGGGAGCGCATATCACGGCGATGCCTTTGGAGGCGATGGCCGCCGGTAATTTTGATATCGGGGTGATTGGGGAAGGGGAGGAGACCCTGGTGGAATTGGTAAAAGCTGTAGGGACAGAACAGTGTTCTGTCCCTACAAAGACGGATTTAAGAAGCATAAAAGGCCTAATATACAGAGAAGGCCCAAATTTAGTAATTACCCCTAAGCGGGAAGCTATTATGAATTTGGATAATATTCCTTTTCCTGCCCGGCATTTACTGCCCCCGCTATCCCGCTATCGGCCTACTCCGGCATCTTATCGCCGCCTGCCTTTGGGGGTTTTGATCAGCTCCCGGGGATGCCCTCAACAATGTACCTTTTGCGACCGAGCAGTCTTTGGCAATAGCTACCGTTTTCGCAGTCCGGAGAATGTCTTGGGGGAAGTGGATGAGCTTATTGCTAAATACGGGGCTAAAGAAATCCGTTTTTTTGATGACTGTTTTGCCTTAAACCGGGAGAGGGCCTATCAAATCTGCGCCGGCTTAAGAAAAAGAAAGGCTAAAATTCCCTGGACCTGCCTGACTACTGTGGGTAGTGTAACTAAAGAGCTGTTAAAAGAGATAAAGGAGAGTGGCTGCTGGCAGGTGCTCTATGGCCTGGAATCAGGAAGCGATAGAATGTTGAAGCTATTAAAGAAGGGGGCATCTTTGGATCAGAATATCCAGGCGGTTAAATGGGCCAAGGAGGCGGGGTTGAGCGTGCGCGCGGATTTTATTGTCGGCACTCCGGGTGAGACCGAGGAAAGCCTTAAGGAAACTTTAGATTTTGCCTTGAAGATGAAGCTGGATTACGCCCATTTCAACAAGTTTGTCCCCTATCCTGGAACAGCGCTGTATGAACAATTAGTAAAAGAGGGCCACAGCTTTGACTTCGGCCGCGGCTCAAGCATCACTGATAATGAGAGCTTGCAATATATCCCGGATACGCTAGCCGATAAGGATTTTTACCGGAATTTTATTAACCTGGCGCATAAAAAGTTTTATCTGAGGCTTAGCTATATAGCGCGAAGGCTATTTTCCATAAAGACCTGGGATGAATTTAAAGGCCAAATGCTGGGTTTCTTTGCCATATTATTTCTAAAGAACAGGAAATCTTATGCCTAAAATAACCTGGAAACAGAAAATAGGGCTGGTAGTGTTCGGGATTGTGCTAGCGCTGGTTATTATGGATATTATTTTCCGGGCCGGAGGGTTTATTTATTTAACCTTGAAGGAGAACCGCAATAGGATAGCGCTTAGTAAAGGAGGAGAATACCGGATTTTATTTTTAGGCGAATCCACTACGGCAGAAGGAGGATGGGATTCTTATCCGCGGAAGGTAGGCCGGATTTTGGAAAAAATGGTCCCGGGCACAAAATTCAGTGTGATAAATAAGGGTACCCCGGGAGTGGATACGACATACCTTCTTTCCAGATTAAAGGATAATCTTAAGCAGTATAATCCGAATATAGTAGTCGCGATGATGGGGATCAATGACCAGGTCGCGGATGTGGCGCATGGGGGTAGATTGCATAGGGGAATAGAATATGTTAAGAGGCTGCGCTTATATAAGCTTTTAAAGGTATTTTCCACGAAGATTCAGGAAAGAGATATCCTTAAAGAGATATATATTGCCCGGGCCCATTATTATCAGGAGAAAGACGATTATATGATGGCCGAACGCCTATTCAATAAGGTAATAGAAATTAAGCCGAAAGAGTACGATGCTTATATAGAATTCGCTCGGTATTATCTTGAGCGGGAGGATTATTCTAAAGCGGAGGAGTTTTTTAGCAAAGCCGTTCAAACCGATCCTCAGGAGTATGTTCCTTATCTTGAATACGGCAGGTATTGGATGGAGCGCCAGGATTATTCGAAATCTGAAGAAATGTTCAAAAAAGCCCTGGATTTGTCCGGCAATAGTTATAGGGCCTTTATTGAATTAGGCCAGTGTTATAATGATATGGAAAGGTTCGCTGATGCCCGGGAGATGTTTAGAAAAGCCCTGGAATCTAATACCCGGGCTTACGATGCTCATCTTGAATTCGGGAGATATCTTCTTGAGCGGCAGGCCTATGCCGAGGCTGAGACTTTACTTAAAGAATTACCGAAAATAGATCCGGATAACGAAGTCGGTTATCGTGAGCTGGGATGGTGTTACGCCGGCCAGGGGAGGCTTGCTCTGGCTGAAGAAATGTTTAAGAAAGCGATAGAGATAGCTCCGGGAGTGGATATTGTTTATACGGAATTAGCCAGATTTTATGAGAAGGAGGGCCGTAAAAAAGAGGCCCAGGAGGTAATAGATAAAGTGGTAGAAAAGATTAGAAGCACCGATGATCTAAGTGAAATGACCAGGCGTAATTATCGTAAATTAGCGGAAATTGTTTTAGGAAGGGGAATAAAGCTGGTGTGCGTTCAATATCCCCGCAGGCCGCTTAAGCCTTTAAAGAGAATATTCAAGTCAATAGATAAGATCAAATTCGTGGATAATGAAAAGACTTTTAAGGAGGCGATAAGGGAAGGAATGTACGAAGATTATTTCGTGGACAGGTTTGCCGGAGATTTTGGCCACTTTAGCGATAAGGGCGCTGACTTACTGGCGAAGAATGTGGCTGAAGTTATCATTAAGGAATATTTTTCTATACAGCGGCAGTGAAATAAATATGGCAGGGGCATCTCTGAGGCAAAAAGCGGCGCTGGTTATATTAGGGGTTGCGCTATCCGCGTTTATTGTTGAGTCCACGCTGCGTATTGCCGGTTTTGCTTATTTATCTTCCCAGGAATGCCTTAATAAGCTGTCTTATAATAGATTTAATCTTAAGCAATACCGGATATTGTGCTTAGGTGAGTCCACCACTGCCTGCGAGGGGGATACCGCGTATCCCCGGCAGTTGGAGGGAATATTGAATCAAAAGATCCCCGGAATGGAATTTAAGGTAATAAATAAAGGCGTTCCCGGGACGGATACATCAGGCATCCTCGGCGAGCTGGAGGATAATCTGAAGAAATACAAGCCTCATATGGTGATCGCGATGATGGGCATAAATGACGATATTGATTTGATAGGAGATGCTACCCCACGGGGAAGCCTCATCCCGGTAAAGACAGCAATCAAGAATCTGCGTATTTATAAGCTTGCCAGGTTGATATCGGTGAGACTGCGCGAGGCGTATTTTTTGGGGAATTTGTATCTTGAGCGCGGAAGGGACTACCAGGCCCAGGGGCGTTATTCAGAAGCCCAGGAGATGTATAAAAAGTCAATGGCGCTCAATAGCAGCAATCCGGTGCCTTATGTTGATTTAGCCTGGTGTTATGATGAGCAAGGCAGAATCCTTGCTGCAGAAGAGACATTTAAGAAGGCCATAGCTATAAAGCCGAAGGATTATTCTGCATATATAGAGTTAGGTCAATTTTACCAGGAGCATAAACATTATCCTGAAGCCGAGGCGATCCTGAAAACGGCCTTGGCGGTTTCAGTTGGTAATGACGCGGTTTATCTTAACCTGGGATGGTGTTATGGGGCGCAAGGCAAATATCTTCAGGCAGAGGAGGCTTACCGAAAGGCCATAACAATAAGGCCGAATGCCAAGATCGGCTATACGGAACTGGCGCAGTGCTATTATGCGAATAAGGAGCTTTATCCTCAAACCCAAGAGATGCGGATAAAGACAGAGGCGTATTTTAATGAGGTTGGGCGGATAACCGGGCATTATAATGAAGGCGCCCGCCATAATTATAATCAGCTAAGAGATATGCTTTCGCGTAAGGGGATCAAGTTAGTCTGCATGCAATATGCTATGCGCGGCCTGAAGCCTTTAAGAGATATGTTTGATGCGTCCGAGGGGATACTCTTTGTTGACAACGAGGAAATTTTCAAAGAGGCCGTTAAAAATGGCAGATACGAGGATTATTTTATTGACCGGTTTGCCGGTGACTTCGGCCATTGCACTCCGGAGGGAAATAGGATTATGGCCAATAATGTCTCCGATGTTTTATGGCAAGAATATTTCTCAAAATTAGTTAATTAGGTATGAACAGGATGGCCTTTAGGCAAAAAATCGCCCTGGTAATCTTTGGCATTTCTCTATTCGTGGTTATGCTGGAGGTGATTTTGCGTCTTGGAGGCGCCCTGTATCTGTTTTATCAGGATTACCGGAATCAGGCGTCGCTGAAGCAGGCCGGGCTAAACCAATACCGCGTATTATGTTTGGGTGAATCTACTACTGCCTTTGGAGGGGAGGATTCCTATCCCTCCCAGCTGGAGGAGATTTTGAATCAAAAAATTCCTTCCAGGAAATTCAGCGTGATTAACAGGGGAATTCCCGGAGCGGATACCTTTGTTATTCTTTCGGAGCTTGAATATAATATTAACAAGTATAACCCGGATATGATAATTACTATGATAGGGGTAAATGATGATTCAATCAGCCTTCCGGGGAATAATCTGGTTTCAAGAATAGAAGGTTTTATCCGGCCGTTACGGGTGTATAAGCTTCTTAAATTATCAGCCGCGAGACTGTGGTCAAAAGACAGCTTTAAAGACGCATATTTTATTGAAGGGCTGTCTAACCTGGAATATCGTCATTATCCGGAAGCAGAGCGTATGTTTAAGAAAGTTATAGAGTTGGCGCCCCGGAAACCATTGGCTTATGTTTCTTTAAGCCAGTGTTATTATGAGCAAGGCCTGTATGATAAGGCCTGGGAATTGATTGGAAAGGCTGAAGCCCTGGCGAGCGCGTATCCTGAAGTGTATATTGATTTGGGATGGCGTTATTTTGAGATGGGATTTTCTTTACGCGCCGAAGAGGCGTTTAGGAAAGTAATAGCGGCGAATCCTTCCAAGGCAAACGGTTATTATGATTTGGCGCAATTTTATCAAAGTGTGGGAAAGTATCCTGAAGCGGAAATGATGTTCAAAAAAGCTATGCGCCTGGACCCGGAGGACAATTTTAATAGTTATATGGATCTTGGCCTGCATTATTTTGAAAGGAATATGTTTGTTGAGGCTGAGGATATGTTAAAAAAAGCCATAGCGTTAAGCCCTCGCGAGCCGATGCCTTACTGGTATCTGGGTTTTGTCAAGGACGCGCAAGGAAAGCATGCTGAATCTTTAGCATATTTCGACCGGATAAAGTTCAAACTGGATTTTATTAATAAAGTAACCCGCCGTAATTATAATAAATTAAGAAGCATTGTTTTGGGTAAAGGCATACAATTGGTGTGCGTGCAGTATCCGGCGAGAAAGGTGGAAACTCTCGAGAGAATGTTTGCTGACCCTGAGGGCATTGTTTTGGTGGATAACGAAGGCATATTTAAAGAAGCCTTAAAGAACGGCAGGTACCAGGATTATTTTGTGGATAGGTTTGCCGGAGACTTCGGCCATTGCACGAGAAAGGGGAACGCGCTTTTAGCCAATAATATCGCCCAGGCGATAATAAAAGAATATTTCAGCCCTATCCAATGAAGATACGTGAAAAGATAAAAGGGGCGGTAGTTTTTCTGGGAGGGATAGCTTGGGTGGCGTTTGTTGTGGGTTTTGATTGCTTGATGAATAAGCCGGCTATCTTGGGCACTAAGGCTGTGATAGGGCTGGGGCTGGGCATAATAATGGTTATAAACGGCATCCGGATTTATTTCAGGAAATGAAAATAGTATACCTATGACCGATAAACGAAGGGGTAAAATTATTCTGTTTTTTCTCATCGGTCTGTTCCTGGTTTTCAGGCTTTTAGTGTTGCTTACCTATTCAAACCGGCTTTATGAGCCGGAGGAATTATACCGCGGGACAATCGCCAGGGAGATTATCCATGGCCCTTTAATTCCGTTGTGGGAATACCTTGATTTTAAAGTGGAATATTTCCCCGGGGGGACATTGGTGGTAGGAATATTGGCGGTGCC
>Ga0209211_10009952_pt1 | contig 12520 bp, 11 predicted proteins | sample RifGroA2_FD_183992 | JGI IMG/M metagenome (GOLD analysis project Ga0209211, IMG submission 183992) | Groundwater microbial communities from Rifle, Colorado, USA - Groundwater A2 (SPAdes) (version 2) | ecosystem: Environmental > Aquatic > Deep subsurface > Groundwater | place: Rifle, Colorado... | reverse complement strand
GCCGGGTTGAAGTCGCCTGACGGCTGCCAACAGCGTATCCTTCTTGGTTTCCACGGAAGCTCTATACACCCCCGGTACATCCTCCTCGCCGAAATAACGCGAGATTCCCAGCCCAAACTCTTTGGCCAGTTTCTCCACCACCATGCGCAGTTCAAGTGTGGTGACGGCAGCTCCCATGTGGTAATCGAGGTAGTCGATCCGGAGTCCCGATCGGACAGCGCGCTGGATCTGCGCCCGAAGTTCCCGCTCCACTTCCTCGGCGCTGGGGTTGTTGGCAAAAAGATTTGTGCGCGTAGGAAAGAAATAGCCGGCGCTATCGACCAAGGTCGGTACAGCAGTTGCCCCGACAACCGGCCCCCAGCGATAATGTTTCCACTCGGCATTGAGGGTCAAATGCACTCCCACGGAAACGTTGGAATATCGTTTAAGGATCTCGACCGCTTCTTGGTACCATGGGCATGCGAACATCACCGAGGTGGAAATGGCAAGCCCGCTTTCCAGGAGCTGTTTCGTTGCTTCATTGACCGCATGGTTCATCCCAATATCATCGCAGCGGATAAGGAGGTTGATGGGCTTGGTGTTCGATCCCGGGTTCTGGGCGAAAACGAGCGAAGAGGATAGGAGCAAAGCAAAAAGGAAAATGGGAGAGTTTTTCATGATGAACATACAAGATGGGTGAATGAAATGTAGCCGCAGACTTTATGTCTGCGGTGGCTGGTATTTTGGTGTCCGCATCCATAAAGGATGCGGCTACCAGGTTGATAGATCATATACTGTCGAACCCTTGAGGGGATAATTATTCCAATCGGTACAGAGACCGGCTCGCACGGGATTCTCTAGAATATACCGCATGTGTTTTTTCGTTTCTTCCTCCCGGCGGAGAATATGGTCATAAAAATCCTTTTGCCACCGAACGCCGGCATGATGTTGCCTGAGCCAAAACCCGCTGCGTTGTTTGAATTCGTACATTGTTTCGAGGAGGTCGGATTCCCCTGAAGATCCACGCAGAAGCAGATGCGCGTGATCGGGCATGAACGGGTATATCTCTCCAGAACAACCACGGCGCTCAAGCACTAAATTCAGCAGTTGTTCCATTGGCTGGAAGCGATCTCGTGTAACAAAGAAAGGAATCCTGTCTTTTACACAAGCCGTGAATGCGATAATCACCCTTCCCCGGTAGCATTCTGGTGGAAGTCGATGTTTCTTCTCTCGTATCACCTTCATTATTCTGCTGGTAGGCGCAGACTTTACGTCTGCGCTACGCTCTCCCCTCCACAATCTTGACCTCCTTCTCCATCAACCATTGAACGCGGGATGGAACAAAGAGAACCGGCACGCTTCTCAAAGTCGTGCCAATGTATTGAAAGCTGAGGTGAATCGCAATGAAGGACGGGTTGAATTGAGGGGTGAAACGGGTCGACCTCATCAAAGTAGACGCACCTCTAAACAGTTAGATGCTGTTGCATCTATTTGTTATAGGCCTCCGGCCCCCTCGGGTTGCGCAACAGGAACTATCACAATGAATTTTGGAGACTGACACTATCCCGGCCAACAGAACACATTCTAGTTCTCACGGGACCGGATCTGAGGGGGGAGAATAGCCTAACCCGTCACCCTGCACTACCACGCTCAAACGTCCTTGCCGTCTCAATCATCGCCCGCAGATTTTCCGGCGGCGTCACGGAGGGAATGGCACAGCCGGAGTTCAGGACGAAGCGGGGGGTCCCTGCAAATACCTTCAACAACTCTGTCGTTTTTTGCCGGACGAGTTCCGGAGTGCCGAGCGCCAGCACACCGCTCGGATCGATATTCCCGAGGAAAACAGCCCGGTCCTTCATTGTCTCATAGGCAAGATGGGAGTCTGTCTTGTAGTCCAGTTCAAGGCCATCTGACCCCCCCTCGAGCATATCGGCTATGATTCTGTTCGTGTTACCGCAGATATGGAGGATGTGGGGAAGACCCAGTTCATGAGAACATGCAACGACCCGTTTGTCATACGGAAGAGCAAACTCCCGATACATTGCGGGTGATATGAGTTCCGGACCGGCAACGCTGTTGCCGTTCGAGGTCATATGCGCCCCCGTTGCCGCCATGTGGCGCACAAATTGACTGGTAACGGAAGTACAATAGTCCAGCAGCTGGTGAACCAGCGGATTGACCTCCGGATCCAACAGGTCCATCATCCACGCTTCAAGTCCGCGCACCATGCCGGCCAGGGTGAAGGGGCATTGGTCACAGTTCCCCCGGATGTAAATTTCATCCCCGAAGTGTTTCTTCAACAGCCGCACCCCTTCGAGCCAAATCTGAACGCCGGGGTACTCGAGAATATTCACCGGTTCGAGATCGGGTACTTCCTCCAGACTGTTAATCCGCGGACCGCGGTGCTGTGAAGGCAAATCATCGGGAAACGAAACCTGCGCGCCGACTGCCCCTGCCAGTGTCACGGTATCAACATCGACCACGATCCCGTCGTAACCGTACCGCTCAACCGCTTCGATAAAGGAGCGCGCAAGTTCACGGGGATCACTCCGAAAGGTCTTCATGCTCACCCCTGCTTCATGAGCGGCCATCATGAAGTTATGGAGCATCACCGGAACTTTATCCGGCCACTCGCCGCGAAACGCTGAGGCAATGCGTTGATATCCGTTCATGGAGATGGTGGTCACCTTATTGTTGAAAATCTTTGTTGCTTGTTTTCATCGCGCGTTCGGTTCTCATGGTGGGGCGGGAAAGAAACGAGAACGGAAGGGTCCCGCTGGTGCGAAGAATATACCCCTTCTTGTTTCAGAGATGCAAGGGAAACATGAGCTGCTGGTTTTGAGGGGAAGACTGATTTTTTCGATATCAGAAGCCGGCTGGGCGGACTTTTACAATTGTATCCGTTTCTGTATCAACTTGCCAGAAGTGGGATCCGTCGAAAGCGAGGGATTGCGGGCGAAAAATCGGGTTGAGTAACTCCCTGACAACTGACCCGGTAGTCGGATCTATTTGAACATATCGGTTATCATAATCCTCAAAGAGAGAAACCCAGATAGTGGTCCGGTCGGCGGTGAAATCGTTCCAATAAGTGTCCGACCACGCGAAGGGAGGGTATTCATGAAGAACGCCACCTGTTCCTGGATCGAGTTTCAAGAGTTGATGCCGATTGTCTCCCTTCAGAAGATGGAACAGGATACCTCCCTCAAAGGCGCTCATCGCCACCGGGGTAGCGTCCGGAAACGACACACCGATCGATGAGTCAACGGCAAGAGATTCAAAACTCAGTCGGACGAGCGTGGTCTTCTGTGTCTTCCAATGGAAGTAGTAGGTCACAAGCGTGTCTCCAACGACTGCGAAACTCCGGAACGTTTTGTTGGGATAATCCTCCGGCGGCAGAAACTGATCTTTAATCAGTGTTGCCGTCCCGTCCGCGGTATCGACTCTGAAAACCTGGTCGTCGCGCAGCACGATCAAATCGTCCCCGTGAAAAGCAATCGCATTCTCAAAAGACCACATGCTTCCCGGAATTTTTTGAGGGAGTGGAAGCACTTTCATAATGTTTCCACGCGATGGAGGGGTGCGTAATTCTATCACGTTGGAACGTACGCTGACTCCGCTCCTGTAAAAAAGCTCAACACGTGCAAGGTATTCCGTTTCATCATTCAAAACGGGCCCGGAATAATAGGGATGCGGGAATAAAGGATACAAATAAGCCGGAGAAATCCAGGAACCCGGAATGGTATCATGTTTCACAATCGAAAGATTTTCCTTTGACTGCAGGAGTACCTCGTATCGAGTGATATTCCTCAGGAGAGAAAGTCTTGGGGGCCGGTCAATGTTGAGAACGATCCTTTTGTAATCATTCTGCACCAGTTGGATCGAGGGTATCCACTCCTCATCCTCGGTGGTACCGGCCTCAAACGGTTGTTCGATCACACAGCCGACTCCGGCAAGCACCATCATCAGCCAAAACGCGCTATGACTCCGTCTACCGGAATTCATAACGCACTCCGATCCGAAGGCCAAAGGAGGAAAGATCGAGCGAAGCCGGTTTGACCTCGAGATTGCCCCACCAGAAGGGAAAAATTTCCGTCCTGTTCCAGATCGTTCTCATTAAGTGGGGATTCGAAATGTACGACCCCTCCGATGGAATGAGGCCGAAAAAATATCCTTTTGTTTGTGCCAGCTTCGCCTGAAATGGACGTATCCCTTCATACGGAAATCCCTTGTCCCGATAGATTTCATTTCCCCATCCCTCAAGATTGTCAAATCGCAGCCATCGGTACTCCACTCCAGCTGTGATCTGAAGCGGGCCAAACAATCGGTACCCTCCTTCAACGGCCGCCCGAATCACGGTATTTTGGTCGTTCAGATCTGCCTCATAGACATATTCTTGCCGATGTGTTGGAATATACGCGTAATCGTATCGAAGCTTCCCCGACGCGCGGGAAATATGGAGAGCGGTATTGAGATCGAACTCGTTCCCCAGCAAAAACGTTGATCGAACTCCAATTCCCCACTCCATCACGCGAAGCGAAAGATCCTGCTGTGTGAGAGAGGGGGGGAAAGAAATCCGGGGTTGTTCCAGGCGTACCGATGCTCCTGTCATGGTATAACGACCGACTCCTTCGATGTGAAAGCCTTCCCACAACCGGTACGAAAGAACCAGTCCGGTCCCCATATCGCCGATGATCTTTTCATACGATCCCGCCGGATTCGTATACGTCGGATCGTACCGGACTGCTTCCTCCACCAGCGAAAGGGAATTATTATAGAAATGCCACGGTCGGAAATGATACGAACCGGAAGTTGAAAGGGAAAGCCTTCCCAGCGAAAGCCAGGGATCTTCCTCCTGCCCAAAGACAGGAGAGGTGGAAAAACAGAGTAAGAGGAGGTGCGGAAGGCAACGTGAACGAAGAGGCGTAAAAACCCGGGGATAAACCTTAAGCAGATTCAAAAAGAAGAAAATGAGTTGCTCTTTCAACACGAACTTCCTCCAGCGCTGTGACAAAAATATTTCTCAGACATGATGCAGACACAAAGAATACATGGTTGTGCTTTCTGTGCCTTTTTGTGGCCAACAAACACCCGGGCCCACCCTACAACCGGAACCACTCCTCCACCCCTTTCTGCAGCTGACCCCGGTCTTCCTTATGCCGGAATTCGTTGGCATGGGAATCGTACGTATAATCCTTTTCCCACGTCTTCGCGTTTCGTTGTATTTCCCGCAAGGCATCGACCATAAAGTCGACTTCCTCATTTGTCGTGGTCGGATGAATCGAGAGCCGCACCCAGCCCGGTTTGGAGGAGAGGTCCCCTTCGTCGATTTTATCGGTGATCCGCTTCGACTGGTATCGATCGACATGCAGCAGGTAATGACCGTAGGTGCCCGCGCACGAGCAGCCGCCGCGCGATTGAATCCCGAACCGATCGTTCAGGAGACGCACAACAAGATTGTAGTGAATGTCCTCGAAGTAAAACGACATCATCCCCAACCGGTCCTCGATGTTGTCCGCGAGCAGGGTCAATCCCGGTACCGAACGCATGCCGTCGAACAATGCCCGCACGAGTTCCTTCTCCCGCCGATGAATATTCTCCATCCCCATCTCTTCTTTGAGCTCGACCGCCAGCGCCGCCTTGATGGCCGGCAGAAATCCGGGCGTTCCCCCATCCTCGCGTACCTCCACATCCGGAATGTACCGGTACTCTCCCCACGGGTTCGTCCATAACACCGTGCCGCCTCCCGGCTGATCGGGAGATTTGAGATGGTAGAGATCCGAATCGAAAATCAGCACGCCGGGGGCGCCGGGCCCTCCGAGGAACTTGTGCGGTGAGAAGACGATCGCGTCCAGTCGCTCCATCGGGTCCGGAGGGTGCATATCGATCTTCATGTAGGGGGCGGACGCGGCAAGGTCGATAAGGCAAATCCCTCCCTGCTCATGCATGATCCGGGCGAGAGCATGGTACGGGGTATGAATCCCGGTGACGTTGGAGCATGCAGAGAATGCGCCGATCTTCAGTTTCCGGTTCTTATGCTGTTCGAGGAGAGAACGGAGATCGTCAAGATCGACCAGTCCTTCATCGGTCGCCTTGATCACATGCACATCGCAGATCGTTTCGTACCACGAGGTGTGGTTGGAGTGGTGTTCCAGGTGCGTCACGAAGACCACCGGCCGTAATTCGTCCGGGATGGAGAGATGGTCCTTCCATTGTTCGGGGCATTTCAGGCCAAGGATGCGTTGGAATTTGTTGACCGCGGCGGTCATCCCGAAACCGGCGAACAGGAGCGCATCCCCGGGTCCGGCATTGACATGCTTCTTGATGATCTGGTGGGCAAGGTGATACGCGTGGGTCATCGATGAGCCGGTGACACTCGATTCAGAGTGTGTGTTCCCGACGAACGGACCGAACAGGTCATGAAGCTTCTGTTCGATCGGATCGTAGAGACGGCCGCTTGCCGTCCAATCGGCGTAGACGACCTTCTTCCGGCCGTACGGCGATTCGAAGGTCTGATGCCGTCCGAGGATATTGTCCCGGAAGCGTTCGAACAAACCTTCGAGGCTCCCGGAGGCAGAGTCGGACTGGACCGTCGTTGGCGCCGCAGACGACATTGCTACTCCCCTTATGTGATGGAAGAAGATAAATCGATTGGGTTTAAGATACTCATCCCGATTCCGGAAAACAAGAACGGCAGGACTCCGGTTACTCCACCGACCTCCAGAACCCGACGGCAAGACAGGCCCAGCCGGCCAGAAACGCCACCCCACCTATGGGTGTCACCGCCCCGAACCATCGCATCCCGGTCAGGGTAAGCAAGTAGAGGCTTCCGGAGAAGATCACGATCCCCGCAATGAACAACCAGCCTGCCTTGGAAAACAACCCGCTGATATACTTATCGACCGCCCACGCCACGACAAACAGGGCCAGGGAATGGTACATCTGATAGCGAACGCCCGTTTCAAAAATCTGGAGCATCTCGGGGGAGAGATGGTCTTTCAGCATGTGTGCGCCAAACGCCCCCAAGGCAACGCTCAGGAATCCGCCAATGGCACCGCCAACGATGAATGTTCGGGACATGGAAACAATTAAAAATTAAAAACTAAAAACTAAAAACTAAAAATGAAAAAAATGGAAAGATGATAGATTGCTGACTGCTGACTGCTGACTGCTGACTGCTGACCGCTGACCGCTGACCGCTGACCGCTGACCGCTGACCGCTGACCGCTGACTGCTGACTGCTGACTGCTGACCGCTGACCGCTGACCGCTGACCGCTGACCGCTGACCGCTGAGACCACCACCACCCACCATCTATCACCTTTCTTACTTCGGCAGATATCGCTTCGGAAACTTAGCAACCACCGTGTACAGTGGGTCGACGATGTTCGCAACCGTGCTGCTGCCGACCTGTGAAAGGACCTGGTACGCCTCCCACCGGTCGAAGCCGTAATCTTTTTCCAGCCACTCAATCAACTCGACGTGCGCGAGCCGGAACGCGTCGATGAGCGGACGCGCACTTCCTGCCACCATGATAAATTCCCGGTCCTCGATACGCGGCCAGCGGATCGCGTTATTCTTGATCAGATCGATCTGCAACACGACATCGACCGTCGTCTCCAACCCGGTCCCGGCGATCTCCCCATGCCCCTGCAACGCATGCGCATCGCCAAAGTACACATACGCCCCTTCATGGAAGACCGGTAGATACACAGTGGCTCCTTCGCGCACTTCCGGGGCATCCATGTTGCCGCCGAAGTCCCCGGGCCACAGTCCGCCGAATGCCTCCTCGCCGCGCGGTGCAACGGCAACGCGGCCCAGCATGGGAGCGAGCGGCACTTCGATGTTCTTCAGACGGCTTTTGGGAAGATCGAGTTTTCCGAACTTCCTTGTGGGATCGATGCGCCAGAGAAATCGCTCGTCCGCGATCGGAGGATTCAGCAGCCGTACGCGCACATCGGTTTGCAATCCGCCAAAGTTGGGGTTCACGCGCGCCGGGGCAAAATCATGGTTGGGAGTGAGTTTGAGGATTTTGACGACGATCTGGTCTTTCGTCGTGGCCCCTTCTACGTAGATCGGTCCCACCTCTCCCGGCCACGCTCCTCCTGCTTCCGTGTAATATCCCCCCATGAGTGTCTTGCTGATGAGAACCGTTCCGGGCTTCACGCGCAGAACCGGCTCGCGCACCCTGAAGGCCTGCGAACCCGGGGTGGTCTGGATGAAGCGGATGGTGTCCTGGGCCCACCCGGCGAGCGGGATGAAAAGCAGGAGCAACAGAGTTTGAATGATTTTCATGATCTTCCTTCGTTATGGGGAGATGTGGAAGGTTTTACGTTGTTCTATGCACCATCATTGGCGATGCCTGGGCTGTCGGCATGACAACTATTTCTGCCACCTGCACGTGGGGCGGACGCGTCGCGCAGAACACCACGGCATCCGCAATATCTTCAGGGGTCAGAGGCTGGAGGTTTTGATACACGGTCTTTGCGCGGGATTCATCCCCGCGGAAGCGAACGATGCTGAACTCTGTTTCCACAAGTCCCGGATCCACCGTGCAAACACGCACGGGGGTATCGAGCAGGTCCATCCGCATTCCCTTGGTCAAAGCATCGACAGCAAATTTCGTGGCGCAATAAACATTGCCGCGCAGGTACACATCATGCCCAGCCACAGAGCCGATGTTAATAATGGTCCCTTTCTTGCGGGCCACCATCCCCGGGATCACGGACCGGCTGACATACAACAATCCCTTCACGTTCGTATCGATCATTTCCTCCCAATCTTGGATCGACCCTTCATGCAATTTGTCGAATCCCCGACTCAATCCCGCGTTGTTGACAAGGATCTCGATTGTCTGCCACTGCTGGGGGAGTGCGTTAAAAATCGTCTCCACCGCCGGTTGATTGCGCACATCAAGTTGAACAATAAATGACTCGGTTTTATGCTCTCGTTTCAATTCTGCCGCCAGGATTTCCAGACGGTCTTTGCGGCGTGCTGCAAGAAGAAGTTGCGCGCCATGCCGGGCAAATTCACGGGCGCATGCCATACCGATGCCGCTGCTGGCGCCGGTGATGCAAACGATTGTTCCTGAAAGTGATTTCATTCCGGGGGTTCCGATCAGCGTTGTTGCGGGAAGCGACTTCGGCGGGCCAGCCGAGCCGGGATTGGGGGAAACAAGGAATCGACGGCTAAAATACAAAGTGCTCGTTGGAATGTCAACGAGCGCCAATTTTTACTTCTGCGGAATGGGAATTGGATCGTTGTGTTTCTGGGCAGACTCAAACCATGCCCGTTGAGCCTCGTGCAGGTTTTTTATTGCTTCATCGGGTGTTCCACCATCACTCTGGCAGCCCTTGAGGAGCGGGATGGATGCCAAGTACCCTCCCCCATCTTCTTTCGGGAGTGGCATAAGTTCGATTCTGTAAGGCAGGTTCAGAAGTTCATGAATTGAGAATGGACTTTTTCGATGGTATGCTTTACTTTTTTTCGCTGAAGTGGTTGATGTTTTTTTCATCCTTGCTCCTTGATAAAATTTCGCACGTAGAGAGCCTTTACCTTTCCGCTATGAACAGGGACAACATATTTACGCCCGGTCCAGTTTCTGAAAACCTGATGACTTCCACGGGTATGATCATAGAAATAGCCGAAGTGGTTTGCAACTCGAGTAAACTCGGACAAAGAAACCGGAGACCGGGTCTCTTTAAGTCGCTCAATCAGCCTTTCAATTTTCATTAACTCAATGATAATGAAATGCTACAAAGAACTCAAATTGCTCTCTCATTCTTTAGTATTGTCCTCAAGGTTATACTGACGGGATTTTTTACTGAGAAATTGTTACTTGCGCACACCGGGACCGAGCAGGATCTGCCCGGAACGCGTCCCGTTATGCTTCCCTTCCTCGATTACAGGCAGGCCGTTCACCAGGACGTAGTGAAATCCTTCGGCATAGGCATGGGGCTTTTCAAAGGTGGCTGCGTCTTTCACTGTTGCGGCATCGAAAACCACTATATCCGCCCACAGCCCGGGACGGAGCAGCCCGCGGTCCGTCAGCCGGAACCGCTGCGCGGGAAGCGACGTCATCTTACGGATCGCGTCTTCCAGCTTCAGGATTTTCTTATTCCTGACATATTCGCCCAGGACGCGGGAATTGGTGCCGTACCCGCGCGGATGCGGTACGCCGGAGCCGTACTCGATCACGCCGGCGTCCGATGCGACCATCGCGTAGGGATATTTCATGATCTTCTGGACATCTTTCTCATTCATTGAGTGATACACCATGGCCGCTCCGCCTTTCTCGAGCATGTCGAGAACGGTCTGGATCTCGTTGTCGAGCGTCCTGCCTCGTTTCCAGAGACGGTTGATCTGGGAGATGTTCTTGCCGTTGAGCGTGGAGTCCCATGAACAACGGGCGACATACGCATAGTCCAGGCGGCGGAACCCTTTATTGAGGATGCTTCGTTTTGCTTCGGCAGCAATTTTCTTTCGTGTCGGAGGGTCCTGCAGACGCGCTTGTACCGCCGCGAAGCTGTCAGCCAGGGCCCATGACGGGACAAGGATGCCGAGATTGGTGCTGGACGCGGGGTAGGGGTACTGATCGACATTCACATCGATTCCTTCGGCACGTGCCTTTTCCACGAGGGCGATCGTCTTGTCGCTCGTTCCCCATAGTTTCTTCGCCGAAATTTTGAAGTGGGAGATCTCTACCGGCATCAACGCCTCGCGGCCGATGTGGATTGCCTCGTTAATTGCATCGACAACCTTCAATCCCTCATCACGGATGTGAGAGGCATAGATGCCACCGTATTTCGAGGCGGCCTTCGCCAATCCCACCACCTCGGGTGTTTTTGAATAGGTCCCCGGGATATAGATCAGTCCGGTGGAAAACCCGACTGCCCCCTGCGCCATGGCTTTCTCGACGGAATCTTCCATGGCTTTCTGTTCCTCCGGACTCGGATCCCGCTTTGCCGCCCCCATCACCGAACGCCGGACGCTATTATGCCCGATCAATGTACCGAGATTGATGGAGATCCCCTTTTCGCGCAGCTCCGCGAAAAAGGCCCCAAGATCCGTCTCCGATCCTCCACAGTTCCCCGTGATGACAGAAGTGACCCCGTCGGCGATAAAATTATCGGCGGTCGGGATTCGGCGAATTCCCCCCTCGACATGCGCATGGACATCGATGAAGCCCGGTGCAATGTACAATCCTTGTGCATCGATCACGCGGGCCGCAGAGGTCGCATCGATCTTTCCGATGGCAGCAATTTTTCCATCGCGAACAGCAACATCGGCATCATACCACGGATTACCGCTCCCATCAATAACCCTCCCGTTTTTGATGACAAGGTCGTAGCGGATTTGTGCAACGACGGTTACGGCAACAAGAAGAAGAAGGAGAAGGAGAAGGAGAAGGAGATAACCAGGGCGTGCGTGCATGAGGATTCCTCTCGGTTTTCAGGAGTTAGCGTTCAGCAGTCTGCAGTCTGTCATCTGCAATCTGGAGTTTGGATTTTGGAGCTTGGAATTTATCCTTTTATGTTCTTCCCCGCAGAATCTTCCACTTATCCACCACTTCATCCTCCTTTATCACATAATAGTGGTCGAAGTTTGCGGCGGTAAGACATGAGTGATGTTCGAGGATCCTGACGCGGTCGCCTACAGGGAAGTGCCCTTCGATCAACTTCGGTTTATCGCAGACAACCTTTCCATGTTCCTGGGAAAGCGTCCGGACGTGGATATGCGAGGCAAGCCGTTTTCGTGCGTAATCCTCATAGATGATCCCCATGTCCATATCGTTGCTGATATGGGTCGGCCCGGCATCTTTGGACAACGCCAGCGCACCGGCATCCGTCAGGAAGTGGGACGCACCGGGCTGGTGCGAGATGACGGAAGCGAGCACCGTGAGCGCACAATCGCCGACGGAGCAACTCCCGATCATCGCCTGTGTGTAGTCGTAGAATGCATAATTGCCCGGCCGGATCTCCGAAATACCTTCGAGGTTCTCCGTCACCGCCATGGCGGGTGTGGAGCCGATGCTGATGAACGGAATCTCATAACCCTTTGCGCGCATCCGTTCAGCGAACTCCACCATCACGGAACGCTCCCGCTCGGCATAGCTGAGAATTTCCTTTCTCGACTTGGCATTGTAGGAATAGCCGGAGTGTGTCAGGATGCCGTCGAAGACGAGAGCTTTCGACTCGCTTAAAGCCCGCACCAGCTCTTCCGCAAGAGGGGAGCCCGGGTCCACCCCGGCGCGATGGTAGCCGCAATCGATTTTCAGCCAGACATGCAGCCGATCGCCGCCAACCCGCGCTGCTTTATCGAGATGCCCCTTCGCTTCGAAACTATCGATCACCAGTCGCAGCGTTGTCTTCTGGTTGAGTTCCGCGGCCCTGACGGCATAGACCGGGGGAATCGGGAATGCCCATGTAATGTCATTGAATCCGGCCTCGGCGAACTTCTCGGCTTCATAGAACGTCGACACGGTAATTCCGCGCGCGCCCAACTCCATTTGATGATTCGCAATCTCGATGCATTTATGCGTTTTG
>Ga0209211_10009951_pt1 | contig 12520 bp, 8 predicted proteins | sample RifGroA2_FD_183992 | JGI IMG/M metagenome (GOLD analysis project Ga0209211, IMG submission 183992) | Groundwater microbial communities from Rifle, Colorado, USA - Groundwater A2 (SPAdes) (version 2) | ecosystem: Environmental > Aquatic > Deep subsurface > Groundwater | place: Rifle, Colorado... | reverse complement strand
GTTTGATGTTCAGTATCCAGCAAAGCCGGTGGAGTTGGACAGTGAGGTGATCGGAAAGCGCGGGACAGATTCGGACGCGCTGATGGATCATCACGCCTTTGCCTATATCCCGCCTCTCGATGGAAAGCCGGCGCGCCTTGCCCTGCCGGTGAGGCTCCATGATACTGCCGAGTACCTCTCAGGTTCCCCATGGGATTATTATGACTGGACCCATACGGCCCTTTACCTTTTTGACATCAATGTGGAAGGGGAACCTGGAATCACCCTGTCAGGTCAACTGATCGCCGAAGAACGCTCGGCTGACAATATCTATGACTACGGCTACGGTAACGACCGGGCCCTGATCTTAAATGACAGTACGCATTTCATCCATGAAGGGAAGGTCTGGTCGGCCTTGTGGTCTTCTGCTGAGCAGGCAACAGGTCCAAGATAATCTGCAGTTCCTTTATTGCTGACGATTGAATAACTCAGACATGTTTTCAACAAGACCAAGCGCGATAAAGTTCTCATTCTTCAGTGAAGGCTTGTTGTATGTAAGTGGTGAACCTGATTTGTCCACAACAGTTCCGCCGGCAGACTCTACAATACATTGACCCGCTGCCGTATCCCATTCCCATGTAGGGTTGAATCGCGGATATATGTCTGCCGCACCTTCAGCTACAGCACATAACTTCAGAGAGCTTCCGTAGGACCTTTTTTCTTTTACAGTAAATTTATTTAAAAAAAGTTCTTCTTCTTTTGAACTATGAAGACGGCTTGCAACAACGATTAAACCATCTGAAGAGGAGGTTTTCCTGACTGATATTCTTGTGGTGTCTCCATTATCCTCCTTCTTCCATGCCCCGCCATCTTTTGAAGCATAATATAATAATCCTTTTGCCGGCACGTATATGACGCCTATAACAGGCTTGTTTCCCTTTATCAGTGCGATATTGACTGTAAACTCCCCTCTCTTTCCAATAAACTCCTTAGTACCGTCAAGCGGGTCTACCAGCCAGAAGGCGCTCCAATCTTTCCTTTCATCATATGACACCATATTACCTTCCTCTGAAATGCAGGGTATGTCACCATACTTCTCTTTTAACCTTTTTACGATAATGTCATGGGCTGTCTTATCCGCTATGGTGACCGGAGAGTTGTCTTCCTTATAATCTACAATATTCTCTTTTTCATAGTACTCCATAATCGCCTCGCCGGCTGCCTTTGCGATATGGATTATTTCATGAATATCTGCAAGCATAAGGGATACTAACATACATTGAATCCAATTAATATAGAGGTTAAGTGTTGCATGTTGATTCTACGAGTAGTAGAATGCAGATAATTGATATTATTGGAAGGAGAAAGAGGATAATAAGATGCCAATAGATCCTGTTTGCGGAATGGATATTGAACCTGCTGATGCAGCAGGCACGAGCACTTATAAAGGTGAGACTATATATTTCTGCAATCCCCATTGCAAGGAACGCTTTGACGCTGACCCTGAGCCTTTCATGGCACACATGGGTACGACGGGTATGGCGACAACACAAGTGGGGAGTCCTCACGAGACTGCAAAAGACCCAATCTGCGGCATGGTGGTGGACAAGAACAGGTCGCTGAAAACAGAGATGTCCGGCAGGTCTTACTACTTCTGCAGTGAGGGGTGCCTGAGGACCTTTGAGTCCCCTGAGGAAGAACTCAAGAGCATGAAGAAGAGGGTCTCTATAGCCCTTGTCGGTGTCCTTATATTGGCCATGTTACGCGCCGGAGTCTTCCTTGGACTTGCGGCAGGGGCAACTGTTCTTACATGGGCGCCGATACCCCAGCTTCCATGGTTTACCTGGGGCGTGTGGCTCTTTATCCTTGTAACACCCGTTCAATTCATCGGCGGATGGGGTTTCTACAAAGGGGCTTACAATGCGGTAAAGAGCAAGATGATCAACATGGACTTTCTAATAGCCCTCGGGACATCGGTTGCGTATATCTATTCCGTGGTAGTTATCTTTGTCCCGGATATACTTCCGGTAAAGGTCGAAGAGCGTGCGGTTTATTTTGAGGTCTCTGCGGTAATAATAGCCTTTGTCCTCCTGGGGAAATATATGGAGGAGATTATAAAGAAGAGGTCTTCAGCGGCTGTAAGAAAGCTTTTAGACCTTAAGCCGCAGACTGCAAGGGTGATCAGGAATGGTGAGGAGATGGAGATACCTGCAGAGTTTGTGCGGATAGATGATGTGGTAGTGGTAAGACCAGGGGAGAAGATACCTGCTGACGGAGTTGTGATCGAAGGTTCATCTGCAGTGGATGAGAAGATGATAACAGGTGAGTCCATACCTGTTGAGAAGAGGGCCGGAGATGAGGTGACCGGCGCTACTATCAATAAGGTTGGAATGTTTAAGTTCAGGGCAAAAAGGGTTGGGGCAGAGACGACACTGAGTCAGATTATAAAAATGGTTGAGGAGGCTCAGGCTTCAACTGCACCGATTCAGAGGATTGCTGACAAGGCTACCGGCTACTTTGTTCCGGCAATAATAAGCGCTGCCTTTATTGCCTTTTTCGGATGGTGGCTGGCAGGCAACTTTGCACAGGGCCTTCTCTCCTTTGTTGCAGTGTTGATAATTGCCTGTCCATGCGCCCTCGGTATTGCTACACCTGCGGCATTGATGGTCGGGGTTGGAAAAGGGGCAGAGGCAGGGATATTGATAAGGGGAGGGGAATACTTGGAACGGGCGCAGAAACTCTCTACCGTCGTGTTTGATAAGACGGGGACTTTGACAAAGGGAGAGCCGTCTGTGACAGATATAGTGCGGAGTGCGGAATTCGGAATGCAGAATGAAGAAGAAGTATTAAGATACGCTGCTATTGCAGAGAAGGGTTCTGAACATCCGCTCGGAGAAGCCATTTTAAAGGCTGCTAAGATGCGGGGAATGGAGATTCCTGATGCAGATTCTTTCGAGGCAATTCCGGGTAATGGGGTAAGGGTTGCTTATAAAGGTGAGACGATCCTTTTAGGCAACAGGAGACTGATGGAGACAAACGGGCTTTCTGTCGGAGGTCTTGAGGATACCATGAGAATACTTGAGGAACAGGGCAAGACAGCGATGCTGCTTGGAGGGGCGGGGGGGATTTATGGGATCATTGCAGTAGCAGATACCATTAAAGAAAACTCTCTGGCGGCTGTCAAAGCCCTTAAGAACGAAAAGGTTGAGGTTATCATGCTCACCGGTGATAATGAGCGCACCGCAAGGGCAATTGCAAAACAGCTTGGTATAGAAAACGTTATCGCTAATGTTCTCCCGGGTGAGAAGGCAGGAGTGATAAAGGAATTACAGGCTAAGGGAAAGGTGGTGGCAATGGTTGGAGATGGAATAAATGATGCCCCTGCCATGGCCCAGGCTGATATAGGGATAGCAATAGGGAGCGGGTCTGATGTTGCAAAAGAGACGGGGGGGATAATCTTAATAAGGGATGATGTGAGGGATGTTGTAGCCGGGATAAGATTATCAAAGGCGACAATGAGGAAGATAAAACAGAACCTCTTCTGGGCATTTTTTTACAACACAGTGGGTATTCCGATAGCAGCCCTTGGTCTGTTAAATCCCATAATAGCGGCGGCGGCTATGGCCTTAAGCTCCTTATCCGTGGTGACCAATTCGGCGATGTTGAAACGGGCAAAGATTGAAGTGAGTTGAAGCCCAATGAATTGGGCAACTACAAGAGTCTGGGCTCACAAAGGGGCATGAAAATTTACCGCAGAGAACGCAGAGTTCGCAGAGATTATAAAGAAATTATATCTTTTCCTCTGCGCAAACAACCATATATATCGAAGGCATGTGCTGTGAGAATGAGGCGCGGCTTGTAAAGACCGGGGTTCAGGGTCTGAAAGGAATAAATGGTTGTGATGTCAATATCGTATCCAGGAGCCTGAAGGTCTCCTATGACCCGTCTCTTCTTACCGTAAAAGAGCTCTTAAGGGCTATAGATAAGACTGGCATGAAGGCCAGTCTGGAGAAAGAAGAAAAAGGGCAACAAGTTAGAGTCTGGTGGAGACAGCCGCGGCTGCTTGCCCTGATTACCTGCGGGTTTTTCATTTTCCTGGGATTCATTTCTGAACTTATCCTTAGCCTCCCGCATGGCGAAGCAAGACTTTTTTACGGAATAGCAATCCTTGTCGGCGGATATTACCCGGCAAAGATGGGTATAACTGCACTTAAAACGCTGACCCCGAATATCAGGACGCTGATGGTCGTTGGAGCCATTGGGGCTTTGATCCTTGGACTCTGGGAAGAGGCGGCTCTACTGGTACTGATATACTCCCTCGGTGATGTCCTGGAGGCTTATGCAACTGACAGGGTGAGAGGGGCAGTAAAGGCACTCATGGGGCTTGCGCCAAAGGATGCCTTAGTACGAAGAAATGGTACAATGATTACCCTTTCAGTTGATGATATAACGATCGGTGATACGATCATTATAAAGCCAGGTGAGAGGATACCCCTTGATGGAGAGGTCATTTCAGGTTATTCATCTGTGGACCAGGCGCCTATCACAGGTGAGTCAATGCCTGTTTCAAAAGGCCCCGGAGATGAAGTCTTTGCAGGGAGCATAAATCAGAGGGGTTCTCTTGAGTTCAGGGTGTCAAAACCCTTTCAGGATACAACACTTGGCAGGATAATCCATTATGTTGAGGAGGCAGAGTCACGGAAATCAGGATACCAGCGGTTTGGAGAGACATTCGGAAAATATTACACCCCCTTCATGTTTGTCCTTGCTATTCTGGTAATGATAGTCCCTACCTTAATTTTTGGTAATTTCAGTGAATGGTTTTACAGGGGGCTTGTCGTACTTGTTGTTTCATGCTCCTGCGGCATTGCCCTTTCTATCCCTGTCTCGGTTGTTGCGGCTATTGCAAATGCTGCAAGACACGGGGTTTTAATTAAAGGAGGGGTTTATCTGGAGGCTGCAGGCCGTATCAAGGCGATAGCCTTTGACAAAACCGGCTCATTAACAGCCGGAAGGCCGGTTGTTACTGATGTGATACCCTTTGGCGCTGCGACAGAGGAGTCCATTATAAGTATTGCATCTTCTGTCGAGAGCCGTTCCGAGCATATACTTTCAGATGCAATCATTGAGCGAGCTAAGGAAAAGGGAATATCCATACTGGAGGTGGAGGGATTTGAGGCATTCCCTGGTCTGGGGGTAAAGGCTGTAGTAGAAGGTAAACCTTACTGTGTGGGGAGCAAATCGTTATGTGCGGATATGGGGATCACAACAAAGGATGCAGAGGAGAAAATAAAACAGCTTGAGGAACAGGGTAAGACCCTCATCTTCTTAACCGGCCGGGATGAACTGCTTGGTATTATTGCCATTAGGGATGAGATAAGGCCTGAGGCAGAAGGGGCTCTCAGGAGGCTTAAAGAGATGGGAGTGACCGGCCTTGTTATGTTGACAGGGGATAATGAGCATGTAGCACGGGTTATGGCAGGGAAGGCTGGTATTAGTGAGTATGTGTCGAGGCTGCTTCCGGAGGAAAAGGTGAAGGCCATTGTAGACCTGAAAAGACAATACGGTATTGTTGCTATGGTTGGGGATGGGGTAAACGATGCACCCGCCATGGTTGAATCCGACCTTGGTATTGCCATGGGCGCTGCAGGGACTGATGTTGCAATTGAGACAGGAGATATAGTCCTTATGGCTGATGACCTGTCCAAAATACCTTATGTCCTTAATCTGAGCAGGAGGACAGTCAACAATATCAGGCAGAATATTGTTATATCACTTGTTATTATAAGTTTTTTGGTACCGGTTGCATTAATAGGATGGATCGGCCTCGTTCCGGGTATACTGATAAATGAAGTAGGGGGCCTTCTCGTTATAATCAATGGGCTGCGTCTTCTAAGATGATATGGAGCCCCCTGCCTTCAACTTAAAGCTGACGTCTGATTACGGCCTTTCTCAGGGTCTCGTAAGGAATCCCATATCCACCTTCCAGGAGCTTTCTGGCACTCATTATGAGGGATATGGTTACCGGAGAGTCATATGCTGTTTCCAATAGGGTAGAACCGCCGCCGGTTGATCTGAATCCCATATCAAATTTCCGGCCTGATTCCTTCTCATAGGCAGAGGTCATGAAGTTAGTACTGCCTCCGCCGATCTCTTTTACCGCTTCTTTGTTCGCATGAATGGAGTCTATAAGCCTTCGTGTACCTTCAATATACCTTTCATCATCTACGCCAAGCGGACCGTTCCAGACAATAGTCTTTGCCTTATCAACAACTGAGGCATATAAATCCTTTGTACGGTCTCCGAAGTCTACAATCTCATCATCATCAAGCAGTTCATTAAGCTGCACAGACCTGAATATCGTGTCCCCCCTTTTTACTACATAATCTACAGGGACAATTAATCTCCTTCCTTCTAAAGGATTTGTGTCTCTGAACTGGAAGTTATTATATAATCTTAACAGGCCCTGTGCCAGGTTTATCTCTTCTGTGTCGTATTGATAACCTCCGCCTTCAGAAGAATCATATCCTTTTAGTTTTACCTCCCGGAGACCCCGCAGGTCCTTTTTAACATCACCGGGAAGTCCCCTGAGGTTCTCCTCTTTCAACATAGTCAACTGTGCATAAACAAACGCATACATAAGGTGACCACCGACTAATACATAATCCACAAGCCGTTCACCTATCTGAAGGTTCAGCTCAGGATTGAACATGTTACTCCAGTGTGTTGTCTTTTCTGCCCTGAATATCGCCCGCATGAGCTGCAGGCTGTCTTCAACCTTATCACCTCCCACAATGACCACATAAGGGGACCCTGGTCTCTTTGTCTTTGCATGGGACTCAATCTCATCCACGAGGAGACTTCCTGCCAAACCGGGTATATACTCATGTATCCTGTTTGATGTGGTCTCTTTTCTGTGTGCTGTACCAAAAGAGTTCTGGATACTCAGATTTACAACGGATACTAATGCCCTGGCAAGGGTATCGCGGTTTTTAATCTCGTCTGTATGAAACCTGATATTATCGAGTATTGGTATGACCCCATCCTTAAACAGACCTCTGATATAATCAGGATTAAATTGTCTTGAATTAAACATTACCCGTTCCGGGTCGAATCTGATAATCTCAACGTTTTTTTCAATTGCACCGGATAGATGCCCTATTATGGGGTCTAATGTTAATGAGGGGTTGTACCCTTTCGGTCTTCCAAGATGTGTTACTAACAGGGGGATAATTCCTGCATTTATCAGTTCCCTGATAAATGGCGCTGCCTGAAGGATCCTGAATGGATCAGCAACCATTGGAGGCTTGTCATCCCCGCTTGTAAACGGGACATTAAGGTCGGATTTTACAAGGGCAATCCTGCCTTCAAGCTCAGGTAAATAGTCAGTAGCCTTTAAGTAACCTAAGATTCCGTCCATACTTACAACAGCGATGTTATTTTCTCCAGATAGCAATGAAGCATCAGCGGGTCAATCTCATATACAACTGCGAATAATATAGGAAACATGACTATCAGGACGGTAACTATACCTGTCTCCGAAGGGATGAAACTACACCTTGCATTACCCGGTACTAACTTTGAGTCATTAATCGCCACTAATCTTTCCACCCGTTTTGTCAGTGTCTCAGTATGCGCAGTAGCAGAAAAACCCGTTGCAAATTGTTCGATGTTCCAGTCCCTTTCAGATGCTGATTTATTTTGCATCTTCAGTATAGCTGAAGCCACGTCCAGAGGTTTGCCAGTGCTCAATACAGCGGCTTCATCTCCTATTAACTCTATCGTCTCTTTCCACCATCTGAATATATAATGAATATGCGGGAATATAAACAGGGTGTTTCGGCATAGCAGTAGTATACCTTTAAGAACATTATCACGTCTTCTGTAATGCGATATCTCATGCGCAAAGAGACATTTCAATTCATCAGGAGAAAGAGACTTTAACGTTCCTGTAGAAATAACGATAAAATTTGATATGTATCCCCATACAAAACTGATCATGAGAGGTGTGTCTATTACTTTAACCCGTAATCCACCGGTACCAAATACCCTATCAGGAAGTCTATTAATAACAGTGCCCATCCTGAAGTAAGCCCCAAAAGATACTATTGAATAGAGAATTGACAGCAGAACAAGTACTACAGCAGCTATAACTGCCCCACTGAACATGGGAAATTCAGGGATGAGTGAAAATATATAACAATAAGGTTCATTCACGCAGAGCATAGGTCCATCATGAAGCTTAACAAAGAAAGGGGGAATAAAAGATGTAACAACAGTAAATGCAGCGACTACCGGAGGCGCTGCAAGTGATATAAAGAATAACCTGCTCTTAATATATGGAGAAGACAAGACTCTTTTGCCGACTAAAGAGATTATGAATAATATAATGGATAAGATAATGTTAAGAACAGCAAAATTAAGGAATAGCAACCCTGTATAATAGAGTTTTTCCATTTAAGTCCCCGCGATACTCAAAATACGATACCATACAAGAACCACCTTGACAAGGTCAGGGTATCTACTATTAAATAGGGACAGCGCCCATTTATTAAGTGGGCGCTGTCCCTATTTAATATGGCGAGATTCGATGTAATAATCGTTGGTACCGGCCCGGCAGGAATTTTTTCTGCATGGGAACTGCTGTCTTCAAACAGGGATATCAAGGTACTCATGATTGATAAGGGGGCAAGTCTTGCAGATCGAATAGCAATGACAAGAGCGGGTGTGCATATGGCAAAGTCTGAGAGACCTGATGTCCTGTCGTGCGGGTGGGGAGGTGCGGGTGCCTTCAGTGACGGCAAGCTTAACCTCTCGCCGGAGGTTGGTGGGTTCTTAAGGGACTATCTGCAGGAGGAGGAACTAAAATCGCTCATAGAATATGTGGACGGGATCTACCTGAAATTTGGCGCCCCTGAGGAATTACATGGTACCGAGACCGGGAAGATTGCAGAACTTGAGGATGCAGCGGCGCTTCATGGCATCAGGTTTATCCCCTTTCCAATACGTCATCTTGGGACTGACAAATGTGCAGAAGTCCTTGGGGGATTTCTATCTGATATGGAAAGAAGGGTTACCCTGAAGTTTAATACTGCTGCAACTGAAATCATTCACGAAAACGGTCAGGTGACAGGTGTAAGAACGGATGCAGGTGAAGATATCACAGGAGATTTTGTGATAATAGCTCCAGGCAGGAGCGGCGCTCAGTGGTTTGAGAAGGAGTCGGGGAGGATTGGGCTTGAGACGCTGACGAATCCCGTGGATATCGGGATAAGGGTAGAAGCAGCGGCACCCATAATGAAACCTCTTACAGATTTTGCCTATGAGGCAAAACTTGTTTTTTATTCCAAACAGTTTGATGATCAGGTCAGGACCTTTTGTATGAACCCATATGGTGAAGTTGTGCGCGAATATCATGGAAATCTGTGTCTTGTAAACGGTCATAGTTATTCGACGAAACGGTCAAATAACACTAACTTTGCCATCCTTGTCAGCACATTATTCACAGAACCGTTCAAGGAACCCATTGCTTATGGGCAGTATATCGCAAGACTTGCCAATATACTTGGTGGAGAGATTATAGTTCAGAGGCTTGGTGACCTGCTTCAGGGGAGACGTTCGACCCCTGAGCGGATAAAGCGGGGGACTATCCGGCCAACCCTGGCAGATGCCACCCCGGGAGACCTCAGTTTTGTGATCCCCTACAGGTATTTATGCGACATTCTGGAGATGCTTGAGGCTATGGACAAGCTTACGCCAGGTCTCTATTCAAAGGACACACTACTATATGGTGTGGAGGCGAAGTTCTATTCAGTAAGGATAAAACTAACCGATAACTTTGAAACAAAGATTCGCAACCTCTTCGCCATCGGTGATGGGGCAGGTGTATCGCGGGGACTGATCCATGCTTCTGTGTCCGGCGTGGTAGCTGCCAGAGAAATCCTGCGGAGGGGGATTTGAAAGGGCATTTCCAGGGTGAAATGATGAAAAAATCCGGCGATTGTGTTGCTCTGAACAGACAGGCTGACTTTATACAACTCCACGAGTCTGTACCGCATTTGTGTCTCCCCATGTTGGTGCCGGGAAATGACTCCCTTCACTTTTTTACGGAAGGTGATGTCCTGTATGAAGCAATGCTCGGTTCGATAGCAAATGCGAAGAATACTATACTTCTTGAAAGCTATATATTTGGTGATGATGAAGTAGGTTGGAAGTTTGCAGAGGCATTGGCAGACAAGGTTCGTAAAGGGCTTGAAGTTCTGCTTCATCTTGATGCAGCAGGAACATTGCTCAGAACAGGGAATAAGCTTGAGAAGTACTTAAGCAGTCATGGCGTCCGGGTGCAATGGTTTAACCGTTGGACATGGCGTGATCCTTTTCGTTACAATCGCCGCCAGCACCGCAAATTACTGGTTATAGACAAATCAGATGCATACATTGGCGGATTCAATATACACCGGCAGAGTTCACATTCAATCGTTGGCAGGGAACGATGGAGGGATGCCCACGTCCGATTTGGCAATGATCTTGCCATGCAGGCCGCAGAGATGTTTTATGCCTTCTGGGATGGCAGGGTTTACTGGTCCATACCGGAAAACGGAGGCGTAACGAGTGTGCTGGTCCCGAATAATTCTTCTGAGTGCAGATATCTCCTGAATTGTTTTATCACCACCTTACTTGCCTGTGCTAAACACTTTATCTATCTGACTACCCCCTACTTTGTGCCTGATACCAGAACCATGAAGGCGCTCATAAATGCGACAGGCAGAGGGGTGGATGTGCGTATCCTTGTACCGGGAAAGTCTAACGTGCCGCTGGCACACTGGGCAGGACACTACATCTATTCAACCCTACTGCAAGAGGGTGTGCGTATATACGAATACCAGCCAAGACTGATGCATGCCAAGACCATCGTGGTTGATGGCTCGTGGGGTACAGTAGGTTCCTCCAATTTCGACTATCGCAGCTTCTTTCTGAACTATGAACTGAACCTGATAACAAGGGATAGTATACTGTGCCGGAAACTCCGGGACCAGTTTCTTGAAGACTTGTCCCAGGCGGATGAGGTGAATGCAGGACGTTGGTCTGCAAGGGGCTGGTCTTCACGCTTATATGAATCTGTTGGGTGGACATTGCGAAGCTGGCTTTGACTTTTAGGTGGGCAGTGCCCACCCTACAGAATGTGTAAAGCCTTTCCTGCCTTCCCGAACTTATCCAGCACAAAATCAAGATCACTCTTTGTATGTGCGGCTGAGATTTGCACACGTATTCGTGCCTGACCCTTTGGTACAACAGGATAACTGAATGCTGCAACGTATACCCCCTCTTCGAACAGGGACGATGCCAGTTCAGATGCAAGTGCTGCTTCCCCAGTCATTATTGGTACAATAGGGTGAACACCCTTCCGGACATCAAATCCGAGACGTGTTATCTCTTCTCTGAAATAAGTTGTGTTCATACTCAGGTGCTCCCTGAGGTCTACCCCTCTTTCTGTCAGATTAAGCGCCTCTATTGTTGCTGCGACTACCATTGGCGCAAGGGTATTTGAGAAGAGATACGGTCTGGATCTCTGACGCAGGAAACTTACAATCTCTTTCGTACTGCCGGTGAATCCACCTGTTGCTCCTCCCATGGCTTTGCCAAGTGTGCTCGTTATAATATCCACCTTTCCCTCAACGCCGCAATGTTCTATTGATCCCCTTCCATTAGGTCCGAAGAAGCCGGTTGCATGTGAATCATCCACCATTACAATGGCATCATATCTTTCCGCCAATGTACAAATATCCCTTAAAGGCGCCACATCCCCATCCATAGAAAATACACCGTCTGTTGCAACTAACCTGAATCTTGAATCAGTCGCCTCTTTTAATCTCTCCTCAAGGTCATTCATGTCCATGTGCCTGAACCGCAGACGTTTTGCCTTGCATAATCTAATGCCATCTATGATGGATGCGTGATTTAATTCGTCGCTGAGTATTGCATCCCGCTCATCAAGCAATGTTTCAAATAATCCTGTATTTGCGTCGAAACAGGAGGTGTAGAGTATGCTCTCCTCCATATTGAGAAATGACGATAGCCTCTGCTCAAGTTCCTTATGAATATCCTGTGTCCCGCAGATAAAGCGGACAGACGACATCCCGTAACCCCTTCGGTCAAGTGCGGCCTTTGCAGCGGCTACTATTGCAGGATGGTTTGAAAGTCCGAGGTAGTTATTGGCGCACATGTTAATGACACGCCTCCCCTTAACTTCTATAAAGACCCCCTGAGGGGAAGATAATATACGTTCGTCTTTGTAGAGGCCGGCCTCTTTGATGGCATTAAGCTCTTGTTGCAGATGTGTTTTAAGATGTGTATACATTACAACATCAACACTACTTTGACCGCCTTCTTCGGCCTTTCCATCAGCAGTTCAAACCCCTTCTCAAAATCATCAAAAGCCAGTTTGTGCGTGATTACCGGCGATATATCAAGCCTGCCTGACTTTAGCAGATTGTGCATCCTGTACCATGTATCAAAGAGGACACGGCCATTTATGCCATAC
>Ga0209211_10009950_pt1 | contig 12521 bp, 14 predicted proteins | sample RifGroA2_FD_183992 | JGI IMG/M metagenome (GOLD analysis project Ga0209211, IMG submission 183992) | Groundwater microbial communities from Rifle, Colorado, USA - Groundwater A2 (SPAdes) (version 2) | ecosystem: Environmental > Aquatic > Deep subsurface > Groundwater | place: Rifle, Colorado... | reverse complement strand
CAGGGTCTGGGCTTTCCTCGGCGACGGCGAGACGGACGAGCCGGAATCGCTGGGCGCGATCTCGATGGCCGGGCGCGAGAAGCTGGACAACCTGATCTTCGTGATCAACTGCAACCTGCAGCGTCTGGACGGCCCGGTGCGCGGCAACGGCAAGATCATCCAGGAACTCGAAGGCGTGTTCCGCGGCGCGGGCTGGAACGTGATCAAGGTGGTCTGGGGCGGCGCATGGGATCGATTGCTGGCCAAGGACAAGAGCGGCCTGCTGTTGAAGCGCATGGAAGAAGTGGTCGATGGCGAGTACCAGACCTACAAGTCGCGTGACGGCGCCTATGTGCGCCAGCACTTCTTCGGCAAATATCCCGAGCTGCTGGAATTGGTCGCGGATATGTCCGACGACGAAATCTGGCGCCTGAACCGCGGCGGCCACGATCCGCGCAAGGTGTTCGCGGCGTACACCGCGGCGGTCAAGCACAAGGGCCAGCCGACGGTGATCCTCGCCAAGACGGTGAAGGGTTACGGCATGGGCTCTTCCGGCGAGGCGCAGAATCCGACTCACCAGCAGAAGAAGATGGACGGCGAGTCGCTGCGCAAATTCCGCGACCGTTTCAATATTCCGGTCAGCGACGCCGACCTGCCTAACCTGCCGTTCGTGCGTCCCGCCGAAGACAGCCAGGAAATGAAATACCTGCGCGAACGCGTTGCCCAGATGGGTTCCGTGCCGTCGCGCCGGCCCGAGGCCCAGCCGCTGGCGATGCCGGCGAGCGAGTCGTTCGACGCCTTGCTGAAAGGCACCGATGGCCGTGAGATTTCGACGACGATGGCGTTCGTGCGTTTGCTCGGCGCGCTGGTCAAGGACAAGCATATCGGCAAGCAGGTCGTGCCCATCGTCCCGGACGAGTCGCGCACCTTCGGCATGGAAGGCATGTTCCGCCAGCTCGGCATCTTCTCGCAGGTCGGTCAGCTGTATACGCCGCAGGACGCCGACCAGCTGATGTACTACAAGGAAGACAAGACCGGCCAGATCCTGCAGGAAGGCATCAACGAGGCCGGCGGCATGGCCGACTGGATCGCCGCCTCGACCGCTTACGCGAACCACGGCGTGGCGATGATCCCGTTCTACATCTACTACTCGATGTTCGGCTTCCAGCGCATCGGCGACCTGGCCTGGGCGGCGGGCGACCTGCGCGCGCGCGGCTTCATGGTCGGCGGCACCGCCGGACGCACCACGCTGAACGGCGAAGGCCTGCAGCATCAGGACGGCCATAGCCATCTGATGGCGGCGACCATCCCGAACTGCATCAGCTACGATCCGGCGTTCGCCTACGAACTCGCGGTGATCGTGCGCGAGGGCATGCGCCGCATGTATGTCGAGCAGGAAGACGTGTTCTACTACCTGACGGTGATGAACGAGAACTACGCGCACCCGGCGATGCCGAAGGGCGCGGAAGAGGGCATCGTCAAGGGCATGTATCTGTTCAGCGAGGCTAAGAAATCCAAGGGCCCGAAGGTGCAGCTCATGGGCAGCGGCACCATTCTGCGCGAGGCGATTGCCGCCACGGAGATGCTGGACAAGGACTTCGGCGTGTCCGCCGACATCTGGAGCGTGACCAGCTTCAACGAACTGCGCCGCGACGGTCTGGATGTCGAGCGCTGGAACATGCTGCATCCAGAAACCAAGCCGCGCGTGAGTTTCGTCGAGCAATGCCTCGCCAAGCGTACAGGCCCGGTGATCGCCGCGACCGATTACATCAAGAGCTACGCGGACCAGATTCGTCCTTACGTGCCTGCGCGCTACAAGGTGCTGGGCACCGACGGTTTCGGCCGTTCGGATACGCGCAAGAAGCTGCGCGGTTTCTTCGAGGTCGATCGCCACTACATCGTCGTCGCGGCGCTGAAGGCGCTGGCCGAGGAGGGGGCTGTCGAGGCGGTGCAGGTGAGCCGTGCGATCAAGCTGTACGGCATCAACCCCGACAAACCCAACCCGACGACAGTCTAGGCCGGGGAGAACAACATGGCAGAACAACAAGTATTGGTACCGGATATTGGCGGCTTCAAGGATGTGGCGGTGATCGAGGTGATGGTCAAGGCTGGTGATATCGTCGCCGCCGAAGACACGCTGGTCACGCTGGAGACGGACAAGGCAGCGATGGATGTGCCGTCGCCGTTCGCAGGGACGGTGAAGGAAGTGAAGGTCAAGATCGGCGACAAGGTGGGAGAAGGCAAGCTGCTTCTGGTGATGGAGACCAGCGGTGCGGCGGCTGCTCCCGTTTCCGCTCCGGCTGCTGCGCCAGCCGCACCGGTCGCGCCTGCGCCTGCGGCGGCCAAACCGGCGGCTGCCGCGACTGCAACGGTGCAGCCCATGGCGACCCCCGGGGTCGCGACCGGTGGCAAGGGACACGCCAGCCCGGCGATCCGCCGCTTCGCGCGCGAACTCGGCGTGGATGTCGCGCAGGTCAAGGGCAGCGGCGAGAAGGGCCGCGTCACCAAGGAGGACGTGCAGAACTTCGTCAAACAGTCGCTGGCGCAACCGCGCGGTGCTGCGGGTGGCGGTGCGTTGCCGGGATTGCTGCCGTGGCCGGAGGTGGATTTCGCCAAATTCGGCGCGGTCGAGAGCAAGCCGCTGTCGCGCATCAAGAAGATATCCGGCGCGAACCTGCATCGCAATTGGGTGATGATCCCGCATGTCACGCAGTTCGAAGAGGCCGACATCGGCGAGCTGGAGGCATTCCGCAAGCAGCTCAACGACGAGCACGCCAAGACGGGCGTCAAGATCACGCCGCTGGCCTTCCTGCTGAAGGCGGCTGCGGCGACGCTGAAGCACTTCCCGGACTTCGCCGCTTCGCTGGATGCGAGCGGCGAGAACCTGATCGTGAAGAAGTACATCCACATCGGCGTCGCGGTGGATACGCCGGACGGCCTGATGGTGCCGGTGATACGCGACGTGGACCAGAAGGGTATCGTGCAACTGGCGAAGGAGCTGGGCGAGATCAGCGCGAAAGCGCGCGACAAGAAGCTGACCGCCGCCGATATGCAGGGCGGCTGCTTTACGATCTCCAGTCTCGGTGGTATCGGCGGCACATCGTTCACGCCCATCATCAATGCGCCGGAAGTCGCGATCCTCGGCGTGTCCCGCTCCAGTATGAAGCCGGTGTATCAGGACGGCGAATTCGTCGCGCGATTGATGTTGCCGCTGTCGCTCTCGTACGACCATCGTGTAATCGATGGCGCGGCGGGTGCACGTTTCACCACCTATCTCGCGCATGTGCTGTCCGACGTACGCAGGCTAGCGCTGTAATCGGTGAGCAACAAGCCTATCGGCATCCTCGGCGGCACCTTCGACCCGATTCATTTCGGGCATTTGAGGCTGGCCGAGGAGATGCTGGAGCTGGCCGGGCTGGAGCAGATTCGCTTTATCCCGACCGGCACGCCGCCGCATCGCGATGCGCCGCAGGTGTCCGCGCAGCAGCGCAGCGCGATGGTTAAGCAGGCCATTGCCGACCAGCCGGCTTTTGTGCTGGACGAGCGCGAAGTATTGCGCGACAGGCCGTGCTACACCGTGGATACGCTGGGCGAGTTGCGCGCCGAGCTGGGTGCGACGCAGCCGCTGTGCCTGCTGATGGGCGGCGACGCTTTTCTGCAGTTGCACACCTGGCATGACTGGGAGCGGTTGTTCGAACTGGCGCATATCGTTGTCGGCCACCGCCCCGGCTTTACGCTGGAAGAGCGCATCGAGGGCGCGCCTGTGGCGTTGCGCAAGCATTACCGAGAGCGGCTGTGCGCCGTGGAAGCGATGGCGCAGCGACCCTGTGGCGGCATCGCCGAACTGGCGATCCCGAAGCTGGAAATATCGGCCACCGACATCCGTCGCCGCGTGGCCGAGGGCCGCACCATACGTTATCTGCTGCCCAATGCGGTGGCGGACTATATTCATCAACATCACCTGTACACATCATGTTAAACATTGAAGAAAAAACCAAAGCCATCGTCGATGCGCTCGAAGACATCAAGGCCGAAGACATCGCGGTAATCGACACCAGCAAGCTCAGCCCGCTGTTCGAGCGCATGATCATCGCCAGCGCAAAATCTTCGCGCCAGACCAAGGCCATCGCCGACAACGTCGTGGTCAAGCTGAAGGAGCGCGGCGAGCAGATCGGCGGCCGCGAGGGCGAAGACAGTGGCGAATGGATATTGATCGACCTGGGTGAAGTGCTGGTGCACGTGATGCAGCCGGCCGTGCGCCAGTACTACAACCTCGAAGAGTTGTGGAGCAAGGGCCAGACGTTCCGCCCGAAGCTGGCGCAGAAGCCGGAGTAGGGGCACATGAAGCTTGTGTTCCGGCACCGGCACGGCGACGCCGTGCCCCTGCAATCGGTCAAATGAAACTTATCATCGCTTCCGTCGGCCACAAGATGCCGGACTGGATTACTACAGGTTTCAACGAGTACACCAAGCGTATGCCGCGCGAGGCCAAGATCGAGTTGCTGGAGATCAAGCCCGAGCCGCGTACCACCGGCAAGACCACTATGCAGATCATGGAAGCCGAGGCGCAGCGCATCCTCACGGCGTTGCCGCAGGGCTGTCTGCGCATCGCGCTGGACGAACGCGGTGCGCAGCCGACCACCAAACAGCTTGCCGCACAGATGCAGGACTGGATGCGCGAAGGCCGTGACGTGGCGTTCATCGTCGGTGGTGCGGACGGCTTGCACGAATCGGTCAAGCAGGCGGCGCAGCATCTGATGGCGCTGTCGGCGCTCACTTTGCCGCATGCGATGGTGCGCGTGCTGCTCGCCGAACAGTTGTACCGCGCGCACAGCTTGTTGCACAATCATCCTTATCATCGTGAATAGACACTCTCAACCATGAGCATCATCAAGCCGCGCATCTATCTTGCCTCGCAGAGTCCCCGCCGCCGTGAATTATTGAAGCAGATCGGCGTCCATTTCGAAATGTTGCTGATGCGTTCCAGCCCCGGCCGTAGTTCGGATGTGGACGAGACGCCCTATCCCGGCGAACGGCCTGAGGCTTATGTGCGCCGGGTGTGCCAGGCCAAGGCCGAGGCGGGCTATGCTGCGCTGAGGATGCGCAACCTGCCGTCGTTCCCGGTGCTGACCGCGGACACGACCGTGGCGCTGGACGGCAGGATATTCGGCAAGCCGGACAATGCCGAACATGCCGGCGAGATGCTGCGCCAGCTTTCCGGACAGGAGCATCAGGTGCTCAGCGCGGTTGCGGTGGCGATGGGCGAGCATGTGGAACAGGTGCTGTCCATCTCTACGGTGCGTTTCGCGCCGCTGACCGAGGCGCGCATCAATGCCTATCTGCGCACCCACGAATATGCCGACAAGGCCGGCGGCTACGCGATACAGGGGCATGCCGGCGCATTCATCGAACATATCGCCGGCAGTTATTCCGGCGTGATGGGGCTGCCGCTGTTCGAGACGGTCGAGCTGCTGCGCCGCTTCGATTACCCGACACCGTAACGGCCTGATCATGAGCGAAGAGATACTGATTAACGTTACCCCGCAGGAGACGCGCGTTGCGGTGATGCAGCTCGGTGTGGTGCAGGATTTGCACATCGAGCGCAGCAGCAGCCGCGGCATCGTCAGCAACGTATACCTCGGCCGCGTCAAGCGCGTGCTGCCCGGCATGCAGTCGGCGTTTATCGACATCGGCCTGGAGCGCTCGGCGTTCCTGCATGTCGCCGATATCTGGGGCAACGGCGGCGAAGGCGTCGAGCCGAAACCGATCGAAAAAGTCCTGGCCGACGGGCAGACGCTGATGGTGCAGGTCATCAAGGAGCCGATCGGCAGCAAGGGTGCAAGGCTGTCCACCCAGATCAGCATCGCCGGCAGGCTGCTGGTATTTCTGCCGCAGGAGACGCATATCGGCGTATCGCAGCGTATCGAGAGCGTGGAGCAGCGCGACGCGTTGCGCGCGCGACTACAGGCGGCGCTGCCGGAGGAGCACAAGGGCGGCTACATCATCCGCACCGTCGCCGAGGCGGCGACCGATCCTGACTTCGCCGCCGATATCAGCTATCTCGACAAGTTGTGGAGCAACTTGCGATCCGCGGCGCAGACTGCCGGTGCACCACAGGTGCTTTATCGCGAACTCGATATCAGTCTGCGCGTGTTGCGCGATTTCGTCACACAGGAGACCTCGCGCATCCTGGTCGATTCGCGCAGCACCTTTCAGAAGATGCAGGAGTTTGCCGGCGACTACAATCAGGGTGCGATGGAGCGGCTGGAGCACTATCCCGGTGTGCGCCCGCTGTTCGATCTGTATGGCGTCGAAGAGGAGATCGAACGCGCATTGTCCAAACGCGTCGACCTGAAATCCGGTGGCTATTTGATCATAGACCAGACCGAGGCGATGACCACCGTCGACGTCAATACCGGCGGCTTCGTCGGGTTGCGCAACTTCGACGACACGATATTCAAGACCAACCTCGAAGCCACCCAGGTCATCGCTCGGCAGCTGCGGCTGCGCAACCTTGGCGGCATCATCATCTGCGACTTCATCGACATGGAGACGCAGGAACACCGCGACGCGGTGCTGGATGAATTCAAGAAAGCGCTGGCGCGCGATCACACGCGCGTCAGCGTGAACGGATTTTCTTCCCTTGGTCTGGTCGAGATGACGCGCAAGCGCACTCGCGAGAGCCTTGCCCATGTGCTGTGCGAGTCGTGCCCGACCTGCCAGGGCCGCGGCGAGGTGAAGACCGCCCAGACCGTGTGCTATGAAATTTTGCGCGAGATCGTGCGCGAGGCGCGCCAGTTCAACGCGCGCGAATATCGCATTCTTGCCTCGCAGCAGGTCATTGACCTGTTCCTGGACGAAGAATCCCAGGCGCTGGCGCAGCTGTCCGATTTCATCGGCAAGCCGATCTCGATGCAGGTCGAGACCATGTACAGCCAGGAACAATATGATGTCATCCTGATGTGAGGCCTGCGCGTTAAGGGTGCCAGCAGTCTGTTAGACTGCGTTCGCGTTTTTGACGCATTTCAATAAATACCGTCTCAGGGAGAAAAGTATGTTCAAAAAGCAATTCGCGGCCTTGTTGGTTGCCGCAGCATTCGTTACGCCTTTTGCCGCCCACGCCGGCGACCACGGCCATGGTGGCGATGCCGCCGTGGCGCAGGCCTTCATCAAGGAAATCCAGACAGACCAGAGCGCCTATGCCGCAGCCAAGGGCACTGCGTTTTTCCAGGAACTCTCCAAAGGCCAGACCCCGCGCGCAACCGTGGTGACCTGCTCCGACTCGCGCGTCCACACCAACATGCTGGACAAGACGCCCGAAGGCGACCTGTTCATGGTGCGTAACATCGGCAATCAGATGGCTACCTCCAAGGGTTCCGTGCAATACGGCGTGAATCATTTGGGTTCCTCGCTGCTGCTGATCATCGGCCACTCTTCCTGCGGCGCGATCAAGGCTGCCAGCGGCGACTACTCCACGCTGGAAGAGCCGATCAAGAAGGAACTGGACACCATCGGTAAGGTGACGGCAAACATCGACGGCGTGAAGACCAACGTGAACAACCAGGTCGCCGCAGCGATGAAAGAGTGGGCCGAGAACGTCAAGGGAGGCAAGCTGCTGATCGTTGGCGCGGTGTACGACTTCGCCGACGACATGAAGAAGGGCGCGGGCAAGCTGAACGTCATCAACATCAATGGCGAGACCGACCCGGCCAAGCTGCGCAACATGCCGACACAGGCAGCAAAGGCAGATCACGGCCACGGCGAGCACCACTAAGCAGCACTGGCAGCAGATATGAAAAGCCGGCGCAAGCCGGCTTTTTTGTGCCTATGGAATTGGTCGCCAAGTCAGGCTGCGTGGTGATGGCAAGCGGGGAGGCGCGTCAGCCTTTGTGCGGCGGTTTGGGGAACCAGCTGATTTTTTCCAGTTTCATGCGCGTCTGTTTCTCGGCGCGATCGGCTCGCTTGGTCAGCTCCTTCTGCACCATGTTGTAAAACACCACCATATTCTGTTGGGGATATTCTTCCAGCACGCCGCTGTCCTGGAAGAACGCGGCGGCCCACAGCGCATCCAGTTCGGTCTTTCCCGTCTCCAGCAAATATTCCGTCGCCGCAGTCTGGACGTAATCGCTTAGTTTGGGCATTGTCCGGCAAGGTCAAACGGATTGCGGTTGGATGCCGGGCGAACCGTTTTGAGGCAGGGCAGTGCGTGCCGGGGGAACAGGTCGCGGGTTCAGTGCTCGCTCGACATGCTGCTGTATGTAGGTGGCGGCATATGTTGAAAAACGGTCATTGCCTTCTGCATCGAAACTTTCCAGCGCGTGAACGAGTCCCTGATTGCCCGCTTTGATCAGATCGAAAATTTTCGTTCCGCTACGGGCATAGTGCTTGTTGCTGCGGAGTACATGGAGCAGGTTGCTGGCGACCAATTGTTCTCTCGTATCGTAATCCCCCGCCTTGATGCGGTGCATCAGTGCCAGCTCCTGGAAATCGTCCGGCGGTTGGGTGGTATGGGCGTCATGGCACAGTGGACGTACGTCGGTAATTTCCTGCGTAGCGCTTGTTCCAGGATAAGCAGATGCCGTCATGGTCGTTCCTTCGTGTTGGTGATTTTGTCGCGGTGGACTTTGCTGGATACCGCGTTTTCAGGAAGGCATTTTGATGGCAAGTTCGTATTTGAAATATAGGTGCGGTTACCTATTATCTCTGCTTGCTACAGAGAATTATGTAGGCCAATAAAGTTTATCGAGCCATGTCGGAAATTCTGTGCAAATGGACGACGATGGGCTGGAATGGGCCGTTGCAAGTATCGCTAATGATCGGTTCGGGGGGCGCCCCAATTCATCAAATACTCAGCAAACTTTCCGGTGCGACTTTGCTTCCCGTAATTGCCACAACCTTGTGGCGCGACTGTTCGCCTTGTTTCAGTTCAACCTGGCGCACCGGTACATCGAATAATTTCGCGATGAATTTCAACAAGGCTTCGTTGGCACGTCCCTCGACCGGCGGGGCGGCGAGACGGATCTTGAGCGCCTCGCCGTGCAGTCCGGCGAGTTCGCTGCGTTTCGCGCCCGGCTGGATATGCAGGGTCAGGGTGAGCACCTCGCCGTTGTGGCGGAACCAGTCTGCCATGTCAGAACAGGGCCAGAGTCATGCGCTCCAGCGCGCTGACGGGAACGATGATGATCAACTGGCAGACGATGAACAGCAACAGCGGCGACAGGTCGAAGCTGCCCATCATCGGCACGACATTGCGCAATGGTTGCAGGAAGCGCTGGGTGACGGATGCCAGCAGCGGGGCGACCGCCGAGTGGGGGTTGACCCATGACAGGATCGCCTGCGCGAACACCGCAGCCATCAGCAGGTAGACGCTGATCTTGAACAGCTTGACCAGCGCCAGCACCAGCAATCCGACCAGAGGGAGGCCGTGCGACAGATCGCCCTGCACCATGAACAGCGCGCCCAGGTAGAGCAGTTCGGCCAGCAGCGCGAGCAGCAGCGTCGCGCTGTCCAGCCCGGCGAACGAGGGGAGGCGCTTGCGCAGCGGCAACACCATGAAGTCGGTGATCGCCATGATGAATTCGCCTATGGGGTTGCGCATCGGCGTGCGCAGCCAGACCGCGTGGAAGCGGAACAACAGGATCGCCGCAAACGGCTGCAGCAGCATGTCGAACAGGAAAATCAGGCCTTCGCTCATCATTGCTGTGCTCCCAGTTCGTCGCCCATTTCCTTCGCACGGTCGGCGGCCGCCTTGGCCGCCCGTGCGATGTGTTCATCGACATGGTTGGCCGCCATGCTCAGCAAGGCGCGCTCGGTGGTGCCGTTCTTCGAGGTCACGCGTGCGCGCAGCACGCCGGGCTCCTCGTCGCTGGACGCGGCCAGTTTGCTGGCACCGAGGAAGGTCGCGAGGCTCAGGCGGCGCGCATCGTCGGTGCTAAAGCCCAGTTCCTGCCCGGCCTTCTGCATCGCCTCGATGAAATAGAACACATAGGCCGGGCCGCTGCCGGAGATCGCGGTGACCGCATCCAGCATCGCTTCGTCCTGCACCCACAGGGTGTCGCCCACCGCCGCGAGTATGCCCTGCGCCTGTTCGCGCTGCGCCGCGCTCACCGCCGGCAGCGCGTACAGCCCGGTCATGCCGCTCTGCACCAGTGCGGGGGTGTTGGGCATCGCGCGCACCACGGCCTGGCTGTTCGCCCAGCGTGCGAGGTCGCCCGCGCGTATGCCGGCGGCGATGGAGATCAGCAACTGGCCTTCGAGCAGTGCGGCCAGCTGTTGCGCCACCTCGCGCAATTGCTGTGGCTTGACCGCAAGCACGACGACATCGCTGCCGGCAACGCCCTCGGCGAGGCTTTCCGTAGCGCGCACGCCGAGCTGCGCCTGCAGCTTGGCGCGGTTGTCCGCATTGATCTCGACCACGTTGATTTGCGCCGCGACGAAGCCCTTGCCGAGCATGCCGCCGATGAGCGCGTTGGCCATATTGCCGCCGCCGATGAAGCAAATGTTCATGCCGATCCTTCAGGAGAGTTTTTGCGAGGCGCGATTATCGCAAATTGGCACCGGGTCGGCATGGACAATGCAGGTATATCGCTCCTCAGTCCGGAATGTCGCTCTGTGCGGGGACGACTGCCGCGATCCGGTCGGCCAGCGCGGCCAGACTGGTGGCCTGCAACACAGAGGCAGTAACGATGCCGCCCTTGCCGTCCGGCAGGTCGCGCGTGGCGGTTGCGGCGGCCACGACGGCAGGCGCGTAACCGAGATCGCGAGCGGCGCGCGCGGTCGAACTGACGCAGTTGTGCGTCATGAAGCCGACGACAATGAGGTTCTTCCTGCCCGTGCGCTGAATCACCTCTTCCAGCCCGGTGCCTGCGAATGCGCTCACCCGCATCTTCTCGATGACGGCCTCGCCGGCCTGCGGACGCAGCGGCGCGACGATTTCGAACGCGGGTGTGGCCGGGTTGAACAGCGCGCCATTGCCTCTGTGCACGATGTGGACGACAGGTGTGCCCGACTTGCGGGCGCGCGCCAGCAGTTGCGCGGTTTCGGCGATGGCCGCATCGACACCGACCAGCGGTAACGCGCCATCGACGTATTCGCGCTGCGCGTCGATGATGACCAGTACGCTGTTCGAAAGCCTTGCCGTCTCCGGTGTTGCGCCCGCCATTTCGAAAAGCGTCCTGGGTAACTCCGCCGCCCGCACAGACATTGCGCAAAACAGCAAACCGGCAAGTGTAATTGCTGGAAATTTCATCGCGACCTCTAAAGTTTGATTAAGTCCGTTCGCCCTGAGCTTGTCGAAGGGCAATCCCTGCAATTCATTGAGGCTTCCTTAGTTTTTCAAATGCTGCGTGATCGACCAATGCGTCTGCACGATGCGCCAGCCCACCAAGTCATGCCGATAGACCTCGGTGCAATTCCAGCGCATCGTCGTCGCACCGCTGTACGACACCAGATTGAAAGTCAGCACCGCCACCTCGCCGCACACCAGCACCTTGGGCTCGATCAGCTCGTAACGGTCGATGTGGATAGCGCCGCGCAACGGCGCATACCAAGCGGAGAGCGCTTCCAGACCATCGATGCGGCGCTCCAGAAAAGGATCGAAATAAGTCACATCGGGCGCGGAAACTTCCAGATACCCGGATGGATCGCCCGCGCCCCAGCGGTCCAAGGCGGCGCGTTCGAGCGCGATGATCTCTGCGGCGATTTGTTCTGTGCTTGTCATGTTTCGCTCCTGTTGGGCAACGGAGCGCATCATGTCACCCGCCACATGAAATCGGCAGTGGCATAACTGCCCAATTTCATGCCGAAACTGCCAAATCGAATACGGCCACCGCTGGATGGGAGGCGGGAAGGATTAATCTCTGCTATTCGGCCGAAGCAGTCATCCGTATATTTCACAAACTTTGATTGTTTCCAGACCCAAAACAGTCGTTGATCTCAGCTCAATTTAACCTGCGAAACTGACCCCGACAACTATAGCGTCCAGCCCACGGAGAGGTTCAGGGCGGACCATCGAAATGTCTGCGCCGCAGCAGATAAGCTGATGTAAGGGCACTGCTTCCTACTTTCGCACCGCAGCCAGAATGCAACAATTGGATTCCTCAATAGCGAATATCGCCTTCCTCTGATTAGGAGATAATGGACGCCCGGCAGGATATTTTGACTTACGGATCAGGAGCGCGATTGGCGAATAAGAAGAATTCAGGGGGTGATAGCGGGTGCACTTCGTTGCTCCGCTACGTGGAGGCTGACCTTGATGCAAACTACCATCGATTTGCTGTCCCTCATCCGAATACAGCCATTGCAACGTGGTATCTGCTGACGGCCCTAGAAGACAACCTGAGAAACTTATTTGTCCTGACCGAAGACAGTGATGCGCCTATAGTTGAATTCCATACGGATCGCCAGAAGTATTCGGCGCGGTTTGCTCTAGGGAAACACTGATTTAATCCCCCGAACCGTGCCGAATATTGAGAAAATTCTGGCACGCCAACAGCCGAGGATAGAGTAGCGATGCAAGCGAGTTTTTCCGAACTGGAGTACGC
>Ga0209211_10009949_pt1 | contig 12521 bp, 6 predicted proteins | sample RifGroA2_FD_183992 | JGI IMG/M metagenome (GOLD analysis project Ga0209211, IMG submission 183992) | Groundwater microbial communities from Rifle, Colorado, USA - Groundwater A2 (SPAdes) (version 2) | ecosystem: Environmental > Aquatic > Deep subsurface > Groundwater | place: Rifle, Colorado... | reverse complement strand
AGGTGATAGAAGCGAAAGACGAGACCACAATCGTAGAGGTGAAAGGAATGCTCGAAACGATGAACCTAGAGATGCAAGCTACGACAGGCTTTTTATAAATATTGGCTCAAAAGATGGAATTAATCCTAAAGCTTTGATTTCGTTTATTAATCAAAATTGGCCCGGCAAAAAAGTTGAATTTGGAAAAATTGATATAATGAAGCCGTTTTCGTTTTTTGAAGTCGAAAAGTCTATAACTAAGCAACTTATGGATTCGCTTAAAAAAGCCAGATATAATGGAAATAAAATTACTGTCGATTTTTCTCAAGAAAGAGATGCCCCACTCGAAAAAGATTTTAAAAAAGTTAAAAGAAGAAGATAAAATAATTTAGGATTTTTAAATTTAGGATTTATGAATTTACTTAATTCATAATTTTTTATTCTTCATTTTTTTACTGTTACTTTGTGTCTTTGAGCCTTTGTGGCAAAAAAGTCAAATCTAAAATAAATAAACATGAAAAAAGCTCTAATTAAAACTGAAAAAGGAGACATGACAGTTGAATTTTATCATGCTGATGCTCCAAATACAGTTGCAAACTTTATTAAATTAAGTGAATCAGGATTTTATAATGGTTTAACTTTTCATAGAGTTATTCCTGAATTTGTAATTCAAGGAGGTTGCCCTCAAGGAAATGGAGTTGGTGGACCAGGTTATAAAATTGATTGCGAATTAACAGGAAATAATCAATATCACGACAGAGGTGTATTATCTATGGCTCATGCCGGAAGAAATACTGGTGGTTCTCAATTTTTTGTTTGCCATAATCGAAAAAATACTCAACATTTAGACAGAAATCATACTTGCTTTGGCAAAGTTGTAGAAGGTGTTGATATTGTTGACGAAATTAGAGGTGGTGATAAAATAATCAGTATTGATATTTTTGAAGAATAGTAATTTACATTATTAAATTTGAAAAAGCAGAAACTTTCGTTTCTGCTTTTTTATTTTTAAAAAGTTTTAGCGAACTGTTCTACTTTTTTCTTTATAAACTTTATACTCATTCTAAATGTTAATCAAATCATAAAATTGTTGTTTAAAAATACATTTAGTAGTTAAATTTAAAATTTGTGGTTTTCTTTGTTAATATAATTCTAAAATTGAAAAAATGACAAATAAATTATTCTTAATTGGATTCTTAAGTGTTTTATTTTTAAATACTAATGCACAACAAGCTAAATTAAAAGTCACAACTTATAAACTTGACAACGGACTTACTGTAATTTTAAACGAAGATCACACAAAACCAGAAGTATTTGGGTTAGTTGCAGTTAAAGTAGGAAGTAAAAACGACCCAGCAGATGCAACTGGTTTAGCACACTATCAGGAACACATGCTTTTTAAAGGAACCGAAGATTTAGGAACAACAAATTGGGAAAATGAAAAGCCATTTATTACCAAAATATTTCAATTATATGATACATTAGGAGCTACTAATGATGAAGTTAAACGAGCAATTATTCAGAAAGAAATTAACGAGCTAACTTTAGCTGCCGGTGAATATGCTATACCAAATGAGTTTGATAAAATATTAAAAGGAATTGGTGGAACAGATATGAATGCAAATACTTCAATGGACAGAACTGTTTATTTTAATGCATTTCCTCCAAATCAACTTGATAAATGGCTTGAATTATACAGCCATAGATTTTTGAAACCAGTTTTCAGATTATTTCAGTCTGAACTTGAAGTCGTTTATGAAGAAAAAAATCTTTATAGCGATAATTTTATTACTTCAATTTTGGAAAATTTTCAAAAGAATTTTTACAAGAAACATCCTTATGGTCAGCAAACTACAATCGGAACAGTTGAACATTTGAAAAATCCTTCATTAACAAAAATGTACGATTTCTTTAAAACCTACTACGTGGCAAATAATATGGCATTAGTTCTTTCTGGTGATTTTAATCCCGATGAAGCAAAGAAAATGATTCAGGAAAAATTTTCTCAACTTCCAACCGGAAAAATTCCTGATTTTCCTGAATTTAAAGAAGCAGAATTTGTAGGAAGAGAAGAAATTACTCTGAAATTAAGTCCAATTAAACTAGGACTTTATGGATTTAGAGCTCCAAAAAATGGAAACGATGACGAAATTGCATTTGAAATTTGTAATGCAATTTTATCGAATGAAGATCAGACAGGTTTGCTTGATCAATTAATGCTTGATAATAAGCTTTTAGCAGCTCAGGTTTTTAATATTCCAGGCAATGATTATAGTTCTTCAATTATTTTCTCTGTTCCAAAAATTCTTGGACAATCTCTTGAATCAGCCGAAACATTAATAATGAATGAAATTCATAGATTGGCTATTGGGGATTTTTCAGAAACTCTTTTAGAAAATGCAAAATTAAATATTATTAAGCAATTTCAACAACAGCTTGAATCAAATGAAAGCAGAGCTGTTTTAATTGCAGAACTATATGCTCAAAATAGGGATGTTAATTCTATAAATGACCTAATTGATAAAGTCAAAGGGATTTCTGTTGAGAATATAATTCTTGTTTCTGAAAAATATTATGGAGCAAATTATTTGGCTTTTCAATCAAAGATGGGCTTTCCTAAAAAGAAAAAATTGGAAAAACCTGATTATAAACCAGTGGCTCCAAAAAAAGATGCTAAATCTCCTTATTTAGAACAGTTTGAAAAAATCCCAGCAAGTAAACCAATTACACATTTTGTCGATTTCAATAAAGATTTAACTTATGCTAAATTAAAAGAAAATGTTGAATTGTATGTAGTTAAAAATCCTGTTAATGAAATATTTACAATTAAGTTCAAATTTGGAGTAGGCAAGTATAATAATCCATCATTGGCTTATGCTACTCAATTAATGAATTTTGCAGGCTCGTATCATTATACTTTGAAAGATATTAAAACAGCATTTAGTAGTCTTGGTTGCAGTTATTCAATTAGTTGCGACGATAGTTATACTTATGTAGAACTTACAGGTTTTGATAATAAGTTAAAAGAATCTATTGACCTTTTGAAAGAATTGTTTGTAGCTCCAAATATTGATAAAGAAAAATTAAAGGTTATTTTAAATGGCGAAATGTCAACAAGAAAAATGGAAAAATCTGAACCTGATAATGTTGCTAGAGCCTTGTTTGATTATGTCAGATACGGTGATAAATCTGAATCATTAAACAGACTTTCAATAAAAGAAATTAGCAAATTGAATACAGATACTTTAGTTAAGGAGTTCCTTGATGCAATAAAATATGATGTTGCGATTCATTATGCAGGTAATGCTGAAGTGAATGATTTGAAGTCTTATTTGCTTGATTGTTTGGATTTAGGTTACGAGTTTCAAAAAGGAACTTCCCCAATCGTAAATGTTCCGAATGAATATAATAAACCTCAAATTTATTTTGTTGATAAAAAAAATGCATTACAAAGTAAAATTTATTTATTTACTAATTCCGAAAAATTTGAGTTGTCACAAGTTTCTTATATTAACGCATTTAACCAATACTTTAGTGGCGATTTTTCAGGTTTGGTTTTACAAGAAATCAGAGAATATCGCTCGTTGGCTTATGGAGCAGGAGCAAGGTATGTAATGCCAGAAAAGGCAGGTTATAATTCTTCATTTTATGGATATGTTGGCACACAAGACGACAAAACTATGGAAGCAATTGATGTATTTACAAATTTAATTAAATCAATGCCCGAAAAATCAGAAAGAATCGAAAATATCAAAGTTTTTCTAGAAGAAGCTTCATCGGTTGCGTATCCATTTTTTAGAGATTTATCAGAAACAGTAGAGTCTTGGAAACGTAAAGGATACACAGAAGACCCTTCAATTAAAATGATTGAAGTTTACAAAAGACTCACTTTCAACGATATTACTGATTTTTATAAGAAAAATATTCAATCAAAACCAATTATTTATTCAATAGTTGGAGATAAAAAAAGGATAGATATGGATGCTTTGGCAAAATATGGTGAAATTGTTTTTGTAAAACAAAATGATTTGTTTAAATAGCAATCAAAATAATTATAAAAAATTAGTTTTATGACAGGAACTCCTTGGTTAGATGCTTTCCTTTTTGGAATAATTAGTGCAGTATCACTGCCTTTGGGAGCATTACTTTCTTTTATATGGAAACCCAAATCAAAAATTACAGCCGCTATGATGGCTTTTGGAGCAGGAGCTTTACTTGCTGCGTTAACAATTGATTTAGTTGCAGTTGCTGTACGTAATGGACACTTTTGGATGTTGGCTGGTGGCTGTATTTTAGGTGGAATTTTTTATTTTATTTTAAACCAGATTGTAAATAATAACGGAGGATTTCTCAGAAAAACAGGAACTGCATTAACACATCTAAAAAAACTCCGACATGGAAGCCTTAAAAATTTAGCAAAAAAAATAAGCTCAGTATCTTTATTTCAGCAACTTCCGGCAGAAGAGCTTCAAGCTATAATACCTTATATTCAAACTAGAACATATAAAAAAGGTAAACATTTAGTACATCACGACGACCCAGGCGACAGATTATTAATTATTGAAAAAGGAAAAGTTAAATTAATTGATGAGGATAAAGACATTAGTTTAATGGCAGAAGAAAATGCAATACTTGGTGAAATTGAGTTACTTACAGGAGAAAAACATCAATATAGTATTATTGCCGAAACTGATGTTTCTGTTTTAATGATTTTAAAGTCTGATTTCGATAAAATTGTAACACACTCACCAGTTCTAACAAAAAAAACTACTGAAATTACAGCAAACTATTTAGAACTTTTAAAAGGAAATAATTTGTTAAGTGACGAAAAAGCTAATGAATGGTATGAAAAAGCTATAAATAATCTTGATGAAAAATCGCATCCCATAAGTTCAACAGATATAAAAAGCCAAGGAGTAAAACACGCTGGTGGAGCAGCATTAGCTATTTGGCTCGGAATTTTACTAGATGGAATACCAGAATCAATTGTTATTGGCTCTAGCTTACTCACAATGGGAACAATGAGTTTGTCGTTGCTAGCTGGTTTGTTTTTATCAAACTTTCCAGAAGCATTATCTAGCTCTCTAGGACTAAGCGACCAAAAGTTTTCTAAATCTAAAATTCTACTAATGTGGACATCTATAATGTTATTAACAGGGCTTGGTGCAATTGCCGGAAATGTATTTTTTGAGCATGTAAACCATTCTGTATTATCTCTTGTTGATGGTTTAGCTGCTGGAGCAATGCTTACAATGATTGCCGAAACAATGTTGCCTGAAGCATTTCACATGGGTGGCTCGGTTACAGGATTATCAACACTTGCAGGTTTTTTGACAACAATTGCATGTAAGTTTTTGTAAACTCTAATTTACTTATAAGACAATAATTATTCTCAAACTTATGTGTACAAATTTAGAGTTTTAGCATGTAAAAATAAATTTTGATAGGTTATACTCCTTTGACAATAATTCAGAAATTAAATAACCTCAATAAAATACTCACTTTCTTTTCTCATAATTAGTTTCCCAATTTCAAAAACTTCAGTTTTTTGCTGTTTTGCCAATTCCAGAAATTCTTGTGTTTCTGACTTTTTAACTGCAACTAACAATCCTCCACTAGTTTGTGGGTCGCATAAGATAAATTTCTGAGATTCATCTGTTAGTTGAATTTTGTGTCCGTAGCTTTTCCAGTTTCTGTAAGTTCCGCCTGGAATTGCTTTTAATTCAATATATTCTTTAATTCCTTCAATTAGTGGAATTTTATTATAATCAATTATTGCATTGAGGTTACTTCCTTCGCACATTTCAAGTAAATGACCAAGTAAGCCAAAACCAGTAACATCTGTCATTGCTTTTACGCAATTGAGCTTGGCAAAATCTTCTCCAACTGAATTTAAGCGAGTCATTAAATCAATTATGATTTTTGAATGTTCGGGTTTTAAAACTGCTCTTTTTTCAGCAGTTGAAAGTATTCCGATGCCGATTGGCTTTGTTAGGAATAACAAGCAATTCTCTTCGGCGGTTGAATTTTGTTTAATATTTGATTCTGAAACAATTCCTGTTACTGCTAATCCAAAGATAGGATCGTGAATATCAATGCTATGACCGCCTGCTAATATAATTTTTGCGTTTGTACAAACTTCTCTTGCACCTTCAATTACTCTTGAAGCAACATCAGCTGGTAATTTTTCCAACGGCCAACCTAAAATTGCAATTGCCATAATAGGTTTTCCACCCATTGCATAAATATCGCTAATTGCATTTGTAGCAGCAATTCGCCCGAAGTCATAAGCATCATCAACAATAGGAGTGAAGAAGTCTGTAGTGCTTATAATACATTGTCCATTGCCAATATTGTAAACAGCTGCATCGTCTTTGGTTTCGTTTCCAACCAATAAATTTTTATCAAAATAAGCTTTGTGTTCAGACTTTAAAATTAGTTCCAAATCGCGAGGCGAAATTTTACAACCACAACCTGCACCTGGGCTGAATTCTGTTAATCTTATTTGTTCCATAATTCTTTACTTAATTGAATTAATTTTTCTACTAATGCTTCGTGGTTGTAATCTTCAACTTTTATTGTCTTTACTTTTGTTTGCTCACGTTTTGATAAGCCAAATAAATATGCTTTATCGTAATATGTCAATGTTAAATCTGCCACTTTTGCAAAATCAGATTCATGTAAAGCTTCTAACGAAAGCTTGGTATTCAAACCACCTAATCTTTTTGCTATTCTGTTAATTATCAGGCTTAAATCTTCTGTATCGAAGCTTGCATATTCGTCAACCAATCTTTTAATTCTTGTTTGTTTATCAACATCAATATTAAATACAAAAGCATTTCTGATTTGCTGAAATAATGGGCGAGGAATAGCAACTTGACCAACATTCATACTTTCGTCTTCGAGCCATAATGGTTTGGATAAATCAATTTTTCGCCATTCTTCGTAAAGCAGATTTTCAAAATATTCTGTTGAAGGTTGCGGATTTTGTCCTAATGCTCCAAAAGCAGAACCTTTATGATTTGCAATTCCTTCCAAATCAATGAATTGTTCTCCCGCATCATTTATTTTTCGTAAAATTTCGGATTTACCACTTCCTGTTTTACCTCCTAAAACAATTATTTTTGCTGGTTTTTCAAAGCTTTCTAAAATGAAATTTCTGTAAGCTTTATAACCACCTTTTATAAGCAAAACTTCGATTCCGGCAAAATCGAAAAGCCATGCCATACTTTTGCTCCTCATTCCTCCACGCCAGCAATAAAGAATCAATTTATTGTTAGTTGCTATTTTTTTAGCCGATTTTACAAAATTACGAAGTTTTGGCCCAACAAATTCAAGTCCTACAAGTATTGCAGTATCTTTTCCTTGTTGTTTATAGTTTGTTCCTACTTTAACACGTTCTTCATTACTGAAAATAGGAATATTTAAAGCATTTGGGATGTGTCCTTGCTGAAATTCGGCAGGAGTACGAACATCAATAATTGGAATAGAAAGATAATCAGAATAATATGCTTCAATATTAATTTGGCTAATCATAAAGTAAACTTAATGAATTAAATCATTAAATCGTTATGCAATAAGAGTATGATAGAATTATTCCAATCCAAGAACAGCAGCTCCTTGATCAAAAATAATATCTTTTGGAATACCAGCTTCAGCAATTCTGTTTAAATCTTTTTGAAGTGTTTCTTTGATTGTTCCTTTTTCGTCAACTAATGCTTTTGCAGCTCTGTAATCTCCATTTCCCTGAATTGAAATTATTTTGTCGGCTAGTTTAGAAACAGCTTCTTTCATTTTGTCAACATTTACGCTGTATGTTCCAGTAGCGTCATCACGATTAAATGCTCCAGTTTCTTGGAAATAATTGAAAACTATCATATTGGCTTGACCTTGTGCATGACCAGCTCCAAATCTTACTGAACGGAAAATGTTAGCCATGAAAGTAACGTAATTATCTGTTAATTCACCATCTTTAATTTCACCAAGTTCATATAATTTAGTAGCAATAAAAATTCTTAAAACCTCTGCTTTTCCAACATGCATAATGTTATATAGTTCTTTTAAAGCATCTTTAACGCTTTGTTTACTTCCATTAACAGTAAATTTTACACCAAGACCTTCTCCAATTTCGTAACACATTGAGTTTTGAAAGAAAGCATCAAATTTTATATGTTTTCTCTGATTTTCAGATATTAATAAATCAGAAATAGGAGTAAGGATTTTTTCAAATTTTAGCTTCATTACATTTTTAAACTGTAATTTTCTGTTTCCTTTTTCTAGTTGAACTCTACCATCTAAAGGTCTGTTAATTGAAATTGATTTTCCACCGGCATTACTATAACCACTATAGTAAATTGCATCATAAACTCCTATGTCAGAATCTTTTCCAGGCACTTCTTGTTTGTATTTTTCATCAACCGGAAGGCTTTTTTGAAGTTCAGGAAGTAAAGAAATAAATCTTTCAAGTTTGTCGCTCCATTCTTTATCTTTAATAAGTAAATATGATTCGAAAGCTGATTTGATATTTAAAAATCTATCTTCTTGATCTTCGTATGGTCCAAAAAGAAAATCAACTTTATTGTCTTTAATATCCATCCAAGCTATCTCACTTTCATAGTAATTATCTGTTAATAAAGCTTCTGCTCTTAAATTTAAATATTTTTTGAAATCTTCGTTGTCTGATAAAGCAGCAGCTTCTTTTACTAATTCAGAAATTTTTTGTAATTTTTCAGCATAAGCTTTATGGTAAGGAATTGTATATAATGAACCATCTTCAGCTCTTCTAATAATTGTAAAAGCACTAAATTTGTCTTCAAATTTCATATCAACAAATTGTAAGTATTTTACGTCTTTAGCATACAAATTTGCACCGATTGGCTTTTTGCCAAATCTTTCGCCTATTGGTTTAAAATCATCAAATCTATCCCATGGTCCAATATTAATTTTTACTAAACTTAAAGTATCTTCATCAGAAATAGAATTAAATAATTCATTTTTATCGCCATAAGCTTGTTCCCAGAAAATATCGTTGATAATATCTGCTGCGTGAATAAGAAGCTTAATCATACTTTTTTCTTTATCTGAAAGAGTGCTAACGTCGGCAGTTAATGATACTTTAATGTATTCATTAACACGATCTTTTATAGTTCTATTGTCAACTATTTCAACCTCTGGTTCATTATTTGAATTTTCAGGTTTATTATTTTGATTTTTACAGCTAATTAGTAAAATACTAAATAAGGCAGTTAACAAAATCGTGGAAATATTATACTTATATTGCATATTAGTCCTCCATTATAATTTTAACACGCAAGATAATATATTTTTTAGATAATATAAACTGAAACAAATAAATATTTTACGTTCTTGTAATTACTTGATTTTAATGCCCTTTGTAGTGATATTCGTATTGTCGCTAAGCGAAATTTTAAAATAATATATTCCTTCTTTTAATTCAGATGTGTTTACTAATATTTTTTCTGAATTAGAATTATAATTTTTAGTAACAATTAATTCAGACGAAGCATTATATATATTTACTTGTTTTACTAAAATATTTTTATTGTTATTAATATAAATATTGGTTTGATCTTTAAAAATGGTTGGAATTAAGAATATTGTTTGTTCTATATTATGTTTTACAATATTTACGGTTGTATCAAATGCGTAAATATTATTATAAATAAATGTATCGCAAGGACAATTTAAATTGCATGAAATTAAAGAAATATTATAATATCCTGTGTCGCTATAGACTGTATAAGGATTTACATCAATTGAGCTACTATTATTTCCAAAATTCCAAGAGTAAGAAGTGCTATTTTGTGACTGATTAGTAAATAATATTGTTAATGGAATTTGTCCTGAATTTTTATTTGTTATAAAATCTGCAACTGGCGAATTATTAACTGTTATATAATTACTTGAAGATAAAGTGTCGCTTCCAAAGCCGTTATATGCAATGAGTTGTACTTGATAATTTCCAGATAAATTGTAGGTAATAAAAGGATTATTTTCAATACTGGTTGATGGAGTTCCTCCAGAAAAGTACCAATTTACAGAATCTGCATTTATTGATTGATTTGAAAATTGAATTTCATCACCGTTACAAATTGAATTTGTGTTAGATGTGAACAATGCAGTAACAGGATTTGCTACAATAAAACCATCTGACGACGAAATATCTGAATTAAGTTGTGCTTCATTTTTCGATTTAATATTTATATAATAAATTGTATTATAACTTAATGATAAACTGCTTATTGTTGCACTTGTTGAAATTGAATTTGATGTCCAGTTAAGAATATCTGACAGACCTTGTGCTGATCCAATTGAATAAAAATATTCTGTAATATTTGAATTTGTATCAATTGCTGTTTCCCAATTTGCTGAAACTGTAGAAGTAGATGTAATTGTATCAATATCTGTACTTTGTCCATCATTGACAATAACATTTGACGGTTTTGTCCAATCAATATTTATATCTAAACCTTCCAGATTTGAAAAATTTTCCGAATCATCAATTATTATTGATTTTATTTTGCAAGAAGGTGTTGTAGGGTTTGGGTTTTGATAGCGAACGTCGCTAAGGGTTGAGCCAATCGTAATATTTTCAGAGCTTGTTCTTGATTTGTAAACCTTTATATCGTCGTACATTACATCGCAATCGCCATTTCTTAAAGAAATTGCAGTACCTGATTGTAATGGAGCAGTGTCAATATATGATGATGTTAAAATATTGTTCTGATAGGTTTTTAATTCTCCTGTTATTGGATTGTATGTAACTTTATAATCGTACCAAACTCCTGAATTTACAACGCATGTATCGTCAGTAACTATCTGAATTACATCGTTTTTGACAGTATAAAGTTGAACTTTATTCTGGTCAGCTCTATAATAAATCATATATGCGTTACCTCGCTGTGTAAGTGTTGGATTATCTGAAAAAATGTATAATCCAGCTCTACGGTTTGTACCTGTACCATCAAGTTTCATTTGCCAATGATACAACCAAGTATGCGTATTGTCCTGATTAACACTTGTGTAAATATTTGTGTTTGAATTAACTTGTTGTGTTTGATTTAAATGTCCTGCATTAATAGTCCAAGTGCCTGATGTTGAAGTCCAATCGGAGTGAATTGCTGTTGAAAAATTATCGTTAAAAAAACCGTTATCAGTATTTGCTCGCCATTCTGTTCCATTAAAATCTAGTACCTGATAAAATTTTTCTTTTACGCCAATATTGTCATTGTCGGTAAATGTTGCGTTGAAATCACTTGTTTGCCAGTTACTTGCAGATACTTGTGTGGTTGGAATAACGTTATCAATTGTACAATTCCATATTGCTGTAAAACCTGCATTTACCGTTGCTTCATCGGATTTAAACCTTAATGTAATGGAATTTCCTGTAGCAGTTATAGTTCCCGGGCTTGTAGTTCCTGTATATTGTCCGATTAAATTTGTTGTTCCAACACCATCATAAATCCACAAATAATCGTAGTTTAATTCTAAGTCAAATTGAGTAAAAGTAAGGGATAACCCGCTAGAGTTTGTAGGTGAAATTGTAAAAGTGTAATCTTCATTACTATAATAGCTTTTGGTTGGACCTCCCATATCGTAAATTGTATCTGTGCAAGCAGTTACAGCACAATCGGTAAAGCTTTCTCTTAAAGCATCCCAATATTCAGTATAACCATCGTCGAAACCTAAAGCCCACATTCCAACTCCTGCAATATCTTGAATATTAATTACTTCAAATCGTTGCTCCATTGTGTATTTGTTGTTAACATAACATTGTTTCCATTCGCCACCCGATTGAAATATCCAGCCATTTGAAAAACTTCCATTTTCAAAAAAATTATTTGCTGATGAATAATTAGCCATAACATATTTATAAGTTCTTGCAGTTGAATTTGGTGGATTTAAAACCGAAGAACCTACTGTGCTTGATGTTGTTGTATATTCAAAACCATAATAAGGAACAGCCAATATAAGTTTAGATTTTAATGCACCCTTGTTTAAATAATCTGAAATTGATTTTGATAAAGTATAATTGTATGAACTTCCAAATTGATAAAGCGGGTCGGTTGGACCAGCGGTTGTACTACCTCCATAGTAGTAGTCGTAGCCCATAATTGCATAATAATCGACATAATTGTTTAATACAGAAAAGTCAAAAACAGAATTCCAGTCAACCGCATATAGTGCCATACTAAGCTGAGAACCAGAAATTGCAGCGTGTAACTGTGTAGATAAATCGACTAAAAAATTTGTGAAGTTTGTTTTTTGTGATGCCGGAACTCCTTCAAAATCAATGTTTATGCCTGTTGCTCCTCGAGCTTGAATTAGGCTAATTAGGTTTGTAATTAATGTTTGTTGAGATGTACTACTTCCAAAAAATGTAGCATGACTTGAAAATAATGTTACACATAAATTTACTTTTACGCCGTTTGCAAGTGCCTGTGTTACAACATTTGCAGATGACCAGCTATGAGTAGATGTTGCATTTCCTGTTGCAGGGTCAACATCATAAGAAAAATATG
>Ga0209211_10009947_pt1 | contig 12522 bp, 13 predicted proteins | sample RifGroA2_FD_183992 | JGI IMG/M metagenome (GOLD analysis project Ga0209211, IMG submission 183992) | Groundwater microbial communities from Rifle, Colorado, USA - Groundwater A2 (SPAdes) (version 2) | ecosystem: Environmental > Aquatic > Deep subsurface > Groundwater | place: Rifle, Colorado... | reverse complement strand
ATGCTTTGCAAAAGCATTTGCGAACTACCTATGGTTTTTTGGAGACTGGCGGAGGTATTCACATATGGAAGGCGCTGAGTCGATTAGATTTATTGATACGTATCCTCTCATCCATGAAAAAACGGCAATCACTACCCTTGACCACCACTATTTTTATCAAGACATATGGGCAGCAAAGCGTATTTATCAAGATAAGCCCAGCGATCATATAGATGTTGGGTCTTTGATTGAGTACGTGGGATTTCTCACTACGTTCACGCGCGTAGTTTTTGTGGACATTAGGCCCCTGAGGGCAAAAGTGGAGGGGTTGCGTTTCCTAAAGGGGGACATCCTATCCATGCCTTTTGAGGACAACTCGGTGCCTTCGCTTTCCTGTCTGCACGTCGCAGAGCACATAGGCCTTGGGCGCTACGGTGATCAGCTCGATCCCCAAGGAACAAAAAAAGCAGCGGTAGAGCTAAGTCGAGTCCTCTCTCCGGGAGGAAATCTTTATTTCTCACTTCCCCTGGGGAAACCAAAGCTGTGCTTCAATGCCCATAGGATTCATTCGCCCGATATGATACTTGAATACTTCAAAGATCTTGAACTCGTTGAACTTTCCGGAGTTACTGACCAGGGGGCGTTTCAAGAGAACATTGACATTGATGTTCTCCGAGGTTGTGATTATGGATGTGGCTTGTTTTGGTTTAAGAAGCCAAGGGTTACCGTACCATAGTTTTTTAAAGAATTTTATGAAGGTTCTCTATATAGGGCTCCGGTACGACTATATGAATCCTAATCAAGGGTTCAGCCTTGAGCACTACAACTTTTATGATACTCTGAGGAGGATGGACAACGTTGATGTTAGATACTTTCCTTATGAAAGGATCTTGGAGGTCGGAAGGGATCAGATGAATGTCGAGATCAAGAAGCTGGTTCAGAAGGAGAAACCGGATATTCTATTTGCGGTTATGTTTACCGACCAGCTCAAGAAAGAAGCCATAAAAGACATATCAGAGAATACGAAGACGAAAACCGTTGCGTGGTTTTGCGATGATCAATGGAGGTTTGATAATTACTCCAAACAATATGCTTCGTTTTTTAACCTTATTGCAACGACTGACCCTGCATCCGTTGAAAAGTATCACAGAGCCGGACAAAAGAACGTATTCCAGACGCAGTGGGCATGCAACCATTTTTTATATAAACCGATAAAGACGTCAAGAATTTATGATGTCACCTTTGTTGGACAGCCGCATGGGCAACGAAAGAAGTTTATAGATAAACTGAAGAAGAGTGGGGTGAGCGTTTATTGTTGGGGTAGGGGGTGGCCAAACGGGAGGATCTCTCAAGAAGAAATGATTAGAATCTTTTCCCAGAGCAAGATTAACTTAAACTTTATAAAAGTTTCTTCGAGTCTTACCGCGAAATCTTTTGCGGGTGCGTTTTTAAAGAAGAAAGAGGGACATTTAAGATTCCACAAGCCTCAAGATATACCCTCAAATCTTAAGAACATACTTTCCCCAAGAGATCAAATTAAAACCAGAAATTTTGAAATTCCCGGGTGCGGAGGCTTCCTTTTGACGGAGTATGCGGAGGGCCTTGAGAACTTCTATGAAATTGGAAAGGAGGTGGCCTGCTTTACTGGACCAGGAGAGCTCGTCGAGACAGTACAATTTTATTTAGAACACGACGAGGAGCGTGAAAGGATGGCAGTTGCCGGCTATGAGCGGACGATAAGGGATCATACATACGAAATAAGATTTCGGCAGATTTTTGATTTTGCAGAGAACATATGAATGTAATCTTTAAAACAGGAAAAAAGATTCTTGCTTGGCCGATATCTAAAAACGCACATCACGTTTTTAATTTCAATCAAGAAGTCATTGACGAGTTTATCATTGAAACCGCAAGAAAGGAAATAAAGTCTGGTAGTAAAATACTTGATGTGGGAGCTGGCACAGTACGATATAAGAAGTATTTTTCTGATTGTACGTATCTTACTCAGGATTTCAAATCGTACCAGGATCCCAGCGGTGAATTTATGTATGGTGAGATTGATTATGTTTCAGACATTCTTAAAATTCCCGTAGAGGATAGTAGTTTTGATGTGATAATTTGTACTGAGGTATTTGAACATATTCCACGACCCGATCTAGCTATAAAAGAATTTTATCGTATCTTGAAGAACGGTGGTACATTGTATATTACCTCGCCCCTTGGATCGGGAATTCATCATGCTCCCTATCATTATTACGGAGGATTTTCTCCTTATTGGTACAATAGGTATTTAAAAAAGTATGGATTTGAGAATATAAGCATTACACCCAAAAAACACTTTTTTGCATTATACGCAATAGAAACAAATCGCGCGTTTATGTATCTTGTAAAGTCAAAAAGATTATTTCATAGATTATTATTACCGATCACGTTTCCTGCTATGATAATTCTTCCACTCCTTTTTTTCGGATTGGACGATAAACGTTTGGATCAAGTAGATCCTTTAAAAGAATTTACACTCGGGTACAAGGTAAGGGCAATAAAGTCTCATCATGAATAATAGCCCTTTAGTTTCCATAATTTTGCCGACCCATAATCGCAGCTCCTTAATTGGGGGGTCAATTGAGAGCGTCCTTTCGCAGACATTTCGGGATTTTGAGCTTGTTGTCGTGAATGACGGTTCGACCGACAATACCCGAAAAGTGGTTGATGATTTTTCAATGCGTGATTTCCGGGTAAGACAGGTTGTGAATAAGACCAACCTTGGGTTGGTCGGAAGTCTTAATAAAGGGGTTGAAAATGCGAAAGGAAAATACATCGCGAGAATTGATGACGATGACCGTTGGTGTGACAAGGAGAAATTAGAAAAGCAAATCACGTTTCTTGAGAGCAACTCCGATTATGTTGTGACGGGCGGGGGGGTAATTGACGTGGATGCTACAGGAAAAGAGATTACAAGATTCTTTCTGTTGGATCATGACGAGCATCTTAAGAATGTAATACTTCTTCATAACCCTTTTGCTCACAGCGCGGTAGTGTTTAGAAAAGATGCGTGGGAGAAGGCCGGAGGGTATGACGAGGAGCTTTCTTCGACAAATTGCGAAGATTGGGATTTGTGGCTTAGAATGGGGAAACTAGGCAAGTTTTATAATTTCCAGGAGTATTTTATCCGCTATTTACGGGACAGACAAAACAAATCCAACTTCAATGTACGACATACCCTAATGGTTAATAACAGGTTAAGGAAGAAATACCGTAACGACTACCCCAATTTTTGGAAAGCGTATGTTATGGGTTTGGCTCTGTACCTTTTTTCATTTTTACCCATCGGAGAGTCATTAAAACCGTTTTTTTCGGCACCGAGAAGGATAATCTTTGGAAATCCAGTTTATGTTTATAAAACCCAGAATACAAAAAAAATAAGAAACAAACCCTAAGAGATATGAACACACTGAAGACCATTTCAGACAGCATATATGAGATTTGTTTCAATGCGGATACTCAAATAGCGGGCTATTCAGAATCTGATTCCGCTATTTGGGCTAAGGCAAATTCTCTACGGCACGCGCATACCATAAGGGCAATACTTGATTACGCGGAAAGAAGCAACAAGAAAAACCTAAAAATTCTTAATGCTTCCGGTCCCGGATGCGGTCATCAGGATTTTTCGATAGTGAGCTTTTTGCGTAATCACACAAGTTTGGATATAGAGTGGGTAGCGTTTGAGAATCCCGACAGTTGGTTCCACACCACCGACTCATTTAAAAAGTATCAGAAAGACCTGGGGATACGGTTAGAACTTTCTGATTTTTCTAAAACAGCAAAGCCATATGGAGAGGGAGAAGAAATATACGATATTGTACTTTTTACCGAGATCGCGCAACAAATAGATCATTCAACATTGCTTACGGCATTAATTAAGATAAGAGAGAAAATGAAAAACGACGGGATTTTGATTGTAACCACCGCAAATTTGGTTGAACTGAAAAACCGAATACGGATACTTTTTGGCAACGGAGATGGTCCCTACTGGAGCGATACTCCCAAGACCACCAAACATAGACATGGGATGTACGGGCATATTGTTAGTTACGACATCAATAGGTTACAAAGGCTGATGCGGGATCTCGGCTACGCCACCGATAAGGCGTACACGTTTACCTACGGGTATGGTCCTGGTGAAAAGGTTTTTATTAAGCGTGTAATTAACGGTGTTTTGGATTTTATGTCAATTTTTATTAAGAATTCCCGAACCACCCTTTTTATTATTGCCACCAAAACACGCGAGGGGTTGAATGATCAAAAATGAAAAAAGTATCGGTAATCATTACCACATACAACCGCGCCAATCTTTTGATGGAAGCCATCAGAAGCGTTTTGGGTCAAACCTTTCGAGATTTTGAGTTAATTGTGGTGGATGACTGTTCTCGGGAGGACCCAAAAATGATGGTGGATGCGTTTCAAGATCAGCGAATTTCGTATATTCGCCATGAAGAAAATAAGGGGGACGCGGCAACGAAAAATACCGGTATTAAAGCCGCGCGCGGAGACTATATTATCACGCTTGACGACGATGATCTTTTTGCTCCTTGGGCGCTTGAAGAACTTATGAAGCAATTTGAAAAAAGCACCCAAGATAATCTTGGCGGAGTTTATGGATGGTCTTGGTGGACATATGGGGGGGAAACACTAAGGTTTCTTGCTCGTCAGGAGAAGGGGAATATATTTAAGGCCGTTCTCAAGAACCAGATTTTTACCAACATATTGTTCAAAAGAGAGGTGTTTGAAACCACGGGCTTATATGACGAAACGCTTGAGAGTGCCTACGACTCCGATTTTTATTTACGGTTCACAAAGGCATATAACAGTGATTTTGTGCCGCGAATTCTTTTTGTGACCCGGCTTCAAAAGCAGCATCACCTTTCCGCGATTTCACTTTCACACATGGAACGTTCCCAGAACGTCGCGCGACGTTTTTCTCAAGGCGTAAGGTTTCACGGGGCATTGATACTTAAGTTTTTCCCCGCACCTCTTTATTTCAAACTCTCAATACTCAAACACAAAATTGCGACGTTCATAAAGAATGTGGCTAACACCGAACTCAAAAAAGATATAGCAAAAATACAGATAGAGCTAAACCGGCAAGGGGTAAAAATATGAGGGCTAAAAAAAGAAAAATTCCAGTAGCCAATCCCTATTTAGGGAAAGAGGAGCTGGATAACGTTATTAAAGCCGTAAAAGACGGATGGATTTCGTCAAAAGGGGAATTTATTGGGAAATTCGAAAACGAATTCGCCAAATATTGCGGAATGAAATACGGCGTCGCCACCTTTAACGGGACAGTTGCTTTGCACTTGGCTCTCGCCGCTCTAGGAATTAAAAAGGGAGATGAAGTAATAGTCCCCACGTTAACTTTTGTTGCAACCGCAAATGCCGTAACGTATTGCGGGGCAAAGTCCGTATTTGTTGATTCTCACCCGGATTACTGGTGCATTGATCCAGGAGAGATAGAAAAGAAAATTACTAAAAAAACAAAAGCGATCATCCCGGTTCATTTATACGGGCATCCGTGCGATATGGATCCGATAATGAAGATCGCGAAGCGCCACCGTCTGCATGTGATAGAAGATTGTGCTGAAGCGCATGGCGCGGAATATAAGGGAAGAAAAGTCGGTTCTTTTGGCGATGTTAACTGTTTTTCATTTTTTGGCAACAAAATTATTACCACTGGCGAAGGAGGAATGTGCGTAACGAATAACAAAAAACTGGCTCGAAAAATGCGGATTTTAAGAGATCATGGAATGAATCTTAAAAAGAGGTATTGGCATGACATGCTCGGCTTCAATTAAAGGAAGAAAGATTGCTGGGTGGTACAAGAAAAAGTTAGGAAATTTGGAAGAAAAAAACCTGGTTAGTTTGCATCCAGAGATGCCCTGGGCAAAGCGTGTTCATTGGATGTACTCAATCTTAATAGAAAATAAATTTGGAGTAAGCAGAAATAATTTAATGAAGGAGTTAGCAAAAAGGGGGATAGAAACAAGGCCGCTTTTTTATCCCGTACACAGTTTTTCCTTCTATAAAAAACAAGGGAATTTTCCCGTTGCCGAAGGGCTTAGTCAAAGGGGGATAAGTTTGCCAAACAGCGTTGGGTTACCTGAAAACGATGTAAATTTTATATCAGAGGAAATGAAAAAAGCAGTACACGCATGAACCCCGTTAGAGATGGACGTGACTGTCAAGACATGTGCCATATAAAACGGGGATCTCTAACGGGGTGAACACAATCGGTTTTATTCAAATTTTCTCAAAAAAATATGGAGGTGTGATGTGTCTTGATCAGTCACGAGATATTTTGTCACAATATTATGATCTAGAGTTCGTAGATCTAGAAGCAAGATTTTTTAAGCACCTCCGTTACTTGAAGCTTCCGGAATCCCTCTTTTATCTTTTGAAGTTAAAAAGGGAGAAAGATTTGTGGATAAGAGATTTTTATTCCGTTCTCACCCTGCCATTTGACAGAACAAAGGGAAAGAACATTGCAGTGATTTTCCACATTGATTTTTCGCAATTCCCGCTACTTTCGAGGCCCTTTTTAATCCTTCTTGAAAAATTGTTCTTCTATCGCGGCCTTAAAAAAGTAGATGCGATTATTGTTATTTCGAAGTATTGGGAAAATTATTTTCGCGAGAGAGGATATAGAAATATTTATAAAGTATATTGGGGTCCCAAGATAAGTGATTTTGACATATCGTACGAAGAGGTTAGAGATTTTAAGAAAAAATACAACCTTGAGGATAAGCCAATAGTATATTTGGGGAATTGTCAAAAAGCTAAGGGAGCGGTTGAAGGTTACGATGCCCTAAAAGATTTGGATGTTCACCTTGTTACTTCGGGAAGAAAACAAGCGAATATCCCCGCTCTCAACCTTAATTTAGAACGTAGAGAATTTTTGACATTGCTTAAGGCATCCACAATAGCAATAACCATGTCAAAATTTAAAGAAGGGCTGTGTTATACTACCCAGGAGGCGATGCTATCCGGAACCCCGGTGATCGGTTCGGGCAAGGGGGGAATGAGAGAGTTGTTGGAAGGGGGAAGACAAATAATCTGCCCCGACTTTAATTTATTAAGAGAAAAAGTAGAATATTTATTAAGCCATCCAGATATAAGAGAGAAAATCGGAAAGGATGCGCACGAGTTTGCCAAACAATTTACCCGCGAACGATTTGAAACAGAATTGCTTGCCGTAATTAAAAACGTAATATGAATTTTTTAAAGTCTAAAAAAATTTTAATCGGAGCGATTTTATTTGTCATTAGCATTGGCGTCATTGCTCTTTTCGATACGGCGTTGGCGGTTGGAATTGTTCTTCTTGCTTTTTTAACCGCAGGCACCTTTTTTGTAATCTCAAAGATGAGAAAAGGGAGCCGGGAATTATTCTCGCTTTTTTTAATCGCCCTCGCGATTCATGGGGGGGCAGTAGTATTTATTTACTATGCCGATTTTCAGCCGTTCAGCGGAGGAACAGGAGATTACACGCGTTATCAGGAATCGGCAGTTGAGATAGCCCAAAGGATCCGGGAAGGCAACCTTTCCTTTGAGGGGGTATGGGTGCCGCATCTTCTCCCGGTACTCTTGGGATTTATTTATGCTCTTTCTCTGCCATCTATGCTTATCGGACAGCTTTTCAACGCGTGGGTTGCAGCTTTGGCAGTTTTATTTTTATATCTTTTGATTCGTGAACTCGGTGTCTCTTCCCGATGGGCGTTTATTTCCGGGCTTGCGGCAAGCATCTATCCCAGTCATGTGTTCTTCAGCAGTCTCTTGCTCAAAGATGCGATTACGGTGACTTTGGCGGTTCTTGGTGCATATGCAATGATTAGGATTTTGAAGAAATTTTCCTGGCCGGAATTTATCGTATTTGTCGGGGTATTACTCGCGATCGTCCATTTTCGGTTTTATATAGGATTTATTCTCGAGGGGTCTTTTTTGGTTTCGTGGTTTCTTTTTTCAAAATTTGATCTAAAAAAACGTCTTGTCTATGCCATTCCAATTGTTTTTATCCTTGGCTTTGTCCCGCAAGTTTTCGGCTACGGGTATTATGGAATAGAAACCAGGAGTTATTTGGCTCCCGAAAGAATCGCGTTTTATAAGGAAACGGTTTATCAACCAATCGTAGTAACTCCTCCCCCAGAAGTAATTCCCCCAAAAGAAATAATCCCTCCTTCCGAAGTAACTCCTTCTATAGAAGTAATTCCCCCAAAAGAAATAATCCCTCCTTCCGAAGTAACCCCTCCCCCAGAAGTAGTTCTTCCTCCGGAAGTAATTGGTTCGGGATCGTCTTTTAATGCGGATGCGGGTTTTGAGGACCCCGTGTCGTTTGTTTGGAACAATGGTCTTTCATTTGTTTACAGCGTTTTTGGGCCATTCCCGTGGCAATTCCGTTACAGCCGTCAAGCGTTAAGTTTATTCGAGACTATTCCGTGGTATATAGTGTTTGTGTTTGTCCTCGGAGGAATTTGGTATTCTATAAGAAAAAAGCGCGAGGCGCTATCTCTTTTAATTTTCAGCATCGGCGTTTTTGGCGCGGTTGCGCTTTTTTTCAGCAATTACGGGATAATAACCAGAATTCGCATGCCGGCATTTTTGGCGTTGCTACCCTTTATGGCTGTATATCTTGATTCAAGGAGTAGAATGGAGGGCGTGGTAGCTTCCCATGAAAACAGGGGGAATAGACCCCCTTCCGCACCAAGAATTTTTTTTGGCATATGGTTGTATTATATAATTTTGTATTTACGAATACGGGCTCGCGCGTGGTTCATATTTTTTATGATTAACCACAAAAAGGAAAGGTGGTTTCAAAGAAAGATAAATGGAAACATCATGTGGTTAGACGCCACGGACAAAGGTATTTCACGCGAACTTTTGTATTCAGGGAAAAGGGAATGTCGATCCACTGATTTTTTACAGACATTTCTTAAAACCGGTGAAATATGCGTCGATATAGGAGCAAATATAGGATACTACGCATTGCAAGAGGCGCGGCTTGTGGGAGATAGTGGAAAAATATTCGCCATTGAGCCGTCGCGCGATAATATCGAGTTATTAAAAAAGAATATAGAAGCGAATCGATATAAGAATATAACCGTGTATCGTTCAGCGGTGGGTTCTGAAAATCGTACGGGAGAAATTAATCTGTCGCGGAGTTCAAATCAACACTCGTTTCTTACATTAGACAAAAATTTTTCCGGTAAAACAGAAAAAGTCGAGATTATTACACTAGATACGTTTCTTAAAGATAAGCCCTATCCTCACTTTGTGAGAATGGATGTAGAGGGGTACGAAAAAGATGTGATCATTGGGATGAAGGGCGTGTTGAACCACCAAAAACCGCTCAAGATATTTATGGAGCTTCATACCCCCTCCTTAAGCGATACTGGTCTTGGGATACTTACAACATTACGCGATGCAGGATTTATTATTGGGGCGGTATTTAAAGAGAGATATAGCATGCTGGAAAGAGAGCCTAAACCCATTGTGTCTTTGTACGATTTTGTGTTTTCCAAACGATTTTATCTGTTTAACGATTCTTTCGAGAGCTACGATGTAGAGATCGACGATTTGATTAAACATGCACCTAAATTAAAGGAGAACGTGTTTGAGGTATTTTTCGAGAGAAAATAGACTTCTTGAGGTCAGGTCGCTATCTTATGAATAGTGAGGATAAAAAAGTTAAGGTGTGCCAAGTGGCATCGGTTGATCTCTCGCTTAGATTTTTGCTTCTGGATCAAATGAAGTATCTAAAAGAGCGGGGATTTGAGGTGTGGGGAGTTGCATCTGGAGGAAAATGGGTTCCAGAAATTAAGTCACGCGGCATATCCGTACGCACAATCGAGATAAGGAGAAAACTAATAAGCCCTCTTGCAGATTTCATTGCGTTTATTCGCCTCGTGTTATTTTTTCGCAAAGAAAAATTCGACATTGTCCATACTCACACGCCCAAAGCAAGTTTTCTGGGTCAGCTTGCGGCGGTTTTTTCCCGTATCCCCATCCGCGTAAACACGGTTCACGGGTTTTATTTTCAAGACGAGACCCAGCGATTCAAAAAATTCATTTTTGTTACGCTCGAGAAGATTATCGCGCGCTGCGCCCACCTCACCTTTACCGTTAATAGAGAGGATATAGAGACGGCCGTAAAAAAAGGAATTTCACCCCGCGAAAAACTTGTGTATTTGGGCGATGGGATCGACCTCGATCGGTTTAATCCCGCGAAATTCCCCCCGGAATTTCTAGATAAAAAAAAGAGAGAACTCGGAATTGATCCGGCGCAAAGAGTGATAGGGATTGTGGCGCGGCTTGTGAAAGAGAAGGGATATCTCGATCTTTTCGAGGCATTCAAGAGAATACAGAATACTTTCCCTGATACCGTGCTTTTGGTGGTAGGACCGGAAGAGCCCCTGAAAGACGATCGTATTGATCGTGGCGCCGTAGAACAATACGGAATAAAGAAGAAGGTTATTTTTTTGGGGGAGAGGGTGGATACCGAAGAACTGTACGCGGTGATGGATATTTTCGTGCTTCCTTCGTATCGCGAAGGACTCGGCATTTCTATTCTTGAAGCATCCGCGATGTCTCGGCCTGTGGTGGCAAGCAACATTCGCGGCATCCGCGAAGCGATTGATGATGGCAAAACAGGAATTCTTGTTCCGGTAAGAAATCCGGAAAAACTAGCCGAAGCAATAATGTATCTTCTTTCCAACCCGGATCAAGCAAAAAAAATGGGGGAAGAGGGTAGGAAAAAAGTGGAGCGCGAATTTTCGACTGATATGGTATTTACGCGTCTTGAGGGAGGCTACCAGAAACTCATTAAAGAAAAACTATCTTAATATGAATATTCGCTTGGCAACAGTAGAAGATTCGGTTCAAATAGCCGAGATTCACAAAAAAGAAATTAATCAGGGATTTTTAAGCGAGCTTGGCGACGCGTTTCTTGCAGAATTTTATCGGGCTATCATCCAATCGCCCGGCGGGTTTTGTGTGGTGGCGGAAGATGAGGAAAGAGTGATTGGATTTATCTCCGGGTGCGAACGTATCGGAGGGTTTTATAAATTCTTTTTTAAAACGCATACGGTAAAAGCCCTGCGGATTCTTCTTCCAAAAGTATTTAATGTGGGGAGAGTGAAGAAAATTTTTGAGACGCTTTTTTACCCCCGGAAAGAAAAAAATATGCCTTCCGCCGAACTCCTTACCATTGCTGTCGAAAGCGCCTACCAAGGGAAGGGGATTGCGCGTCCTTTGTTTGGCGCATTTGTTGAAGAAATGAAGCGCCGGGGCGTGGTCGAATTTAAAGTATTGGTGGGTGAGAGTTTGCCTCGGGCGATCGCGTTTTACGAGAAGCTCGGATTCGTATTTCATTCAAAAACGGAAATTCATTCTCAAAAACCCTCGAGAGTATATATCCATAAGATTAACGATTAATCAATGGCCTTATTCATATTGCTTCCATTCTTTATCGCACTCGCGTTCCTTCCTGGCCTCATCTGGTTCAGCAGGCGTTTTGGGGTGGTGGACAACCCCATCGGTGATGTATTGAAGATTCATAAAAAGGCAATTCCCCATCTTGGAGGCTTGGCGGTGTTTATAGCGTTCGTGCTTTCCATTTTCTCCGTGCAGGTATTTGCCTCCCGAATTGTTTTTGATGCAAAACTCAGCGCATTATTGGTCTCGTCTTTCGCCTTTTTTCTTCTGGGGGTGTGGGATGATATACGGTGGAAACATATCAGCAACATAAACCCTAGGTTTAAACTTTTACTATTATTGCTTTTTAGCGCGATGACAGCAGTTACGCTGTTTGTTTTTGGGGTTCCATTCCAATTTATTCCTTTAGCTGGCTTTGGGGTCGCTGTCGCATTTTTGTATATTTTAGGACTTGTAAATGCCGTCAATTTTGAAGACGGCCTCGACGGACTTGCTGGGGGAGTAGGCGTATTGTCGCTGCTTGGGTTTGCATTTGTGGGGTGGGTAATTGGCGACTCTTTTATTGTTGCAGTCTCCCTCTTATGTTTTGGCGGGTTTTTGGCGTTTCTCGTATTTAATTTCCCCCCCGCAAAGATATTTATGGGAGACGGAGGGGCATTTTTTCTTGGATGTATCCTTGCCGTACTCGCGATAATTCTCTCGCGTCCCTATGATATCTGGAGCGTTGTGGGGCCGATTTTGATAATTGGCGTCCCCGTTTTTGATACAGGGGCGACAATTGTAAGAAGAATTCTTAACAAAACCTCTCCGTTTTTGGGGGATCGAGACCATTTATATGACAAGTTGTACAAGCAAACAAATTCTATCCACAAAACACTCTTTTTGCATTATGGAGTTCAGCTACTTTTGGTTGTTTTAGGAGCTACGCTTTATTTGCGCTAGGTGGCGATGTGTGTTACTAAAATATAATATTCATAGGGAGCTGAACGTAATTAGTTAACTAAACATCTCATATATGGATTGCGAATTGTGCAATTTCAAAAATCCCAAGGGTACGGCAAGCGC
>Ga0209211_10009946_pt1 | contig 12522 bp, 11 predicted proteins | sample RifGroA2_FD_183992 | JGI IMG/M metagenome (GOLD analysis project Ga0209211, IMG submission 183992) | Groundwater microbial communities from Rifle, Colorado, USA - Groundwater A2 (SPAdes) (version 2) | ecosystem: Environmental > Aquatic > Deep subsurface > Groundwater | place: Rifle, Colorado... | reverse complement strand
CAAAACGAGAATGACGATAAATTTTAACAAAGCTAATTAATTTAAACTAACCGTGCGGTTGGGAAAGATCGCCCTCTGGGCGACCACACTCATCAAGCCACCGTCTCTGACGGTGGTGCACTGACTATATGAATCAAACCAAAAAGTTTTTTCTCTATGCTCGCAAATCAACGGACGAAGCAGAAAGACAAGTCTTGTCCATTGAAGCGCAAATGTTTGAGTTGCGGGAATTTGCCAAAAAGGAAAACCTGAATATCGTCCGTGAATTTGTGGAAAGCAAAACTGCCAAAGAGCCAGGGCGGGAGATTTTTAATGATATGGTGGCGCAAATTGAGCAAGGCGGGGCTGAAGGCATCCTGGCGTGGCATCCTGACCGTCTGGCGCGCAATTCTGTGGACGGCGGACGCATTATCTACGCTGTGGACACTGGCAAAATTACTGCGCTCAAATTCCCGACTTTTTGGTTTGATCCGACACCGCAAGGAAAATTCATGTTGAGTATCGCTTTTGGACAATCCAAATATTATGTTGATAATCTTTCGGAAAATGTGAAAAGAGGACTTCGCCAAAAATTGCGCAATGGCAGTTGGCCAGCTTGGGCGCCGTTGGGATACCAAAATGACAAAGTAAACAAAAGAATTCTGGTGGACAAAGAAAAAGCAATTTTTGTCAAAAAGACTTTTGAAACTTATGCCACGGGAAACTATACCTTGAAAGAAATCCGAAAGATTATCAACTCCTTGGGCTTGGTTGGCAAACAAAATAAGTTGCTTTCCATTTCCAATTTTCAATATATGCTGACCAATCCTTTCTATTACGGCATGATGAGATATGTTGGCGAACTCTACGAAGGAAAGCATAAACCGATTATCACAAAGAAACTTTTTGACCAAGTGCAAGAAGTGATGAAACAAAAAAGCAAGCCGAAAAATTCAGAACTCAAACCCTACATTTATCGAGGCGTTTTCCATTGCCAAGAGTGTGGATGTTTCATCACCACTGAAACGAAGAAAGGCCACAATTACTTGCGTTGCACCAAACGAAAAGAGCCTTGCTCACAAAAATACACGCGCGAGGAATTTATGACCGAGCAAATCAAAAAGGAAATTCAAAAAGTTTCTTTGCCTTCAGATTGGGCAACCGAAATGCTAACTCAACTGGAAAATGAGAAATCAGAGAAAGCCCAATCTGAAAACTCTTTTGCTCAAAAATGGAAAGATGAGATGCGAGAAGTTGAAGAAAAACTGGATTCGCTTTTGGATATGATTTTAGAAAAATCAATTTCACAAGACGAATACAACGCCAAAAAACAAAAAATCCTCAATCACAAGATTGAAATTTCTGAAAAACTGAAAGCTTTTGAGCAAAAGAGTCATAATCGGTTCGAACTGGCTATCCAGTTCATAAAAGAAGCCCACCAAGCCAAAAATATCGCTTTACAAGAAAATCCCGAAGGGATTCGGGATTTTCTCAAAAAGATTGGTTCGAACTTTCAAATTTCCGACCGTACGCTCTTTTTCGATTTCAAAAACGCTTGGAAAATCCTGGCGGATTTCAATGTTTCGGCGCACAGCGCCGAGGCCTCCAAAAACCAAAACCTAATTTTCCGCACAAAGTTGGGGAAGAGGGATTCGGACCCCCGATCGTGGAACCAAAATCCACTGCCTTACCGCTTGGCTATTCCCCAACTTTAGGAAGAAACTTTATATTTTTAAATTTTCAATGATTCCTTGAATCCAACCGTTGATTTTTCTATTCAAATCTGTGCTTCGACTGACATCAATTCTGAGTAGGCCATTGTAATCATCATCAACATTCTTTCTGTTTGTTTTCGGATTGTGGGTTTTGAAATATATCTTTTCAATCCTGACTTTCAATAATTTCTCCCAAAACAATCTAGCTTTTTCTTTGTCGGCTGTTTTGTGGATATATATGCAATAAACCAAATCTTTCGTATCTAGGCAACAAATCTCTCGAAGCCATCTATCAAATAATAATACCATTTTTGGGTCATAATTTCCAAAAGAAACCCGCTGAGAAACATTATGCTTCTTTTGCTTTGACCCCTCAGCCCAATAGAGGATAGCACCAATTAATTTTAACTCTTTTTTGGAAATATTTCCAATCTCTTGCTTGGCCAATTCTATAATATCTTTTTCTTTTTCAATTCGAATGTTTCTGCATGTCTCACTGGCCTTAATCTGTGCCAACTTGCGTCGCAGTGTCAGTTTTTGTGTCTGTGGTTTTGCAATTCCAACATCTTTGAGCCAGACAGATAATGTTGACTTAGCAATGTTCACTTTGCTCATAATTTCAGCATAGGTCAATCCTTGTTGCCGTAGCTGAATTGCAAGTTGTTTTTCCGTTTCTTTTTTTAGCATATAAAAACCACAGATGTTATGTATATATGATATATCCGTGGTTCGAATCTGTCAACTTGTTATTCTTCCGTCACAACTTTCGCTCCCATAATTTCCATAGCGGAGCTCAGGAGTGAATTTTGTTCGCCTGGTGTGTCGTCTGAGGCTTCAACTTCTGGCATTTTTGGAGTTTCAACGATTCCTGCTTCTTTGTAGGTGACGATTTTCAGACGAATTTGCAACCCTAAAATTTTACCAAGAACTGACTCGACTGTCAACTTGTTGGCGTGATCATTCAATTTTTCCTTGTAAAAATCATAGGGAGTGGCCAAAGTGATTTCGTTGCCGGCTACTGAGATGGCTTGCCAATTGGAGGCCAAAAGAGCGGCCAAGGAATGATTGTGGCTTTTGATTTCAGTTAGGAGTCTTTTCCAGTTACTTTTCACTGTATGTAGGTCTGTGTCGCCTTCAGGCAAGATTTGCTCAACAATAGGCATTTCTGGAACAGTGGCAACTTCCTCCGTTTGCATAGGCGCAGACATTGGCGGAGTCTGAATGTTTTGTGTGCTCACGTGCAAGTTGATATTACCCTTGGTTTCCTGAGTTGTGTAGTTGGTTGAATTGGCTGGAAAAGTGTGAGTGGCGCGGATGATGGCAATTTCCAATGGCAACTGGGGCAACATCGAAGCGGCAATTTTATTTTGTGCTTCGAGCAAAAGATTCAAGGTTAAGATGATGGCTGGCAGCTCAGCTTTTTCAATTTGTGCCGTCATGGTTTTGATTTGATCTTGGGTAGCTTCATAGGAAAAATTGTTTTTGAGTTCGGGATTGATTTTCAACAGCATCAATTGGCGAGTGTAGTTGATGAGGGATTTGGTGAAAATTTGCAGGTCATAACCATTGTTCAAAAGTTCATTGATTTTGGCAATGGCGCCGGTGGCATCTTTGACCAAAATCATGCCAGCCACTTCAGAGGAGAATTTGCGATCGGTGGTGCCCAAAATTTCTTCCACTTCTTTGGCGGTGATATTTTTGTCTTCTAGGGCAATGATTTGTCCAAAAAGACTCTCAGCATCACGCATGCCACCTTCGGCAGCAATGGCTATCATCTCTAGTGAATCAGCATCAATGTTGATTTTTTCTGCCTTGGCAATCAAAGTCAATTTTTCAATGATATTTTCAATTGGCAAGCGGGTGAAATCAAAACGCTGACAGCGCGAAAGAATAGTGGCGGGTACTTTGTGAATTTCTGTGGTGGCCAAAATGAAAATCACATGCGCTGGCGGTTCTTCCAAAGTTTTCAACAGAGCATTGAAAGCGCCAGTGGAAAGCATGTGAACTTCATCAATAATGTAAACCTTATATTTCAAAGCCGTGGGTGGCAAGCTGATGGTTTCCCGCAATTCACGAATGTTGTCTACGCCGGTGTTGGAAGCCGCATCAATTTCAATGATGTCGAGAGATTTGTTTTCAGCAATCATTTGGCAGTTGCGGCATTTCTCGCAAGTCACGGCGTTTTTCAAATCGGTACAATTGACGGTCTTGGCCAAAATGCGAGCAATCGAGGTTTTGCCAGTGCCACGTGGACCAGTGAAAAGATAGGCCTGGCCGATGCGATTGTTTTTGATGGCATTGGAAAGAGTCTGGACAATATGTTTTTGTCCGATTATTTCTGAGAAGTTTTTTGGTCGATATTTTCTATATAGAGTTGCAGACATAATGATTTCTAAGGTTATGAAGCTATTGTAGCATTAAGAAGATTGTTGGCCAAACACGTGTAGAAACGGATTGCAATCCGTCTCTACGATGTATTTATAGAAAAATTTGGCTATTTTTTGAAGACTATGAATTTGTAGCCAATGAAGTTCCAGATGAGTCCAGAAGCGCTGCCACAGAGAGCGCCAATATTGCCCCAGATGATGCCAGAAATGGGCAACAGGATTAGTGGTTTGATGAAAGTGACTACCAGTGTGGCTGCAATTATGTTGATAAATGCGCCTACAATACTAACCAGGATAAATTGATAGAATTTCTTGTCATTGTTTTCAGTAGATTTGTCTTGAAATGTCCAATGTTTGTTGATGAAATAACTCAAAGTAACGGCGGCTAGAAATGAAAGCCCCTTGAAAAAAGCATATGGCACACCAGAATTTTGTCCGGTAGTGTACATTAGGATATTGAGAATAACAAAGTCTACACCAGTGTTCATCACTCCAACCACAAAAAATTTAGCGAATTGCTTGATGAATGGGAATCGCTCAAAAAAATTCTGAAACATATTTATTCGTTTAGAGGTTTGTTAAGTTCACGACGAAGCTCTTCGATGTCTGGAGCCCATTCATCGATAATTGAAAAATCTTCCTTGCTGGTTGATTGGTGCTCTGGCTCGGTTGCAACTTCAATTGGTGTGCTAGGTTTTTTGTCATTGATAATATCGTCAATGTCAGTGTCTCTTTCCTTGGCTTTCATTGAAGCGAAACTGCGCATGGCGCTGCCTTTTTGAATGACATTTTCAATGGATGCCCAATCTGAGTCAATGTCTCTTGGAGTCACCAAGGTCACTTCATCACCTGGTTCAACTTTGAAATAGGTGACAGAAGCCAAAAGTACGCGGTATGGTTTGCCGTTGGCGATGATGAAATAGTTTCCATCTTCATCTTGATTCACGATTCCAATTAGGCGTGTTCTTTCAATTGGTCCAATTTGCTTATAGATGAATGATCCGTCCGGTGTGATGGTCAATTTCAGCATATCACCCTCAATCAATTTTGATTTCGAAGCATAGTTGGCTGGCACGGGATATTGTTTGTCGTCAGTGCCTAGCATAATCTGACCATCGAAAGTTCCTTCGATGACTCGGCCTTCTTCATCATCTTCCATCTTTTTCTTGCGACCAACTTTTTTTTTGCCTTCCAATTGCAAAAGCATTGCCTTAGCGGATTGTAAACTCTTTTCGGAATTATAAATCATCTCGCGCAAAGCCTGAACTTTGTCAGAAATATTTTCCTGCCTGTCGGCAGGCAAGCTGTGTGAATCTCTTTCTTCAGTCATTTTATTTTTGTTTACCCAGTTAAATTCTGCTCTAGGCAGAACCAGCGTAGCTGTATTTAACAAGGTTGATTTGTTTTTATTTTATACATAAATTATACAATTATATCGCACACCGTGCAAGGGCTAGTGGGGTGTGGATAACTCGCCCTTGCCAATGTGGGTGAGTGGAGTAAAATAGGGAGTAAGATAATAGAAGTGGTAGATAGTGGGGGAAAGGCAGAATTTATTTTTGACTTTTGTTCCTCACAATAAAAAGTTGTTCATCGGTGAATATCAACATTTGATTGACGAGAAAAAAAGATTGGCAGTGCCAAGCAAGTTTCGAGTCGAGTTGAAAAACAAAGTTGTGGTGACACGCGGACTGGATAAATGTTTATTTGTTTATCCAATGAGGGCTTGGGAAGAATTGGCAAGTAAGTTGGGAACATTACCAGTAGGAGAATCTGGCACCCGAAGTTTCACGCGCTTGATGTTGGCCGGAGCGGTGGACGTGGATGTGGATAAACAAGGCAGAATTTTGATTCCAGATTATTTGAAAGTTTATGCAGGGCTGGCCAAGAATGTGGTGATCGCGGGACTGTATAATCGTTTAGAAATTTGGGATGAAAAGAAATGGAATGCCTACAAGAAAGGCGCTGAGAAAAATTCAGATGAGATTGCAGAACAGCTGGGGAAGTTAGGAGTGTATTAAGATTAATTTCCAATTATCAATGATCAATTTTCAATGAATTTTCAATAACTTAATTTTCAAAATTTAAAAATTGGAAATTGTAAATTGAATGTAAATTGTAAATTGAAGATTGTAAATTCTAAAATGGTAAGTCATAAGCCGGTTTTGTTGAAAGAAAGTATAGACAGACTAAATTTGAAATCTGAGTCCATTGCTGTGGACGCCACTCTGGGGGGAGGCGGACACAGCATTGGCATGTTAAATATAATTGGCAGAAGTGGAAAGCTCATTGGTATCGATCAGGACGCAGTGGCAGTGGAAAATTTTCGACAGAAAAATTCTGCTGAGCAGGTGATTTTGGTCAAAGACAATTTTGCTAATCTGAAAAATGTTTTGACAGATTTGCGAATTGAAAAAGTAGATGCGATTCTGGCTGACCTGGGATATTCCTCCATGCAATTGGAAGACACGGACATTGGCATGAGTTTTTTGCAAGACGCGCCGTTGGATATGCGACTTGATCGTGAAGGGCAATTGTCAGCTAAGATTGTCGTCAACACCTATTCACAAGGCGAGCTGAGTCGGCTTATCAAAAATTTTGGCGAAGAAAGATTTGCCAGCCTCATTGCCAAGCGAATTGTGGACGCGCGCAAAAACAAGGAAATCGAAACAACTACTGAATTGGTGACAATCATCAATACTGCGATTCCAGAAAAATTCAAACACGGCAAACTGCATCCGGCGACAAAAACATTTCAGGCACTGCGCATTGAAGTCAATCATGAGTTGGATGTGCTAGAAAAATTCATTCCGCAAGCAATTGAAGTATTGAATCCGGGCGGACGATTGGCCATCATTTCATTTCATTCGCTAGAAGACAGAATAGTTAAAGATATATTTCGGTCACATGCAAGGGGATGCATTTGTCCAGCTGATTTTCCAATTTGCCAATGCGGCCAGGTTGCGAAAGTCAAAATCATCACAAAAAAACCAGTTGAGCCAAGCGTTGAGGAAGTTGCCGAAAATCCGAGATCACGCAGTGCCAAGCTGAGAGTTTGTGAAAAATTATAATCCCAGTTAAATAGCCAGCTACGCTGGTCTGTCCACTACGGAGACAGAATTTAACGGGATAAAAAAACAAAAAAAATTTACCCTGTTAAATACTCGCCATAGGCGAGTAGGCCAAAGGCCAATTTAACAGGGCAAAAATAAACAAACAATTTATTGTCAGGGGGCTGAAAATAAATGTCGCGAGTTTTGATTCTAAATAAATCCGCCTCGAGCTTGAAGAATGCTCGTTTGCGGCGAAATTCGAACTACAGCATTGGAGCTTTTTGTGCTGTGCCAAAAAAACTTTTCTTGAGTCAGAAAAAATCATTCAACGCTGGCAGTGCTAATCTGAATCTAGTGTCTTTGGTATTTGTGATAGTGTTTTGCATTGGTATTGGTGGCGCAGCCTACTTGTATCAAGTGAATGATATTGCGACCAAAGGTTATGAAATTCGTGATTTGGAAAAACAAGTTAAAGATTTAAGCAAAGAAAGTAAAAAAATGGAAATTCGTGAAGTGGAGTTGCGTTCAATGTATAATATTGAAAAAGCTTCACAAGATTTAAATCTAGTCAATTCAAATGATGTAACTTACGTAGAAATTGATGGTCCAGTGGCGATGAAATAATCCTATGTTTATAAACAAAAAAAGCTCCGGAGATATAGAAAATTGGAGAATCTACCTGCTAACTTCTGTGTTTTTCGCGATAGTTATTGTGTTTCTGTTCCGTTTTTATGCTTTGCAGTTCGTGCAACGTGAACAATATCGATCTTTGGCTGATGGACAACATTCCTTTTTTCAGAATTTAATTCCAAATCGTGGCGAGATCTTTATGCAAGACAAGAGTGGAATTTATCCAGCCGCAGTCAATCGAGAAACTAAGATGGCCTATGCTGTTCCGAAAGAAATTGAAAATCCATCTGATGCAGCCAGTGCTATCGCGTCAATCTTGCAAATAGACGCGCTAGAGCTTAAAGAAAAATTTGAAAAAGAGGATGATGCCTATGAGTCCTTGAAACATAGACTAAGTGATGAAGAGATTGACGGAATTAAGAATTTGAAATTAAAAGGCATTCATTTGTCAGAGGAGAGTTACCGTTATTATCCTTCAAATGAATTAGCATCTAATGTCCTTGGTTTTGTAGGCTGGAAAGATGATGCTCTGGGTGGTCGCTATGGATTGGAGGCATATTTCGATGAAGATTTGAAGGGTGTGGAAGGTTCACTTTTTCATGAAAGGGATGCTTCTGGAAGTTGGATTGGCGTGGGACAAAAAGAAATAACTGAAGCGAGAAATGGCAATACTATTTTTTTGACAATTGATCATATTGTTCAATATCAAACTGAAAGAATTATTAAAAATGCAGTTGAAAAATATGGTGCTGATGGCGGCAATATCACGGTAATGGAACCAACTACGGGAAAAATATTAGCCATGGCGAACTTCCCAACATTTAATCCAAATGATTATGCGAAAGTTGAAAATATCAATGCATTTCGTAATCCAGCTGTAAATGATGCTTACGAATCTGGCAGTGTTTTCAAAACTTTCACCATTGCAGCGGGACTGGATAGTGAAAAAATTACGCCTGACACAACTTATACGGATACTGGATCTGTGAATGAGGCAGGCTATACAATTAGAAATTCAGATCTGAAAGCTAATGGCGTGCAGACGATGACTGAGGTTTTGGAAAAATCGTTAAATACTGGTGTGATTTATGTCGAAAAATTATTGGGGAATAAAAATTTTGCTGATTATGTGAAAAGATTTGGTTTTGGTGAACAAACAGGCATAGAGCTTATTGGTGAATCCAGAGGAAACATTAATAATTTAAAAAATCTTAAAAGTGATATTCAATTTTTCACAGCGTCTTTCGGGCAAGGTATCACTGTCACGCCGATTCAGCTAGCTTCAGCTTATAGTTCTATCGCAAATGGTGGAATATTGCTGAAACCACAAATTGTGGATAAGATAGTTTATGGTGATGGTCGAGAAGAAAAAATTAAACCACAGGAGGTGCGTCGAGTTATTTCACAAAAAGCAGCTATGCAAACAGCGCAGATTTTACGCAGTGTAGCAGTCAAAGGTCATGGAAAAAGAGCTGATGTGCCAGGATTCTTGATAGGCGGTAAAACTGGAACAGCACAAATTGTGGATGCAGAAACTAAAAACTATTCAGAAGGAAAGTCTACAGGCTCTTTTGGAGGATTTGCGCCAATCAATGATCCTAAATTCACAATTATAGTTAAATTGGACAATCCAAGAAATGTAGAATGGGCAGAGTCGAGTGCCGCGCCAGCCTTTGGAGAATTAATGAAATTTTTGTTAGAATATTATGATATTGAGCCAACGGAAGAATATACGCAAAAAAATCTAGATGATTTCAATCAAACGCACACCTTGACTCAATTTAAAAAAGAAGATGCTGAAGCCGCAGCTACAACGGTTGCGAAACCAGAAGTTGCAGAAATTAAGAAAGATAAGAAAAGATAATCAACTTGTCATTCCGACCTTGCCTCGTCCGTAAGGCCTAAGGTCAAGAGATCCGGAATCTAGTCACAAAGCTTAGATACTAGATTTCCATTTTCATGGGAATGACATACTCAAAAAAATGATAAATGAAAAATCCAAAAGAATATTGATTTTGCAGAAAATTTTGCGTGTGGCAGCTATTTTGGTTTTGAAAAAATATAATCCAAAAATCATCAGCATCACGGGTTCAGTTGGCAAGACTTCAACTAAAGAAGCTATTTCGGCGGTGTTAGCGAGCAAATTTCGCGTCAGAAGGACGGAGAAAAATTATAACAATGAGATTGGCTTGCCATTGACCATTATTGGAGCAACTAGTGGCGAGAGTTCTTTGTTGGGTTGGTTTTTGGTTTTTCTGAGGTGGCTATGGATTATGCTTGCGCCGATTGAGTATCCGGAAATTTTGGTTTTGGAAATGGGAGCTGACCGACCTGGCGACATTCAATATCTGACTAGTTTTATTAAATCAAATGCCGGTGTGATTACAGACATTTCATATAGTCATGTAGAATATTTCAAAAACATTGAAGGTGTGGCCAAAGAAAAAGGCATACTGGTCAAAGAATTGGATGAAAAGGGATTGGCAGTTTTGAATGCTGATAATGAGTTTGTGGCAAAACTCAAAAATCAAATAAAATGCAACGCAATCACTTTTGGTTTTTCAGATCAGGCAGAAATGCGAGCTAGTGATGTGTGTCTAGGTTGCGCAGGACAAATAGGTGATTTGAAAGGTTTGAGTTTCAAGCTAAATTACAAGGGCACAACTATCCCAGTTCGTCTGAACAATATTTTAGCCAAACATCAAATTTATGCCGTTCTGGCAGCAGTATCAATTGGTGATGGTTTCGGCATCAATCTGGTTGAAGCGGGATCAGCCTTGGAAAACTTTTCTTCGCCAGTTGGACGTATGAACCTATTGTCCGGCATTAAAAATACGCATATAATTGATGATACATATAATTCTTCACCAACCTCATCCGTAGCCGCATTGGAAGCCTTAGGCGAGATTAAATCAAATAGAAAAATCGCAGTCTTGGGAGATATGTTGGAATTAGGTGATGAATCTAAGGACGGGCATAGATCTTTAGGTGATAAATTTATTGCAATTGGTGGCGATATTTTTTTGGCAGTAGGGAAAAGGATGAAAAAGGCTGGAGAAGAATTGGAAAAAAATAATTTTCCAGTCAAAAACATTTTTTATTTCGAGAGTCCAGATGAAGCTGGTAAGAAATTGCGAGAAATTATGCAGACAGGCGATTTGATTTTAGTAAAGGGCTCGCAAGGCATGCGGATGGAAAAGCTTGTTGAGGAAGTGATGTCTGATCCAACGCAGGCAAAAAAACTTTTATGTCGCCAAACTGAAAAATGGCGAACTACTGGGTTTTCTAGGTCGATATAAGGGTGTGGATAACTTTTTGACATACAAAGTTAAATTGAGTGTTAGGATAATCTTTGATTTTTTTTGTAACTCGTGTAAACTAGTTTTAGACTCAAAATGCTTATAGGGCCTCATCGTCTAGCGGCTAGGACGCCAGGTTCTCATCCTGGTAACAGGGGTTCGATTCCCCTTGAGGCTACATATTTTATAACTATGTCATAAGATAAATTTTGTGGATGCAAAAAGAGCGCTAGCGGAATATAAACAGAAAGTCGATCCAGTGCTGGACGCTTTTTTTGATCGAGTCATTACTGAAAATTCTAAAGTAGATGAAAATATGGTTGATGCCATCAAATATGCTCGCAAGATCACTATGTCAGGTGGCAAAAGGGCACGTGCCGCTTTCATCTATTATGGCTATTTGGCAGCTGGTGGCAAAGAAAGAAAAAAAATCATTGAAGCGAGCGCTAGTATTGAACTGATTCATTCCTATCTCTTGATGCATGATGACATTATTGATCAAGATGAACTTCGTCATGGAGTGAAAACTACTCATGTTCATTATGCGCAAATAGCTAAAAGATATTTCAAAAATAAAGATGCGGCGCATTTTGGAAATTCAATGGCCATCATTATTGGTGACATGATCAATAGCTTGGGCAATCGAATTTTGTTTGAATCAAAATTTGCTCCAGAATTGATAATCAGGGTTTTGCATCGTATGCAAGACATTGTCTCTTTCACTATTATCGGTGAAACAGAGGATGTGATGATTGAAAATCGCGGTCGAGCCACGGAAAAAGAGATTATGCGGATGTATGAAAACAAAACTGCGAAATATACCATTGAAGGCCCATTGCATCTAGGGGCGATTTTGGCTGGAGCTGACAATAAATTTCTGCAATCTTTAAGCGCCTATTCAATTCCGGCGGGTATTGCTTTTCAAATTCAAGATGATATCTTGGGTGTTTTTGGCTCAGTTGGCAAAACTGGCAAGCCAGTCGGATCAGATGTGCGACAGGGCAAGCAAACTATCTTGGTAGCCAAAGCTCTTGAAAAAGCCAATAAGAAACAGAAAGAAATTTTAAAAAGATGTTTGGGCAATAGCAAGCTGACTAAAAAAGACCTCGAGGAATTTAGGCAAGTTATAATAGAAACAGGCTCACTAAAATATGCACAAGATTTAGCTGAAAAGTTAATTTTTGAAGCTAAAGAAAAAATACAAAAAGTGTCAATCACCAACGAGGCCAAAGACTTTCTATTAGGCATCGCTGATTATATGTTGAACCGGGAGGTTTAATTATGCATCTATCGTAGAGACGCCCCGTCAGGGCGTCTCTACATTCATCTGGACGTGATACCTCATTTAAAAATCTAATGATGAGCCCTTTCGATTTTTCAAATAAAAAACCTAGGATTCTAACAATTAATCTATCAAATATTAAAAAATTAGATACGCGATAGTTTTTTATCAATCTCT
>Ga0209211_10009941_pt1 | contig 12528 bp, 4 predicted proteins | sample RifGroA2_FD_183992 | JGI IMG/M metagenome (GOLD analysis project Ga0209211, IMG submission 183992) | Groundwater microbial communities from Rifle, Colorado, USA - Groundwater A2 (SPAdes) (version 2) | ecosystem: Environmental > Aquatic > Deep subsurface > Groundwater | place: Rifle, Colorado... | reverse complement strand
TTACTGTTTGACCCGCAAGCACTCCATTCAGTACATTGCCAATCTGGAGTACAGGTTGTAGTAATAGGACTACCGGTGGAGGAGGTGGAGGAGGGGGTACCTGTAGAGCCACCATCACTAGGTGGACTGTAGCTATACTCTGCAACAGCAGAATGTTTTAATCCGCTAATCTTATACAAAGTATCGTTCTCTATTATTTCGCAAGTATACCCACTAGAATTTCCATCACAAGTTAGCTTGATACCATTAGAACAATCACCTTGAACAGTTATCGATGATACCTCTGCATCTATAATACACAAGGTATCTGTCCCTAAGCCTCTGTTCATATAAACAGTCTTTGTTATATTTGAAGCATTTATACCGTTAATTATAATTGAATTACTACTAACTGTAATGTTTACATCCAATAAGTTCAACACATTTCCATTGCCAAAGCTAAAATTAAACTCCACAACCGGCATAATTTCATTGCATTCTTTAATTGCTACATCACCAATTCCATCAAAACTTGGAACGTCAGTTCCATCATTAACGCTAAAGCTCAAACAATCAACATTTGTCTTAATAGATGAAGAGCTTCCAACTATATAATCAATATCGCCGCATACCTCATCATCATCGATATCGTTCTCTGAATCATTAGGGCATGTATCACAAACGCTTCCCAAGTTATCATTATCATAATCCTCCTGCAGTTCAGAATCCTCCTGTAATTCATTATATGCATCAGGGCAATTATCTATATTTGCACATACTTCATCCTCATCAGCATCATTATTTGCATCCAAAGGACAATAATCAGCTGAATCAAATACGCTATCATTATCATCATCTTCATCACAACTATCCCCCGTATCATCCCCATCATTATCCTCTTGTCCTGCATTGGCTGCCTCTGGGCAATTGTCTATATTCCCGCATATTGTATCTTGATCTATGTCATTCTCAGAATCCAGAGGACAAGCATCCAATCTATCATCAATTCCATCATTATCTGCATCATTATCGCAAACATCCCCCTCTCCATCTTGGTCATTATCTTCTTGGCCGGCATTTGCATCATCAGGACAATTATCTAAATCCCCGCAAACATCATCCCCCTCAATATCATTATATGCATCATTTGGACAGATATCGCATAAATCCCCTGCACTGTCATTATCAGAATTTTCCTGGTTCGGGTTAGCGACACCAACACAGTTATCTTCGCTGTCAATAATATCATCACCATCTGTATCAACATCACAAATATCGCCTATTCCATCTTCATCCGTATCTTCCTGGTTAGGATTTGCAATAGAAACACAATTATCTAAATTCCCGCAAACTCCATCCTGATCAATATCATTATCTGCATCATTCGGGCAAGTATCACAGACATCTCCTGCACCATCTCCATCAGCATCAGATTGATCTGTATTATCATTATTAATGCAATTATCCTCGCTATCTATAACACCATCATTATCAGCATCTACACTAAAGCAATTATCTGTATTAATCACGCAACCATTGCAATTTAAGGTTCCATTGCCAAAGCTAAAATCAGTGCAATCTAGCCCTCCAAAATCATTTGCATCGCACTCTTCATTATTATTTTTAATGCCATCCCCGCAATATGGTTCTCCGCTCAATACGCAATTGCAAGTTAAGCCACACTCAAAGCCTTGCCCGCAATCATCAGCTGAATCACACTCTGCGCCGCATTGTGCAATATCACACGTGCTTGTTATAGCACCATTTTCTGTTGTGCATTGGTTGTTAACTTCATCACAAGTGGAAGTAAAAGAAGCCCTGTAATCATAAGTAAAATCAATATTATCTGGATTGTTAAAACAGGAAGCAATTCCAGGTATGTTGTTTGCCGAGCAATCTACTGCAGATGCTGATTGGCAATCTAAAACTGCATCGCAAAACTCAGCACCATTGCAATATGCTCCATCATCGCATAATAAATCCTCCTGAAGATTATCGCAAGAATCTGTATTCTCATTGCATGAATCTATAGTGCAGACAACACCATCATCACAGTCTACATTAGTGCCGCCTACACAAGAATCGCCTATACATCTCTCAGCTCCATTACAATAGTTCCCATCATCACAATCTGAATCAGAAACACATTCAACAACAATATCGCAAGGCGCTTCTATAAAGCTTGAATTTTGTGGGTTAAGGTCTGAATTATCAAAAAAATCATTTGAATTATTATTTGTATCCTTCCAATTGCCGCAATTAAAGCCGGGCTTTCTTTCATAGCTATGGCCATCCAAGTTAGCATTGGGCAATGTTTCTCCTTCAAAAAAAGAAGGATAAAACACAAGATTACCCCACCCAACCGTGTCTATCACATTGCTTGAACCATCTACTAAATTTAATCCATAATTTTCATTCTCAAGCCTGAATTCATAAAATAAGTCTGGCTTATTCCATGTTGAAGGCCACCCCCCAACATCTCCTATTAAATAATACCCATTTGCTGGAATCATTGAACCTGGAAGTATGATTACATCATCAGATGAAGGCAATCCCCTGAAACGTATACGCCAGTTGCCAATAGCTACGCCAGAACTTGTTGGATTGTAAAGCTCAATATACTCCTTTCCAGTTTCTAAAAAGTCTCCATTGTAAGAAGGGTTTATGCCCAATTCGCTTACAACTACATGATTAGGCAGATCAACAGCATAAACAATTGCCAAGCTAGCCAAAAAAGCAAAACAAAATATCAATAATTTATTCATATTCATGATATCACCAATTCAGATTCTTTGTTTGCCTTAACCCAATAGCCAAATCCACTATTAATATTAAAATCATCTGCCATAAACCAACCATCTTCGCTAGGGTAATACGTAGCAATAACATAACTTCCGTCAGCATTCCTAGATGCAATCTCTGTAATATCATAATCACTAGGTGATTGGGTTATAGATTCATCTATTTGTTTAATATCAAATAATGTTAAACCGACAAGATTCAATCCTTCATTCAAGTCTAGAATAATCTCAGATGGAACAGAGCCAACTATTGTAAAGTCAACATTCTCGTCTGACTTAAAGAAGTATCCTTCTAAAGCATTTAGCTCATTAAAAATACCCAACCCCCATCCCAATCCATCAAAAAAGATAGTCTCTAAGAAACCATTATTATACCTTTTAATCTCAGAAACCGGATGATAAGTTGTATCTTGATGCATAACTTTGCCTACACTATTATCAAAAGGGACTAAAGGAAAACTAACTAAATTATACCCTTTAATTAAATTCAAATCAAGCTTGCCCACAATATTCGTATTCTTCTCCTCGTTTCCAACATTATCCTCTGCCCTGACAATATAATACCTATGCTGAATAACAGATGCGCTATTGTCAGTATATTCTGTATGCTGCAAAGAAATTACAGGATTATTGAAATCAAAGCTATCTAAACTATCTGCAATATAGACATTATATAAGACAGCATCAGCCACAGAATTCCAGGAAATCTTAATGTTATTATTGGAATTATTAACCTTCAACATCAAATTCCCAGGAACATTAGGAGGAGTAAAATCCAAGGTAGTAAAATCATAAAGGGAGGAGTTTCTGCAATTATTGTATTGATCGCACATCCCTATTATATAATAGTACAATGTCTTCTCATTTAAATTGCCTATATAAACATCAGCCTCTGTGCTGTATGAAGGCTCCTCAACATAACTATTTATATGATTTTGATCAACTCCGTAAAATATTCTCAAGGCTGCGTCTTCATTTGTAGTAACCGAGATATTTACTGCAGTATTTGTAACATCATTAATAGAATTTGAAACTAAATAAGGGGCAGTCAAATCAGTTGTAGTAAACTCCATGACAAATGAATCTCTGCAGTAATTATATACATTGCATGATCTTATCATATAATTATAAGTTGTAAGCTCCTTCAAATTTTTTAAGATTATCTCGTGGCCCTCAACAATTGAATTATTGCTAACAATCAAGCCTAAACCTAAATCTTCACTATAAAGAACAGTAGAGTTGCTACCCTTATCTGTCTGCCAAGTAATCCTTGCAGATTGGTTTGTCAGATTATTAACCTGAACATCTGTTATTATCGGCGGTATAAGATCAGATATCAACCAAGAAATGCTGTTCCTCAACAAGTCTTTAGCATTATTTGTCCAATAATTGCTGTTAGGCAAACCATAAAATACAATCCTGTCCTTTGCAGCCCCCCCGCCATATAAAAGGCCACCTGGATTTATTACGCCAATAATAGGAAGCTCGTCAACATCATTAGTTCCTACTAGCTTAACAACGCCCTTGGCCCTGTCGGGCAGCTTAGGCAAGTAATAAAATTGGATTCCATAACTATTATATAACTGGACAAGGCCACTATATCCTTCGGTTATGTTGTGATTTATCAATACCCTTCCTTTCAAATAATTATTCCCAATAGAAGATGTAGAAATATATTGCGCCAACCCCCAGGTATCCACATAATACGTATTTAAAACCAAAGACCTCATATTTTTCACAGGGATGGCATTAGGGTTTGATATATAATCATCCCCCACAAGTATCATTAAATATTGAGAATAATTAACCATATTATAGTCCCCATCAATTACGTCATAACTGTAGCCATCCAAGGCATCTACAATGTTCGGGTCCGGGCTGTTAGCATCGCCTATTATATATGCAATATCTGTAGCAAAAACTGTATAACTAGCTAAACAAAAAATAAGCCAAAAGATTATTATTTTTTTCATTGTTATTAATTTTTTTGTTTTATTTTTTGTATCACAAAAAATACCCCTAATCCCGCACCGACTATAATTAAAATGATTATTATGCCAACAATCCAACCCATATTGGATTTATTCTTTTCATCAGTACCTACTGTGCCTGAATTCCCAATATCCTCATTTCCAAAGGCAGGGTCATCTGCTTCTGAATACGGATTTTCATTTACTTCGTTGATACCTTCTTCTTGAACAGTCTCATTATCATCTAAACTTGGATCTTCGATTATAGGTCCTTCTGAAATCACTATCAAAGTTGCTGAAAGGCCTACCTTATTTTCCTTGACTGTTGGATCCAAAGGTTCAAAAGCAACATTTATCCTTATCTCGAAACTTCCTCCCCTATCCATGGTAAGGACATATCTAGCTTTTTTAGATTCACCTGGCTGTAACTCAATCTCCTTGTCAATAATGTTTACAAACTTCTCAAACTTCTCATCAACCTTCAAGATAGTTTTAACAGCTATCTCATTCTTATTTTGTATCAAAAGTGTCCGCTCTAAAACAGCAGGCTCTTCAGGAGAAGCATTTACCCTTACCACAGCTCTTCCTCCTCCGATAGAAGCTGTCAAGCTATATACTGAAGGAACTATTAAGATTAACAAAAAGAATACGATAATCAATACTTTTTTAAGCATATAAAAAGCACCCCCAATGTTACTCACTTTAAGGTGATTATATAATATAACCACTAACTAATAGCAGTATTAACGGTTGGTATTTAAATATTGTTGTAATAAGATATATAATTTAGAAACGATAAATTTTTTTACCTAACTATGGTGATAAAAACTATTTTTTTAACATTTTATTGTTTTTCGTCACTAATCCTTGATTAATTTCGCCAAAGAATTGTTAAGGTTTTCCCTTGCCAATAAATCCTGTTCTTTTTGCAGCGCATTTTCTATATATCCTATTGAGCCAATGCCCCCCATCTCGGCCAAAGCAGAAGCAGCTCTCCACCTTACACCAGCGCTTTCATCTCCTAAGGCTTCAATCAGGTAAGGAATTGCTCTTTTATCCCCTATTTTGCCTAGAGTTAAACAGGTCTCTTGTCTAACCCTGTCATTTTCATCGCTTAACATCTTAACTAAATAATCCGTTGTACTATTATCCGCGATTATCCCCAGAACATAAACAGCCTCCCATCTCACCCAATTATCATCTGATTCCAATCCTTCCAATAAAACAGGAATAGCTTCTTCTCTGTCAAAAGACCCTAAAGCAACAGCAGCATTCCATCTAATGAATTTATCATCACTTTCAAGTTTTTCATCCAACTTTTCATATGTCTTTTTATCAGCCATATTTCCCAAAGCCCATATAGAACGCCATCTTACATGTGTCTCTTTATCATTTGTAATCCTGTCTATCAAAATGTCTTCAGCTCTTTTGTCATTAATCCTTCCCAAAACATTAACCTTGTTCCATCTTGAGTTAAATGACTCAGAAGTTTCGTTTTCGTAAGGATCTTTATTCAATGACTCTATAATATAAGGAACAGCTTCGCTACCAATCTCGGTTAACCTGTCACTAGCATTCATTCTTGTATCATAATCATCGTTGCTTAAATCAAGAATCAGGTTTTGCACCTTATCATCATAGACTATATTGGCACAACCTAAAATAAACAAAACCATAACCAAAAAAATAATTATCTTTTTCATATTTGCCCCCACTAATACCGCTTAGAAGAAGACATTTATATAAAAGCTTTTCTTAAAAAAATGTCAAACAGTAAAAGCAATATTGCCTATAATCTCCCTATTTCCAGCATCATCCTCAGCTATTACTGTAACATCATGTTCTCCTGTTCTAAAAGATTTTCTTTTGGCTCTTGATGCACCATATTCATCGCATCTGGAACACAGGCTTCTTTCTCTTGGTCCCATATCATTATTATCAATATATCTGATACTTGCTTTCTCATCTAAAGAAATGTTCAAATAAAGGTATCTTCCATCAACCCACCAATCAAAAAATGTAATATTTGGGGGAATTGTGTCAACCAGGCAAGTATAATTCATCCTGTAAGGAATCTTCCAGAATAAATCTTCTACTTCAAAATGAAATTTTATAGTCTGATTCTCATATTCCCCTAATGGAACATCAAACCTGCATTTCTGGTTCCTTCCACCATCGCAATCATCCCTAGTAGAGATGTCATTTCCATAGTACAAACAAACAGTTTTAATATATTCCTCTGTATATTTAACATAAAACTCTCCATTGCAATATTTTTTATTCATTGGCTCTTGTCCTGTAACTCTTGGTTTTGTGCTATCTACAAAAAAAGGGATTGTTTCATTAATTAGTCCATCAGTAGAAAAGATATTTACATTGTGATATCCATCATCAAAGTTAATTTCTTTCTTTCTGGTAAAGCCGGATTCATTGCAGTTTCTGCATAATGTTTTGGCTGATGATCTGTTGTCACTGTAGTCAATATACTTCAAATAAGGAACTGCTCTAACAAGAGTAAGATTGATTGGGACCCTATCATCACTATAGTTCTGAGCAAATGGTGAATAGATGGTGTAGTTGTTTGGGCATACCAAGTCAGACCCATCACAATCTTGGTCTATATCATCCCCGCATACTTCTTGAATTGGCAATACAGCATTACAATTTATATAATTACCATTGTTATTACATGTTTCAATACCATAAGTGCATATACTAATATCAGAAACACCACACTGTCTTACAAGATTTTCACTTCCGTCTAGCACCCCGTCACAATCATCATCAAATCCGTTGCAGAGTTCGATTGCATCAGGATGAATAGTGGTATTACTATCATCACAATCAGGAATACCACAACCTTCTTTGCTTTGGTTAAAACCATCACTATCATTATCTGTGCACACTATAATGAGATTGACATTAAACACAATTGATTTTTCGTTTGAATTTCCTGAGTAGTCTGTACAATTCAAGTGTGCTTCGTACCAATTGCTTTCCGTATTTTCTAATTCTTCAATCAAAGCCGTATGGAGTTGTCCTTCTATTATTTCTTGCCCCTTTGAGGTTATATACACAAGAGGAAGTCTCTGTTCTTTAGGGTATTCTATTGTTAATATATCAGGGTCTGTGGATGGATTCTCCCACTTGAACTTTGCACCCATACTTGTGTACGCATAATTGTAATTTATTTCCTCTGATGGTGTTACCCAATTAATAGTAGAATCATCTGCTTCATCAAAGTAAACTGTACCATTAAAAGCACCTAATTTTAATTTTACGGGTGTAGGCACAACATTATCATAATCATCTTCATTTGGTGTGCTGAAAGTTGCTAAGATATACTCGTTACTTGTTTCATTATCTAAAACTATCTTCATGCCGACATTTGTATTTATTGCAACAATATCATTATCATTTTGTATAATTCCATCTGCATCCGCATCAACCATGACTAAGAAATCGTTACTGGTATCAGCTGATGCGTTTATGACGCCAAAGCTTGCTCCTCCTAGCTTTAATGTTGCATCTGCTGTATCTCCCGTAGATTCTGTAAATGTTTGTTCTATCCTTTTTCCTGCTCCTAAGTTGTCAAATTTAACAAGCGCTGTTTCTCCAGAAGCTACCTTGTTTGCTCCTTTATACCTTAATGCATATGTTGTTCTTTTTCCATCTTCTTTTGAATAATCACTAACTATCAAATAATCATTTTTTTGAATTTTCATTGAGCCTTTTAATATTAAATCGTCATTATTATCCCCTAATCTAATATTAGAACCATCAGTATAAAATATTGGAATTGTTGTTTGTAATCCGTCTCCATCTACAAACTCCAATTTATATGTATCGGAGCCAGATGTTTTTATCTTGTAAGTTTCTATTTCCGTAGATGAATCAAGACCTCCATAGTTAATATCCCAAGATTCTAAGAAAGCCTGTGGCTCATCCATATATTCTGCCAAACTATGCCCGGCTGCTACAAAGTAGTCATCATCTGCTGTTATATTGAGTTCTATTGTATCAATGCTAAATATATAGTCATCATCAGAACCAGTTATTATTATATGTGTATCATCTATCTTTTCACTCCCATATTCTAATGTATTACTTGATATTCTATCTCTAATATTTGTATCTTTTAAGTATATTATTGATTTTCCTAAAAGAAACTCAACATAATCCGACTGATTATCTCCATTATTTAATAAAATTTCACTAACACCAATAACTGTACCATCTAATAAGAAAGCTGTTTGTCCTTCGCTTAATGACCTTAATAATTCGCCGTTTACTTTTAATTTTGCTGTAATTGGTGCTGAATTAGTAATTATAACGACTTCAATTAAATAATTTTTTCCATTAAAATTGTAATTTTTTGAAGTTCCTTCTTTTAATATATCCCTTATTGAGTCACCAACTAAAGTTAACTCAACACCATTTCCAGCTGAATTTACACGTCTTGCTTTTATAATATTATACTCTTTCCCAATGATTTTAATTTTAGATCCTTCATAATCACCTAAATAACGGCCGTTTGGATCATTATTGCCATTTTCATCCTCAACATCACTTTGGAAAGAGGTTTTAAATTCTAAAGCATATCTTGCTATTTGTGATCCACTCTTAAAGTATAGGTAATCAGCGGATATATCTTCATCATTTTCTAAAAACTTTACAAATCCAGATCCGCAAGGTCCGTTACTAAACTGACAATCTTCAAAATTAATATATTGGTTGTATCCAGCAGTTCCTTTTTCATTTGTTATTGAGCTATCTGCTAATATACCAAGTTCATCTTCATCTATAGAACTTATTATATCATTAAAGTTCTCTCCACTCCAAGAATCAGTATTTTCAGTCATCTCTAACTTCTTGCTAGAAGTACCAACTCTCCATCCCTCCCATTCAGATATGTTAGCTATTAATTCAGAATCCATAAGTTCAGGGAGAGTTTTTGCACAATCCAATATACTACAATTCCAAAGGGAATAGTAACAAAAAGATTCTTCATTTGTAGTTGCATTTAACCAAACATAATCTGTGTTTATTACTGAATCATTTACGGGGTTTGATATAATTATTATTGGTGGCGTCACATCACAAACTTCATCAATAAGCTCATCACAATCATCATCCACACCATTGCAATTTTCATCTGATCCTGAATATATTGAAGCATTACCATCATCACAATCAACAATACCGCAGCCTTCCTGGCTTTGGTTAAATCCATCCCCATCACTATCCATGCATATTAGAGGAGTATTATCAAATGTAATATTAATAGCAGCAAAAACATCTATCCTTGAAAATATTAAACCAGAATCCACAATCTTCATGCCTGTCTGGTAAAATATATCTTCAATCCTTTGAGGGGTAATATCAGTTCCATTCTGCAGCCTTATAAATTGTTTTAATAAAATAGCAGCTCCTGCAGCATGGGGAGCAGCCATAGAAGTCCCTCCCATCACAGCAGTCCCGCCGTCATTATAGGACGAGGTTATCCATCTTCCAGGCGCTAATAAATTTAGTACAGCCCCTCTATTTGTAAAAGAAGACATCTCATCGGCAATTGTCCCAAAAGAACCATCGTCTGTGCTCCCTACTGGAGTAGCGCTTTCAACACAAGCAGGGCTGCTAATGCCATTAGTCCATCCATAATTCCCGGTAGCTGCCATAACCGAGATATTTTTACCAACAGCAGAATTAATAACAACAGCAATAGAATCCCCATTACAATAACTGATATACTGTTCTTCCCCACCTAAGCTTAAGCTGATTACAGAAATATTAAACTCAGAAGCATGTCTAATGCACCAATCAATGCCAGCTATAACATCAGAATCCCTGCATACGCCATCTAAGTTACAAACCTTAACAGCCACTATGCCGGCTTCTGGAGCAACTCCCTTAACAGGTAAATTTCCTGCTGCTATTCCTGCTATATGTGTTCCATGTCCATTATCATCCTCTGCACTATCATCTTCTGCTGTATTATCAGGGCAACAAAATAGTCCATCACCTGGATTTAACAAAGAACAATAACAATATTGTGTTAATATCCTGCCTGAAAAAGCGCTATGGTCTGTGTCAATCCCTGAATCTACCAAACAGACAGTTTCTCCTTTTCCGGTAATGTTTGTTTTATTCAGTTGCATAGCCCAAGCATCATCCGCATTAATTAAAGGAACGCTCTCCATTAAAAACAAATGCTTCATTCCATCCAGATGTACGCTCAACACATTAGAATCATTTCTTAATTTTTCAAAGCCTTCTTTAGTAATTTTTCCAGAAAAACCATTTATTGTTGAATATTCATGGCTCATTTCAAAATTAATAGAAGTTACAGCAACTGCTCTACCCCCGCACATCACAATAACAGAAACCTTCGTTTCATTTTCAAATTGTCCTTCAATCTTAGCAATATTATCTGCGCTAACACCACCTATAAGGATCAAAAATAAGAATATTACAGTCAAAACACCCTTTTTTTCCATATAATCACCAAAAAATCTAAATTATTACCAGAACATCTATTATTTAAAGATTATTCAATTAAGAAATATATATTACACTATAAACTTTAATTGGAAAAATAAAATAAAAAATTAAGAGGAATAAACCTCCTGTCCGTTGCTTGCATAAGGCTCTACAGGGTTCCCAGAAGTCTCTGCTGAATTAAACCTCTCATAAAACCTATAGCTAAAGTCTTTTTCCTCAGGCATGCAAATAAATACCTTATTTGTTGAACCATAATCCTTCACTGGCCATCCTTCAATAGTCTGAACTATCTCTGTTCCTCTGTTGCAATTTGTCGCTGTACTTTTCCCTGTATACGTATAACCTTCTAATTCCCCATTGATATCCTTGTCTATAGCTATCCAAGTTTCCTTTATATAATCTCCACCTATTGCATTCGTTCTGAAAACAACTCTTCCTGTTTCAGTATTAACACAAGCACAGTTATTAGCACAAAAATCAAATGTGTCTATATCACCATCATCGCAATCATCATTGCTGTCGCATTCTGCCCCGCATTCATCCTTTACACAGCTATAAACAAATTCGTCTTCTAAACATCCGCATTGTAAATCACAGTATCCGTTAGCATCTCTAACTCCTAATTTCATATCCTGACAATCCTGTGTTGCCTGATCGCAAAATGGATTGTTTTGTGTATTTGGCAATTCACAGCCCTCCCCAGCATCTATTATTCCATTTCCGCACATTACATCACTGCATAAACAATTGCTTAAGCAAACGCCATCACAGTCATCATCACTATCACATTCTGCCCCGCATTCGCCCTTTACGCATTGATATACAAACTGATCCTCCACACAACCACATGCTGAATCACAGTTCCCAAAAGCATCTCTTGTGCCTAACTTATTTCCCTTACAATCCTCAACATTCTGTGAACAGAATGGATTGTTAGGTATGCCTGGTAGTTCGCATGTCTCTGGGTATACAACAACATTATCCCCACATTCTGGAGGTTCAATATTAAGTAAATCGTCCAATTTGCTGTTCACAATATCCAGCTTGGTCTCAAGAGCATCTACCTTAGTCTCAATTGATCTAACCTCGTCTTTAATTTCCTCTAAACCATGATCACTGCTTCCCAATTCATCTTTTATATCATCAATATTGCTTCTTAGTGCACCTAAACCGCTTTGTGCATTATCTAACTTTGTTTCAATATTGTCTGCTTTTGTCTCTATTGCGCCTACTCCAGCATTTACTACAGCTATATTATTGATTATCGTATTTATATT
>Ga0209211_10009940_pt1 | contig 12529 bp, 16 predicted proteins | sample RifGroA2_FD_183992 | JGI IMG/M metagenome (GOLD analysis project Ga0209211, IMG submission 183992) | Groundwater microbial communities from Rifle, Colorado, USA - Groundwater A2 (SPAdes) (version 2) | ecosystem: Environmental > Aquatic > Deep subsurface > Groundwater | place: Rifle, Colorado... | reverse complement strand
TCTTTCAACTTTTTCCTATTGACAAGTTCTTGCGTCCTATTCTATAGTGTTCCACGTGAAGCGGGGAAACGAGCAAAAAACCGCCTCACTCTTGAGTTCCTCCTGATGCTGTTGGAGTCGACGTCGGTTGTGCCGACGACGCATTCGGCGTCGACTTCTTTTTCTACTGCATCGGTTGAGGAATTCCTCCAGGGCACTTTGTAGCTATTGCAGCTCTGTGCCCTGGGGAACTGCAAATCTATCAAGAAAGATTAAAAGACTAAAAGATTCCTTTTGCTTCGCAAAAAAGATTGAAGATTGGCTCCACATAGCGGAATTTCGATGTAATCCATCGAATTTTTTTATATAAACAATTTTTTAGTTTTATTTTTCGAAGAAAAATATAGTTTTAGCGAAGCGCAATCTTTCGTTGTTTGAAGTATTTACTTTTTTGCTCAGTTGAGCTATACTTTTGTTGTTATTTTAGAATTTTCTATGCTTTGGCAAGATATCACCATTACTATTGTCAGTATTGTCCTCTCCCTTGCGATGCTTCCTCAGATATATCATGGATATAAGCATAAAAAAGGGCATGTGCATCATGCGACATCTATTCCTACTGTGCTGGGATTGTTTGTGCTCTGTTTTGTGTATTTTTCGCTTGGTTTAGTCTTTTCTACGGTGGTAACTTTTTTGACAGGGATGCTGTGGTTTTTATTGTTTTTACAGAGATGTCATTACGGTGAATCTCGTCTTGAAAAACATACTGAATCTTAAAGTTGTGTCTATGGCATTTTCAGAGAGAGAACAAGAAATTTTGGAATTTGTGGTAGGGAAGGTTCGAACATTATCGATAGCATGTCCTGACAATGTACATGGATTTCATCATGCTGAGCGTGTTGCTGACTATGCATCATATATTGCACATCACGAAGGAAAAAACACTTTTTTGTCAACACTTGCAGGATGGCTTCATGATATTGGTCGGGCAATTGAAAAATATCCAGAACAATTTTCAGGATTTGATGCAACAAAAACACATCATGAATTGTCATACGAATTGCTTCAACAATGGTCTTGTGAAGATGAACGCTTTTCTCTCTTGACTGATACAGAAAAAATTGAATTGTTGTATGCGGTTCGAAATCATTGGAATGATGAAGCAAATGAGTATACAAGTGCATATATTCTTCGGGATGCGGATAAAATTGATGGACTGGGGGAAATTGGTTTGCAACGTAATAAAGAATTTCATAAAGATGATCCTTCACGACAGATGTTAAATTTGCGTTTACATTATGAATGGCTATATCACTTTAACACTGATACGGCAAAAAAAATAAATGAAGAACGTGATTTGATTCGACCCTTTGAAGAGGAACGTGCTAGACTTTTGAAAGATGAAATTAAGTCCGTGGAATTGTAATATGAAAAAAGAAAAAGTCCTTGTTGCGATGAGTGGTGGTGTGGATTCTTCTGTTGTGGCCGCACTTCTCGTACAGCAAGGATACGATGTGACGGGTGCCTATATGAAGCAATGGTCTGATACAAAAGATGTATCAGGGCTTTGTCAGTGGAAAAAAGATCGAAGAGACGCCATGCGTGTGACTGCGCAGCTGGGGATTCCTCTTTTGACACTTGATTTTGAAAAAGAATACAAAGAATGGGTAATGGGCTACATGTTCGCAGAATACGAGGCAGGACGTACTCCAAATCCAGATGTGATGTGTAACAAGTTTATCAAGTTTGATGCGTGGCTTAAGAAAATTTTGGAGATGGGATTTGATGCGATGGCGACTGGGCATTATGCCAGAGTACGAACTACGAATAGTTACGAACATACGAACTATGAACTGTGTGCTGCAAAGGATGAAGACAAAGATCAGACATACTTTTTGCATCAGCTTACGCAAGAACAACTCTCACATACTATGTTTCCGCTTGGCGAATATACGAAAACAGAAGTGCGGGAGATGGCGAGGAAGTTTGATTTGCCGACGGCGGAGCGAGAGGAGAGCATGGGGATCTGTTTTGTCGGGGAAATGCCGATGAAAGATTTTTTGCAACAAAAAATTCGTAAAAATCCTGGTTCTATTGTCACAGAAAACGGCACGGTTGTTGGTGAACATGAAGGGTTGGCGTTTTATACGATTGGGCAACGACACGTTGGAATGTTGAATGTAGAAGGTAGAATGCAGAATAAGGAACCATTGTACGTTGTTGAAAAAAAGTTTGGTGCCAATGAACTGGTTGTTGGTTTTGAAGATTCAGAATTGTTGTATAAGAAGGAAATTGAAGTTGAGGATATGCATTGGATATCTGGACCCGACTTCGCTAAAGCTGCGCCGGGCGGGCTAGAGAAAAATGGACATGTGTCTGCTTTTTCGCTAGACTGTAAAGTAAGACTTCGTCATCGACAGGAGTTGCAGGATGTGAAAGTTACTGAACGAAATGGGGAAGTAATGCTGCTCTTCATTGAGAAGCAACGCGCGGTTACACCTGGGCAATTTGCTGTGCTATATAAAGATGGAGTTTGTTTAGGTGGTGGCGTTATAAAATAGATAGAACACAGATTACCAAGATAACCAGGATGAACTAGAATTTTTATAAAGAATCATTGTAGAAAAATTCTACCCCGCAGAGCGGGATCCCGCTTTGCGGGACATTCCACATTCTATATTCAATATTCTAAAATATGTACGGACTTTCAGGAAATGAAAATGCATATAGCTTTGGCTTTACCCAGGTATTTTTGATTTTGGGTGTTGGACTGCTCGTGTTTGTCGCATATAAATTTTTTAAAGAGTAATAGCTATGACTGCAAACGATATCCGAAGCAAGTATCTTTCATTTTTTGAAAAACAAGGACATACGATTATTCCGTCGTCCTCACTTGTTCCAGAAAATGATCCAACAACATTGTTTACCGGATCTGGCATGCAGCCTATTTTGCCATATTTGCTCGGGCAGCCACACCCATCTGGTTCGCGCCTGACTGATTCACAAAAATGTTTTCGCTCACAAGATATCGAAGAAGTAGGGGACAATCGTCATACGACATTTTTTGAAATGCTGGGAAACTGGTCGTTTGGTGATTATTTTAAAAAAGAACAAATTCCTTGGCTATTTCAATTTTTGGTAGAAGATATTGGTCTTGATCCGTCAAAATTGTATGTCACGTGTTATGCTGGCAATGATGAATTTGATATTCCAAAAGATACAGAAGCAGCAGAACTGTGGCAGAAGTTATTTCAAGAAAAAGGCATTTCTTCTGAAACAGCACAGATGGGATCCGAAGCAGCAGGTTATGAACGTGGCATGAAGGAAGGCGAACGTATTTTCTTTTTTGATGGAAAGAAAAATTGGTGGAGTCGTGGTGGATCTGAGGCAACAACACCTATCGGTGATCCCTGTGGACCTGATACTGAAGTGTTTTACGATTTCGGTGGCGAACATGACCCAAAGTGGGGAGCACACTGTCATCCAAATTGTGACTGTGGACGATTTATGGAGATTGCAAATAGTGTCTTCATGGCGTACAAACGAACGGAGACCGGATTTGAAAAACTTGAAAAACAAAATGTTGACTTCGGTGGGGGACTGGAGCGTATTGTCGCTGCAATGAACAAAAATCCAGATGTCTTTTTGATTGATCTGTTTGAAGAACCACGACAGATCATCGCAGCACAATCTGGAAAAACATACGGCGAAGATAGTGATGTCACACACAATTATCGCATCATGCTGGATCATTTGCGTGCTGCGGTGTTCCTCATTGGGGATGGCGTGTATCCGTCGAATAAAGATCAAGGCTATTTTGCACGACGTCTCGTACGACGAGCCGTCCGTGCAGGGCATAAGCTTGGTATTGAAAAACAAGTGACAGCTCCTATTGCGGCGGCATTTATCGAGACATATAAAGAGGCATACCCAAATCTAAAAGAATCACAAGCAAAGATTGAAGACGTGCTTGATGGTGAAGAAAAAAAGTTTCGAAGTGCCTTGGCAAGAGGAGAAAAAGAATTTGGAAAGATTGAAACTGATATTACGGCTGAGATTGAAAAGGGTGGTGAACAGATGATTGATCACATTGCGAAGATGTCTTTTGATCTCTATCAGACGTTCGGATTGCCTTTTGAAATTTTTACCGATTTGCTTCAAAAAACATTTCCAGAGTCAGCATTTGATGAAAACGAATTGACCTATTCTTACGATAAGATCTTTGAAGAACATCAAGCCGTCTCACGACAAGGCATGGATAAAAAGTTTAAAGGTGGATTAGCAGATCACTCTGACATGAGTATCCAGTATCACACAGCGACACATCTTCTCCATGCTGCAGTCCTTGAACTCCTCGGACCAGATGCTTTCCAAAAGGGAAGTAATATCACGCCAGAGCGTCTTCGATTTGATTTTGCGTATGACAAGAAGGTCACGGATGAAGAAATCAAAGCAATCGAAGATCTCGTCAATGCGGCAATCAAAAAAGATTATCCAGTGAGTTTTCAAATGCTTTCTGTAGAAGAAGCACGTGCAAAAGGAGCTATTGGATTGTTTGATAATTCATACGAAGAAAAAGTGAAGGTGTATACCATTGGCGATCCTGATGTCTCGATGAAAGCAGACATTACTCATCCAACATTTAGTCAGGAATTTTGTGGCGGACCACATGTGGAACATACCGGTGTTCTTGGTACATTCAAAATCACGAAGGAAGAAGCTGTGTCTGCGGGGGTACGTCGAATTCGTGCAATACTTGAATAACATGGTAAAAAAAATTATCCGTTATGCAATCGATGCCCGACATGCATTCATGAAGTATTTCATTGTCGGTATTCTTGGCGTTATTCTAGATCTGGGAACACTCACGTTGTTTCGAGAACAGTTTGGTATCGCCCCATATATTGCTGTTATTTTGAATCAGATCATTCTCATTGTATTTAACTTTACGATAAACAAGCTTTGGACATTCAAAAATACGGCAATGCCCCATACACAGCTGGTGAGATATTTGATGCTTTTTGTGTTCAATTATGCGCTCGCTGTGCTCTTTATGTTTATTTTTAATGAGCACATGGGCATTGATTATCGTCTGGTAAGAATTTGCACGATTGTGCTTGCCGTCGGATGGAATTTCTTTTTGTATCGGCATTGGGTTTTCTGCATAAATGAGGAAGAAAGTGAAAACACTCATGTTCCTGGTGACGCATAGTCGCGTATGACATTTTTTGATATTCATGTTCTCGCCGCAATCAAACTGATAAGTATTGTTTTTGTTATTGGGGGATATTTTTTTATAAAGAAAAAAAACCCTGTCTTGTTTTTGCTTTGGTTTGGCGTGCTGTCCGCTGTCTCGTACATCCTTTTTGTCAATGATCGACAGTTACTATTTTGGGGACTCCAAGGTGATGAACTTACTATTGCTGCCATGTATAACACGTTTGCCCATGTCGGATTTGGAGCTGATTTTGCTTTTCATAATTTCCCTCCATTTTATCCACCAGGTTTTTTTTGGTTGTTTAGTATACCCGGTAAGATATTTGGCTGGAATGGTGTGCAAATGGCGAAATTTGCTGCAGCTAGTTTTTTCTTTGTATTTCCTATTGGTGCATATGTTACGCAACGTTTTTTGTTGAAAGGGCTTGTTTCATCAAAACGGTTACTTGTTTTTTCATTCGTCACGCCACTTATTATTATGAGTGTGCTTGGGATTGATCTCCTCATAGGAAAACCATATGAGGTCTGTGCTGCTTTTACCACAGTCATCTGGACCATTGCGTTGTTTATCAAGGCATCACAAAAGAAGCTTTCAAAAAAAGAAGTGGTTTTGTTTGGCGTGATTGCTGGTTTGATTTTTATGACGTATTATTTGTGGCTGGTATTTGCCGCAATTGTGTTTTTGTTATTATTGAGTCTTTTAAAAAAAGAAGACATTATCCGATACATAGGAACCTTGAGTAAGGTCGCCAGCATAGGTATTCTTACTGCAGTTCCTTTTTGGGGACCACTCGTATACACATACCTTACCGTAGGTATGGAAAGTTGGCAGACAACATTCTATACTCCTGAAAATAGTGTTCTTTGGCTTCCTCTAACACAATTGGGTTCATTTCTTTGTTGTGGTTTTTTAAAAAAGAGATTATTTCAAAAATATTGCTTTCCTTTTTGGGAGCTGCATTTGTCTGGTGGGGGCTCGGTTTATCATTACTGCTCTTTTTTTCAACTCCGTTTCAAGAATTTCGAGGTTTTTATGTACTTGCACCTGTTGTGGTATCGTTTGGTCTTGCTTGGGCGATATCGTATGTTTGGGAAACATTTGAAGCTCTATCATATTCCCACTTGCGAGAAGTAGTTTCGTATGTTGGCATGCTCTTGCTTATGACTCATGCCATATTCGGATTTTTTGTGGATGATCCTACGGTGAGAAAAAATATGGTCCAATCCAAAACATTTCCACGGCATACCGTAGAGCTTGTAGACGCACTCAGAGAGCTAGGCAATGGGTCTCAGTTGGTCACGCTGAGTACATCACCACAGATGTTGTCTCTGTTTCCCGTGAATCACTATATATATTTCAATCAGCATAATGCTCACCCAGCAAGTATATTTTCAGTGAGGTACCAGACTATTGTGTCTCTTGCACACGCTGCGTCACCGGAAGAAGCCTATGATATTGTCACCAATGCAGCTTTTGGACCTATAGATCAATTTATTTTTTCTATAGAAGAAGGACAATATGTATTATATTTCCATTTGGATAAGCCTATTGAGGGTATTGAGGAAAAAAGAATAGTTTTCGATACAGACATATTTTCAGCAGCGTATTTTGAACGCGTCTATGAAAGTCCTACATATGTCGTGTTGCATAGGAAATTGAATATATAGACAAGGTACTTGTATAATGCAGATATTTTGCTATACTAGCTATGTATTCACATGATTTTAACTTATTCACACATCTTGGCAGAAGTGAGGCTTGACAGGACAAACGCATTCCTGTAGACTTGTGCCTAGGCTAATTGAACTGAAGAAAATGGCAAAAAATGATGACATGATCGAGGCTCGGGGCGTGATTGAAGAAGCGCTTCCAGGGACGAAATTTCGCGTTCGGCTTGAGAATGACCATGAGGTCATTTCGACGATTGCCGGCAAAATGCGAAAGTTCCGTATTCGACTTGGTGTCGGTGATGAAGTCAAAGTAGAGATCAGCACATATGATCTTACGAAGGGACGCATCACATATCGATACTAAGCTACAGCATGATTTACAATAAAAGGATATCAACCAGTGTGGTGGAGCATTCTCTCGCGAATAGGCAGGTCTGTCATTGAGAGAAGCAACGATATCACGGCAGTGGTTGATATTTTTTGTATCTTAAATGACCGTATAAATTTTGTATGAAAGTTCACAGCGGCGTAAAGCCACGATGCGCAAAATGTAAAGTAGTTCGCCGTAAAGGCGTTGTTCATGTTATTTGTGAGAATCCTCGCCATAAGCAACGACAAGGGCAAAAAAAGCGCACCAGCGCTGGTAATTAATAGTTTTGTATGCGTGTAGCAGGAGTTACAATCCCAAAACAAAAACGTGTTGTCATCGCGCTCACTTATGTGAAGGGTGTTGGCCTCACTTCGTCAAAAAAGATTTTGGAAAATGCAGGTGTTGATGAAAGTGTTCGTGTCAAAGATTTGACACAAGAGCAAGAAGATAAAATCCGTGCTATTCTTGAAGGTGGATATATAACAGAAGGTGACCTCCGTCGAGATGTCGCAACCAATATCAAACGATTGAAAGATATTAAATCATACCGTGGATCTCGCCATATCAAGCGACTTCCAGCTCGTGGGCAACGTACTAAAACAAATTCTCGTACAGTGCGTGGAAATGTTCGAAACAAAGCAGCAAGCGGTAAAAAACCTTCAGCACAAAAGACGTAATTTTGTCTAGCCTTGTAATGTTTTATGGCAACGAAAGCAACAAAAACAACCAAAGCAAAAAAGAAAAAAGTACAATCACGACTAGTTGGAACTGGACGTGCGTATATTCAGGCTACGTTTAACAACACCATCGTGACATTGACTGATGCAAATGGAAATGTTCTTGGGTGGGCAAGTGCTGGCATGGTTGGATTCAAAGGACCTAAGAAAGCAACTCCGTATGCTGCCTCAAAAGTAGTAGAACGTGCGTTGGAAATGGTAGCGCCATATGGTCTCAAAGAAGTAAGTGTATTTGTGAAAGGTATTGGTGGAGGACGCGAGTCAGCAATTCGTGGTCTCAATATGCAAGGGCTCAATGTCACATCTATAAAAGATATGACGCCGCTCCCACATAATGGGTGTCGCCCACCAAAACGCCGACGTGTTTAATACATATTACGAATCCTTTCGAATTTACGAAATAAAAAAGTATGGGAAGATATACAGGTCCAAAAAATAAAATTGCTCGCCGATTTGGTATAAACCTCGGCCTGAAGTCTAATGCTGCAAAAGTAGCAAAGCGTTTGAATCAAAAGCCTGGGCAGCATGGTGCTCGCCGACGTACTTCGCTATCTAGTTTTGGTAAGCAGCTTGATGAAAAGCAAAAAGCAAAATTCATCTATGGTCTTCGTGAACGACAATTTCGTGGATATGTAGAAGAAGCAAACCGACGAGAAGGAGATTCTGGTGTCAATTTGAATCAGGTTCTTGAGTCACGCCTCGATAATGTTGTGTATCGTATGGGATTTGCTGTAACACGTGCGCAAGCTCGCCAATTTGTAAATCATGGCATGTTTACTGTAAACGCAAAAAAACTTAATATCCCATCATATTTGGTAAAAGTAGGGGATGAAATTCAACTTCGTGAAAACAAACAATCAAAGAAAATTTTTGAAACAATTACTGAACAACTCACGAATGCTACCGCCCCATCATGGCTGAAGGTAGATGCTGCAGGAAAAAAGGGAACAGTCTTGACACAGCCAATAAAGGATGATCTTGATAACGTATTTGATGTGAAGCTCATTATCGAATACTACTCAACTCGCTAAAAAACCTGTCACCAACCTTGCCTCGCAGGGTATATAACCATATCAATCTATGGAATACAACATCCCACTTCCAACAACTATCGAATTTAACGATACCGACAATGCAAACGTCGGACAGGTTGTGGTTACCCCATGTAGTAAGGGGTATGGGACAACACTTGGGAATGCACTTCGACGTGTACTTCTGTCTTCACTTTCTGGATCTGCTGTTGAATCAGTAAAGATTGACGGTGTGCAACATGAATTTTCTGCTGTTGAGGGTGTACAGGAAGACATGATTGAAATTATTTTAAATTTAAAGGAATTGGCAGTAAAGGTCTATAGTGATGAACCTGTAACATTGACGCTTACAAAAAAAGGGAAAGGTCCTATCACTGCAAAAGATTTTGAAAAGAACGCAGATGTTGACATTGTAAATCCTGACATGCACATTGCAACGGTGACTGATGACAAAAAAGCTTTCACTATGGATATTACTGTCGGAAAAGGACAGGGATATGTGCCTGTTTCGCAAAAAGAGACAAAGCATCTTGATCTTGGTACGATTGCTATCGACTCACTCTACACACCAATCAGAGACGTGGGGTATAACGTAGAAATGACACGTGTAGGTGATGTTACAAACTACGAAAAATTGGTCATGACAGTAGAAACGGATGGTACTATCGCACCAAGAGAAGCTGTAGGACAAGCTACAAAAATTTTGATGGATCACTTTGCGCTCCTTACCCAAGATAGCGGAGAAGCAAGTGCATAATATCATCAACGAATACGTAACGATATGAGACACCAAAAGACAACACGGACACTTGGAAGACCAAAAGCACAGCGAGAAGCATTGATGCGCAATCTTGCTGAAAGTTTGATTCTCCATGAAGCAATTGAAACAACAAGAGCAAAAGCAAAAGAATTGCGTACCTTTGTGGAACCACTCATTACAAAAGCAAAAGGTGGAACACTGACAGATCGTCGCAATCTTATCAAGGCCCTCTACACTGACAAGGCTATTGTAAAGCTCATGGATGACCTTGGTCCACGATATAAAGATCGTAACGGTGGATACACCCGTATTTTGAAGATTGGCTTCCGTCCTAATGATGGTGCTGAAAAAGTACGTATCGAACTCGTATAATATGACACATACTATCACTCGCGAAAGACACGAAATCGACGCTACAGGAGTAGCTCCTGGACGCGTAGCTACCAAAGTGGCTATGATTCTTCGTGGAAAAAATAAACCAACCTTTGAACCACATATTGATGAAGGAGATTTTGTGACAGTGGTCAATGCATCTCAAGTGAAATTTACAGGAAGTAAACTTGTGCAAAAAGATTATCATCATCACACCATGCACCCAGGTGGGCTCAAGACAAAAACGATGAAGCATGTTTTTGAAGAAAATCCAGGCGAGGTAATTCGAAAAGCTGTATATGGTATGCTTCCAAAAAATTCACACCGAAATGAGATGATGAAGCGTCTTACCATTAAGAACTAATTATTTCTATGGCTACGAAGAATACACAAGACATGACTCGAGCTGTAGGCAGACGAAAGGAAGCTGCTGCGCGTGTTCGAATTACTCCAGGAAAAGGAGACATTATTGTCAACGGAAAAGAATACAAAACATACTTCACTACATTGATTTCGCAAAATATTGTTTCTTCACCTCTCGTTGTAACAGGGAAGACAAAAGACTTTGATGTATCAGTAAAAGTTGCTGGTGGTGGATCACGTGGGCAAGCTGAGGCTGTTCGACATGGTATTTCACGCGCACTTATTGAATGGAACGCTGATCTCAAGCCAGTCTTGAAAGCAGAAGGATTCCTGACACGTGATTCTCGCACAAAAGAACGAAAAAAACCGGGATTGCTCAAAGCGCGACGTGGAAGACAGTGGAGAAAACGTTAAGCAAATTTTATATATTCAAAAAAACTCGTCAATTGGCGAGTTTTTTGTCTATAAAAAAGAAGGGGAGGTGACGAGTGCGGTCGGGTGGGCGAGGCGGCTAAGTTGGGCCTTTGGTATCGTGCTCCATGATCCAGATCGAGACAGATTGGTGAACACCCTCGTGAGATGCACTCAACCAAGAGGGGTAAACCCAGCTGTTATCGCGGCCGCTGAAGTAATGCTCGACTTGAATCTTCTCCACTTCAGAAGCAGAAGGGAAGCCTTCCAGGATTGCACTTCCCTTAGTGTCGAAGCATCTGAAGATGACGGTGAAGCCATTCGTGTCAGGGATTTTGCTCCCAATGAGATCTCTCATATTGTACTCCTACGTCGAGAGAGATATGAATTCATTACTGAAAATTATCACTATTGTCAATAATCGCTTTTACTTGTTTCTTCGCTTATTCTAGCGTATACTGAATACATATTTTGAATTTGCTTATTAGGATTTTGAAATTATTTCCATGGCCTCTACCACAAAAAATACGATCTTCATGACCGCGGCTTCTATTTTTCAGAAAGTCATTGCTTTTGCATACTTCACCCTCATTGCAAGAAAGATTGGCGCAACAGGAACTGGGACATACTTTTTTGCCCTGTCATTTACCACTGTCTTTGTTGTCTTCGTCGATCTTGGTCTGACCAATGTCTTCATACGCGAGTCTGCAAAAGCAAAAGAAAAGCTGGGTGAATATCTCAGTACTATTTTGTCTATAAAAATTGGCCTTGGGTTTTTGAGTTATCTCGCAGCAATTATCGTGATCAATCTGATGGGCTATGATATTGAAACACGCCATCTCGTCTATCTTTCTGCTGTCACCATGCTCCTGGATTCACTCCACCTTACGCTCTACGGGTCACTCAGAGCCCTAGGAGAGCTCAAATATGAGGCAATGAGTATAGTTGGCAGCCAGTTCCTTACGCTTATTCTCGGGACGTTTTTCTTGTACGCAGGGTTTCCTCTCATATACCTAATTCTTGCCTTTACCATCTCTAGCGCGGCAAATGTTCTCTTTGCCATTACCATACTAAAAACAAAGCATCATCTTTCACTCAAGCCGTCGTACAAGTCTGATGTCGCAAAGCATATTGCAAGGATTGCCGTTCCATTTGCTCTTGCTGCTGTCTTCGCGCGAGTCTACTCGTATATTGATTCTATTTTGCTTTCAAAAATGATGGGAAACGAAGCCGTCGGATTTTATAGTATTCCATACAAAATTACCTATGCATTTCAATTTATTCCTCTCGCGTTGATCGCAGCCTTGTATCCAAAGTTTAGTGAATATTTTCAACATGATAGAGAAAAATTGTCTCTCATGTTTGAACGAGGCGTGAAGTACCTGCTGCTCATTGCAATGCCCATCGCATTTGGCATCGCCGTGCTTGCAAAAGATATTGTCCTGCTTCTTTATACAGACGAATATCTTCCATCTGTGTTGCCGCTCCAGATATTGATTGTCAGTCTCATCTTTTCATATCTCAGTTTTCCTATTGGTGCGTTTCTCAATGCCTGTGACAAGCAAAAAATACAAACCGCTATTGTCGGGACTGTCATGGTTCTCAATATTGTATTGAA
>Ga0209211_10009939_pt1 | contig 12531 bp, 11 predicted proteins | sample RifGroA2_FD_183992 | JGI IMG/M metagenome (GOLD analysis project Ga0209211, IMG submission 183992) | Groundwater microbial communities from Rifle, Colorado, USA - Groundwater A2 (SPAdes) (version 2) | ecosystem: Environmental > Aquatic > Deep subsurface > Groundwater | place: Rifle, Colorado... | reverse complement strand
GGGCGGCATCGCCGACCCCGACACCACGCTGAGGCTCGACCGGCCCGAGCTGCGCGTCCGCATCGACCGTGAGCGCGCGGGGGACCTCCGCGTGGACACCGAGCAGATCGCCACCGCGCTGCGCCTGATGGTGGGGGGCGACACGGAGGTGTCGCGCTTCCGCGACCCGACCAGCAACGAGGACTACTACGTGCAGCTCCGGCTCAGCGAGAAGGACCGGGGCGACCTCGGCACGATCTCGCGCCTCTTCGTGTCCCGTCAGGGCGGCGAGACCGGGCCGGGCAGCCTGGTGCGCCTGGACAACCTGGTGCAGATCGCCCCGGGGTTCACCGCCTCCCGCATCGACCGCTCCGATCGGCAGCGCGAGGTCCGCCTCCGCGCCGCGGTGCTCCCCGGCTTCGGCCAGGCCGACCGCATCGCCGCGCTGCGCGGCGCGGTGGCGGAGATGCGCCTGCCGCCGGGCTACACCACCGCCATCTCCGGGCGCGCGCGCGAGCTGGAGCGGACGTTCACCGAGTTCCTCTGGGTCTTCCTCCTCTCCGTCATCTTCATGTACATGATCCTCGCCGCCCAGTTCGAGAGCCTGATCCATCCCCTGACGATCCTGCTCTCCCTGCCGCTGTCGGTGCCCTTTGCCCTGCTCTCGCTCTGGTACACCGGCAATACGCTCAACCTCTACTCCGCGCTCGGCATCCTCGTCCTCTTCGGGGTGGTGAAGAAGAACGCCATCCTGCAGATCGACCACATGAACAACCTCCGCGCGGAGGGCCTGAGCCGCCCGGAGGCGATCATGCTGGGCAACCGCGACCGGCTGCGACCCATCCTCATGACCACCCTCGCCCTCGTGGCCGCCATGCTGCCGCTCTGGGCCGGGACGGGGCCGGGCGCCGAGGAGCGCCGGGCCATCGCCGTGGTCGTGGTGGGCGGCCAGACGCTCTCGCTCCTCCTGACTCTCCTCGTGACGCCGGTCGCCTATTCGATATTCGAGGACGTCGCGCGCGCGCTCGGCCGCGTGCCGGAATTCTCGCGCCGCGGGCCCGCCCTGCGCCTCCGTCGCTGGCGCCGAGGCACCGCCGAGCGGTCCTGAACGGAGGGCACCGCGCGCGTGGGACTTATCTCAGCGTGTGGAGGTCACGCGCGGCCCCGCCCGCCCCCGCGGGATGGCATCGGGCACCCTTGGACGTCGAGGATGGCGGCGGCCGGCGTGCTCAGGCGCCTGCTATCACATGGGGCCTGCGGCGGGGTGGCGAGGCGACGGGTCGGGGGCGGACGGTGCAACCGCGGCCGGTGCCGCGGCCTGGAGGAGCTGGGCCAGTCCGGAGAAGAGGGCGGCGAGCGTCGAGGCGGTCTCGGGAGGCGCCTCGATCACGAGACCGCCGTGTGCCGCCCGCTGCACTGTGAGCCCGGCGAAGAGCCGCTGCACCTCGCCCGCCGAGGGCAGCGGCCCCGGACCGGGCGCGGCCGGGGCCGGCGCGTCGCCGGACTCGTCCCCCGCGGTGACGAGAGCATCGATCTCGCGCTCGGCGGCGGCGTCCTCCGACGCGAGCGCGTCCGACTCGGTCACGGCATCAGCGCGCTCCGGGAGCGCGAGGGCGGGGCCCACCAGCCGCTCGATCCGGGCGAGGAAGCTGCCCGAGCGCTCGAAGGTCACCTCGTCGGTCGTCCCATCGAAGAGCCCCGCGAACAGGGCCTGCTTGGTGCCCACGAGGTCGGCGATCCGCGACTCGATGCCCGGCTCGCTGATCAGGTGGTAGACGTCGATGGGGCGGCGCTGCCCCAGACGGTAGATCCGTCCGATCCGCTGCTCGAGCACGGCCGGGTTCCACGGCAGCTCGATGTTGATGCAGACGCTCGCGGCGTGCTGCAGGTTGAGGCCCACGCCGCCCGCATCGGTGGCGAAGAGGACGCGGCAGGCGGGATCATCGTGGAACTCCACGATGTTCTGGGTCCGGCGCTTCTGGCCCTCGCCGCCGGTGAAGAACGCCGCCCGGACCTGGCCCCGGGCGAGGACGTCGCGGGTGGCCCAGTCCGCCAGGCGGAGCATGCGGCGCCACTGGCTGAACACCACCACCTTGCGTTCCTGGTCGAGGACGATCTGCCCGATCAGCTCCCGCAGCTCGAGGAGCTTCGGGCTCGCCAGCCCCTTGAGCGTGGCCTCCGTGGGCTGCGGCAGCCGCGAGAGGTCGGGCCAGATTTCCTCGAAGCGCAGCTGCGCCAGACCGTTCGCGATGATGCGCTGGGTGGTGAGCAGCGACATGAGCCTGAGGAACTCCGCCTGGGTGAGCGGCCGGCGCTTCCCCCGCGCCAGGATCTGGGCGATCGGCTGGTTGAGGGCGTCGTGCTCCTCGACCTGCTCGGCCGTCATCTCCAGGGGGATCCGCGTATCCGTGCGCGCCGGGAGCTGGGACAGCACCTCGCGGCGGACGCGGCGGATCATGCAGCCGGCGAGCCGGAGGCGCAGGGTGTCGAGGTGCCGCGCGCCGCCGATCTCGGTCCTGCCGTCCACCGGCGTCGTGTGCCAGGGCACCAGCCGCCATTTCGGCTCCAGCGCGAGATCGTCCACCCACTCCACGATGGACGCGAGCTCGTCGAGCCGGTTCTCCATCGGCGTCCCGGTGAGCACGAGGCGATAGGGCGGATCGAGCTGCTTCACCGTCAGCGCGGTCTTGGTGGCCCAGTTCTTGATCCGCTGCGCCTCGTCGAGGACGATGAGATCCGGCCCCCAGGCGCGGACGAGATCCAGATCGCGGATGAGCTGCTCGTAGTTCGAGACGAGGAACCCGCGGCGGCACGCCTTGAACGCCGCCCGGCGCTGGGCGGGGTTGCCGTCGATGATGGCTGCGGGCGCGTCGGTGAAGAGCTGCCACTCGCGCAGCCACTGGGGCTTGAGCGCGGCCGGGACGACCACCAGCCCCCGGCGGACTCGGCCGGCGCGCCACAGGGCGTGGCAGCCGGCGATCGCCTGCGCGGTCTTGCCGAGGCCCATGTCGTCGGCGAGCAGGAGCCGCCCGTTCGAGAGGAACCGCTCCACGGCCTCGCGCTGGTAGGGGTAGAGTCGCTGCTTGAGAGAGCGGATCGCCTGCGTGAAACGGTGCAGGTCCCGGCCGCCCTGGACGGCGCGCGCGGTGCGCCGTCGATCCTCCAGGAGCAAGGCGTGAAGCGCGGGCTCGCCAAGATCGTTGCCGAGCACGCCGAGGAGGGTGTCCACGAGCTCGAGCCGCCGCGCCGGCGCCTCGGGGACCTCGGTCGTGAAACCGCCCCCCGCGGCCGGGCGCAGCCATCGCCGGAGCCGGGGCGCGGGGGACCCGTCCATCCAGCGGATCCGCGCCAGCCAGTCGCCCCCGCCTGTGAGGGGGCGAATCGGATCCCAGCGCAGCGGCGCTGCATCAGGAGCGGCCGCGCGCCGGGCCCGCTCGACGGCGCGCGGCTTCGAGGCGATGTCCTCCAGCACGGCGAGGAGGTGCTTGCACAGGCCGAGCGAGCTGCGGAGGAAGTCGGGGCAACTGCAGCTCCCCTGGATGGGCTCCACGCACCGCAGCAGGGTGCGGTAGGGGCGCGCGGGCGAGCCCTGCCGTCGGGTCGCATAGAGGCCCAGGGGCCCCCCGCCGCCCGGGCGGGCAACGATCTGCAGCCTGTCGGCCTGGCCGAAGGCGAACCGGCGGAGCAGCGCCTCGAGCGCCTCGCGCCGCACGGGCCAGTCCGCTCCCGCCGTGACGGTCAGGACGTGCCGGACGACCAGCTCCGGGGGAATGGCTCCCGTCTTCCGATGCGCCCGCGCGAGCAGCATCTGATACGCCTCGGACTCGGCGGCGGGGGTCGCGAGGGTCACGAGCGCAGTCGTCTCATCCATGTTCCTCTCTCCGGCGGTCCGCGGTGTGCGCTCCGCGATGGCCCGTTGACGGGTGCAGGGGCCCGGACGTGATAGTGGGCCGGGACGGCGGCGGCGTCAAGGGGGCCTGACTCCGAGGCGGCTGCCTACCGCCTCGGGAGGGGGGGAAGCGCGGGGGAAGAGGCCGGCGGCGTCTGAGCGGGGCGATGCTCGCGTTCCTGGTCGCGGCCGGAGTTCTCGTCCCGACGGCGGCGCCCGGTCCCCGACTGAAGGGATCTCCGGCTCAGGGGAAGGGGGCTCGATCACCCGGGGAGGCCGGGGGCCGCGAACCAGGTGGAAACCACGGTGGAGTCCTTGCCGTGACCCTTGACCGTCCCTCCCAACATGGCGAACATGGCCATATGAAGAAGGCCAAGATCGCCGAGCTCAAGAACCACCTGTCCCGCTACCTCGATCACGTCCGGAGCGGAGAGTCCGTGCTGGTGCTGGACCGGGATCAGCCCGTCGCGCGGATCGTTCCCCTCGCGCCGCCGACAGCGGGCTCCCGCGGCGACGACGGGCGGCTGGCGCGGCTCGAGCGGCGAGGTCTGATCCGGCGCGGGTCTGGGGGCCTCCCCGAGTGGCTCGGGAAGCGCAAGCCTCCCCGCCTGCGGGGCAGCGTGCTCAAGGACCTGCTGGCCGAGCGCGAGGGAAAGGTCGGGTTGAACGTCTATCGGAAGAAGTGAGGGTTGCGCGGTCGGCTGCCGGCCCACCCGGATCGCGCTCGCCCTCGAGGCCGGCGGCGGTGTGCCGCTCGAGGTCACCCAGGAGTACGAGGCGTGAGCGCGTCTGCCGTCATTCCCCGAGTCCCCAGCTCCGCACCCGCGACGGGACGATGCGGAACATCACGCGGTCGGGTGGCATGGCCCGGCCCTTCCAGAGGCGGGCGAGATCGGGGGGGTACCGCGCGTGGAAGCGCTCGAGGAGCGCGCGGCGCTCGGCCCCGTCGGGCAGGAACTCGGCGCGGCCCTGCACGAGCACGCCGCGGATGTCACCGCGCGTGCCGGCCTCGGCCACGACGCACACGCGCGGATCGCGCCGGATGTTCTGCACCTTCGCGAGTCCGTCCACGCTGATCATCGTGAGCGCGGCCGGATCGTAAAGGAACCACATCGGCATCGCCAGCGGCCCGCCATCGGGCTTCACGGTCGCGAGCACCACGACCTCTTTCGTGGCGAGGAACGCCTGGATCGCCGGGGCGTCGAGCGTCGTCATGCCGCGCAGCATAGCGCAGTCACCGCTCGTCCGGAACCCTCGCGCCGCTGGGGGCGCGGACGGCCGCTCGGAGCGTCAACTGCCCGGCCGCGTGCCCATGCTCTCCGGGCTCATCCCATAGAAGGGCTGGGGCCCGGAGCGCGGCCCGGCCGGCCAGGGGTGGGCCCGGAGGACCTCCTCGTTGATCTCGGCGCCCCAGCCGGGGGCGTCGGACACCAGGATGTGGCCGTCCTTGATCGCGGGGGGGTGCGTGACCAGCTCGGCCTTCCACGGCACGTCGTCGATGTCGATCTCCATGATCCGCACGTTGGGCAGCACCGCGCAGAGGTGGAGCGAGTGGAGGTCGGCCAGGTGGCTGTAGTAGTGGGGGTGGGGGCGCGCGTGCCTTGACTGGACGTCTGCGGCCGGGGCAGGATGGGGCCGGCGCACAGACCGCAAGCGAGGAGCCCGAGACATGGTCAACGTGATCGCGATCATCAAGCGGAAGCCGGGGACGACGGTCGAGGCGTTTCAGGACTACTGGCGCACCGCGCACGCCGACATCGTGCGCAGGCTGCCGGGGCTGTGTCGCTACGTGCAGTCCCACACGCTCGCGTCGGGCTACCGCAAGGGCGAACCCGCGTGGGACGGCATCGCCGAGATCTGGTTCGACTCGATGGACGCGCTGCGCGCGCTCCGCGGCACGCCGGAGCAGGCCGCGGTGGACGCCGACGAGCCGCGGTTCATCGACAAGGCGACGAGGACGACGCTGCTCACTGACGAGCACGTTATCAAGGACGCCCCGGTGCCGGCGGGCGCCGCGAAATGGGTCGAGTTCCTCACCCGCCGGCCGGATCTCACGGTCGAGGCGTTCCAGCGCCACTGGCGCGAGGTGCACGGGCCGATCGCCGCGCGGATCCCGCAGATCCGCCGCTACGTGCAGAGCCACGTGCGGCCGGGGGCCTACGCGAGCGGCCGGACGCCGCGCTACGACGGCGTCGCGATCACGTGGTTTGACGACACCCAGGCCATGCGCGCCTCCGCGGCGACAGCCGAGTACGCGACGACGCGCGCCGACGAGACGAACTTCCTCGCGTCCGGGGAGGCGCCCGTCATCATCACGCGGGAGCACGTCATCGTGAAATGATGCGGGACGCCACACGCTTCCAGATCTTTGACGGCACGAGCCTGATCCAGCGGGTGATCATCATGATCGAGAGAGAGGTGCGCCATGGCTGAGACGACGAGAACGCGATCCGCCCGAGAAACCGAGCTCCTGGAGCGCGCCAAGAGGCGCCTGCCCGGCGGCGTGCTGGGGACGGCCCGATACGCTGCCGACGCCGCTTTCATCGTCAAGCGCGGCACGGGGTCGAAGATCTACGACGTGAGCGGGCGGGAGTACATCGACTACGTCCTTGCCTCGGGTCCGCTCATCCTCGGCCACGCGCATCCGGCGGTGGTCGCTGCGGTGCGCGAGCAGATCGAGGGCGGCAGCACGTACTACATGGTCAACGAGCCCATCATCCAGCTCGCCGAGGAGATCTGCCGGGCGATGCCGTGCGCCGAGCAGGTGCGCTTCACCTCCACGGGCTCGGAGGCCACCTTCTTCGCCCTGCGCGTGGCCCGCACCTTTCGCAAGCGTGACAAGATCCTGAAGTTCGAGGGCGGCTACCACGGCGCCCACGACTACGGGATGATGAGCTCGGCACCGCGCTCGCCCAAGGCCTTCCCCGCGCCGGTGCCTGACTCGTCGGGCATCCCCCACTCCATCGAGGCCGAGGTGCTGATCGCGCCGTACAACGATCTCGGCACGGTGGAGGGCATCATCGCCGCGCACGCCGACGAGCTGGCCGCGGTCATCGTGGAGCCGTTTCAGCGGCTGGTCCCGCCCCAGCCCGGCTTCCTGCAGGGGCTGCGGGAGATCACGCGCCGCCACGGTGTGCTCCTCGTCTTCGACGAGGTGGTCACGGGATTCCGCCTGGCCTATGGCGGCGCCCAGGAATACTACGGCGTCGTGCCCGACCTCGCCGCGATCGGCAAGATCGTGGGCGGCGGCTTTCCGCTGGCCGCGGTGTGTGGCGCCGAGGAGCTGATGCGGCCCTTCGATCCGCAGTACGACGGGACAGGCGATTTCATTTCCCAGTCCGGCACCCTGAACGGCAACCCGATTGCCGCGGTGGCCGGCCTCGCCACCCTGGCCGAGCTGCGCAAGCCCGGCGCCTACGACACCATCCACGGCACCGGCAAGCGCCTCATGGCCGGCCTGACCGAGCTCGCCCAGAAGGCGGGATTGCCCGCCCAGGTGGTGGGCGAGCCCGTCGTCTTCGACCTCCTCTTCACCGATGAGCCGGTGGTTGATTACCGCTCACTCCAGAAGGCGGACGGCGCGCGGGGCAAGGCCTTCACCACCGAGCTGATCAAGCGCGGCGTGGTGAAGAACTCGCAGAAGATGTACGTATCGCTCGTGCATTCCGCAGAGGACGTGGCCACCACGCTGCAAGCCTGCGAGGACGCGCTGAAGGCGCTCCCGAAGATGAAGGCCTCGGCGTAATCCGGACGATGAGCCGCGCCTGAGCTGGTGAGCGAACGGCTCTCTGTGGAGCGTGGGGGAGCGATTCACGCATGATCCGAGCTGGACACACGGGAGGGAGACATGGGGTCAGTGACGGGACGGACGGTGCTGATCACGGGAGCGGCGCGGGGCATCGGCGCGGCCTGCGCGCGCCGGCTGGCGGCAGAGGGCGCGAGGCTGGTGCTGGCCGACGTCGACGGCGCGGGCGCGGAGAAGCTGGCCGGCGAGCTCGGCCAGGTCGCGATCAAGGCGGACGTGACGCGTGATGAGGACGTCCAGGGCATGGTGGAGGAGCCCTACCGGCTTTGGGGCCGGCTCGACGTGCTCTTCAATAATGCCGGGGTCATCCGCCTCCAGCCGATGCTCGAGGTGACGCGCGCGGAGTGGGACCGGGTGATGGACGTGAACCTCCGCGCCGTGTTCTTCGTGCTGCAGGCCGCCGCCCGCCGGATGCAGGGCCAGGACCTGATCCCGGGCGCGGAGCTGCGCGGCAAGCTGATCCAGACCGCCTCCATCGCGTCATACCGGGGCGGCAATCACCTGATGACGCCCTACTCGGCCTCCAAGGCAGGCGTGGTGAGCCTCACGCGCTCGGCGGCCCAGGCGCTGGCCCCGCAGCGGATCACCTCGAACTGTGTTTGCCCGGGCGTGGTGGAGACGGCGATGTGGGAGCAGATCGACCGCGAGTGGGGCGCCCTCGAGGGGCTCGGCCAGGGCGAGGCGTGGAAGCGGCGGATCCGCGGCATCCCGCTGGGGCGGCCGGAGCGCCCCGAGGACGTCGCGAGCGTGGTCGCGTTCCTGGCCGGCTCCGACTCCGACTACATGACGGGGCAGGCCCTCAACGTGGACGGCGGCCTCGTGATGGGGAACTGAGCGCGCGCGAACTTTTCTCCGGGTGACAGTCAGGAGGCGAGGAACGGAGTGGGGCTGGTGGTGTACGATTGGCTTGTACAGGAGGCGCCGACGATGAAGCGGGTGAGTGTCGCCGAGGCGCGCAAGAGGCTCAAGGGCCTCCTCGACGAGGTCTCGTCGGGCCACCAGGTCTCCGTGGTCCGGCGCGGGCGGGAGGTCGCCCGGCTGGTTCCTCCGAGGCGAAGAGGGAGACGGCTGCCGGCCCTCGGCGCATTCAGGGCATCGATTCGCGTGACCGGCGAGCCGGTGAGCCGGGTCGTCGTCCGCGCTCGCCGGGAAGGGCGCTACTGATGTACATCGACACCAGCCTCCTGGTGCCGTACTACTGCCCTGAAGCCCTGAGCCGAGTGGCCGAGCGGACGCTCCGCGGCGACCGGCGCCCCGCCGTCAGCGATCTGGTCGAGGTTGAGTTCTTCTCTGCGCTGGCGAGAAAGGTCCGCGCGCGCGAGATGTCGGCCGCGGACGCCACCCGGACCGGCGAGCGGTTTCTCGACCATCTTCAGGCGGGTCTCTACGCGCGCGTCGCGGTCCAGCGGCGGCACTACGAGGGCGCTCGCGCCTGGCTGGCCCGGTTCACGCTGCCGCTTCGGGCACTCGATGCTCTGCACCTCGCCCTGGCCGACGCGGAGGGACTCCGTCTGGCGACCGCCGACCAAGACCTGTCCCGGTCGGCGAAGAGTCTCGGCGTCGCGGTCACGCTCGTTCGGGGGTGGCGGGTCCTGCGCGAGCTGTTCGGCGAGTACCGGGCGCCACAGGTCTACTAGCCCAACTTCCGCAGTTCAGGGGCCGCGGCCCGAACAGGTGACGGTGTCTCCGGAGGTCGCCGCCCTACGAAGAGCCTGTCCTCGTCCACTGCCGCCGGGCCCGCGGCCTGCCACGGATTGTCAGCGGGGGCCCGCACTCCTTGTCGGGCCCGGGGGCTCCCGGACCCGGACTTCTCGTGACTCGTGGGGTCGGGCCCTGCGCCATGTGGCCACGGAATAACGGCTTCCGGCCTGTCACCGTGAGATGTCGTCCGAGGCGGAGACAGGTGGCACAGGGCTTGCGGGAAGAACACCCCCAGAGGGTCCGGGCCTGCGGCCCCGGACCCCGAGCCGAGAGGGCGGTTGCGCAAGATCGATCACCAACGGAGGGACACGATGGCGGCGAACCTGCAGGAACTGCTGACCGTGATGGTGCAGCGCGGGGCCTCGGATCTTCACCTGAGCTGCGGGACATACCCCCAGATCCGGCTCCACGGGAACCTCGAGCCCCTGGAGGAGTTCGAGGCGCTGATGCCTCCCGACACGCAGCGGCTGGTCTACAGCGTGCTCACCGAGGACCAGCAGCGGCGCTTCGAGCAGGACAACGAGCTGGACCTGTCCTTCGGGGTGGAGGGCCTCGCGCGCTTCCGCTGCAACGTCTACCGGCAGCGGGGGGCCCTGTGCGCCGCGATGCGCGTGATTCCCTACACGGTGCGCACCTTCGCGGAGCTCCAGCTGCCCCCCATCGTGGAGAAGCTGGCCGAGAAGCACAGGGGCCTCGTGCTCGTGACGGGCCCCACGGGCTCGGGGAAGTCCACGACGCTGGCCGCCGTGATCGACAAGATCAACTCGGAGCGGCGCGCCCACATCGTCACCATCGAGGACCCCATCGAGTTCGTCCACCAGCACAAGAAGTCGCTGGTCCACCAGCGCGAGATCGCCTCCGACACCCACTCGTTCACGAGCGCGCTGAAGTCCATCCTCCGGCAGGATCCCGACGTGGTCCTGCTGGGCGAGATGCGGGATCTGGAGACCGTCGCGGCCGCGTTGACCATCGCCGAGACGGGCCACCTGACCTTCGGCACGCTGCACACCAACTCCTGCGCCCAGACCATCAACCGCATCATCGACGTCTTTCCGACGGCGCAGCAGTCCCAGATCCGTGCCCAGCTCTCCCTGGTCATCGAGGGCGTGCTGTCGCAGACGCTGCTGCCGACCGTCGACGGGCGTGGTCAGGCCATGGCGCTGGAGATCATGCTGCCCACCCCGGCCATCCGGAACCTCATCCGCGAGGAGAAGGTCCACCAGATCTACTCGATGCTCCAGGCCGGCTCGAAGGTCGGCATGCAGACCATGAGCCAGTCGCTGGCGGAGCTGGTGCGGGCGGGGAGGGTGTCGAAGGAAGAGGCGCTCGCCCGGGCGCCGCTGCCGGACGAGCTGCTGGCCCTGCTGGGCGGCGCCGGGGCCGGCACCCCGCCCACCGGCAACGCCTACGCCACGGGGCTCGGCGGCGCCCGCCGCTAGATCGACGGCGCGGCCGGCTCCTTGCCGAGCGGGCTCAGGAACCGCGGGTCCCGGCGAGGCTGGCTGCAGGGCCCGCGGTCAGGTTGTGTCGCGGCGGGGGCCCCGACGATGCTGGCGGCCCCCACGCCGAGTGCGGCGTCGTCCGGGCGGCGGGGACTCGGGCGCCGCACCGGCGGATGGCGTCTGATCGCCGGCCGCGACCGGCTCTTCCTCGCGCTCGGCGTCCACTGGCCTAGCTGCCAGCACCGACGGCGCGGGCCGAGCATGAGGCTCGGCGGCGCCGGCCCCATCCGCCAGCGAGATCATGCCGGTCGGGCTCACCGACAGCTCCTTGAGACGGCGCAGTCGGGTGACCAGGCGAGGGGAGCCTGGCGTTCGAGCGAAGCCCCGGCCCTTGAGCTCCCGGGCCAGCGTGTCGATGAGCACCGGCCGTCCGTGTCCGCGGCGGATCAGCTCGCGGATCAGGTGAATGATCTCGTCGTGGGGCGCAGTGTGGGGCTCCTCGGCCGCATGCCCGTCGGCGGGCCCGGGGACGGTTGCAGGCGCAGCCGCCTGGACCGGTGTGTGGCGCCGCCGCTCGGCGGGCGCGCGCGGGACGGCGGCGAGCCGGGGCGGCGCCGCCTCGACGCGGGCGAGGTGCCCGCTCGGGCGACCTCGGCCGCGCCCCCGGGGCGCGGGAGCGCGCTCCGAGGGCTCCCTGGCGGCCGGCGCGCCGCTCAGGGCGCGATAGGAGAGCCGGCGGAACTCGATCCCCAGCGTGGCTGCCACGTCGCCGACCGCGTCGAAGGCCCGATCGTCCGACACGATGTCGATGCGGTCGCCGGGGCGGGCGGCGGCCAGCCAGACGCCCGCGCTCACCGCGATCCGCAGGTCGCTCCAGTCCCGCACCCCCGGCGCCGGCGCGCTGTGGACGAGCTGGGCCCCGCGGTGGGACAGCAGGCGGGCGATGTCGTGGCCGATCACCCGCCAGTTGCCGACAGCCACGAACTCCGTCCGGCTCTCCCGTCTGTCGATGGCCAGGTGGTGGAGGACCCGCTCGATGTGCGGGCTGTGGCTGGTGTTCTCGACGTCGAAGAAGATCGCGCGCCAACCGACAGGCACCGGGCGCTCCGGCTCCGGGGGTGCCACGCGGGCAATGTACTCGGGCTCGGGCGAGGCGAAGGCGACATCGGCCGGGAGCGCAGAGGCCTCGGATGACAGGTCCCCCGCGGGACTGACTGCGATTCCGGCGGCAACCGGCTCGACCGCGGTTTCCGGTTCGGGCCCCTCTGCCCCGGATCCCTGCGAGTCGGGCGCGATGGTCGGGAGCGCTCTGCGCGCCGGGGCGGCCGGCCCTGCGCCGCGGCGGGGCCGCGGGGTGCTCTTCCCGGGGGTCGTGGTCGTGCGGGGCGTGGTCTTGCGGGTCACGGTCGCTCTCCAATCATGGCGGCTGCTCCGGCCAGCCGTCAGAGGTACAGAGCCCTCATCATGGCCTCGGGGTAGCGTGTCCCCGCCGCAGCCCCGGCGGGCACCGCCTCGGCGATGCGGCGGACATCGTCGGGGTCGAGCGCCATGTCCACGGCCCCCACGTTCTCCTCCAGCCGGCTGGCACGCTTGGTGCCGGGAATCGGGACGATGTCCGGCCCCCGAGGCGAGCAGCTAGGCCAGGACGAGCTGCCCCGTCGTGCAGCGCGTGTCTCTGGCGATGGCCTCGACGTGCCGCAGGAGCTCGCAGTTGC
>Ga0209211_10009937_pt1 | contig 12532 bp, 10 predicted proteins | sample RifGroA2_FD_183992 | JGI IMG/M metagenome (GOLD analysis project Ga0209211, IMG submission 183992) | Groundwater microbial communities from Rifle, Colorado, USA - Groundwater A2 (SPAdes) (version 2) | ecosystem: Environmental > Aquatic > Deep subsurface > Groundwater | place: Rifle, Colorado... | reverse complement strand
GGCTGGGTTTTTGGGAATAGGAAATTTTAATACCGTGCCCATCCGAGCTCCAAACGTACAACTCTTCGTCGCCAAAAAGATTAGGCGGGGATGAAACGTAGGCCGTTAAGGAGATCTTATGGCCCAAAGGAAGTTTTTTTATGTCATCTATTGATCCTTCAAACAAATCTGGATCCCCCACCAACACGTTAGCTTCTCCTGGTGTGGGTTTAGAGGTCGGAAAGAAGGAACCGGAAATCAGGGCATAGGAAAATCCCTTAGTAGTATTGATATATTTAAATGAATCGGAGACAAGGCCATCGGGTCTTATGAGTCGGATTGTATCACCATCATTATTCAATGTACTAGACGTAAAATTAAAGGTATAAAACCCGAGTGGGGAAATCGCGGTACTAAAGGTCTTTGGTGACGCACCACCCTCTGCGTCATCTATGTACCAACCGTTTAAAACGGCCGACCTATTCGGCGAGCCATTATAGAGTTCCACCCATTCATCCCCGGATTTCGGGTCCGGTAAAAATTCGTTAATCCTAACCGAGTCTGGATAAATAACTTTTTCCGGCTCCTTATACGACTCTCCAGGAGTTCCTCCATCCTTATCACTTGAAATCCAATTTGCAGAATCGTTGGCGCCGGAAAGGCTCTTCTTCTCCAAACTTTTTCCGCTTCCTGACCCTCCCCAATTTTTATCGTAGTTCAAAAACGAAAACAGGCTTCCGGAGGAACCTTTGCGGAACCCGATTGTTTCCACAGTGTTTCCTAAAGTCATCGCCGGAACTTCAATAATTGTTCCTGCGTTGTCTGGGTAGAGTGTTCTAAACATAACGCTGTCCTGAACAAGTACAAAATAAGATCCTGGCCCTATGGTCATAGAACCCTGTGAAGCGGTGGCGGCTAGCGTATGATTACTGCCGTCATTAAACCTTAGGGAATTAGACGTTGACCCGCCAATTATCGTGGCAGACTCCGTGGAATTGTGGAACACTTCTACCCATTCCTTGTCCGCGTCGGATCCTGCCGGATCATACATAATTTCCGTAATGACAAAATCTTCCGGAGCGGCAAAAGCAATAATGGGGAAAACAAAGAATAAGAGAAGGAAGCTAATGAGGGCAGTCTTAACTTTCACAACCACTTCAATTTAATCTATCGGTGAATAAATATCAAATGGACACAATTACAGAACGTGCCAATAAATAGTAACCAGTCCATTGGTGTGTTCTACTCTTATGCCGCGAGCCTTGCCGTTGCACCAACTGGCATACTGGCGGCTGTCCCCCGTTTCATAAGCTACACCGTCAGATGCAGCATAAATGGGTGAACCATAGCCATGACTCATGTCTATGGCGTTGTGTCCCGGGATGCCAAAGTTCCTCATGTAAAAATCATAGTTTTCGCCAAAATTCTGCGTCACGTAAGTCGGGATTTCCGGCCAGCCCAAGTCCCCCCGATCGAGATATGGTTTGGGGTCGACGGCGAGGCCGCCTTTATAGACACCGAAGTGCAAGTGCGCCCCGGCGACCGGATTGGATGGAGTTGGCGACGGCAAGACGCACCCTGAGTTTCCCTCGTGGGCAATAACGTCTCCCTTTTTAACTTCGCCAATTTTTACACCGCCCTTTAGGGCCCTGGCCACCGATTCAATTTCCGAAAGTATCTGCGTGAGAAGTTGCTGATACTTACTTTCGTCATTCTTGGTGAGCGTCAACAGATTTTGCTTGTCCACCCTTTGCTTGGCAAGTATTGTCTTATACTGTTCCAGGTTTTTTTTGTCCGTTTCTATCTGGGCCTTAATCTGTTCCACCTGGTCCTTCTTGTCAGCCAAGATAATCTTTTGCGTCTGGAAAACTTTCCGGGTATCTTCCATCTGGCGCAGGAATTTGTTGTCGTTAACCTCGAACACTTGAAGGTATTTAAGCCTATTTATGAAAAACGAAAAATCTGAGGCACCCAGAAACATCTCCAAATAGGAAGGTTTACCGCTTTTGTACGCGGCCGCGGCCCGAGCCGAGAAAACGCCCTTCTGTTGGGACAGAGTTTCCCCCAAAAGGTCAATTTTACCTGAAACCATGCCAATGTCCCCACTGAGCCGGGAGAGTTCCTCCTGGCGGAGTTTAATGTTTGTTTCTGCTTCCTGTATTTTAATCGTCGTAATGTTTATTTTGCTATCCATAAGGCTAATCTCATTCTTTAACGACGACGCCTGCTTTTCCAAAACTTTTATTTTATTTTCAATTTCAGCTCTCTGCTTCTGCAGTGAGTCAAGTGTTTGGGCCGGATCTTCGGCCAGCGTCATGGGGTGTACTATAAAAAGAGGAACAGAAAAAGCGGCAAAAAAGAGGAAAGTTATAGCTAATAATTTAGGGCGCGGCAATCGTAGCAACACACAAGTGAACTATAGTTTTAAATACTTTTTCACACCCAGGAAACTGCTAAATATCCCAAGCATCGGTCCTAAGAAAAAGTGCAGCACACCGACGGCTGCCAAGGACAGGTTTAGCTCCGCAAAATGCGGCATCGAGGAAAAAACCGACTTTAACGCCGGATAGGAAAAGGCAATAATAACGGCAAAGAATATGAACGACACTAGGGAAGATATAAACCCATAGAGCGCCCCCTGCCAGAGGAATGGCGTCGTTACCTGCGAATCTGTGGCCCCCACCAAACGCATTATTTCTATTTCGTCGGCCCGAATCTTAACGGAGACGCCCACGGCGAGTAAGACAGTGAGCATAGAAACCAGGAGCATGACGGCCACGAGTGACAAACCGGCAACTCTCAGCACGAGGGCCCAGCGGCCAAACGTGTCAACGACATCCTTAAAGAAAATCACCTCATCCACGCCGTCTCTCTTGCGTAAATCCGAGGCGAGGGCTTCCAAAGACGTAAGTTTCTTAGATTTTATTTCCAGAGAGGCCGGCAGAATGTTACTGCTCACGGACTCCAAAAGTGTTGGGTCATTTTGGTGCTGGCCCAAATAAATTTTGAGCGCGTCTTCCTGTGAAACGTAGCTGACCTTCTCCACCTCTTCTCTGGCGCTGAGCTCCTTCTGGAGAGATAAAATGGAGTTTTCGGGGGTAGACGGTTTAAAAAAAACAGTGATCTGGGCTTTTTCCTCTAGCCCTTTGAGAACATAGTGACTAACGACGACCGCCGTCACGAAAGCCAGAGACAGAAAAAGACTAAAAGTCATGGAAAAGACGCACGACATCGTTAGGAATCGGCTGCGGCGAATGTACTTGGCACCTGTTTTTAGGGATTTTAAAAAACTAGACATAGCTTCCTCTTTTTTCGTCGTGAGTAATACGCCCACGATCGAGCTTTACAACTCTTTTTTTTAGAGAATTCACAATTTCGCTGTCGTGCGTAGCCACAACAACGGTTGTCCCTGCCTTATTAATTTTCTCAAGAATTTCAATGATGTTCCAAGTGAGGGCCGGATCCACCTCCGCCGTCGGCTCGTCCGCGAGTATAACAGCGGGGCTTCCCACGAGCGCGCGGGCGAGAGCGACGCGCTGCCTTTCCCCTCCTGAAAGTTGCCAAGGGAAACTGTATTCTTTCCCCGAAAGCCCCACCAGTTTGAGCGCGGACATTACCTTATCCTCAATTTCGTCTTCGGGTAAGCCCAACACCTCCAGAACTAAAGCCGTGTTTTCAAAAACCGAGGCGGTGGGTAAGAGCCTAAAATCCTGGAAAACGACGCCAAAGTTTCTTCTAAGCTTTGGCAGTTGCGAGCGCTTTAAAACGGTAATGTCGTCATCATTAAAAAATATTTGACCTTCATCGGGTGTTTCTTCCAAATAGAGGAGTTTAAAAAGAGTTGTCTTACCGGCCCCGCTGGGACCGATGACAAAAACGAATTCCCCGCCTTTTATGTTGAGGTCAACTTTGTCGAGCGCCTTATTTCCGTTCTTATAAGTTTTGCTGACTCCATCAAATTTAATCATTATTTACCAAGAACCAGAATGAAGAGAAAAACCTGACTACAAAAAAATAAATCCCGCGCGGTCTAGTTAAAGTTAACTTTGTCCACGGCTATCAAAGGCACTCCCGAGCCGACCATTCTTTCGCGCTTTCCTTCAATAACTACCTTACTTCCTTCTAAAATTCTCAGATCAATACTCCGGCTTTCCAAATAGGCTGAGACGTTACCGGAATCGTCCATTAAGCGGTGTGTGCCGAAGCCTCCCGCGTATTGGTCACTTTTAACGATGGTTCCTGTGAAACTTGAGGGTGCGGACCCCGGAGCTGAGGTCGTGGAGGACACCTTAGTTGGAGCCGGTACGGAGTAGTCAAGATTGCTCACCGTCAAAAAGAAATAGATAACAGAACCTCCTAAAAGCAGGAACGCCAAGACCCAGAGAAAACTATTAAGGCCTAATTTCATAAATCTTCCTATCAAGAAAATCTTATAAATGTCCTTAAGTTAACTCTAACCAATATGAGCATAAAACTCAACCCTAGAGCCTGAGTTCTCTGTCAATAAATTCTTGGATGTTACCGGAGAGCACGTCATCAGGGTTACCCGATTCACAACCGGTCCGCAAATCCTTGACCATCTTATACGGGTGTAGCACGTAGGACCGTATTTGATTACCCCATCCGGGGACTTTGTAGACTCCTTTTAATTTTCTTTTCTGCTCGTCTAACTTTTCCATTTCCAACTGGAGAACCTTGGCCTTGAGTATTCGCATGGCAATTTCCCGGTTTTTTGCCTGGTACCTTTCCGCCTGAGAGGCCACAATAATACCCGTGGGTTTGTGTTTTAACCGCACCGCCGTAGAAACTTTATTGACGTTTTGCCCGCCGTGACCTCCGGACCTAAAAGCTTCGAATTCTATGTCCTCGTCCCTAATTTCCACGTGAACGTCGTCGGAAATCAAGGGAATGACTTCGACCATAGCAAAAGAGGTCTGCCGCAGATTGCTGGCGTTAAAAGGAGACTGACGTACCAGACGATGCACACCCGCCTCACCCTTTAAAAATCCGTAAGCAAAACGGCCGGCCACTTCCATAACGGTACTTTTAATACCGGCTTCTTCCCCGGGTGTTTCGTCGACTACAACAGGCTTCCAACCTTTCAACTCAAAGTACATGGTGTACATGCGCTTGAGCATTCCTGCCCAATCCATAGCCTCTGTGCCGCCCTGTCCGGAATGTATGGAAAAGAGCGCGTCGCCTGAGTCGTAGGGCCCGGAGAGATAAACTAAAAATTCCAGCTCATTTAACCCCTTCTCAAGTTCCTGCCAATCCCCTTCCTCTTTATAAAGATTTAGCATCTCAATTTTTTCCAGCTCTTCTTTGAGCTTTGCGAGCTCCGTCATCTTTTTCCCGGCGGCACTGCTATCGCTCCAGAAGTCAGATCTTAACGAATCCTCCGTCAGATCCTTAACGCGCTTCTTTTTTTCCTCAATATTAAGTTTTGAATATAGGTTGTCCAACCTCCTTACCAATTCCTCCATATAGTTAATTGTGACTCAACCTGTTGATTTTATCAAAGTAATAGGCTAAATTTGCGGTTCCTCGACCAAAATTTCACAGTCAATAATTTGGGGTGCCTCCTTTTTTAGCTCTCCGGAAAGAATCTTCTTGGCGAGCGTTGACTCTACCCTATCCTGAATAAGCCGACGCATGGGACGGGCTCCAAGAGCCGGGTCAAAGCCGTCCCTGGCTATTTGCTTTATGAGCAGATCGGTAAAACTGATTAAATACCCCTGCTTGGCCATGTCTTTAACTATCCCGTCGAGCTTTAGTTTAGCAATTTTTTCGATGTGCTCCGGGCTTAATGGTTTATAAATAATGATTCCGTCAAACCGGTTTAGAAACTCGATGCGGAACTCTTCTTCGAGCTTCTTTAAAAGTCCGCCTTTAAATTCTTCAACTGATTTACCCGCCCTTAGATTTTCAAAAATAAATGATGTCCCGGCGTTGCTCGTAAAAGCAATCAAGCTGTTGGCAAAAGAAACCGTGTGCCCCGAAACGTCGGTTAAGCGCCCGTCATCGATTACCTGCAAAAAAATGTCTAAAATTTTCGGGTTCGCTTTTTCCACCTCGTCAAAAAGTAAGAGTGAGAAAGGATGGTGACGCACCCCGTCCGTTAACTTGGAGATAAGACTCTCCACAGAAACTTCCGTCTGGAACTCACTCATGTCAAAGCGGATCATACGGTCTTCGGCGCCATAAAATGTCTGAGCCAGGGCCTTAGCGGTTTCCGTCTTACCCACACCGGTGGGTCCAACAAAAAGGAGTGAGGTGATGGGCCGTTTATCATCCCGCAAGCCTGTCCTAGCACGCCTAATAGCGTTAGCGACAGCCGAAACAGCTTCGGTCTGATTAATAAGCCTCTCGTGAATCTTGCTTTCCAAATTTAACAGAACCTCAGATTCAGCCGTGTTGCCCAAAGCCAAAGTAACGGGAATTTTGGTTTTTTCCGAAACCAGAGACTCAATGTCTTCCCGTAAGACAAAGGGGGGCGCCGCTTTTTTCAGATTGCGCACGTAGGTGGCGGATTCCTCCAAGAGGTCTATGGCTTTATCGGGTAGGACGCGTTCATATATGTAGCGTTGTGAGAGTTCGATGCAGGCTTTAAGCGCGTCCAGGGTGATGACAACCTTATTTTCGGACTCCAAGCTTCCCGACGTGTATTCCAATATTTCCAGAGTCTCTGAAAAATCGGCTTCGGGGATCTCTACTCTCTCAAATAGCCTGGAAAATGCCTCGTTTGGCTCAATGTATTTACGGTAATTTTCCCAGCTCGTGGCCCCAATTGTTTGGAATCCGTACGTACCTATTTTTGGCTCGAGGGTAGAAAAGACTACCGACGCTTCCACCGTTCCACCGGCAATAACAGCGTTATGTATTTCGTCAATAAACAGAATGATATTTTTGGAACCAATGATGTCGTCGAGGGCGTCTTCCAACCTACCCTGAATCTCACCTGCCGATTTGGTGCCCGCCTGAAGCTTCCCAAGCTCGAGCATCACGAGCCTCTTATCCTGCAAACCGGCGCTGGCTGTTCCGCAAACAATTTCTTGGGCCAGACCAAAAACTAAAGTCGTCTTACCGCAACCCGGACTACCCACGAGCAAAACGTTGCTCTTGGAGGACCTCTCCAAAATTCTTAAAGACTCAGCGAGGGGCTTTTTCTTCCCAATGACAGTGGGGAGAAAACCCATCTGGGCCTCTTTCGTTAAATCACGGCTGTAACGGTCCAAATTCGGCGTCACGCGGCCTGTCCAACTACGGTTAAAGCCTCCCAAACCGAATGAACCGTAATTCTCGTCCCAAACGTGGGGCGGATGGCTCCTTTCAAACTCACGATTACTCCAAGCCAAAATTTCTTGACATTCCGCAGATTTAAAACCGATTCTCTCGAGCATCACAAGGAGCAAATGGGGCGAGGCTATGTATTTACTCTTAATCTTTACGGCATAACCCAAAGCTTCAGCAAGCAGAACCTTAGTAGGGACGTTATTAAGTTTGTCCAGCTTTACCCCCGCGGCGTCCATAAATTGCTGGCGGTTGTTAAAACCCATCTTCCGTAATATTTTTTGGGGAACTTTTCTCTCAAGTATCCTGGCCAACAAATCCCTGTTGTTATTGCTGTCCAATATATAATTAGCTAAGGAAGGTTTTAGAAACTCTCGGGGGTCACGGCTTAAGTCCTTTTCGTCACTAATGTGTTTTTCTGGTAAATCATAATATTTTCTAATAAAAAAGAATAAAACGCCTGCCGCGATGAGAGTGGCGTAGGGGTAATATCCGGTTAGAAGAAAAAACGGCGCGGCCAACCACAGGATTAAGAACAGGTAAAGCGTGATTTCCAACAGTAAAATGACGATTAATCCATAGCCAATCCTAATAGTTCTAAAAACAAAAGCAATGGCGCGCCCCACAATATTCGGATCCCCGAATAGCGGCGTCAACCAGAGCCGCACCATCAAGGAAACGGCTAACTGCCGGTCTAAATAAAGGATGAGATTTTTAGAAAATCGCAAAAACCAGACGGGGCGGTTGCCATACCACCAAAACGGGAACCAAATGACGAGCCTGAGCAGATTAGTCATACCTTACTAGTATAGGTTGAATGGGCTACCTGAAACAACAGACAGACAAAACTTCCAGCTTACTAATGAAATTCATTTGCCACTTAATATCGTAAAAAACATGGCGACGGCTGAGACAGTCATCACAATAAACGTCGCCCACAGAAGTATGTTCGAAAGCCTCCCGTTCTTATATTCTCCCATAACTTTTTTGCTTCCCGAGATTCTAAGAATCAGAAAAAGAAGGGGCACGGCGCAGACGCCGTTTATGACGGCGGCAAATATGAGTGCCTGTACGGGGTCTATACCCACGTAATTTATGAGAAGCCCCAAGACGGTGGCAACAGTGATCACCCCGTAAAAACCATGAGCTTTCTTGAGCTTTAAATTCAACCCTTCCCTAAAGTTGAGTGCTTCGGACACGGCGTAGGAAGCCGACCCGGAAAGAATGGGCACGGACAAAAGTCCCAAACCCACAACGCCAAAAGCAAACAGGCTTTTAGCTAGAAACCCGGCGTTGGGAAACGTGGAAACCAGGGGTTCTAAAGCTTTTGCCGCGTCAGCCGCCGTTGTTACGTTAGTCACGCCATTTCCGTTTAAAACAGTCGCCGCTACCACAATAATCGCCCAGGCGGTTATTTGCGAGGCCGCCATCCCGACCATATTATCTATTCGTAGGCTTCTAATAAATTTTGCGCTTATCTTTAGTTTCCCTAACTTGAATAGACGTTTTTGTTTTTCTTCTTCCACTTCTTCCGAAGCCTCCCAAAAAAACATGTAAGGAGAAATTGTGGTTCCCAAAACTCCCGTAATAATAAACAGAAAGGCCGGGGTGAGTTCCACGTGAGGCACAAAAGTTGCTCTTAATATTTCCGGCCAAGGCGCCTTAACAATAAACAGCGTGAGTAGGTACGATATAAGTGACAAAGACAGCCATTTTAAAATGCGTGAGTAAACTTTGTAGGAAGTAAATATTTCCAGAATTAAGATGACGGCCGTGAAAGTAACCGTCCAAAAGGAAAAGTGTATCGGTATAACTAATTGAATTGACGCGGCCATGGCCCCAATGTTCGCTCCAATATTAATTGTGTTCGCTACGACTATGAGCGAAACCACGCCGTAGAGTATTTTCTTGTTATAGTTTTCCTTTACAACTGCCGCGATTCCCTTGCCGGTCACGGCCCCAATCCGCGCACAAGCCTCCTGAACGGCGGTCATTAAGGGATAGACAAAAAGCACCGTCCATAACTGGCCATAGCCAAACTGGGCTCCAGTCTGAGTGTAGGTGGCGATTCCCGACGGGTCGTCGTCAGCCGCCCCCGTTATGAGTCCGGGGCCGAGTATCCTAAGAAACTTCTTTAACTTTCCAGATAACTTATTCATTTTAAAAGTAAAATCGCGATTGCCGAAGCTACCATAACTCCCGACCCAAGAAATCTTACAACGTATACATACTTGGGGTTGTCTTCTAAAAGATCTTTATTAAACCGGGTAAGTAAAACAACAAATATTAGAACGTAGACTGTAGAAAGCCGTGAAAGCGTTTGCGTCAAAGAAACACTTCCAGAAAACCCCACGTTAATGGCCAATAAACCTAAAAAGTTAAAAAGGGCATGAAACATAATTGGCCAGGTTCTTTTTAAACGGATGTCTTCTTTGGGACCGAAAAACGGAATCAGAAATAATGAATAAAAAAGTTGGATGATGCTGCTGTAAAAAACTAAGCTCAGGGCATCCCAGTCTTTTAATATGTAGCCCGAGACGTTATCGGAAAGACTATAAAATGCGAGGCCGAGCGTCAGTATTAGTAAGGCTATCCAGTGACTCGAGTTATTCTGCCTCGCCAAAGGCATAGGCAGGTCAAAATCCTTATTCACCAAGCTTCTTCCCAACAAAACAAATAGATTTCGCCTTCTTTTTGAGTGCACAGAAAACGTGACTAGGAAACCACCCACCATAACCGCCCCCATGAGCAAATAGACAACCACAGAAAAACGTTCCTTGAGCAGGAAATAAGCGAATAGAGGCGTAAAAATAAGTTGTAAATTAAAAAGGGGGGAGAACACAGAGACATCCAAATTCTTGATGGATACAACCGTAAGAATATTACCAATAAAAAATATAAGCGAATAAAATATTACGGCTAAGATTAGACCACTACTTAGTTTCGTCGGCGGCGAGATAAATGGAATGAGCAGGAGTAGCTCCGGTATTCTAGCGAAGCCCGTTAAAAATCCAAATCGTAGAGGGTCGGAAACCAGGTGCTTGTTAGAAATTTTGAATATAATAGTTGAAATGGAATAGAAAATCCCCGAAAATAGCGCGGCAAGTAAATAAATATTCACAGAACTATTATATGCTATACCGGTAAGGGCTTGGAACCGGTTAAATTGTGGGCCAGAACGGTTGTTTTCGGAAGGCGGTGACCTTCCATAACACAAGAAAAAACAATTTCTATGGCGCTCTCCAAATCAATTTTGTGACCTATGGAAGGTTTATTGACAGTTCCGCGGCCACCTTCTAAGGAATAATAAGATCTGGGTAGCTTAGGACTACAACTAATTCGCTTTGAATTTGGATGGCTTCTTTTGGAGTTACGTTCCAAGGATGTGAATTGGTAACTATCATTTTATCACTCAGCGGTCTGTACCCTCGTCATCCTGAGGAGTTCGGCCCGAAGGATCTAGATCCCTGCTTGCGCAGGCAAGCTTCGGTTCGTACCCCTCCCTGGCCGTTCCGTGTACGACCGGACAGCTCAGGATGACGAAAGAGTGGGCTCTAATGAGGTCTTATTACGAGAAAGGAACGTCCAAAGATATTTAGAAAGATCGACTTTCATTTCTTCTTCAAATTTAATTTCTTCCGCCATTAAACGACTTTTTTGTTCTTTGTAACCGCCTAGTGAATAATTAATGGCCAAACTGCCATCGGCAAAAACCACCCGGTGGCAGGGAATCTTTGGGTCATTGTTTCCATAAATTGCCCAGCCAACCTTGCGCGCGTCGGTGATACCCACCATCAGAGCTATTTGCCCATAGGTAGCCACTTTGCCTCTTGGGATTTTGGAAACGGCTTTTCTAATTTTTAAAAATATACCCTCATTTTTTTCTTCCTGTTTCATGTCCTTTTGTGGTCCGCTTAATCGTGGCTATTTCGTCTTTAACTTCATCGATTAAAGCTCCTATTTTGTCGATGTCGGCGTTCATCATGTCGTAAGCCGGGTTGTCATGCCAACCATCCCCACCCGTATCATAGATCTCGTTGGATTTTCTGAGCGTTTTTTCCATACGCTTTTTGAGCTCTTTAAGCTCTTCCTCGAGTTTTTCCATCTTTTGCTTTTCCTGACTCTTCTTCACAGCAATTATTCTACCCCAACATGATAAATCAATAAAAATCTCGTGAGGAGTGAGATTTAAGGCTATAATTTATGGATGCTAAAGCTTGCCCAAACGTGTTTACTCTTTTTACTTTTATTTTTTATTTTCCTTATCCCCATGCGGGACACGGATTTTGGCTGGCACTACCGTTGCGGCCTGGAATTGGCAACACAGGGAAAACTTTGCAACGTGAACCGTTACACTTCACTTCTGGATGGATTTAAATGGAACTCGCCTTCCCAAGGTTATGACCTTCTTCTGTACGCCCTTTACCAAAACGCCGGGTTTCCCGGAATCACCTTTTTTTACGCGCTCTCGGCGGCCCTGGTTTTTACATTTTTTACTAAATCTTTAAATGGCGGCCTGTTAATAAATTCCTGGGCTGCGCTTATTGGTCTTTGGTTCTCCTGGTCAATCTATGACATTGGTTTTAGGTCACAAATTTTGAGCATCTACTTTTTGGCCATATTCCTAGCCCTTATTCGTCTCTCGCAATCCAACAAAAAGTGTCTCCTCCTATTGCCGGTAATTTCGTTGGTCTGGGTGAATTTACATTCCGGTTTCTTTCTGGGCCCCTCGGTGGCTGTAGTTTTCTTAGCCCAATGTATTTATGAATTCCGGAGAGGGGAAATCACTCTAAAAGACCTAAAGTTTTCAGCAGTCGTCACAGCCCTAACGCTAGCGGCAACGCTCGTAAACCCCGCTGGGCTACCCACGTACCAGGAAGTGTTTAGGCACACACAAGTACCCATGAACACACTGATTGCCGAATGGGTTTCCCCCCTGCCTTGGCAGATATTCTTAATTATATCAGTATCTGTTTTTTTGTCCTTTAATCTCTGGCGAAAGGAAGACAAAAACATTTTCGGAATAATCTTGGTTTCCTTTTTTGGCGTTCTGGCCGTAATGGCCCGTCGAAACCTGCCCCTATTTTCCATTACCGCCGTTTTTGCTCTATCTGAAATCCTCAACAAACGTCTATCCCCGTCATCCTGCCTGCCTGATTCCAGGCTTGACCGGCGCGACAGCCAGGTCGGCCAAGGGGCGACTCCAGGATCCGCCTCCGTTAAAACTTCGGCGGACAGGTCAGATCCTTCGCTACGCGAACCT
>Ga0209211_10009932_pt1 | contig 12536 bp, 8 predicted proteins | sample RifGroA2_FD_183992 | JGI IMG/M metagenome (GOLD analysis project Ga0209211, IMG submission 183992) | Groundwater microbial communities from Rifle, Colorado, USA - Groundwater A2 (SPAdes) (version 2) | ecosystem: Environmental > Aquatic > Deep subsurface > Groundwater | place: Rifle, Colorado... | reverse complement strand
AGGGGTACCTTTTCACTTAAATAAACCTGCTCACGCACTTCCGGAAATAAAATCCGCAGGTTGGCCACTCGTTCCTTCGGACCCGTCGCGACCGTGCTGACCGCATGCCGCCAGTGCTCCAGCGTGTGCTCCGGCGAATCCTGCCCATCCGTCAGATTGCCGTCACTGATGAGAAGCCAGCCGGTCAGACGCGCATCGGACGCATAACGATTTTCAAGCGCGTTAAGCGCCGCAAGTCCGGCGCTGCGTCCCGCACCCGCGGAGATTTTTCCGGGCTCTGAAATCTCATCCACCGATTCCGCGAAACCGATAAATTTAAGACCGCAGTCTTTCCCGATTGCCTGCCACTCTGGCTGCCGCAGAAATTCGCGCACTTCCTCAATCCTGGAGCGTTGAGCATTCACCCCCGGCGCGCGCATACTGCCCGATTGATCGATCACAACGCCGAGCCAGTCACTGCGGGCCTGTTCGCGGCTATAACGCGCGGGATCCGCCACGAGCACCAGCAGAAGCAAAAAAAGACTGCCGCGCAGGCCGATTAACATCAGCCGTGTTTTGAGTACGACCCCGCGCCGCATCAAACTGCGGTGATAGTAATAAAGGAGGCCGGCCAAAAGTCCGGCGAGCAGTGTGAGGCTCGTCCCGCTCAACGGATTGAGAAAAAAAATGGAGTTCATGAGTTTAATTTTCGGACAATCGCTCGAAATACTTTGCTGTGACTTCGCGGTATTCCTCCGGCAAATCTTCTTCTTGGGCCGCTTGATAGCCGGGAGCGGGTTCGGGAACGGGATTCGAAGCGGGTTGAATCGACGCGGTCTGTTCGATCAAATCGTCCAGGGACGTTCCGGAAATCTGATACTCCGTGAACTCGCCCGCATTCAGCAGATCCAGCAGACGGTTGGCAATCCTGGAGAGTTTGCGCAGCTCCATAAAATACTCGTCTTTTTTCCCGTAGAATTCGATGCGCCGGCGGATTTGCCGGAGCTGATCAAGCAGCTGCCTTTGGCGCAAAAGATAAAACTCCCAGGGTGGATTCGGATTATTCAGCTGTTTGACAGGCTTGAATTTTTTCAGTTCCTGAATCAAAAGGCGTTCCTGCACCAGCCATTCACGGATCGCGGCCACACTGCGGTCTTCCGGCACCAGATCATCTTTTTTATGCGGCGTCTGCGTTTCGGTGCGAATCTCGCGGGCACTGGTTTGCGTCTCTTCGCGTCCCGGCACCGCTCCAATCCCGTTTGTACGCGGCGGAGCCGTGTGGGTGGCCTGCGCGGTTCCAAGCGGCGGCATTCCTTCCGGGCCTGACCCAGACTGATCCTCGGGCTTTACGGCCTGCGGCAAATTGGGAACCGGCTGTTTTCCGGCCGTCTGGAGCACAGGCCCTGAAAGCGCGGGAGTCTCCGTCAGCGGGACTTTCGGACCTTGGGTACGCTGGCCGGGCGGACTCCGGAATTCTTTTTGCGGTTCAGAATTCTGTTCCGTTTTTAGCGGAACCGGCAGAGTGCCCTGGTTGCCGCTCGCACCGGCATTGCCGGATGAACCGGCCCCCGAACCCAGGGGATAACGGCGTTCCGGTCCCCGGCTATCCCCTGAAGTTTGCACGACGGAAACCTTTTGTTTTTCTATTTGCGAACTTTTATTCGCCGCTGAATTTAATGATCCAGCACCCGCGCCTTGCGAAGCACTCGCCCCCGCATTTCCTGACGTGTCGCCGGATGAACCCAGGTTCTTTACTTCTCCAGAAGTGTTCCCAGGCGTCCGAGGAATTCCTTGGTTCGTCATTGCAAGCGGCAAGCCGATCGTTTTTTGCGACAAAGCAATCTCTACGGCGGCTTTCCTTGGGCGCCGAGAAGATAATCCCTGTTCATCAGAAACAGGGGCAATCTCAGTCCTTTGATATTCCCTCGTCGTCCCATTTAAAGAATCCGCTGCGGTGGTGTATTGCGCCACAACCGCCCGTAGGGGCAATTCATGAATTGCCCCTACAGAATGATATTGATCATGTTGTAAAGCAGTCCGTAAAACAGCGGGGCTCCCTGCCTGCCGGCCAGGCAGGCTCGCAATGACAATGCTTTTCTCCTCCACCGCTGAAGTTCTTGATTCAGCACCTGCGCCTTGCGAAGCACTCGCCCCCGCATTTCCAGAACCCACAGGCACGTTTCCCGAACCAGAACTCGCGCTATCTGTAACGCCCGAAGCCGCAGACGCTGCGCCGTCTCGATCAGTGCCGGTCGTTTGTTTGACACCGCCCGATTCCGTATTCGCTAAACCCGACGACGCATTGCCTGAGCTGTTTGCTCGCGCGGCCAGACTGCTCCCGGATGAAGCTCCAGCACCTGAATTGAGTAAGCGGCTCACCCCCGCTGAATTGCCAGCCTGCGCACCTGCGGTTCCTGCTGAGTTTCCGGAGCCGGCGCCCGCATCTGCATTTCCTGACGTGTCGCCGGATGAACCCAGGTTCTTTACTTCTCCAGAAGTGTCCCCAGGCGTCCGAGGAATTCCTTGGCTCGTCATTGCGAGGAGCGTTTTTTGCGACGAAGCAATCTCAGTGATTTGAGATTGCCGCGTCGCCCCATGTAAAGAGTCCGTTGCAGCGGGGTATTGAACCACAACCGCCCGTAGGGGCAATTCATGCCTGCCCGCCGTGGCGGGAATTGCCCCTACAGAATGATATTGAGCGTGTTGTGCAACATTCCTTAAAACAGCGGGGCTCCCTGCCTGGCCGGCAGGCAGGCTCGCAATGACAACGTTTTTTTCCTTCGCCGCTGAATTTTCTGATCCGGAGGCGGCACTAGCGCCTTCAGCCTGGCTCGCACCCGCCGCCATGCCGGATTGCCGATTTGAGGCTGTTGGGTCACTTCGCGTTTGAACCAGTCCGATTCCGTGGCCCGACTGCACATCTTTTTTTGCAAATAAATTCTCGGGCATGACCGGCGCCGAATACACCGGCCTCTCGTCCGCACGCGAGGAAGGCGGGAATTTGAGCTGGGTTTTGCGCGGACCGTTTTGCACATGGCCCGAACCGGCGGAAGCATCTCCGGCGCCGGCCGCCGCACCCGCTGCCCCGCTGCCGGAAGCTGCTGCGCGGCCTCCGTCTTTGCCGGCCCGCGGCTCGTTGGAACGCATGCCTCCGGCCCCCGCGCCTGCCCCCGCTCCGCCGCCGCCCTCTTTCACTTTTCCGGTTTTGGGATGGCGGTCAACATCTTCAGGCATTTCCCCGCCGGTTTTTTGAATCGTATTGAATTTTTTTTTGCCGGGCCGTTTTGCACGGCTGGCCCCAAGCTCTTTGCGTTCCGCCGGCTCTGTCCGCGGCGATTTGCGCGCTTCAATCCCGCCGCCCGCCGACCCGCCTTCTTCAACCCCGGGTGATTTTTCTACGGGATCCGACTCCGGTTTCTGGTGAAATTTGCGCGGCTGACGATGCTCCTGGGCTTCTAAATGGGTGTCTTCGTCCGGCTCCGTATCCTGATACTCCTTATACGAATGCGTCACCACCTTTTGTTTTTCAAATTTCTGTGATTCAAAAAAAGGTTTGCGTCCGATCGTCATTTTTTTCTCTTTGGGATAACTCACCTGCTCACCCTCGCGATCCAAAAAAGTTCCGATCGGCATGGACTTGGCTTCTTTCTCGTCACGGAAATAATTGATGCCTTCCACAAAGACATAAACCGCTTCCTGAAAGAACTGTGCCTGCGCGGCAAATCCGTTCACCAGATCCTGTTGTTCAAGGAGTTCCGCGGCGTCTTTCATCAAGGACTTGGCTTCGTGCAAGCGCAGCAGCTGTTCACGGTAATAAACCACCAGCTCCGGGTGCTGATCCTCGATCGATTTAAGACGATCGCGCATCTGGGCGTAAAGCAGTCTCTGCCGGCCGGCCAGTTCTACCACCTGTTCCCGCAGAGCTTGAGGATCTTGCCCCTCCCGGCTCAAATCACGCGGAGAAACAGCGGTTTGATTATAAACGGGGCTTACGGGATTAAAAATGAGAGCTGCGGCGGTCAGCCACACGCAAAACTTCTTCATGAGGCTGTCTCCCCGGATGATTCCTTTTGATTTTCACTAAATGATTTTTCGGTTTCAAAAAGCGACAGGTAGTCCCAGACCTCGCGCGTAATGTCGGTCTGGTCCGAGAGAATATCCTCAAAAAGCGACCGCAGCGAGGGCTGGTCAGGCGGCGGCAAGTTCATCTTAAATTGTTCGACGTAATCACGAACCATGAAGGTCAGCAAGGAGGAGCGCGCAATCTGTGCCGGTTCTCCGGGATAATTATCCTGCACTTCCACATAGGCAAACATCAAATCACGGCTGCCGAGAATAAATTTTTCAAGCTCCAGCACCGGAGCGAGCGACAGCTCACGCTTGCCGCGTGCCTCCGGAGCCAGCCATTCGAGGCGTTCGGTCCTGCCTTTATACTGCAGGATCAGTTTCACGGAGCTCAGGCCGTAATCATCGTTGACCGAAAGCACAAACGGCACTTCCTCGGTCGGAAAAACATAGTTTTGAATTTGCGGCTCAAGCACCTCGATGTAGGGCGGTAAATCCGGAACGGTTTGAATCACCACCGGACTCAGCCCGGTTAAGCTCCGGCCGCGCAAATCCGAAATCTCGGGGACCAGAATCAGTTTTTCAAGGGTAAAAAAATCAGCCGCCAGCTCCGACTCTGAAACCGGCGTGAGTTCGGCAAACTTCTTCCCCTTGAAACGCAGACACCCGGCACTCACCGGCGAACTCATTTTGAATTTCAGATGAATACGGCTGGCTTCGGGCACGCTGATTTTTTCAAACCAACCCTGTTTGATCTGTGGCGGCGTGTGCGTATACTCAGGCGCCCGTATTTCCCAACGGATGTCTTCGGCCGTCAACGCTTCGGAAAGTAAAACCCGGAAGCTGGCGGAATCTTTGCCGTCCACGCGCACAAAGTAAACCGCAGGCCGGACAACATGCGTCCATGGATAATGGACCGACTCAGGCGCTTGGGACTGCATCGCAAAAATCTGCCAGCCATTCTCGCCCTCCGCCTGAATATAAATCTCCGCTTTGCGAATCGTGTGCCCCGGAGTCCCCGCCTGTACTTCAAGGCTGCTGTTTTTTGCGATCTCCACCGAGCCGGGGGCGACCTGAATTTGAAAACCCGGCATGCCTTTTCCGGCCCCGCCGGATCCTCCGGCCGCGCCTCCGCCTGACATCAGGCGCCAGGCCGTTCCAAAAAATTCGGGCTGAAGAGCCGACTGCCCCCAGCAAAGGGCCGCGCCAAAAAGAATACAAAAAAAGGGCAGCAACACACGGCGGATTGAAATCAGGGCACCCGGCCGGATCTGTTGCAGCGTTTCGCAGGTTTCGCTCTCAAGCCCCGCCTTCAACAGGCGCCCCACCGCGTCCCTCGACTCGCGGCTCGCTCCCAGTTCAACCGCGGAAAGCAGGCGGTCTCCAAGCTGCGGACATTTTCTTTCGAGCATCCGCGTCAGCCATTTGGAGTTACGCCACTGGCTCAAAAAAGTGAGTAGCGCCGGCGTTGCCACGGCGACCAAGACCAGTCCCGTCAGCCATGCCGGTTTTGAAACTTTAAAAAAAAGATGCTGGGGCCAGAAACGCGCAAACACCAAGAGCGCATAGCCGCTTACAAAAACAAGCAGCCCGCCGTAGCCCGCGGCCTGCAGGGCGTTTGCAAAAACCAGGCAGCGCGTACGCCGCTCCAGTGTCCGTAAAAGAGATTGTCCGGAGTCGTTTGTCATAAACGCATCCCCTCGCGGAACTGAAACGCCGCCGCAAGCGTTTCAAGCGAAGCCATTGCAAGCGCGGCCAGCCAGCAAAGCGTATAAAAAAAGTGCCTCTGCGGCACCGGCGGGTTTACAGACGGAATCAATGCCGCGCGTCCCGCCGCCTTCGTGTTTAAATCCGGGTAAACCAGAACCGACTCGGCCGCATCCATGCTCAAAATTTTTTGAAAGGTCCGTCCCGCCTGCCGCCAGCTGTATATTCCGGCGCGCCCGCTTTCTTCAAATTGAAATTGTCTTTCAAGATTCGGGGTGAGCGTCCAACGCGCGCCGCCGGGTCCGTTCATCTCCAATATTTTTTCTTCCGCCGCGGCATTGATGACGATCGCTTCGCCCGGCACACCGCGCAGCGTCTGCAAGACCCGTCCGCGTGAGGCATATTTTACAAATTCAAAAACAAACGGAACAAAAGCGGCGTCGCGCGGGAAATCATTCCAGTCCGTCTGCAGCGCGGTCGTCCAGATAAAAACCTGCCCTTCCCCGATTTTCCGTTCGATCAGACACGGCGTGCGTTCTCCAAGCCAGAGCAGGACTTTATTTTGCGCCGGCGTCTCGGATAAGAAAGGCAGGACACGCCGCACTTGAACATGTTCCAAGCGCCCGCGTCCGCGCGGCTTGAAAATCTGAAATAATGGATGCTCGTAAGAGGAAGGACGCAGTGTGTGAATCTCTTCTTGAGGTTCACCCTCCTGAAATCTCCCGCCCAGCAGCTGCTGCATGGGAAGGCTGGCCGCGTAAGCGCCGGGATCCGTATGGCGGCCGGGAATGACCACCAGGCTGCCGCCGCTTTTAAGGCTGGTGCGCAAGCGCGTCAAGGTCTTGGGCGGAGGCGGGGCCGTATCGGCCATGAACACCATGTCATAGCCCGCGAGATCATCCTCTTCCAGCTGTGCCGACGACTTGCGGATGATTCGAAACCAGGCCTGGCTTCCGGTCGAAGCCTCTGAGCTCTCCAGCACCTGCGACAGATAAAAATACGGACTTTCAAACGGGTAGCGAAACTCACGGTCCTGAATAAAAAGAAGCCGCAAGGGATCTCCGACCCAGCTCAGTTCTTCCAGCCGGTTGTCGGCCGGCAGAGAATCCTGCTCCGCCTGAACCGACAATTTGCGCAGGCCTGGCACTTCGAAACGATGCCGGATTTTGACCGTACCCGAGGGTTGGGCGCGCACATCAAGAACGGTTTCTCCGATTTTTGATTCCCCGTCAAAAAAAGCAACGGCCACGGGCGCCCGGATTTCTCCCCGGCTCGCGTAGACCGCTTGAATTTCTTCCTCGCGGCCAAGAATCAAAGGACGCGGCGGCAGAATTATTTTTTTTAAATAGAAATTAGAAAACTGCGCCGGCCTGACCGCAATAATTTCTGCCGGAACCTCACGGACAGCGGCGATTCTGTGCGCATCCTGCGGTGCGGTCGAAAAATCCGAAAGCCAAGTCACTTTTGACCCGTTAAACTCCTGCGCATGTTCCGCAAGCCAGGGCTGTATCCCCAGGGCGCTCCCGGCCGCATCCGAAACCGTCACGCCCGCAAGCTTTTTTAAGAAAACCGCGGCTGATTTCTCGCGGATCACGACGGGTTGAACCTTATCCGCCGCGGTGTAAAGCGTCAGCGGTCCCTGGCCGGCATGTAATTTGAGACGAATCTTTTCTTTGGCAAGATCAAGCAGCGCCCGGCCGTCCCCCGCGTCATAGCCCATGCTCGCAGAGGTATCAAGAATAAACACCAGGGGGCTCCGCGGCGAAAGCGAACCGCCGCCGGCATCCAGTCGTTTGAAAGGCCGGGCAAAAGCCAGCGCCGCCAGGATCAAAAAAAGAACGCGCGCGGCCAAAAGCAGCCAGCGCTTCCATTCCAGCAGGCGCGCGGCCGGCCGGGTCATGGCCTGTAAAAAATAAAGCGAGCTGAAGCGGATTTTACTGCGCACCGCCTCTTTGGTAAAAAGCATGGCCAGGGGTAGAACCGCGGCCGCGAGAGCCGCCAGAAACCAGCCGGATGCGAAGTAAAGCCCGCTCATGCGGCCAACCTGCGCTTTTCAAAGAAATCCAGCAAAACCTGATTAAGCGGTTCACGCGCATCCACAAGCCGGTAGCCGGCCTCGCGCCGTTCCACAAATTTTTTGATGTCTCGCAAGTAGGCCGAAAAATTTCTGAGATAAGCCTGACGGTAAGCGGCCGGGTCCAAACGCAGGACTTCCCCGGTTTCCATGTCCTGAAACTCGCTGTATTTTTCATACGGAAACTCAAGTTCAGCGCCGCTCAAAATATGAAACACATAAAGCTCGCTTCCCTGCGAACTCAAAAGATGAATGGCGCGCTCGATCTCAGGCGCCGGCGCCAGCAGATCCGAAAAATAAAAGATGAGCCCTTTGCGCTTCATCAAAGCCGCGGCCAGCGCGGCGGTCTTTTCGAAATGGGTGCCGCCGCAAGGCTTAACCGGCCCGGAGCTCTGCCCCAGTTCTTTGAGAAGCAGGTTCTGGTGCTGGCGCGAGCCTCGCGGAGGGATGACGCGTTTTAACGTCTCATCAAAGGTGATCAGCCCGGCGGAATCGTTTTGCTCAAGCAGCAGGTGGCAAAACGCAGCCGCCAGAAAAGTGGCATACTGCCACTTCGTGACCGCCTCGGCTGGTCCCTTGAAGTGCATGGAGGCGCTGGCATCCAGCATCATCCAGGCCTGCAGCGAGGTTTCTTCCTGATACTGGCGGATGTAAAGATGATCCGTTTTTCCGTAGAGTTTCCAATCGATGCGCTTGAGCGGATCACCGCGTTCATAGGGGCGATGGCGGCTGTATTCCAGCGAAAAGGCATGACGGGGTCCGCGGTGCAGCCCGACAAACAGGCCGTCCACGATGCGCTTCGCTAAAAGCTCATAATCGGCAATCAACGCGAGCGATCGCGGATCCAGACACTGGGCGGATGAATGCGGCATGGTGAAGGAACACGCTCCGGGTTTGTCGAAGCCTAACCCCGCTGTCTTGGATCGGGGACGGATTCGACGAGTTTTCTGACGAGTTCCAGCGCGGAAATATTTTCCGCGCGCGCGGTAAAATTCACTTTCAGCCGGTGGCGCAGCACCGACGCCGCCACCGCCCGCACATCCTCGGAAAGGGCGCAAAAGCGGCCCTTCAAAAGCGCGCGGGCCTTCGCGGCCAGAATCAGATTCAGCGTGGCGCGCGGTCCCGCGCCGGTACTGACATATTGATTTACGAAATCATACGAATTTTTGCCGCGCGGCCGGCTGGCCACCGCGAGATCCACCGCGTAACGCAGTACGGAATCGGAAATGAGCATCGCGCGCACCATCTCCTGAAGGCCCAGCATGTCGGAACGGCTCATCACCGCGCTCAGCTTGGCCGGCGCCGCACGCGTATAGCGCCGCGCGATTTCCACCTCTTCATCATACGAAGGATAATCGATGAAAATATTGAACATGAAGCGGTCAAGCTGCGCTTCGGGCAATGGATAGACGCCTTCCTGATCCATGGGATTCTGCGTCGCCAGCACGAAAAAGGGCGGTTCAAGACGATAGGTTTTCGTGCCGATCGACACTTCCTGTTCCTGCATGGCCTGGAGCAGCGCCGCCTGTGTTTTAGGCGAAGTGCGGTTGATTTCATCGGCGAGCAAAAAATGACAAAACACGGGTCCCTGCAGAAACTTCAATCCGCGCGCGCCCGTTTCGGGGTCTGTTTCCAGCACTTCGGTGCCTAAAATGTCCGAAGGCATCAGATCCGGCGTAAACTGAACATGACTGAAGGAAAGCTGCAGCAGGTTTGAAAGCGTTTTAAACATGAGCGTTTTGCCCAGGCCCGGAACGCCTTCCAGCAGCACATGCCCCTTCGAAATCATGGCGATCAGAATGAGATCCAGCACCTCCTCCTGGCCGACAATCACCTTGCGCATTTCCGCGCTCAAACTTTGATAAAGCCCGCTGATCTTCTCAAGCATGGCACGGCCGGCGCGGTCTTCAGACAGACCGGTTTGAGTGCCCCCCTGCTCAGCCAGCAAAGCCAGCTCCTCGGAGAAAAGTCCTTTATCGGCGTTAATGTTCATTGGGGGTTTCCTTTCATGATGGGAATTTTGAAGTGAATTTTCGATGCGATTAAAGCGTCCTGTGCGTCAGGCCCGGCCAGCGTCAGCCGGCTGACTCCCTGCCCATTGCCATCGGCGTCCATCAGCGGCTTTTCCGTGGGATGCAGTTGATTCTGCTCATACCATTTCCGGACCGAGCGTTCCGTCATAAAAAAAACTTCCGCCAGCGAAACTTCCGATGGATCTGCGGAACCCGCGGCCTGCGGATGCAGCGCATGCCAGCGTGCCGCCTTCGCGAACATCGCGGGAAAATTCTTTAAAAAAATCAGCGGAATAAAATCGAACTCGCGCAGACCGTTGCCGGCAATCACGGCCCGCCCGGGGCCGCCGAATTTTTGCAGCCAGACACTCCCCTGGGAGGCGGCGACCACGGTCAGAAGGGATTTTGTTTGCAGTTGATTCAGGCGGGTCATCAAATCGCGATAAGACACATCCGGGCCCGGAAGCTGAAACAGCGCCTCGTCATCATGACCGTTGGCGTGTCCCGCCAAAAAAATAAAAACTCTTTCATACGGGCCGGCAGAGGCTGACTTGCGAATCTGCGTTTCAAAAATTTCCCGGTTCGAATCAAGGCAGAGCGCGCCGCGACTCTCCTCGCAGCCGAAGCTTGAAAACAGCACCTGTTCATCGGCTGCAAAGCCATTGGCGGCCAGCAGCGGCGCTAATTCTTGCCATGCTTTTTTAAAATAAATTCGGAACTGGGGGGTTCCAGGCAAGCCAAAAACAAAAACGGCCAGACGTTTCGGGCGGGCGGTTTCAGCGTGAGCGGTGCTGCAAAATAAACAGAGGGAAATAAATGGAAGCCACCGGACAAACTTTTTGACCGGCGCAGAGACACTTCTTCCCATGCGGAAAAATAGACCCATTGAGCATGGAACCTACTTTCTTTTGAATTTTAAAAAGTCCTCCCGGACGCTCTAAAAATACCCGCTCAGCGCTCAAAATACAAAATCAGGGATAAGGCTTGCTAGAAATTGATGGGATTTACAGGCAGATAGGCCATTACGCTGAAAGGCAATTTTAAGGAAAAATTGAAACGACGTGGAAATTTAGAAAGCGTAGGGGCAATTCATGAATTGCCCCTACAAAACACGGCAAAATTCTGAGGGTTAAAACATACCGAGCTTGAGCTTGGCGGCATCTGACATTTTGCCGCGATCCCACGGCGGACTCCACACCAGCTCCACTTTCACATCCTTGCATTCGGGAAGCGTTTGAAGTTTGCGCGCCACTTCCGCGCTCAAGACATCGCCCATGCCGCAGCCCGGCGCCGTCAGCGTCATTTTAATTTCCACGCGATGCCCGCCTTCGGGAAAATCCGAAATAAGACATTCGTAAATCAATCCGAGATCGACAATGTTCACGGGAATTTCGGGATCGTAGCAGGTTTTCATCTGCGCCCAGACCTGATCCTCAAACGTCATCCCCTCGAGCTTCGGCCCTTCCAGTTTTGCCTGACCGATCGCGTCTCCGTCCGTGCCTTCGATCCGCACCATATAGCCGTCCTGCGTCAAGACCGTGTAGCTTCCCCCCAGCGCCTGTACGATGCGCACACCGGTTCCGGCGGGAACACTCGTTTTTTGTCCGCTGGGAATCATCGTTCCCGCCACTTCGCGGCTCGTCTGAAATTCCTGAGATGTGCTCATAAGAAAACTCCTTACTCTGAGGTCGCGGTCGTATTTTTTTGCTCAAGGCCTGAATGCAGCGTGTGCCAGCAAAGCGTCGCGCATTTGACCCGCGCGGGAAACTCCGCCACTCCCGCCAGCGCCGCCAAAGAACCCAACGCTTTCAAGTCTTCCTCGCTGCCCTTGCCCGAGACGACCCGGTGAAATTTCTCAAACAGCGCCTCTGCGTCGCGGACTGATTTACCTTTGACCGCGGCCGTCATCAGCGAAGCGGAGGCTTTCGAAATCGCACAGCCCGAGCCTTCAAAAGCAATGTCTTTTACGGAACCGTTTTCCACTAAAAGATAAAGACTCAGGCGATCCCCGCAAAGCGGGTTGTAGCCGTCTGACTTTGAAGCCGGCGCGGGCAGCGCATGAAAATTGCGCGGGCTTTTATTGTGATCCAGAATCACTTCCTGATAAAGTTCACGCAGCTCGGACATCAGCGAAAAACCTCCTGGACTTTCCTCAAGGCTTTTACCAAAAGGTCCACTTCGGCACGGGTATTGTAAAAAGCAAATGACGCGCGCGCCGTGGCGGGCACCTTGAAAAAATCCATGACCGGCATCGCGCAGTGGTGCCCCGCCCGGATCGCAATGCCTTCGCGGTCTAGAATCGTCCCGATATCGTGCGCGTGCGCCGCCCCCAGCACAAAAGAAATGACGGCGGCCTTTTCTTTAGCCTGCCCGATCATCCGCAGCCCCTCCACCTGTTGCAGCGCATGCGTGGCATACGCTAAAAGTTCCGATTCGTATTGTTGAATGCGCTCAAGACCCGCCGCAGTCAAGTAATCCACGGCCGCGCCGAGAGCGATCACGCCGACAATGTGCGGAGTGCCCGCTTCAAACTTGTAGGGCAGCTCATTGTAAATTGTTTTCTCAAATGTCACGTTCAGGATCATGTCGCCGCCGCCCTGGTAAGGCGGCAGCTTTTCCAGCCAGGCTTCTTTGCCGTAAAGAACCCCGATGCCGGTGGGCCCGAACATTTTGTGGCCGGAAAACGCATAAAAATCACA
>Ga0209211_10009931_pt1 | contig 12536 bp, 13 predicted proteins | sample RifGroA2_FD_183992 | JGI IMG/M metagenome (GOLD analysis project Ga0209211, IMG submission 183992) | Groundwater microbial communities from Rifle, Colorado, USA - Groundwater A2 (SPAdes) (version 2) | ecosystem: Environmental > Aquatic > Deep subsurface > Groundwater | place: Rifle, Colorado... | reverse complement strand
AAAACTGACAGTCCCCGTAAGGGACTTCCCCCTTGTCAGTTGGATATTGTTCGTTGAAGAGCCTCGCAAAAAGGCGGCAACCTTCACTTTCTACAAAGCCTAGCTTTTCATTAAATTAATCAGCTCTTCCTTCTTCCTCTGCATAATCTCCTGGGACCGTGCTTCCAGATTCAATCTTAGGTACGGCTCTGTGTTGCTTGGACGAACATTAAACCAGAAGTCGGAAAATTCTATTGTCAACCCATCCAGTTTTGAGACTTTCAGCGGATTTTGACGTGAATAAACCTCCTCTATCTGCCTTAACTTTGCTTCCTTGTCATGGACTTCCACATTTGTTTCCTCAATTGTATGGTAAACTCGGAATTCTTCAAGGAGCTCTGATAATTTTTTGTTTTCCCGAGAGATGATTTCAGCAACAATAAGGGAAGTTATCATTCCGGAATCTGCCCTGTAATTATCCCGATAATAGAAATGGGCTGAATGCTCACAGGCAAACAGCGCTTTTGTCTTCCTCATTGTGTCTTTGATAAAGGAATGCCCAACTCTTTCAACCAAAGGCATTCCTCCAAATCTTGCAATTGTTTCAGGGACAATGCGGCCACACACCACATTATAGATTATTTTCTGCTTAGGCTTTTTGGCAAGCAAGTTCATGATTATCAATGATGATATGAGGGAACTGTTTATGACCTTTCCATTTTCGTCCACAAAAAAAACACGGTCTGCATCCCCGTCAAATGCCATGCCAAAGTCACATTTATTCCCAATAACTGCTTTCTGAAGGTCTTTTAGGTTCTCATATTTTGAAGGGTCAGCAGGATGGTTTGGGAAATTGCCGTCAAGCCTGAAATACAGTGGAAATATTTTGACAGGCAGCCCCTTGTAAACTAGCGGAACAACTTTGCCAGCCATTCCGTTGCCGGCATCAACAGCAATCTTTAATTTTTTCAGCTTCCTGCAATTTATGAATTTCCTCACGTGCTTTATATATTCAACCAGGATGTCTTTTTTGATTATCTTCCCTTTTTTTGCAGGCTTTTTTGCGTCATAATCCGAGTTCTCAATAATTGCTTTCATTGCCTGCAATCCTGTGTCAGAGTTAATAGGCACAGCACCTGCTTTTGTGAATTTCATTCCGTTGTACTGCTTTGGGTTGTGGGAGGCGGTGAACATGGCAGATGGCTTTTTCCAGAACCCGGATGCAAAATAAGTTGCGTCTGTACATACCTGGCCGATAAAAATGGCATTTGCCCCCTGCTCTGTGACGCCTTTCATGAAAGCCCTGCTCATTGAAGGGGACGAAATGCGCATGTCAATCCCGACAATGACTTCCCTGCAATTGAGAAAATAAACAAATGCCCTTCCAATGTTACAGGCATCATTTTCATCAAAGTTTTGTTTATAGATGCCTCTTACGTCATATGCCTTGAAAATTTCATTCAGCATGGTATTTTAACTGGATAATGGATTATTATAGGTTTCGATTTTCAGGCGGATTTTCTATCACTGTCTCTTGAGAAGTTTGTCCGAAAATAAAGGATTAGAGTCAATAATTATATTCATGCAAGAAACCTCCTGGTAGCTTCTGATTTAATTTTCTTGCTAAATTCTTCAACATTTTTTTCTGCAAGTTTGCTCTTTTTGACCAAACTTTCTGCTAATCTTAAAGTTTCTATTTTTTCAATAATAGCTTTTCTAGCTACTTCGGACCACTTTACCTCTGAAAACTGTCTCATTTCCTTATGCACATTTTCTGGCACCGATAGGGTTATATTTCCCATTTTGCATCACCACAAATAAATATGTGACAGCACATATATAAATGTTTTGAATTCACGAACAGCTGGAAAATAGTCCGTGTAATTTTAAGAATCGGATGGATCGCTTTCCCTATATGTATTTTTTTCATTTCTATCCCTTCTCTGACAAAACCTAAGAATGTCCTTGCTATCTTTTGCGCTGCAGCATAATCTCTTTTTTCTATTGCTTCTAGAAAGTTATTTATACGACTAATCTCAAAGTAAATTAAATGAAGTGGTTCCTAAATAAAAATTATCCCAAATGGCTGCTTATTGTTTATATTTTGTTTTTTGCCATTACCACAATACGTCCACCACATCCTAGGATTTTATTTTAGAGCATATTATGACAGTGGTATTTGTCGCATTACTTTTGTTAACTTATAAACGATTCCCACTTAGCCATATTTCATACACGCTTATTTTTGTCTTCATGATATTGCACACTATTGGGGCGCATTACACCTATGCAGAAGTCCCTTATGATAATTGGGCAAAGGCTTTATTTGGCGTGGGGATTAATGAGATTTTTGGCTTTACAAGAAATCATTACGATAGGCTGGTGCATTTTAGCTTTGGGTTTCTTATGGCATACCCTGTGAGAGAAATATTCTTAAGAATTGTAAATGTTAAAGGATTTTGGGGTTATTATTTGCCGCTTGATGTAATGGCAGCATTTAGTATGGTCTATGAATTGATAGAGTGGGCTGTTGCTCTTGCCTTTGGCGGAGAACTGGAAATGACCTATCTTGGAACACAAGGCGACATATGGGACGCCCATAAGGATATGGCGTTAGCAACATTAGGCGCCCTTATCACTGTGTTGGTAGTGGCATTTATTAACTATCGCTATAAGCCCGGCTTCAAGGAAGAAATTGAAAATAGTTTGTCTGTAAAAAGAAAGACACCATTGGGGGAAGTTGAATTAGAGCGAATGAAGAAAAAGGAAGCCAGAAGAAAACACTGGGAGCAAAGGCCATTATCTTCGCAAGAAACTTTATTGAACTATCTTCGGAAGGTTATTAATCGATAATAATTCCTCTTTAAGGAAGAAACTGAAATCATTCCAGATTAATTTTCAAAAATCATTGCGTCGCTTCGGTACGACGATCATTTTTACGCTCGCCCCCAATGTCGCAGGGGCTTGCAGCCAATGCCATTAAGTTAAGGAATTATTGACCTTGAAAAACTCCGGCGGGTCCCCTTTCGAGCGAAGCATTTTGAAGGGAACCCTGATTTTTATTTTAGTAATTCTGAAAAACACAATATATTAAAATCATTCTCAATTGCCAATTCCTTGAAAGGTGGTTTGATGAATTTTAGAACAGAAAAAGATGTAATGGGAACTATAAAAGTACCTTCTGATGCCTACTATGGCGCATTTACTCAAAGAGCGAAGATTAATTTCCAGATAAGCGGAATCAAAGCCCACAAAGAGTTTCTTGTTGCGCTGGCAACAATCAAGAAAGCAGCTGCAATGTCAAATATGGAGCTTGAGCAGCTTAATCCTAAAACAGGAAATGCCATAATCAAGGCTGCTGATGAAGTCATTGAAGGGAAATTCGATTTTTATTTCATACTTGATGTGTACCAGGCAGGGGCCGGCACTCCGTTTAATATGAACTGCAACGAGATTATTGCAAACAGGGCAACTGAGATTCTTGGAGGAAAGCTGGGAGAATACATCGTCAACCCAAATAATCATGTGAATATGGCCCAAAGCACAAATGATGTCATACCTACCACAACAAGAATTGCAATCTTGATGTTATTGAAGGATATTGTCAAGGAAGCGCGGGAATTTGAATCGGCTTTGAGAAAAAAGGCAGAGGAATTCAAGACAGTTTTAAAGGTTGGAAGAACACACTGGGAAGATGCTGTTCCGATAACATTGGGCCAGGAATTTGAAGCATACTCAATTTCAATCGCAAAATGCATCAAAAGAATCCTTGATGCTTCAGAAGAGTTAAGGGAACTGGGAATTGGAGGGACAGCAATCGGGACAGGAATTACAACTCATCCCAAGTTTCATGAGACAATTGTCGAAAAGCTGAATGAATTGACGGATCTTGATTTAATGACGACAAAAAACATGATTGAACTGACACAAAATTACAATTGCTTTGTTTCATTTTCAAGCTCGCTAAAAATGCTTGCGATAGACTTGTACAGGATCTCAAACAACTTAAGCATCCTGAACTCAGGCCCGAAAGGCGGAATTTCAGAAATATTGTTGCCTGACGTTGAGCCAGGTTCCTCTATCATGCCGGGAAAAATAAACCCGAGCATTCCGGAATGCGTGATCATGGTTTCTTTTGATGTAATGGGAAAAGACAAGACAGTTGAATTGGCAGCGCAATATTCCATACTGGAAATGAATGTAATGTGCCCTGTAATTGCTTACAATGTCCTGCAATCAATGAAAATGCTTACAGCCACTTTAAAGATGTTCAGGGAATTCTGCATTGACGGGATTGAAGCGAATAAAGCAAGGTGCCGGGAGCTTCTTGAAAACAGCACTGCCATTGCGACTGCGCTAAATCCGTATATAGGGTATCAGGCAACATCAAAAATCGTAAAGGAATCATTGAAAATCAATGTATCAATAAAAAATACAATATTAAAATATAAGATAATTGAAGAAAAAGACCTAAACAGAATTCTGTCCCCTGAAGAGATGACCTTGGCAAGAGAAGCTGACAAAGAGCTCATATTAAAGATTAAGGACAATGAAAACTACAAGAGGTTTTTGGAGAGCTGCTTATAATAAACGAAGGGCATATTTTCCAATTTATGAACAACTTCAAGATTCCGAATGATTCTATTTCATATACCTTAATCTTTCTTTGCCCAAAATCCAGGAAGTCAGGATCCTTGTTTCGTATTCATCAGGAGTATGGATGCTTTCGTGGATATCAACCATCCTTGCTGTTTTTCCTGTAAGGTCTGCTCTTCTTGCCATGAAATTTTCCCCAATGTAAGTAAAACCTAGGACAGAGCCCATTGAATTTGCAGGAAGAATTGTCAATGGCTTAAGCTGGACTCTTTGGGAGAAATCTTCCTTTGAGTTTCTTACAAGAGAAATATAATCCTCTGAAGTTTTTCTGTAAGAGGGCATTCTCTGCTTGATATATTGGTTGGCGTAGACTGCAAAAGGAACTTTGTAGAGGGAAATTTCATTGGCACTTTTTGAAGGCCCTTTCATTAAATTAGCAGGATCTTGGGCTTTGCCGTTCAGCAATTCACATTCAATTCTTGCTATGACCTCTCCGATATTTTCATCTGCTGCTATTTCCGTCATTAAAAACCTTTAATGCCTCATTAAGCAAATTTTCAGCTTCTGTTTTGTCCTTTGAGTCTATAATTATTCTGAAAACATTTCCTTCTGTCTTGGATGCCCTGAACCAGACAAATGAATTGCCTTTTTGTGCCTTTAAGCCCCCTTTAATGCCTCCTGTCTCCTTGATTTGAAAGCCATTCCTTGAATAGTATTTTTTCAGGTGATCTTTTATTGAGCCATGTTTCTCTGCATCAAATTCAATTTTTGCCTTTAGAGTATAGTACTTTGGAAGCCCGCCTGCAATTTGGTGCAATGGCTTTCTTTCCTTTGCAATTATCGCAAGCACGTTCAGCAAAGTCATCATTCCGTCCCTGCATCTTGAAGGTGGCAAAATTACCCCTCCAGATGAGCCTTCCCCTCCAATGACAGCCTTGAGTTTGTACATCTGATGGACAACATTTGTCTCTCCAACTTCAACCTCAACTAACTTTGCGCCGAAATTCTTCACAATTTCATTGACAACGCCGGATGTTGCGTCATTTACAACAACAAATTTGTGTTTTGGCTCTTTTTGCCTTGAAAGAACATCCTGAACTGACAATGCAAGTATGTAATTTCCATCAAGAATTTCTCCGTTTTTCATCAGAATCTCAACACGGTCTGCGTCGCAGTCAAAGCCTGCTGCAAAATCCGCATTTTCCTCATTGATATCTTTCTGGAGATATTTCAAAGATTCCTCATTTGGCTCAACTTTCCTTTTAAAGGTGCCATATTCTGAATTGACAGCAACTACATCAACTCCGGCTTTTTTTAGCATGGATTCAGCAATTGCTCCAGCGCCGCCATTTGGGTCAATTACAACTTTAAGCCCTGCATTTCTTATTTTTTCAATGTCCTTTTTCCCTATCACATCAAGCACAAATTCAATATATCTTTCATTTGTCTCGTTTCTTTTGTCAGCTATTCTTCGTTCCTGTATCCTATGAAAATTCTTGAACGATTTATGCGAGTTAATCAGGATGTCCATGTCTTTCCCGCTCAAAATGCCTCCGTCATTATCAAGAAACTTGAAGCCGTTCCACATTGGCTCATTATGGGATGCAGTAATCATAATGCCCCCGTCCGCCTCAAAATTTCTTACCGCAAATTCAACCCCTGGCGTTGGCATTATGCCCACATTTATGAAGTTCGCATCAACCAGATTGATTATTGAATCAAGAATGTGCTGGCCGGAAGGCCTTGTATCACGTCCAATGACTATGGTTGCATTGGTTTTCTTGTTTTTCCTTTTCAGGAAGTTGTAGAATTCATGGGTATACTGGACTGCAACCAGGTCAGTAAGTGATTTGGAGTAAATTCCCCTTATTCCTGAAAATGACTCTATAAGGCCCATACTGACAAAAATTCCTTTTTGGTTTAAAATGTTATCTTTTCCTGAAAATCCAAATATTTTAATACAAGCTGTTTTTCTACTACTCCATGAAAGACGTTCCAGAAATAAGAGTTGAATTGACAGGTTTCAGGAATGAAGACTCATCCACGATTGAGATGGTCAATAAGATAGTTGCAAAGCACCTCAACAGGATAGGGGAGATTGAGCATAAGGCAGATTGGATTAAGGTAACAATGAAGAAGATCCATGAAAGGGAAAAGGGCGAGAAATATGAAGTTCACTGCCACTTGCATGCGCCAGGAAAGACGTACTCCGCTGTTTTTGTCGACAGAAACCTGATGACATCTGTTGACAAGGTAATTGAGAAGGCAATCAGCGAGATACTGCACCATAGCCATTAAGGTTGCAGGCTTTGGTAATTTCAATTTCTTTGTTCATCGTTAAATTTTCAATACCTCGTTTTGTGCAAGGGCAATTCTCTCCCGACAAGATTGTGCTTACATTATTTTTTATTTTTAAAGGCCTCTTAGGCTGGTTTGTCCTTTCGGAGAGGAAGGTGCCATAGGAATAAGTTAACTCTATCCAGAATCTCACAGAATTAAAGAAATATTTGCCGATTAAGCATCAAAGTGCTTTTCAGTTGCCTGGTTTGGAGCGTTTGTAACTATATTACTCTTCTGCTTCAAGCTGATTACCTGTATTAATTTAAGGGCGTTAATTTCCTGCTTCAGTTCTTCAATCTGGTCCTTTAGCTCGTAAATCAATTCATAATTATGCTGGATGTTATCTGCATTCTCATTGACCAATGAAGGAATATCAGAAAATTCAGAAAACTCTCTTCTAATCTGCTTTACCCATGAATCCACATTGTCCCTGAAGGTTTCGAATTCTTGCATCTTTTTGAAAGATATGGTAAAACCGCTTGCGCGGCTTTCCGCATATCAGTTTTTTTAAAAAAGAGTACTTTTTGTATGCTTGTGGTTCGATTGTTTCTTTACCTTTCAAGCGGTTGCAAGTGAAGCTTGCTTTCCTCTTTTTTAGAGTGTTCTCGGCTTTTTAGGGCCTTTGGCACTCTAGTATATGTTTTTGATTTTGTCATATACTAGTATACTTTTTTGTATATTACCCATTTAAATACTTTTCGGCTCCATATAGGAAAATAAATAAAGCACAAATTTTAAAATTCTTATTAATCCACAGAATTAGCTAACTACTCTTCTCTTTCAAACTGCCCTTTCACTCTGTATTTCTTGGAAGTAAGAATGTCATTGTATAATTTGTCATATTCTTCTTTCATCGGGTTTTTTCTGGCCATCCTGAAAAGAACAAATGCCAAAACAACTGCGTAGATTCCAAACATTATGAGCCTATTAGTTTCCATTTGGCTGCTTAAGCTGCAGTAATATATAAATCTTTTTAAAGTCACAAATAAATCATTTTCCATGCAAAAACTGGCAAGGAAAACCTCTGAGGCAATGCTGCCAACAAAATACGGCAGCTTCAAGGTTATTTGTTATGAGGACAACGATAAGGTTCAGCATCTTGCGCTCATCAGCTCCAGAAGTAAGAATAAAGGCGCAACATTTGTCAGGATACATTCAGAATGCCTTACAGGAGATGCTCTTGGCTCGTTAAGATGCGACTGCGGGCCCCAGCTTGAGAAGTCACAAAAATTTCTTGCCAAAAACGGGGGAATCCTTCTGTATCTTGCGCAGGAAGGGAGAGGTATAGGGCTGCTTAACAAAATCAAGGCTTACTCTTTGCAGGACAAAGGAATGGACACCGTCCAGGCAAACCTAAAGCTTGGCTTTAAAGATGATGAAAGGGACTACACGATTGCAGCGCAAATCCTGGCAGACCTTGGCATTTGCAAAATCAGATTGCTGACAAACAACCCAAGAAAGATAAAAGGATTAGAAAAATACGGAATCAGAATTGTTGAGAGAGTTCCTATACAGATTCCGGCAAATGAAAAGAACAGGAAATATCTCAACGTTAAGCAGAAAAAGATGGGGCATTTGTTGGGGTAAGACTTAAAACCTCAAGAATCCCATAACTTTCCCCACTTCTTTCTCATCGACAAAAAAAATCGTGTCTGTCCAGCAGCTTAATGTCTCGACAATATTCACGTTATGCTCCCAAAACAAAGAGCACATATAGGCATATGCGCCTGGAACTTCCTCGATATCCTCTGGGCTTTTTATTGTGATTTCTGCCAGGTTTTTGTTTTCTGCAATTATTTTATTCCTGAAATGCTTCCTAATCAAATCCAAGTAGTCTTCCGATGTGATTATGGTGTTGGCAGAAATGCCCTCAATAAGCCGAAAGGTTTCCTTCTTCTTCCTTATCTCCTTTTCCAGGCTTATCAAGGTCTCATAGTATATGTCCTTGTCAACTACCACAGCAACCATTTTGTTCTTTATCTCTATCTTGCTTTTCGTAAGTATGCCTATGATTTTTCCTTCCGACTCCTCTTCCTTTTTAAGCAGGCGCTGGAATCTCCTGCACGATATCAAAATGGCATCAAAGTCCTGCTTTTTAAAGCTAAGGTCGCTTCCAATTTTTCGCGCCAGGCTTGAGAAATTAACAAGGTCATTTTTCAGGCAATCCTTGATTGAAGGATGTTCCAGAATGTACTCTGACACCATTTTTTGTATGCTCCATAGCGCACAAAAAAAACTTCAAATTATAAGAATGTTTTGTTTTGGACATTTTTGTTTATTTTTGTTTTGAACGGGGCGTTACATTTAAGAATAAGATCATGTTGCCAAATATCTCCAAATTTAAGTGAATGTCCAAATGAGTTTAGAATTAGCAGCCAGTAAAACTTTGATTTCTAACGGCACTGCAGTTAAATCAGAAAGGATAAAACCAAAGGTTATTCTTAGGAAGTTTTCTGATGGTGAAAATGGATTCAAAGTAGACAATAATTTTGAGGCAGGGCTCGCGGGAGTTGTAAATGACATATTTCAAGCCAGGTCAATGGAACTAGTGAAAAGCCCCCTCTCAAATAAGTGGGGCAAACTTGCGTATGTCATAATAATGTCCCCTTATGAAAATGTGTTTAGGCCGCAAGAGGGCAATTTTGATGCAATAGCAGGATTGCTCACGGGCTTTATTGCCTATCCGACTGCATTGCCAATTGTCGTAGAGGATACAATTGGCTTAAGAAAAGATTACAGGGGATTCGATTTTCTGCCTGAGATGATGTATGCTGCCTACTGCGCCAACCGCGATATAACTCCTGTGCACAATTCAAGGATCAAAGGAGCCATACCAGCAGGCTTAAGGACTACTTCAGAAAAGGCTGACAAAAGGTATTCCAGTGTGGGTGCCTCTGAAAAAATAGACAAAAGATTCTCAGTCCTGAGAGACTGGAAAAGGCGCGCTTTCGAGCCGTCTGACAGAATAAGTCAAACAACTTTCGTCCATTTGTATGGATTAAACCGCCCTACAATAGGGAAGCCTCGTCCTGAATATGCTCCACTTGAAGGAGTGATAATGGAATACCTGGCATCATTGCCAAAAAAATTCGGGCAAAAATAAAACAAAACACAATCTTTATTAATAACTTCAATTCACTACTTTTTTTTAGTATGCAGAAATTCAAGGAAGCAAGGCTGATTCTCGAAAACGGGATTGAATTCAATGGTTTTTCTTTTGGCTCAGACATATCAATAAGCGGCGAAGTTGTATTCTGCACAGGCATGACTGGCTATGTTGAGTCAATAACAGACCCAAGCTACAAGGGCCAGATTCTCGTCTTCACTTATCCTTTGATTGGAAATTATGGAGTTCCTAACAAAGAAATTGAAAACAATCTGCTCAAGAACTTTGAATCTGGCAAAATCCATCTAAGCGCAATAATTGTTTCTGATTATTCATTCAAATATTCACACTGGAATGCGGAAAAAAGCTTGTCTGATTGGCTCAAAGAAGAAAACATCCCGGGAATTTTTGGAATTGATACAAGATATTTGGCACAGATTCTGAGGGAAAGGGGAACAATGCTTGGCAAGATTGTTTTTGAGAATGATAACCATGATTTCTATGATCCAAACAAAGCTGATTTAGTAAAAGAAGTGACAATCAAAGAACCAATTGTTTACAATGAAAAAAAAGGAAACAAGAAGATTGTGCTTGTTGACTGCGGCGCAAAAAATAATATTATCAGGGAATTAATAAAAAGGAACATCACAGTTATCAGGGTCCCTTATGATTATGATTTTCTGACGCTGGATTTTAACGGATTGATGATTTCCAACGGCCCTGGAGACCCTAAAATATGCAAAAGAACCATTGAAAATGTGAGGAAAGCTTTGGCTCAAAACATCCCGACTTTTGGAATTTGCTTAGGCAATCAAATACTTGCACTTGCAGCAGGAGGCAATACTTACAAGCTTAAATACGGCCACAGGTCCCAAAACCAGCCATGCACATTGGTTGGGACAAAAAGATGTTTCATAACAACACAAAATCATGGATTTGCAGTTGACATGAAATCTCTTGATGACAACTGGGAAGAATTTTTTGTGAACACAAATGACGGGACAAATGAAGGCATCAAGCACAAGACAAAGCCATTTTTCTCGACTCAATGGCATCCAGAACATAGCCCTGGACCCAGAGATACGGAGTTCCTGTTTGATGAGTTTTTAAAAAAGATAGAATGATCAAGCCAAAAAAAGTCTTAGTCCTAGGAAGCGGCAGCCTGAAAATAGGGGAAGCCGGCGAATTTGATTATTCCGGCTCGCAATGCCTGAAAGCACTGAAAGAAGAAGGAATTGAAACAGTTTTGGTTAATCCAAACATCGCAACAATCCAGACAGGCGAAGGCATGGCCGATAAGATATATTTTCTTCCTGTGACTCCATTTTTCGTCGAAAAAGTTATTGAAAAGGAAAAACCAGATGCAATTATGCTTTCTTTTGGAGGGCAAACAGCCCTAAACTGCGGAGTCAAGTTAGCAGACAATGGAGTTCTCAAAAAGTATAATATTAAAGTCCTTGGAACGCAGATACAGACTATAAAAGACACAGAAGACCGGAAATTGTTTGTTAAAAAACTCAAGGAAATAAATGTAAAGACTCCTGAAAGCAAGGCAGTCTCCAGCTTAAATGAGGCATTAAAGGTGGCAGAAGAATTGGAATATCCTGTCATGCTGAGGGTTGCTTATGCGCTTGGAGGGGCAGGAAGCGGAGTTTCGTGGAACAAGGAAGAGCTTGAAAAAAACGCATCAAGGGCATTTTCCTTTTCGAGCCAAATTCTCGTTGAGAAGTATCTTGGAGGCTGGAAAGAGATTGAATATGAAGTTGTAAGAGACTCTTTTGATAATTGCATAACAGTCTGCAACATGGAAAACTTTGACCCTATGGGAATCCATACAGGGGAAAGCATTGTTGTTGCGCCATCACAAACCCTGAATAACAATGAATACCATAAATTAAGGGAAATTTCAATCAAGGTCATAAGGCACCTTGACATTGTTGGAGAATGTAACATCCAATATGCGTTTGACACGAATTCTGAAGACTATAGGGTCATTGAGGTGAACGCAAGACTAAGCAGGAGCTCTGCGCTCGCGTCAAAGGCAACAGGATATCCACTTGCATTTGTGGCTGCAAAGCTTGCCCTGGGATATTCCTTAATTGAGATTGAAAATAAGATTACAAGAGCAACAAAGAGCTGCTTTGAGCCTGCACTTGATTATGTTGTTGTAAAGATTCCAAGGTGGGACTTGCAAAAATTCAGGAATGTAAGCTTTGAGATTGGAAGCGAGATGAAAAGCGTCGGAGAAATAATGGCAATTGGGAGAAGCTTTGAGGAGGCCATCCAAAAAGGAATCAGATGTTTGAATATTGGATTGCATGGGTTGGCTGCAAACAACCTTCATTTCAAGAATCATGAAAAGGAGCTTGAAAAGGCGACAGACAAAAGGCTGTTCATAATTGCAGATGCGCTTGCCAGCAATATTTCAGTCGACAAAATACATTCGCAGACAAAAATTGACAAATGGTTCCTTCACAAGATTGCAAACGTGGTTGAGACAGACAAAGAGCTGTCA
>Ga0209211_10009930_pt1 | contig 12536 bp, 12 predicted proteins | sample RifGroA2_FD_183992 | JGI IMG/M metagenome (GOLD analysis project Ga0209211, IMG submission 183992) | Groundwater microbial communities from Rifle, Colorado, USA - Groundwater A2 (SPAdes) (version 2) | ecosystem: Environmental > Aquatic > Deep subsurface > Groundwater | place: Rifle, Colorado... | reverse complement strand
TAGAAAAGGGGGACATAGGGGGATTTGAATGGGGATTATCAGGTAAAAAATGGCCGCTGTCCCTATTTTTTTATTTATTTAAATGTGTTATAATTGAGTAATATTTAGCAAAGAAGGACTAATTATGAACACCAAAGAGTTTCAGGAAGAGATAAAGATCCATGTTGAGGCAAGATACCCCATCATCTGGCTCGTATCCTTTGAGGAACGGAGGGTAGAGAGGGTCGTAGAGGATCTATGCAGGAATATAGACTTCAAATACTGGTCATGGTCTGTTTCAAGAGGTATTTACAGCGGAGAGAAAAAGAAATGGGAGCCTCTCAGCAGGGAAAAGATACTGACCACTATAGAAGAAAAGATCGTAAAGAGTGAAACCGAAAACAATCTCTTCATCTTAAAAGATATTTCCGGCTATTTCCACTCACATGAGTTCCTGAGGAAATTCAGGGATCTCCCTGCTATTATCGAAGAGCGGCATCCACTTAACACTATATGTATACTTTCTCCTACTCTTACAGAAATCCCCCCTGAACTGGAAGAGGATATTGTTGTTCTTGAGCTTTCGCTCCCTGATTATTATGAGATCGAGGAGATGGTCTCGAATACATTTGGAAAAATGATTCCTGATAAGTGGTTCCCCTCCACGAGGGCGATATTATATAAATCCCTCCAAGGTCTCTCAATGGATAATATCAGGAGAGTTGTGAGAAAGGCGATCAGCCTTAATAACGGGCAATTGACAGAAGACTGTATCTCTTACATACAGGAAGAAAAACAGCAGATTATCAAGAAGCAAAAGATTCTCGATTATTATACCCGTAAAGAGACAATAGAACATATTGGGGGATTAGACGAGATAAAGAGGTGGTTTATCGAAAGAGAGCATGTGTTTCGACTCAGCAAGGAAAAGGTGGATACACTTGGGCTTGATACACCACGGGGACTCCTTTTAATAGGGGTGCCCGGCGGTGGTAAGAGCCTGTGTTGTAAGGCCCTTGCCGGCATATGGAATCTCCCGCTTCTGAGGATGGATGTTGGCAGACTGTTCGGCTCTACTGTTGGTGAATCTGAAAAGAATATACGCAGGTGCATACAACTTGCAGAGGCAGTAAGCCCATGTATCCTGTGGATAGATGAGATAGACAAGGCCTTTGGAGGTGTCAGCGGCTTCCAGGGCGACTCAGGGACTCAGCTCAGAGTCTTTGGAACCTTTGTCACGTGGCTTCAGGAAAAGGAAAAACCGGTTTTTGTCATAGCCACTGCCAATAATCCAAGAAATCTCCCCCCTGAATTATGGAGGAAGGGAAGATATGATGAGGTCTTCTTTGTCGACCTGCCGAGTATTGAAGAGAGGGAAGAGATTTTCAAGATACATCTTGAGAGCAGGGCACAGAATTCAAACAGGCTGAATATCAGAGAGCTTTCACAGAACAGCCAGGGGTATACAGGTGCAGAGATAGAACAGGCAGTAAAGGATTCCATAGTGGCCACATTCAACATGATCCACAAAGGGAGGAGGGACGATGAGATAGAGGTAATGATCAATGACCTCTCGTCACTCGATGTTACCCAGGATTGCCTGTTGGAATCAATCAGGAATATTACGCCTTTGTCTGTATTAAAAAAAGAAGAGATCGAAGAGCTAAGGACCTGGAGTTACAGGAGGGCCCGTCCTGCATCCCAATCACTTTTCATGCAGAGGGTTGAGAATCTCGCGGATGAGGAAAAGAGGAACATTGCTTTACATGAGTCAGGCCATATTATTATGATGTGGCATCATTTTAAAAAGACGCCGGTCTTTGTAAGCATAGACAGTTATAAAGACTTCACTGCCTTTCTCCCTGTTGATGAAACCCTTGAAAACCTCCTGACCAAGAAAGACCTTGAGAAGGAGATCGGGGTCATCCTGGGTGGAATGGTATCTGAGGAAGACAGCAGCGGTTCTGATTTAAAGACCGTTGGGGCCTCTCATGACCTTCTTGAGGCCACATCAATAGCAAGGAAGATGGTTGTAGAATATGGTTTCGGCGAGGTTATTAAAAACGCCAGCCTTATTGCATTGCAGGATTTTGCACTGACATCAGGCAAAGAGATCTTTGATGATGTGCAAAAGATCCTTGATAATGCAAGGACAGAGACAGAGGCGCTTATTTCAAGGAACAGGGAGGTATTGAAGCAGCTTATCAAACAGCTCGAAAGGGATGTCCTCATGAATGGTGAAGCACTGATAAAATTCTTTAAGTATCATCCTCTGGCATAATTTTCTTTTGAGTGGAGGAAATAGCAATGTCTTTTTATTGTGTTATCAAGACAGAGATGGCCAATAAAAAATATATCATAGCTGCCCTTGTGGAGATGCAGAAGAGGGGAGAGATTACAAATTATTTAGTGAATGAAAAGAAAGAAAAGATTGAGGTAGACAGAGACGGTGAATTAGTAAATATCACCAAAGAAAAGGCAACAAATAATTTCGAGGTATCCGGTATATCAAGACCTGCAAGGGAGATTGCAAACAGGCTTAAACAGTTTTATGCCTATGAATCAATAAAGGATAACCTCCCGCTCGACTTCGAGATTGCAAAAGAAACAGAAGAGGCAGGAGAGATAGTAATATTGTTAAAAGACTGAGGACTTAATGGACAGGCAGATAAAAATCCGGATTACAAAAGACGGTAAGGTCGAAGTAGATTCATCAGTCTTCAAAGATTGCATGGATATCGCTGAACAGTTAAAAAAGTTATTAGGCAAGATTGAAAAGGTTGATGTAAAAGATGAATCTGAACTAATCTCAGAAGAGAGGTTAAAAATAGGACGAGATTAATGTATTTCATTTCGGGGTTGTTCACATGGGCCGTGATAATTTACTCAATATTCATTCAGTAATTCCTTTATCGAGGGTAAACGGCCCTGGCAAGAGATTGGTGGTCTTTTTTCAGGGATGTGCAAGAAGGTGTCCCGGTTGTTTTAATCCTGCAACCCACCCATTTAAACCTGTCCATTTATATTCACCTCAAGGGTTGTATAAAGAGTTCTTATTACCGGACATAGAAGGCATAACAGTAAGCGGGGGTGAACCATTCTCACAGACAGGGGGATTGTTACAGCTTCTGAGGTTATGTAAAGAATCACTTGGACTAACTACAGTTGTCTACACGGGATTTTTATATGAAGAACTGAAAAAGGGATATCTATCCGGTTCAACCCTGAAGTATATTGATGTGCTTATTGATGGCAGGTTTGAAGAAGACAAGAAAGAACCTACCCTCCTTGCGAGAGGTTCAACCAATCAGAGGTTCTTTTTCTTTAATAGCCTCTATCAGCAGAATGATTTTATCATGCCGGCAAAGGTTGAGATTATTATCGGGAAAGACGGGATTATTAAAGAAACAGGGTTTAGCAAAACAAACTTTAATTTGAATTAATTATGCATAAACAACTCACATATGATGCAGGAAACAATGCCATTGTTGAAGAGCAATTAGAATGCGTAAAAGAAACATTTGACAGGGCAAAGGGCATTACTGATATAAATGAAAGAAAGAGGATACTGTTAAGATGTGTCCGTTGTATCAGAGAGATACCAAAGACAACAGAGTTTATTTCAGCATATCAGTATTGCCTTGATTTAACCAATGGCCTTGAACCACCGGCTGACAGAAAGTCCATCCTGATTGTCATTGCAAAGGAATTACCGGGAACAATAGAATTTGCCCCACTATATATGGATGTTTTAAAAAATGCCGTCACGGCTTCAAATACAATAGATGACCCGAGGATGAGAAAAGATGCCCTCCTCGATGTTATAGATGAACTTCCTGAGAAACCGGATTTTCATGGACTCTACATGCAGGCTATGGCATATGCCATAAAGGCAGCAGATGAGATAAGGGATTCTCAATACAGGATCCATGCATTACTGAGTCTAAGCAAGATGATACCAGGGACACCTGAGTTCAACCCCCTGCGGTTAAAGGCATTTAAACTGGCCCTTAATCTTGCAGCTAATGTGAGTCGTCCCAATTATGAAAAACATCTCCTGGCAAGTATTGCAAAGACATTGCCTAAGAGCTGTGATTACTCTTTCTACAGACAGTATACCCTCCTCGGGATAGCAAAGGAGATTCCAAAGACAGGGGAGTTTTTAAATTTATACAAAGATGCAATAAAACTTGCAATTGCCGCTGCCACTACAATAGATGAGCCTTACTACAGAAAATATGCCCTCTCCTATATTGCAGAGGATCTTTTAAATACACCGGAGTTATATGACTTATACAAAGAGACCGTTATGGAGGCATTCAAGGCTGCAAACAATGTTGTTGAACCGGTTGTAAGGATACATGCCTTAATAGATGTATTAAAGTTATTTCCAAAGACAGCGGACTTCTTCCCTCAATTGCAGCAGACACTGAAAGATATCCTTGAATTCTATTCTGTAAAAAGGAGGCTAAGTGACATTTCAGCAATAGAGGTGATTGATTTCATACTTGTTGCAGAAGAAAAGGGGATCAGGGATGAAAAAAAGAAGAGATTTACCAAGACAAAATATGCATATATTCTCGCAAAAGAGCTTGAGCAATTCGGGCTCCAGTTAAATGATATCCGCCTTATTGAAATACTTAAACCATACACGCATGTCTGGATCCAGCCAAAGGAGCTAAGAAATTCTGTTACCAGGATAGTTGAACACCTTGAGTCACTCAAAACCAGGTTTCATGGTAAGGAGATCGAAAGACCGGTCTTTGTAAATGAATACTTCCCGGCCTATAGCGGGAAGAGGTTAAAAACCGGGGTGACTCAAACTATTGCAAAAGATTGTATCTCTATAGACCTCGGTGCAACAAATACTGTTATCATGCGGAGGAGATGGGGATCCCAGCCTGAATTTATCACCTTAAACTCTGTATCAAGGCAATACAATGAAGTATCTATTGTCCCAACCATACTGAGTATTAAATCAGACTCCATAGGAACTATGGCAACCGATGATGAGGCTATAACAAATTTTAAAAGGACACTCCTTGAAAACCGCCAGGAAACAAAAAAGTATATGGAGCAATATCTCACAATCCTGTACCGGCATCTAAAGGAGACAGTACAACCACAGCAGCGCTGGACTTCAATCTTCTCAAATAATATCGCAGATAAGATTTATATAACCATACCTGTCGGCTTTCCATCATACAAAAAATCTGTAGGGGAGATAATTGAAAAGACTATAAAGGGGGTTGACGTTGAGCTGCTTGAGGAACCCCTTGCAGCAGCCATTGGATATCAGATGGCAGATGAAACAGACAAGATCGTTATGGTCATAGACTTTGGCGGAAGTACACTTGATACCATGATTGTAAGGCTGAACATAAACGAGGTGTATGTCATTGCAAAACCGGACAGGTCAAAGATGCTTGGCGGCCGCGATATAGACATATGGCTTGCAGAATTTCTTGCCAAAAAGATCGGCTGGGCCGGTGAGAAGCCTCCTTTAGATCTCATAAACAAGGCAGAGGAGATCAAGATAGCGCTCTCTGACAAAACCGAGGCAGTGTTCAAATGGAATGAGACTGAGATTTGCAAGGTAAGCAGGAAAGACTTTGAAGAGGTACTCGATAACCATGAGTTCTATAAGGCTGTGGATAGATCCATATCATATGTACTCTGGAGGGCCGAGAAAGTGGGTATAAAAAAAGAGAGGCTCGAGGCTGTGCTCTTAACAGGCGGATCATCACTGATCCCTTCTTTTAAGGAAAAGATCGCAGCGCTGTTCCCTGCCTTGCATAACCGGAATTCCATATATAATCACAGTCCATTCTCAGCAGTAGCAATGGGTGCAGCGCTCTATGCAACAAGAAGCATAAGCGACAAACACCTCGGATTGGCCTATGCCATTCGTTATAAGACAGGAGATGAAGATATACCATTTGCTTATGATATCATCTTCGAAAAGGGTGATGCATACCCGCTTGAGAAGACCTTTAAACTCCACCCTGCAAGATCCCTCGGGGAGCAAAAGGAGATATTTATAGAACTGTTTGAAGTACCGGAAAGGTATATCGTCAGGAGATGGGAAAAAGAGGGAGGGATTGAATTTATAAAACAGGTGATGAAATCAGCAGACAATATTGTATTAAAAGATCTGAGTATTATCACATTATACTTTGAAGAACCAATAGAAGAAGATGTCCATGTCACATTCTGTGTCAGTGACTCAGGACAGATAAAGATAAAGTACGGGAAAGATAATAAAGAGATTGAGACCGGAATAAGGCTGCAGTAATTAACCTTTAGCCTTTGGCCTCTTATTGGCCTCAAGCACCCTCTTCCTTAATCTTACTGATTGCGGCGTTACCTCAACGAGTTCGTCCTCTTTAATGAATTCTATGGATTGCTCCAGGCCCAATATCTTCGGAGGTATCAACTGCAATGCATCATCCGAGCCTGATGCACGCATATTTGTGAGCTTCTTCTCTTTTATTACATTGACATCCAGATCATTCTCCCTGGAGTTCTCTCCCACGACCATGCCTTCATAGACAAGGGTATTTTCCTTTACGAAGAGAGTCCCCCTCGGCTGCAGATGAAAGAGTGCATAGGTGGTTGATTTCCCTCCCCTGTCTGCAACCAGCGCCCCTGTCTGCCTCTTTGACATGGGACCGCACCACGGTTCAAATCCATCAAAGAGGTGATTGAGAAGCCCTGTCCCCCTCGTATCTGTCAGGAACTTAGATCTAAACCCAATCAACCCCCTCGACGGGATCCTGAATTCAAGCCTCACCCTGCCATGGCCGTTGTTCTGCATCTTAAGCATCTTGCCTTTTCTGATCCCGACATCCTGTGTGACCACACCGATAAACTCTTCAGGGACATCTATCACAAGCTGCTCCATTGGTTCATGTAATATACCATTTATCTCTCTTGTTATTGTCTCAGGCATGGATACTGAGAGTTCATAACCCTCTCTTCTGATCATCTCTATGAGGATTGCGAGCTGCAATTCTCCGCGCCCCATTACCTTAAAGGAATCTGTATTGTCAAAATCAACCCTTATAGAGACATTGTAGAGGAGTTCCTTTTCAAGCCTCTCCCTCAGATGCCTTGATGTTACAAATTTCCCCTCTTTTCCTGCAAAAGGAGAGGTGTTTACAGAAAATACCATGGATATGGTCGGCTCATCAACCTTAATCCTGGGAAGTGGTCTCGGTCTCTCTATATCTGTTATCGTGTCTCCTATATTGACCCCCTCTATCCCTGATAGGGCAACTATGTCCCCTGCAGAGACACTCCTTGCCTCTATCCTCTCGAGCCCTTTAAAGGTGTAAATAGAGGTAATCTTCATCCCTGTTTTATCTCCATTGCTGCTTATCATGGCCACAGGATCCCCGATATTTACAGTACCTGAAAATATCCTGCCGATAGCGAGTCTCCCTATATAATCGCTGTAGTCTATATTCGTCACAAGGACCTGGAGTATTTCGTCTGCATCACCCTGTGGTGCAGGTATTGCCTTAATTATTAAGTCAAATAAAGGTTTTAAATCAGGAGATTCATCATGGATATCAAGTTTTGCTATCCCCCTCTTTGCATTTGTATATACAATAGGAAAATCAAGCTGCTCTTCTGCGGCATCAAGGTCTATAAAGAGGTCATAGACCTCATTGAGCACCTCCTGAATCCTTGCATCAGGCCTGTCAATCTTGTTAATGACAACAATCGGAGGCAGCTTGAGTTCAAGCGCCTTTCTGAGGACAAATCTTGTCTGAGGCAGAGGTCCTTCCGATGCATCCACTAACAATAACACGCCATCTACCATCTTCATCGTCCTCTCAACCTCACCTCCAAAATCTGCATGTCCGGGGGTATCAACAATGTTTATCTTAAAACCATTGTATTCAATGGCAGTATTCTTTGCCATTATCGTAATCCCCTTCTCCTGCTCAAGGTCGATATTGTCCATCACCCTTTCCTGGACCCTTTCATTGACACGGAATATCCCTGACTGCCTTAGCATTCCATCCACAAGGGTAGTCTTCCCATGGTCAACATGGGCAATAATCGCAATATTCCTTATATCTTCACGCTTCATAAGACCTGAACCTTCTCTTTTTATAAGAACTTCCACTCATAGGAAGAATCTTTTTATGTTCTATCCGGTTGTATCCGGACCTTACTCCCATTACCGCTTCCTTCTTAACTTCTGTATTTCCCGGTGTATTTTCCGGTGTACTTTCCGGCAATTTTCCCTTATGGATCCTCGTCTTTGCAGACCGTTCTATCAGACTCAACTGCCTGTGCTCTCCAGGGGTAACAAAGGTACTCGCCATGCCGGTTCTCCCTGCCCTTCCGGTACGTCCAATACGATGGATATACCTGTTAGGGTCTTGTGGTATGTTATAGTTAACAACATGCGATATATCAGGAATATCCAGTCCTCTGGCTGCAACATCTGTAGCAACAAGGATTTCAATATCACCTCTCTTGAACTTATCCATCATACTGTCCCTGTGAGACTGTCTGAAATCTCCATGTATAGCGCCTGCAATGTATCCCATCTTCTGGAGCTTACCGGATACCCTGTCCACCTCTCTCTTAGTATGACAAAAGACTAAAGTAAGAGATTGCTCTCCGACATTAAGGAGTGTGGTCAGCGCACTTATCTTGCTCCCCTCGCTGACTTCATAAAATACCTGCTTAATCTTTTGAACAACCTTATTCCCTGGATCTACAGATACCTCTTTCGGGTTATTCATATATTTAGATGCAATGCGCATTATCTCGTCCGGCAGGGTAGCAGAAAACAGCATTGTCTGTCTTTCTGCAGGGAGCGGGAGTTCTTTAATGATTCTCTCGATGTCATTAACAAAACCCATATTAAGCATCTCATCACCCTCATCAATGACCAGGATTCGGGCATTTTTCAGAACAAGGGTCTTTCTTTTGATATGGTCTATCACCCGGCCCGGTGTACCCACAACAATATCAACCCCCTTTTTAAGGGTCCCAATCTGCTTTTCAATAGGCTGTCCACCATAAATAGGGACTGACAGAATCCCCTTATTCTTCCCAATCCTGTTTAACTCCTTTGCAACCTGCACTGCAAGCTCACGCGTTGGTGTAAGAATGATAGCATAGGGGATCTTGCCTCTTTTCCCCTTTTCTATGACAGGTATACCAAATGCAACAGTCTTCCCTGTACCGGTCTGTGCCTGACCGATTACATCAAACCCCTCCATAGCCGGAGGGATAGTGCTCTTCTGTATTGCTGTTGGCTCTTCAAAGCCCATCTCAGAAATAGCATTTAGTACTTCAACAGATAGATTAAAATCATTAAATCCTTTTGACATGTCTCTCCTTTTTCAAATAATTGTTAAATAATCAAGCCTTCTAAACAAACAAAAAGGCCGCAAGATCAAAAGCTCTTGCGGCCCTTACACGCTAAAAACTTCTGAAAACCATTAAAGACGATTTGTATTATGACATATATGGGTACCGGAAAGCAACAGACATTTTATGAAGGATTATGTCACGATATGTTTGTATATGATAATAAGCCAGGCAACAAAAAGCATGAGCCCTACCCTGCTGCCGTACTTGTAATAACGTTCATTTCTTATGACAAATATCTTTATGGCTATCAAAACAAGACCCACGGCCCATCCTATTACTGACCATGTCCTGAATCCCCCGTTACCATTAAGGGAAAGGGCTGCCACTACAATGTAAACAGCGCACGTTATGTAACCATTAATCCTGTGCATGCCAGCTATCATAACGCCAACTTCCTTATCCCTCTTTGCCAACTGTAGTCCGGTCATAAAGCTTACAGTTGCCATTATAAGACCTATAGAGGCAATAATTGTATTTATCTCAAACATTCTTTTCTCTATAGATCATGGTAAATATCTTCCTCTGGACCCAGTAAATAAGCACCCCGATATATATTAAAATTATAGGCAGGATAATGTAGAAGTTTGTCCATGTCTTATTATCTTCCATAGAGTTATCGTTTGAGTTGCTGAGCACAATCCCATAGGTGTTTCTTAACACCTTGTTCCCATGAATTGTGTTGTTGTTGGAAGACCACAGTGTTATCCCATTCCACTTATTAAGACTTGCACTATTATACATTACCCTGTTCAGATTGGAAGAGTTGAGGAATAACCCCTTCTCTTCATTTGAGTCTGCAGTGTTATTCTCTATAATATTGTTATTGGATAATTCAAGATACATCCCGGTCTGTTTATTATGGCTGGCAATATTTTCTTTCAGGGTATTATTATCAGAAGAATAGAGGGCAATCCCGTGTCTGTTCTCTATAGTTTTATTATACTGGAGAATGTCATTATCCGAGTTATGCAGATATATACCGGCGACGTCCGAACCGGTGGCAGTAAATCCTATTATACTTGCTCCTGTAACATTGAACACCTTGAATACAGATTCTGCGGGATCAGATGCCTTAACAACAGTGGCGTCAGGACCTTTGCTTGATTTTAATGTAATCGGTTTTGTGATTAATATGTTTTCGCTATAATTCCCTTCCTTTACTATCACTGTATCACCTGGAAGGGTATGCTCTACTGCATCTTTTATGGACTTATAGCTGTCCGGGACATAAACAGTAGCTGCCTCTGGTCTGGCAATTCCTGTTATTAAGACAAAAAGTGCAGGCAGGACAAATATTAATTTTTTTTTTATCATCTTAGTGACAGCATTCATCATCCTTGGATGCCTTCTTGGCAGCTAAAAGGGCCTCATTAAATCTCTCGCGATCATCTGAATCAGAATCATTTTCAATGGCTGCTTCCTGAAAACGGTCTCCTGCCTCAATAACAACATGTGATTCATCTGCCTTTACCATGCCGTCTAAAAGGATCTTCTTACCCTCTGCATCAAGAACTTTAATTACTGAATCAAAAAATTCATTGTCTTCTTTTGCTATATGATTCCTTAAGTTTGATAATATCGAATTGCTTATACTATCGTTTATATCCCCTTCTTTTAATCCGTTTCTGAAAGAATCCAGAAGGGCTATCAGCTCTCTGTGGTCCTCCTTCATAATAGCGATTTCGCTAGCACTGTAAGGAGATACCTTCTCTAAAAGAGGGAAAAGAACAAATTCCTCCTTCTCAATTGAATGGTGGTGAATCCCGTCTTCCACTTCAGCAGTAGAAATCCACAAGCCATCAATATCTCTGCTGCGTACCTGCTGCTCAATAAGGTCAAGTTTTTTAAGAACGATCTGATGCTCTCCCTTGAGTATTTCTATAGGATCCGGCCCTCCCTTTTCAATGGTATTTTCTCCAGGCTGTACATCATCCTCATGCCCGGCCCTTCTTAACTCAAGTACCTTGAGGGTCTGAGGGAATCCCAGCCGGCAATAGCCGCGTGGAGTCTTAAGATGAGTCCTGTCTTCATAAGAGGCGGCCAATTGATTAAACAGGGCCTCATCCATACTCAGGACACCTTCACGGCAACCCTTTATCTGGCAAGACTGATGCAAACATTTATACCTGATTTCAATCTTCTGCTCTGCCATTTTTCACACTCCCTTTCTTGTAATTGTCATCCCGGACCTTGTGCTGAACTTGATTGAAGCTCCCTGCAGCAAGCTGCAGGGATTACGCTCGCTATGCATTTTCAACATTATTACCGGATCTTACTTAAGAGACCTCTACATCCTGTTTTGGCATCTCTGGAATGCCGAATCTCTCATTAAACTTATTCACAAAATATATCAGGACCCTGTAATTTACCAGGAGTCCTCTATACAACTGTGTCTTTGTAAGGGTATCAAAGTAAAACTCATAAGAAAACTGAACCTGTCTTGCAATACCCGTTTCATCCAGATTAATATCATAGCTGCTTTCAGAGAACATGAGGTCTTTCCTGATCTCATTATAAAAAAGCTCCCTCTCATCCTCTTTCATCTTTTTCAGCAAATCCATATGTTCAGGTGCGATAGAAACACCATTCAGTAATAATATTAGTGATGGATAATCCTTGGGTTGAATAATACGTTCTTTTTTCGCAGTTCCTAATGGGAAATCGATCTCAAAATGGAAGTTAGCACTATTATCCTTGTACTCCTCTATGTTGTGATGATTCTCATTTAACCATTTGAGTATAGTTTCCTTCGCCTTTTCAACTGTTGTGATTTCCAAAATATTCCTCCCTTTCGTTTTATGTTAAATTTTCTTTTGTACTACTCATGCCCGCCGCCAACTTCCATCTTGTAAGCCTGACACACCTGTGAACATCGAGTACAGTAAAAGGTATGTGTCAGCTCATATTCTTTATAGACAGGGCATGTCCCGCAGATACAATCCTTCTCCCATTTTATCTTACTGCTTGTCCCTACAAGTGGAAAACAGTAACCAACCGGATTATCGCCCTGAACATAAGTGGGGCATTTGGTACATAGGCACTTGCCTGTCACGTATCCCTGTTTTGCAACATATTTTTCCTTAGGCATATCCTCGACCCCAAAAGGGTCAAAATCACTTATCCTTGCCATAAAGCACCTCCTTTTTTATTATTAC
>Ga0209211_10009929_pt1 | contig 12536 bp, 6 predicted proteins | sample RifGroA2_FD_183992 | JGI IMG/M metagenome (GOLD analysis project Ga0209211, IMG submission 183992) | Groundwater microbial communities from Rifle, Colorado, USA - Groundwater A2 (SPAdes) (version 2) | ecosystem: Environmental > Aquatic > Deep subsurface > Groundwater | place: Rifle, Colorado... | reverse complement strand
CCACGCGGCCCCTATATCCGGTCTGATTGCAGTTCCCGCACCCCTTGCCGTGACGCGGTTGAAAGCCCATGCTCACCTCTGCGGGATCGACCCCGATATTGATCAGGGCCTCCGGGCTAACCTCCGTAGGCTCCTTACAGGTAGCGCATATCTTGCGCACCAACCTCTGCGCTGCGACCAGGTTAACCGAAGAGGTAAGTAGGAAAGGCTCCACCCCCATATTGATCAAGCGATCAATGGTCGAGGGGGCGTCGTTGGTATGGAGGGTACTGAGCACCAAGTGGCCCGTGAGAGCCGCTTTGACACCGATCTGCGCGGTCTCCAAGTCGCGGATTTCGCCCACCATGATAATGTCCGGGTCTTGGCGCAGAAAGGACCGCAGGCAGGCCGCAAAATTGAGCCCTATTTCTTCCCGAACCTGGACCTGATTAATGCCCATGAGGTTATACTCCACCGGATCCTCGGCGGTAGAAATGTTCACATCCGGTTGGTTGAGATCGGAAAGAGCCGAATAAAGCGTGGTCGATTTGCCGCTTCCAGTGGGCCCGGTGATGAGAATCATTCCGTAAGGTTTATGGATCGCGTCTTGGAAGTCTTTAAGGGTTTGCGGATCGAAGCCGAGCTTGGACATGTCCAACTGCAAGTTGGCCTTGTCCAAAAGCCGCATGACGATTTTCTCCCCAAAAAGTGTGGGAAGGACGGAGACCCGGATATCGAGTTCCTGCCCATTGCCCATCTTGAGCTTGATTCGACCGTCCTGCGTCAGCCGCCGCTCCGCAATATCAAGGTTCGCCATGACCTTAAGTCGCGAAATCAAGGGGTTCTTGAGCCGAAGCGGCGGGTTCATGATCTCATGGAGTACCCCGTCCACCCGAAACCGTATGCGGAAGATCTTCTCGTACGGCTCAATGTGGATATCGCTGGCGCCACGCTTGGCTGCATCGGCCAAAACAGCGTTGACCAGCGTGACCACCGGAGCCTCGTTGGTGGCCTCTTGAAGTTCCTGCAGGTTGATATCTTCCTCGTCGCGGATAACCTCCACTCCCGTCTCGCCAAATTTCCTCAGCACCTCGTCGTAGCTGACCGCGCCAAAGCGTTGCTCCAGGACCCTTTTAATCGCCGACGCCGAGGCCAAGAGCACTCGGACACCATAGCCAGTAATGAACTTAACTTCGTTGATCGCTGCCAGGTTGGTCGGATCGGTCATCGCTACCGTTAAGGTCGATCCGACTAGCTTCAACGGAATGACCTGATGTTTTTGGATGAGATGGGCGGGAATGAGATTAAATACCGATTCGGTTAGTTCAGAGTTATCGATCTCGACCTTTTGGAAGCCGAATTGCGTGGCAAGAAAGTCGGCAAGCCGCTCCTCAGTGGAAAACCCCAGGCGAATCAGTTCCTGGATAAGGTTGGATCCGTTCTCTCGTTCCTTTCCTAACGCCTCGTTGAGTTGCTCACGGGTGACAATCCCCCCCCGTACCAAGACATCGCCCAAACGTGCTTCCATGAAAGGCTCCGGCAACAAGAACCAACATTATCCTAAAAATGCCCTTTTTTGTCAATTTCCGTTGCTCGGCGCTGGTTACAGCAAAGGCGCCCTTGGACAACTTTTGGAAATAAACACGATCATTATAAATAACGCAAATTGGCTACCGCCTGCGCTGCAAAACAGCCTGAGCCGCCGCCAACTTAGCAATGGGAACCCGATAAGGTGAGCAGCTTACATAATCCAACCCTATCTCATGACAAAAAGCGACAGACCTGGGATCGCCGCCGTGCTCCCCGCAGATGCCGACCTCAAGATCTCCCCTCACCTTGCGGCCCCTCTCCATGCCAATGCGCATCAAAGCCCCGACACCGTCTCGGTCGATGCTGACAAACGGATCCTCCGGGAGGAGACCATGTTCAATATAACTGGGCAAAAACTTCCCGGCATCATCGCGCGACAGCCCCATGCAGGTTTGCGTCAAATCATTGGTCCCGAAGGAGAAAAACTCCGCTTCCCGAGCGATATCATCCGCAACCAAACAGGCCCGCGGCAGCTCGATCATGGTCCCAACCAGATAGCGAACCTTCACCCCGTAAGCCTTCATGGTCTCCCGGGCAACCCGCTCCACGATCTCCCTCTGCACATGCAGCTCCTGACGCGTTGCCACCAAAGGGATCATCACTTCGGGAAAAGGGTTCTTCCCCTCTCGGCGCAGTTCACAGGCTGCCTCAAAAATGGCCCTGGCCTGCATTTCGGTAATCTCCGGGAAAGATATTCCCAGGCGGCAGCCACGGTGCCCCAGCATGGGATTGAATTCGTGCAAGGCCGTAACTTTATCCCTTAGGGTCTCAACCGGGACCCGCATGATCTCAGCCAACTCTGCGGTCTCCTCCTCGCTCTTGGGCAGAAACTCATGCAGGGGCGGGTCCAGGGTCCGAATCGTGACGGGAAGATGCCCCATGATTTCCAAAATACTCTTGAAATCCTCTTTCTGCATCGGCAAGAGCTTGGCCAAGGCTTGCCGACGTCCCTCTTCGCTCTCCGCCAAGATCATTTCCTGCACTGCCCGAATCCGCTCTCCCTCAAAGAACATGTGTTCAGTACGGCACAGGCCAATCCCTTCCGCCCCAAAAGCCAGGGAGATCCGAGCCTGATCCGGCTGGTCCGAATTGGTGCGAACCCCGAGCTTGCGGGTGGCATCCGCCCATTTCATGACTTTGGCAAATTGCTGGTAGACACGTGAAGCTTTGGGCTTCAGTGTCTTTCCAATCAGCACCTGCAAGACTTCCGAGGGAAAGGTCCGGACATCTCCCTCAATCACCTCACCGGTCGAGCCGTCCACGGAGATCCAATCACCCTCTTTTAGGATACGGGACCCCACCGCCATCTGCGATTTCGCGTAGTCGATATGCAGCGCCTCGCAGCCGACCACGCAGATCTTCCCCATCTGCCGCGCGACCAAGGCTGCATGCGAAGTCATGCCTCCACGGGCAGTCAGGATCGCCTGCGCAGCAACCATGCCGCGGATATCCTCCGGGCTGGTTTCAACGCGGCACAGAACGACTCGCTCTCCGCGCTTTCCCCACGCCTCTGCATCTTCGGCCGTGAACACCACCCGGCCGCTGGCCGCGCCGGGGCCAGCCGGCAGACCCTTGGCCAGGACGCGTCCGTCTTTGGTAGCACGCTCTTTATCGGCACTGTCAAAAATCGGACGTAAAAGCTGGTTTAGTTGATCCGGTTCAATCCGTAGCAAGGCTTCTTCCTTGGAGATCATCCGTTCCTCGACCATATCCATCGCGATGCGCACGGCAGCGAAGCCGGTCCGCTTGCCGGCTCTGGTCTGCAGCATCCAGAGCTTGTTTTCCTCGATCGTGAATTCGATATCCTGCATCTCCTTGTAATGGCGCTCCAGGGTCTTACAGACCCGATCAAGCTCCCGGTAGCTTTTCGGCATCACCTGCTTAAGCTCCGCGATCGCCCGAGGGGTACGGGTCCCGGCCACGACATCCTCTCCCTGGGCGTTGACCAGAAACTCGCCGTAGGTACCTTTGTCTCCGGTGGCGGGACTCCGTGTAAACGCGACTCCAGTGGCGCAGTTCTCGCCCATGTTACCAAACACCATGGCCTGGACGTTGGCGGCCGTCCACCAGGTGTGTGGGATGTGATAGTGCTCGCGGTAGGCAATGGCGCGGGCGTTGTTCCACGAGCCGAAGACCGCACCGATGGCGCTCCAGAGTTGCTCGTAAGGGTCTGCCGGAAATTCCTTGCCCAATCGCGCCTTTATTTCCGCCTTGAACTCCGCTACGAGATCCTTCAGGTCCGCGGCGCCGAGATCCGTGTCGAAGCGCGCCCCGCGCGCTTTCTTTTTGCGTTCGAGGATGATCTCAAAGGGGTCGCGCTCCCCCTTATCGCTCGGCTTGAGCCCCAGCACCACGTCGCCGTACATCTGGACGAAACGCCGATAGGAGTCATAAGCGAAGCGCGGGTTCTGCGTCCTCGCCACGAGACCCTGAACCGTTTGATCATTGAGCCCAAGATTCAACACCGTGTCCATCATCCCGGGCATGGATTCCCGCGCTCCAGATCGGACCGACACCAGCAAGGGATTCTCGGAGTCGCCAAATCGCCTTTCCAGAATCTTTTCCACTCGCTTAAGTGCCGTGACGACCTCGCGGTCGAGACCCTTCGGATACTGGCCACCATGCGCGTAATAATAGGTGCAGACTTCCGTGGTAATCGTGAAGCCCGGCGGTACCGGGGCTCCGATCCGGGTCATCTCGTGAAGCCCCGCGCCCTTCCCGCCCAGGAGTTCTCTCATGCTCGCCTTCCCATCCGCCTTGCCGCCGCCAAAGAAGTAGATATGCTTTTTCTGTCTAGCCATTCTTCCCTCCGGGTAAAATTCCTCGATACGACTTCTGAAGACCTTTTTCAATATCTCACGGGCGAAAAGCTCTCAGTCCAAGCAAGTGGTAGCGAGAAACAAAACGGATTTTAGCTCCCGATTGGATTGGAATTGGATGAAGGGAAGGAGAACGGAGCGACCCTCTTTTAGAGCGGCCGAGGAGATGGTCTCATGAGGGGAAAGGAATGCGGCCGCCTTCTGCAGCTCCGCCAGGGCCTCAATGGCCTCGGAGGAGAGGGGGATTGCCTCTTTCCTGAAAGGGAAGCATGCGGCGCAAAGGATGCCACCATCGCGCGCACTAAAGCGCCAAGCGACACTGCCGTCTTTTGTTCGGGCTCTGCCACAGCGACGGCATGATTCCAAACCAGGCTGATAACCAGCCAAGCGGAGCAGCTTGAGTTCGAAAAAGGCGAGAAAGGAGTGAGAAGGCCCCTTCTCTTCCATCCAACCCAGCCCTTCCCTAAGATGTTCAAATAGAGGCCGGTTCTCCTCACGTTCACCTGCCAGCACCTCTGCAAGCTCCACCAGGTAAGACGCGTAGGCAATTTTTTCTAGACTCGTCGTCAAGTCCTTATGCGGCCGCACCAGATCACAGGAATGAATAAAAGCCAGGCTGCCGTAAGGCCGCTCCTGGAAGCGCAACTGGACCAGTGAGAAAGGCTCAAGGCTGTTGACGAACCTCCTGCGCGAACGCTTGGCCCCCTTAGCAATGCCGGTCACCTTTCCAAACTCCGCAGTGAGAAAAGAAACGATCTTATCAGATTCGCCAAAGGGCCAGGAGCGAAGCACGATGGCGGGGGTGACACAAGCGGAACGCATGGCCTCAGAAGATCCTACAAAGGGCCTCTAACATCTTTCCGAAAATCACGCAAATACTTTAAAAATCAGAGGTTTCCTAACAGCCAACCTTGACAAAGAGGGACCTGGTGGTTAAACTGAGAACTCATATTTTTTGCGGGATCAGTAAAGAAGATGGACGAAACAGAAAAAAAAGGCAACGGCAAAATCTCCCCCGAACAATCCGTCTCTGAAGGCGAAGCGGGCGGGGAGGAGTCCTCGGTTTCCGAATTAGAGACGTTGCACCAGCAGCTAGCGGCGAAGGAGCTTGAGGCCAAAGAAAATTACGACCGCTATCTGCGCCAGGTGGCGGAGCTAGAAAACTTTAGAAAGCGTATGGCGCGTGAGCAGGCGGAGGCGATCCGCTACGCTAACGAAAACCTGATGCGAGAACTGCTGCCCGCCTTGGACAACCTAGAACGAGCCGTCGAGCATGCCAAAGGCGGACAAAATGGAAATCCCCTCCTGGAAGGGATCGAGATGGTTCTCAGGGGCCTTCTCGAAGCGCTCAGTAGCCACGGCCTTACCCAACATTCCGCCCTCGGGGAGGTCTTTGATCCGGGAAAACACGAAGCGATGGCACAGGTTGAGGCACCAGATCGCGCGCCAAACACCATTGTGGGAGAGCACCATAAGGGATACTATCTTTTCGATCGGCTCCTTCGTCCTGCCCTCGTTAGCGTGGCTAAGTTGCCTGAAACTAAGGAGAAGAAAAGCCCCGAGGAGTGAGGTTGAAAAACGGGGTCGGGATGATTAAATAAATTAGGTTCTGCCCTTAAAAATAGTTTGTTAGGACAGCATTCTGCTGAGGAGAAGAAGAGATGGCAAAGGTTATAGGAATTGACCTGGGAACGACTAATTCCTGCGTGGCGATCATGGAGGGGGGAGAGCCCAAGGTAATTGCCAATGTCGAAGGAGGCCGTACGACACCTTCCGTTGTCGCTTTCTCTGAAAGCGGAGAACGATTGGTGGGACAGATCGCTAAGCGACAGGCCATCACAAATCCGGAAAACACCATCTTCTCGATCAAGCGTCTCATGGGCCGCCGGTATGAGGACCCCGAAGTGAAAAAGGCGACCAAGGTGCTACCGTATAAGCTTGTCGCAGCAGAGAACGGCGATGCCTGGGTGGAAAGTCGGGGTAAGAAATACAGTCCACCGGAGATCTCCGCCTTCATCCTGCAGAAGATGAAGCAGACCGCCGACGAGTATCTAGGCGAAAAGGTGACCGACGCGGTCGTCACAGTTCCCGCCTACTTTAACGACTCCCAACGCCAGGCTACGAAGGATGCTGGCCGGGTGGCCGGTTTGAACGTGCTCCGCATCATCAATGAGCCCACGGCCGCCTCGCTGGCTTACGGCCTGGATAAGAAAAAGGATGAGAAGATCGCCGTATTTGACCTCGGCGGAGGGACGTTTGACATCTCGATCCTGGAAGTCGGCGACGGCGTATTCGAAGTCAAGTCCACCAACGGCGACACCTTCCTCGGCGGCGACGACTTCGACCAGCGGGTCATCGATTATCTGGCGGATGAGTTCAAGAAGGACCAGGGGATCGATCTGCGCAAAGACCGCATGGCTCTACAGCGTCTGAAGGAAGCGGCGGAAAAGGCCAAATGCGAGCTGTCCTCCTCGCTGGAGACAGATATCAACCTCCCCTTCATCACCGCGGACCAGCATGGGCCAAAGCACCTCAACATGAAATTGACCCGGTCCAAACTGGAAGCGCTGTGCGCCGAGCTGATCGACCGCACCGAAGCACCCTGCCGCCAGGCACTCAAAGACGCGGGATTGACTCCGGCGGATATCGATGAGGTCGTCCTGGTCGGAGGGATGATTCGGATGCCCGCGGTCCAGGAAAGGGTGAAAAAGATCTTTGGAAAGGATCCGCACAAAGGGGTCAATCCGGATGAGGTGGTGGCGGTGGGCGCGGCCATTCAGGGGGCGGTGCTCAAGGGCGAAGTCAAAGACATCCTGCTTCTGGACGTCACCCCGCTTTCCCTGGGCATTGAGACCTTGGGGGGCGTGTTTACCAAGCTGATCGAGCGGAACACCACGATCCCCACCCGTAAGAGCCAGACCTTCTCCACTGCAGCTGACAATCAGACCGCCGTCTCTATCCGCGTTTTCCAGGGGGAGAGGGAGATGGCCGCGAACAACAAGCTGCTCGGGCAATTCGATCTCGTGGGGATTCCTCCCGCGCCCAGAGGTATACCGCAGGTCGAGGTAACTTTTGACATCGACGCGAACGGGATTGTGCATGTTTCGGCCAAGGATCTGGGAACCGGGAGAGAGCAGTCGATCAAGATCACGGCCTCCAGCGGCCTCACGGAGGACGAGATCAAGCACATGGTCAAGGACGCCGAGGCCCATGCCGCTGAAGACCACCAACGCAAGGAGGTCGTGGAAGCCCGTAACCAACTGGATTCGCTGATTTACTCTACGGAAAAATCTCTCAAAGAGTACGGCGGAGAGGTGGAGGCCGGTGTTAAGGAGAACATTGAGGCGGCACTGCAAAAGGCCAAGCAAGCAATGGAAAGCCAGGAGGCCCAGACCATCCGCTCCGCCGTGGATGAGCTGACCCGTTCCTCCCACAAGCTGGCCGAGGCGATGTACGCCAAGGCGTCCCAGAAAGCGGCCTCGACCGGGCAGGAATCAACGTCCCAGGCTGCAGAGGAGGGAGGCAAGAAGAAGGAGGATGTGGTGGATGCCGATTTCGAGGAGGTCAAGGATTAAGCCACCACAAGGAGCAGCGAGGTTCCATATTTCACAGCATAGAAGGCCCCTGCTCCCCCGCGAATCGTGGAGAGGGGCTTTCTTGTTATGAGGGTTACGGTTGAACGGGAAAAGAGATTACTACGAAGTCCTAGGCGTGAACCGCGGCACCAGCGAAGAGGAAATCAAGAAGGCTTACCGTAAGCTGGCGCTGAAGTACCATCCTGACCGCAATCCGGAGAATAAGGACGCAGAGGAGCGGTTTAAGGAACTCTCCGAAGCCTACCAGGTCCTCACGGATCCTGAGAAAAGAGCGCAATACGATCAGTTTGGCCACGCGGCGTTCGGAGACGGCGGACCGTTCCGTGGCGGTTTTGACTTCACCTCCGGCTTCGAAGACATTTTCGGTGACATTTTCGGCGAGTTCTTTGGCACCGGGACCGGTCGACGGCGGAGTCGCGTCCGGGGCGACGACCTACGCTATAACCTTGACATCACCTTCGAGGAGGCAGTTTTTGGAACGGAGAAGAAGATCAAAGTTCCGCGACAGGGACCCTGCGACACCTGCCGCGGAAGCGGGTGCAAACCCGGCACGTCGCCGCGGAGTTGCCCGACCTGCAGGGGAAGGGGTCAGGTTAGCTTTCAGCAGGGTTTCTTCAATGTTTCTCGGACCTGCACCCAATGCCGAGGAGAAGGGACCATCATTAGCGATCCGTGCAGTTCCTGCAACGGCCAAGGCCGAGTCCGAAAGTTCCACACCCTCAGCGTTAAGATTCCCTCCGGCGTGGATACCGGCTCACGCCTCAAGCTCAGGGGCGAAGGTGAGAGCGGGATTTCGGGGGGCTCCGGGGGAGATCTCTACGTCGACATTCAGGTCGAGCCGCACCCGCTCTTCGTGCGGGACGGCCTGGATATCATCTGCGAGATACCGATCGACTTTGTCCAGGCCGCTCTGGGAGCGGAAATCGATGTGCCCACGCTGGAGGGGAAAGTGAAAATGAAGATTCCTCCAGGCACACAATCAGGCAAGGTTTTCCGCCTGAAAAGTAAAGGCGTCAGAGATGTTCATGGGTATCATCAGGGAGACCAGCTCGTCCGCGTGATGGTCGAGACTCCCACCCATCTAACTGCGCGCCAGAAGGAGCTGTTGAAGGAGTTCGCAGCACTCGGGGGAGAAGAAGTCCACCCCCTGTCAAAAGGGTTTTTTGAAAAAGTCAGGCAGATCTTTGGCTGATCCATTTCGCACCGAAGGGCAGCCTGCGCTCCGCTCTTCGAACCCATTGGGATCGTTCTCCAGAGCGCGTATCCTCAAAAGTCTGGTTGACGTCCAGACTCAATAGGCTTAATTTCTCCTTAATGAAGATGGGAGGCTTATGAGCGAGACCCAATGGAATGTCGATCCTCAGGAAGGCAAGGCATCTCAGGTCGAGGTCCCTGACCTGATTCCGCTCCTTCCCGTTCGCGATATCGTCATCTACCCTTACATGATGCTTCCGCTCTTCGTGGGCCGGGACATCTCGATCCGGGCGGTGGAAGAAGCCCTTTCCCGCGAGCGGCTTATCTTCCTGGTGGCACAGAAAAATTCAGCCGAAGACAATCCTAAACCTGACGATATTTACCGGGTCGGCACCGTAGCGTCCATTATGCGCATGCTTAAGCTCGCGGACGGCCGGGTGAAGGTCCTCGTGCAGGGCCTCTCCAAAGGTGAAATACAAAACTACGTTCGCGAGCGGCCGTTTTACGAGGTCAAAATCGGCAAGGTGACCGAACCCCCCTTACAGGAGGTTTCCATTGAGGTCGAAGCCTTGACGCGCAGCGTCAGGGAAAAGATCGAGCAGATCCTGAATCTCAAAAACCTGCCACCGGAGATCGTAATGGTGACCGATAACATCAGCGATCCCGGTGTACTCGCCGACCTCGTCGCCTCCAACCTGCGCCTCAAAATCGAGGAGAGCCAGGGCATCCTCGAGATTTTCGAGCCCGTGGCGCGCCTAAAAAAAGTCAACGAGCTTCTGAGCCGCGAACTGGAACTCTCGTCGATGCAGGCCCGCATCCAAAATCAGGCCAAAGAAGAGATGAGCAAGACGCAACGGGATTATTTCTTGCGCGAGCAACTTAAGCAAATCCAGCAAGAACTGGGCGAGGGAGATGAGCGAACCGAAGAGATCAACGAGCTTAAGAAACTGATCGAAAAGGCCAAGATGCCCGCTGAAGTAAAGCGGGAGGCCGAAAAACAGCTCAGGCGCCTGGAACAGATGCACCCCGAGTCCTCAGAGGCGTCCCTGGTCCGTACTTACATGGATTGGCTCGTCGAGCTTCCGTGGAGCAAAAAGACGAAGGACAACCTGAACATCCAAAAGGCCAAGCAAGTTCTCGACGAAGATCATTATAACCTGGAAAAAGTCAAGGTGAGAATCCTGGAATACCTGGCCGTCAACAAGCTCAGGCGGAAGATCAAGGGCCCCATCCTTTGCTTCGTGGGACCACCGGGCGTCGGCAAGACCTCCTTAGGCAAATCGATAGCTCGCGCGCTCGGCAGGAACTTTGTTCGGGTCTCTCTCGGTGGGATCCGGGATGAGGCAGAGATCCGCGGACACAGGCGGACCTATGTGGGGGCCTTGCCTGGCAGAATCATCCAAGGCGTCAAACAAGCCGGCTCGAACAACCCCGTATTCATGCTGGACGAAATCGACAAAGTGGGTACCGATTTTCGCGGTGACCCATCGGCCGCGCTGTTGGAAGTCCTCGACCCGGAGCAGAACCATGCCTTCAGCGACCATTACCTGAATTTGCCCTTCGATCTCTCCAATGCCCTCTTCATCTGCACGGCCAACCTGCTGGACCCGGTGCCCCCGGCGCTCGCCGATCGGATGGAGGTTATTCAGCTCTCGGGTTACACCAACGAGGAGAAGCTGGAGATTGCGCTCAGGTTCTTGATCCCTCGCCAGCTCGAGGACAACGGGATTTCCACCAAGTATTTGGAGCTCTCGGATGATGCGCTGCTGCGCATCATCTCCCAGTACACCAAAGAGGCGGGGTTAAGAAATGTGGAGAGGGAGATCGCCTCGATCTGCCGTAAAGTTGCGCGCAAGTTGGCTGAGGGGAAAAAAGATCTAACCCGGGTGACGCGAGGGAACCTCCACCTGTTCCTGGGACCGCCCAAATTTTTGCCGGATACGGAGCAGGAACAGCACGAAATCGGGGTTGCCACCGGCCTGGCCTGGACCAGCACGGGCGGAGAAGTTCTCTATATCGAGGCCTCGTTGTCCAAGGGCCGGGGGAATCTGACCCTGACCGGGCAGCTGGGCGACGTGATGAAGGAATCCGCCCAGGCAGCGGTGAGCTACGCTCGCTCGCATGCCAGAGAGCTAGGCATCGACGAGGATTTTTACCAAAAGCTCGACATTCATATCCATGTCCCGGCGGGGGCGATTCCCAAGGACGGACCCTCGGCGGGCATCACGATGGCGACCGCCCTGACCTCCGCGCTCACCAAACGGCGAGTCAGCCGGGACGTCGCGATGACCGGAGAGATCACCCTGCGGGGAAGGGTCTTACCGGTCGGTGGGTTGAAAGAAAAATGCCTCGCTGCCTTCCGCGCGGGGATCCGGACAATCATCGTGCCGGAAAAAAACCAGAAGGACCTCGATGAGATTCCCAAGCACCTGCGGCGCAAATTGAAGGTCACCCTGGCCAACAACATGGGCGACGTTCTCAAGGAAGCGTTGCTCGACAGGACCGCCTGGAAAGGTTCCGCTCAGTCCCTGATCGCGGCGAAAAAACCAAAAGGGGCGAAGGGCAAACGGTGGAAGAAAGAGCAGCCGTTAGAAAGGGGCGGTCGGGAAAAATCGATTCCGCTTAGGGCCTGATGCGCTTAAGGCAGTTAGGGGAGTTCGGTCTGATCGAGAGGATTCGCAAGGCCACCCCACCGGGTCCCGGGGTGCGCTTAGGAATCGGAGACGATGCTGCTTGGGTAGAGTGCCCAAAGCGTTCCCTCCTCATTACCGCAGATCTGCTGCTCGAGGGAGTTCACTTCAATCTGAGATGGACCTCATTCTACGGGCTGGGCTATAAGACCCTTGCGGTAAATTTGAGCGATCTGGCGGCGATGGGGGGAAGTCCCGCTTACCTGATCCTTTCCTTAGGAATCCCTGTTGACTTTAAGGTCGAGGATGTAGAACAATTTTACCGGGGAATTCGCGCCCTCGCATCTGACACCGGCGTCGCTCTAATCGGCGGGGATATGAGCGCCGCCAAGCGCTTCCTCATCAGTGCAACCCTGGTGGGGTACGCCCCTTATGGAGCGGTTAGACGAAGCGGCGGAAGAATCGGCGATGACCTTTATGTCACTGGCACGCTCGGAGACTCTGCTCTCGGACTTGAACTTCTGAAGAGAAAAAGACAAAAGGCCAAGCGCCGTGGGATTGCCCATCTTCTCTCCCGCCATCACTTTCCGACGGCCCGTCTCAAGGCCGGCACCCTGCTAGCCCGAGAAAGACTAGCCAAAGCCATGATTGACGTGAGCGACGGACTGCTTCAGGATCTTGGCCACATCTGCAAGGCCAGCGGCGTTGGCGCCGTCGTCTGGCAGGAC